>Ga0233439_10002436_pt1 | contig 20993 bp, 17 predicted proteins | sample SI_123_September_6_FD_182713 | JGI IMG/M metagenome (GOLD analysis project Ga0233439, IMG submission 182713) | Seawater microbial communities from Saanich Inlet, British Columbia, Canada - SI_123_September2016_100_MG | ecosystem: Environmental > Aquatic > Marine > Inlet | place: Canada: British... | reverse complement strand
TCTCGTCGAATTTAACTTGGCCAAGAATGGAATCGTCAAAGCTGCCACTGCTCGCCCATTGGGGTCCAGAACAGGAGCTGACAAGTTGTAGACACCCTTGACCATGTAAGATTCCACCTCCTCAAACCCCATGCGTCTAATGTTTTTGAGTTTGAGAGCTAGCTGCCCCCTGTCGATTTCCTTTGCGTCATTGCACTGATCAATCATCGTATTCCGAGTCTCCTCGGTCTGGTAGGCTAACAGAATCATCCCGGAGGATGCTGAAAATACATTGACCTCAGCCCCTAATTTTACGTTATAGGAATGGTTAAAGGGTGCTTCCATCTGAGCGATGATCAGAATTTTACCGTTGTGGAAGATGCCAAGATGGCAAGATTGATCTGTGGCCTGAGTCAATTGCATCATCATGGGATGAGCTTTTTTGACCATCATTCGAGCTGGTTGGTAGCGATTGGCTATAGAAAACAGCTTTAGTGAGAGAGAAAAGCGTTCTGTTTCCGGATCACAGAGGATGTATCCTCTTTTTTCAAGGACACTGACCATCCTAAAGATCTCATTTAAAGAGCGTCCGAGCCCCTTGGCTATGTCCACCTTGCTCAATCCCTCAGAGAAATCTGCTAAAAATTCGAGGATGTCGAGTCCCTTTTCAAGCGCTGGGGCCTTATATTTTTCTATTGAATTCTTAGGTTTGCTGACGTTGATAAAATTTTGACTGTTGATCATCAGGTTACTGAAAGGAAGGGAGCCAGGCTCCCAAAAAACCAGGCTCTGTTTGGGATCAGAGGTATCCAGCCTCAATCATGACTTTTCTGGCCTTCTTCCCTGCCGAATCTTGAATTTCCCTGGGACATATTTCCTCCATGACCGCGCCTTGAAGGTTAAGCCAGAGAACATTCGTAATTTGTATCCAATCGGGAATCAACATGAAAAAGGCGCGCAAATAATTTCATCAGTAAAATTACATTTCAAGTTTTTATAGGTTATCTGATTAAAAATTTAGATGAAACTCTCATTAATTTTTGAAAATCATAATTTAAATTAGATAAAAAGACTGTAAATATTCAACTAGGCTATTGATTGACTTTCAGATTTAAAAAAATTATCGCAAAAATTAAAATTAATATTTGCAAAAAAAATCTTTGGTCATTAATCTGCGCATAAAATTTTCACCTTTCCTGAGGGGAGCAGATGTTTGCAGTCGAAAACTATCCTAGCAATGGATTCGCTTATCCTATCTCTGTTCTGAGTACTGAAGAGGCAGAAGGTTTTGCTGAACATTTTATGGAGCTCAAGCAAACCAAACCTGACATTGTTGATCAGGCTCTAGGGACCAACTGTTATCTTCTTTTTCCAAGTCTATGTGAAATCGCACAGAGACCGGCTGTGTTGGATGCAGTTGAGCACATTATTGGTCCAAATATTTTGCTTTGGTCTGCTGGGTTTTTTATCAAGTATCCTCAAACAAAATCCTTTGTTTCCTGGCATCAGGACAGCACCTATTGGGGATTGGAACCTCCAGATATTGTAACTGCTTGGGTTGCATTTACCCCCAGCAACCTCAAAAACGGCTGCATGCAGGTCGTACCAGGCAGCCACCTCCGCGGGCAACTTCAGCATCAAGATACCTTTGCTGATAACAACATGTTGAGCCGGGGGCAGGAGATTGCCGTGAATGTAGAGAATGAAGAAGTTGAGAGCATCGTCTTGGAGCCAGGCCAGATGAGTTTGCACCATGTTCGAATTTTTCATGGTTCAAAGGCTAACCATACCGATGCTCCAAGAATTGGATTTGCGATAAGGTTCATTCCTACCCATGTCCGTCAGAATGGGGGGCGAACTCATGCACTATTGGTGAGGGGGAAAGATGAATACAATCATTTTGACAGACCTCGGTTGCCCCAGGAGGAGCTGGGAGAGGCAGAGTGGGAAATGCACCAGCAATCCCTTGAACGTATCAATGAGGTGGTGCTCAAGGACGCAGCCCGGGCCAGCAAGGTTAAGGGGCACCAGATGATCAACAAGGAAAACAGGCAGATTTTCAACTAGCCACAACATCAGTTGTAGAGTTATGTTTCTGGGCGCCCGGCCATCCTTGTTGCCTAAATTGGATACTAAGAATTAATTTTGTGTTTCATTATCTTTTTCAGGAATTAACCCATGAAAACCACATTATGGGATAGCTTGTCGGATTTAACTTTCCAAGAAAGAGAGTCTCTATGAAACTAAACTATCAATGGCCTCTTCCAAGTCAGTCAAGACCCATTGCGATCATCGGTTCTGGAGGTATCGTCAAGGATGCGCACTTACCAGCTTACCAGAAAGCCGAATTTGAGGTGCTTGGTGTCTTCGACATCAACCCTGAACAATCAGTTAAGATTGCCAACTCATGGAGTCTCAAGGCCTTTGAATCTCTCGATTCTTTGATTTCGAGTGCGCAATCTCAGAATGCAGTTTTTGATTTAGCTCTCCCACCATCGGCAGTAGCCGACGTCTTAGAACAGCTCCCTGAGCAGGCTACGGTACTAATTCAAAAACCAATGGGTAGTGACCTCGAGGAAGCCAAGCTAATCAAGGCCATCTGTGAGCGAAAGAAACTGACAGCAGCGGTCAATTTTCAACTCCGCTTTAGCCCAATGATGCTGGCCCTGAAAGATGCGATGTCCAAAGGCCATCTGGAGGGGATCCTTGATTTGGAGGTACACCTGAATCTGGAGACACCATGGGAGCTTTTTCCGTTTCTGAAGAAGATGGAAAGAGTGGAGATTGCGGTTCACTCCATTCATTATTTGGATTTGATTCGATCTTTCTTGGGAACACCCAAAAGTGTCTGGGCCCAAACTCTTGCTCATCCCAGTACGCCTGATTTTGCCCAAACACGGACCTCAGCGATTCTCAATTATGGGCCTGAGATCCGCTGTGTCCTGTCAATAAACCACAACTATACCAAGGGTCCGAAACTCCAGTCGGCGCAGATTCGCTTTGACTGTCAGCAGGGTGCTGCCGCGGTAAAGCTTGGGTTGCTGCTTGATTATCCCAGAGGAGAGCCGGATGAGGTGTGGATTTGTCCTAGTGGAAAAGAGCAGTGGGAATCAGTTGAATTTGAAGGTGGGTGGTTTCCAGAAGCATTCATTGGGACTATGAGCAATCTTCAAAGATTTGCCTTAAGTGAGGATCATCAACTTCACACTTCAGTAGAAGACGCCTTTGAAACCATGAGACTTGTTGAGGCTTGCTATAAATCAAGTAATTCTGGGGGTACAGAACTATGAGAAGCAAACCACTTATTATTCAGTTTCAATGAAAGAGAAAAAATGAAAATTACAAACGTTAAGAGCTACTTAGTAGAAGATATTGTAAAACCATTTACATGGCAAGTTGACCGACCAGGTTCAGGAGATGGGAGGGATCCAAGGAAAAACTTTAGTTGTGTGATGGTGCTAGAGACTGATGAGGGCATTTCTGGCTACGCAAAAGGCCCCAAAGGCCGAATAATGATGGATTTAGTAGAAAGAAGATTTTCTTCAGATTTAATAGGTATGAATCCATTAAATTCAGAAAAAATTTGGGAAAAATGCTGGGATACGGATCGACTCGAAGAGTATCCACTATATGCAATGGCAATGGTAGATATTGCGGTATGGGATATTAAGGGTAAGAAAGCTGGCTTACCAGTTTATAAACTTTTGGGAGGCTATCGTGATGAAATTCCTGCTTATGCATCCACAACAAGCTACGATACTCTCGAAGAATATAAAGATGTTGTAGAAGCATCTTTGTCAGCTGGGTATCCAAGCATCAAACTTCATCTTAGGTATCGGGATGTTAAAACAAATGCTAAGCTATGTGAGAAAGTTAGAGAATGGGTTGGAGATGACTTTAGTTTGACACTAGATGCTTCAGGGCTGTGGAATTACACAGATTCATTGTGGTTTGGAAGAGTTTTAGAAGAATTAAAATTTGAATGGTATGAAGAACCAATGAGAGAATTTGAATTAGAAAGCTACAAAAAATTGTGTGACAAGTTAGATATACCAATTCTAGCTGCAGAATGTAGCGACGGATCACATTGGAATGCAGCAGAATTTATCAGAAGAGACGCATGTGATATAATGAGAACAAGCACTCACTATAAAGGTGGATTTACAGGTGGTATGAAAGTAGGCCATGTTGCTGAAGCATTCGGAATGAAAGCAGAAGTGCATGGAGGAGGTCACAATAATCTACATTTATGCTTGGCACTGCCAAATAATACATACTATGAAGATCTAGTGATAGATGTAGAGGATATAGAAGCTAAGGGTAAGGGACAATTAAAGTTTGAAAATGGGATGTATAGTTTTAAGGAACAAGTAGCTGGAGTAGGGATAGAATACGACCATGATGAGCTTGAAAAGATCTCAATTCAAAAATATGAGAAATTTTGAAATGGAAAAAAATAAGCCGAATCTCTTATTCATAAAATCAGATCAGCACAATTTCAGATACATGAGCCATCGAGGCAACACTGAGGCGGAGACTCCGAATCTTGATGAGTTAGCAATTCGTGGAGCAACTTTTACGAATGTTTATTGCCAATCACCAATCTGTGTTCCATCAAGAGTTGCTTTTCTGACAGGGCTAATGCCTTCGGAAACTGAAGTTTGGACAAATGATCAGATCCTTAATTCAGCTACTCCAACATACGCTCACGCGTTGGGTGCAGGCGGATATAGACCTGTCCAAATCGGCAGAATGCATTTAAATGGATTGGATCAATATCATGGTTTTTCTGAAAGATATGTAGGGGACCATAACCGCAATTTCCTTGGTTCGCCAAGAGATCCTGGAACTCATCAAGAGCATATGAAAGGGACTGCTGGACCGAACAGAATTAGCTTAATTCAATCAGGAGCAGGCCGGTCAGCTTACGAAATTCATGATAGAATCGTTACCGACAAAACAGTTGAATACATCAATCAGTTTTGTTCAAACTCAAATAATGAGAGCCACTCCTTTGCATTATCAGTAGGCTACATGCTCCCCCACCAACCATATGTATGCCAAAAGGAAATTTATCAACAATTCAGAGATAAGGTGAAATTACCTGAAATCAAGGAAAAAAAGTTTGAGGATTACCACCCTTACCTACAATGGTGGAAAAAAAATACAGGTTCAACAGATTTAGCAGATGAAGAAAATTTAAGATGCAAGGCAGCTTATAGTGGCCTTGTTTCTACTCTCGATTGCATGATAGGTGAAATCATAAAATGTCTGAAAAAGAACGAAATCTTTAACGAAACGATTATTGTTTACACTTCAGACCATGGAGATCAAGTAGGTGAACACGGTTTCTGGTGGAAACAAACTTTTTATGAAGATTCAGTAAAGGTACCGACAATAATTTCTTATCCAAAAATGCTCAGATCTAATATAGAAGTAAATGAAGTAATTAACCACTTTGATATCACAACAACGATGTTAGATCTGACGAACTCACCAACATTGCCAAGATCTCAAGGAAAGTCGCTAAAAAATATGTTAATTAGCGACAGCAATTCTTGGGAGAATGTAGCCATTTCTGAGTATTGTATGGATGACTCTAACTTTGCTAATGTATCTGGAAATTTAGGAGGGAAAGATGTTCATGCAAAACCTGGTGGGGTACAGAACAAAATGATCAGACGTGAAGAGTGGAAGTTAATATTTTATGAAGGATATAAACCTCAAATATTTAATCTTAACGAAGATCCACAGGAACTACATGATCGAGTCGATGATCCAAAAACCAAAGAAATTAAAGTCACACTTATCAATGAGGTCTTAACCAATTGGAATCCAACAGAGATTCACCAACGAATGATTGATTTAAAGAAAGATCAACTGATGCAACAAGAATGGGCTAAAAATACTGATCCAGATGATAAGTTAAGGTGGAATCTTGATTCATTGAATGACTCCTCAAGGTTGGATCAAGCTGACAGATGAAAATTGCTATTGGTGGAATTTTTACTGAAAGTAATCAATTTTCATTAAACCCAATAACAGTTAGTGAGTTCAAGCGGGGAGGCATCTTTTGCGGTAATGAATTTTACCAGGCGAGTGTTCCTTCCATCCGTGGCTGCATCGAGGGGCTCAATGAGGAAAACGCTGAGATCATTCCGTTGCTCTATGCCTCTGCGAGCCCGGGTGGCGAGATTTCATTAGATACCTTTGAGGAGCTATACAGTGACCTGATGGCAAGGCTTCAGCAGAATATGAATCTAGAGGGATTGATTCTCAACATGCATGGTGCTGCTGTTCTGGAGGATGGATCACACCTGGATTCTGCTATGCTAGAGAGAATAAGAGAAGAACTCTGTAAAATACCAATCTTTATTACTGTAGATTTACATGCATACATCACTGAAAATTTAGTTAGGAGTTGTGACGCGATTCTAGCCTGGAACACATATCCCCACAGAGATATGTTTGACATCGGAAAAAAAGCAGCGAAGCTCCTCTCGAGAACAATCAGAGGTGAAATTAAACCAAAAATGGTATTTTCCGGAGTAAACGTAATCACTAGCGCAATCAATGCCTCGACAGATGGAGCGGGGCCTTTTGCAAAGTTGATGGCTGAGCAACTAAAAGCCGAGGCTGATCAGGATGACATCCTATCTACAAGTCTTTTTTTATGCCAACCGTATTTGGATCAACCAAATATGATGAGTGGATCGCTGGTAATTTCAAACAACGATCTTGATAAAGCTCAAAGACTATCTTACGAATTCGCTGAAAAATATTGGAACAAGAGATCAGAATTTCTCTCTGAGACGAAGAGCGCAATCCAAGTTCTCGATTCTCTTAAATCTGAAGAATACGATCATCATGTTCTTGTAGAGGCCAGTGATTGCTGTGGTGGTGGTGCAATTGGCGATAGCGTCCATACCATTCGACAGTTGATGAGACTTAATTCAGATCAAAAAAGTCTCAGTATCGTTGTCGATCCAAAAGCAATTGATCAATTAAGTGATAAAAATATCGGTGCGATCGTCAAACTGGAAATTGGTCACCAGGCTGATACTAAATGGGGAAATCCCATCGAGGATAATTTTGAAATCATCGATAAGTCAGCAGGTCTATTCACCTATCAGGGTGGTATTTGGGGAGGGGAAACGGGAGACATGGGTTTGTCATGTCTAGTTAAAAAATCAGAAAATTATATATTAATCAATTCTAAGCCGACTTATGAATGGGCTGGTGAGCAATATCACGCAATGAATTTGGATCTTAATAATTACAAATACATATTGGTGAAAAACCCCATGAATTACAAAAATTTAAAACTAACAGGTAGGACTAAATATCATAGAATAGATGAGTCAGGTCCGACACCGATAAATGTTGAAAGGTTGCCATTTACTAAAATTAAGGAATTTTTCCCAAAAAATTTGGAAGAGAGAATGATTATTAGACAATACTTTTAAATGGAGTGCCTATGAAATGATTCAGAAATGTCTTTCCAATTCTAATTACACTAATGAGGTAATCATGTTAAATGCAAAAAATTTATTTTTGTACGTTCTTTCTCTTTTTCTACCATTTGCACTAGTTGCAAAGGAGGTCCCCAGGGAGAAAACTGTTATTGTTGGAAGCAGAGGAATTACAGCCAAAGAGGTATGGAGCCCATATTTACTGGGGGGTAATCATCAGAAAGGTGTCAGCTTCTTCTATGAACCTCTTTATTTTGCGGACAATCTAAATGGTCATGAGTATCCTTGGCTTGCCGAAAGCCACAGCTATAATGACGATGCCACTAAACTGACTTATACCATCAGAAAAGGTGTTTTCTGGAGTGATGGTCAAGGGTTTGACGCGAGTGATGTGGCCTTTTCGCTGAAAAAACTCTCCGAATTAGGTTCTGATGTTAGATTAGGTGGAAACTACAAAACCTTTATCAAAGATGTAGAACTACTTTCTGGAACTAAAGTAGTAATTCATTTCCATGCCCCTGCACCTAGATTCCATGATGAAGTAATTGCCCAAAAGGGAGACAGTGGATTTTTTGTAGTGCCAGAGCATGTCTGGTCCAGCGTAGATTGGCCTCAATATACGAACTACAACGATGGTAGTGGTCCAGTAACAACTTCACCTTGGAGATTGAATTATTCGGATGAGAATCGTCGTGTTCTTGATCGTGTTGATTCTTGTGATGACTATTGGGGGTGCAAAACGGGCTTTATCAATTTGCCAGAGCCAGAACGCTATATTTGGCTAAGAATGGAGGACGATACAAGCATGGCATCTGCAGTCATCAAAAATGAAATTGACCAGACTCATGACCTTAGAGTTGAATTGATTCAACAGGCAATTGAAAAGAATGAATTTGTAACTACGTGGAGTGGTCGTGAAAAAGGACCATATGGTTTGGTGTCGTGGTGGCCTTCATCACTTTATGTGAATAACAGGGACAAACACCTCTCTAAAGCCAATGTCAGGTGGGCAATTAGCAAGTTCATTGATCGTGATAAAGTTAATGATTTTGCGTTCGCTAATAATGGCCAGGTGTCACGCTATCCGTGGCCAGCTTTTAAGGGACTGAGCAACATAACAGCTTCAGTCGATTCGTTGGGAGTGAATACCAATGAATATAATCCATCAGATGCCGAAAAGCTTATGACAGAGGCTGGCTACACCAAAAAGAGAGGTTTCTGGGTAGATGCCAGTGGTAATAAAATTACCTGTAATATCGTTGCATTTGGAATTTTCAGCGATATCGGCCCCGTTATTGCGCAAACACTGGTTAATGCAGGCATCGAATCATCGTATTCTGAGCCGCCCGATGCTATCGACCAACTGACCACCGGTAAATACAATTGTAGTATCTTTGGTCATAACGGCTCCCAGACTGGTTCTATCTACACTACTCTCAGTATGTACACAACGGACAACTCTCAAAATCGATGGGGTTACTCCAATAGTGCGTATGATGAGATAGTAACGAAGATTGCCACAAGTGCTAATCAAAATGAGATTAAAGAACTCACAAATCAAGCAATGAAGATTTGGTTAACAGATCTTCCAGATATCCCATTGACTGAGTTCTTTAATCGATTTGCAATTAGCGAAAAATATTGGACTAACTGGCCAACAATGACTACAGATCCATATATGAATGGTCTGCATTTACATACTGGGATGGCTTATACTTTATTTAAACTAAAAGCAAGAAACTAACTCATTTAAATTGCTGAACTGGATCACTTGAATGAACATTGTCTACTACATTAGAAGAATATTTCTATTTATTATTGTTATCATTACAGCAATAAGTCTGAATTTCTTCTTACCAAGATGGACAGGTCAAGATCCAGTTCAGCAAAAAATTGTCCAACTTGAAATTGAGTCTGGCGGTGGTGGAGGTGAAAAAAGTGAGTTAATAGAAAGCTATAGAAAAAAGTTTGGATTAGATAAGTCACTAGCTGACCAATATCTAACTTACGTATTTAGTACGATCAAACTAGATTTCGGTTACTCAATCTCTCTCTACCCTTCAAAAGTTGCCGACCTCATTGGTAGAGCATTGCCTTGGACTTTGGGTTTGCTCACAGTCTCGACTTTGATAAGTTTTCTAATCGGATCACTGGTTGGCGCATATTTGACCTGGTCACGCGGGAAAATAATCTTAGAAAGTGTCATCCCCATCTTGTTTGTTTTTTCAGCGATTCCCTTTTATTTATTAGGGCTGGTCCTCATATGGTTATTTGCATTTGAGTTAAGTTGGTTTCCATTATTCGGAGGTTATAGGCCAACAACTATTCCAGATAACAGTTTAAAATTCTTTTTAGAGATCTTAGAGCATTCTATTCTACCTGCTTTCTCAATAATCTTGGCTCAAAGTGGATTTTGGGCTTTGGGGATGCGATCAATGATGGTGACTACAAAAGGCGAAGATTACATGACTTTGGCTGAGGCTAAGGGCTTAAGTTCTAAACGAATTTTTTTCAACTACGGAGTAAGGAATGCGATTTTGCCTCAGGTCACTGCACTTGCACTTTCATTATCCCACATCATTAGTGGAGCTATCCTAGTCGAAATTGTGTTTTCCTACCCTGGAATTGGGTCACTTCTTTACCAGGGGATCAAAGCTTTCGACTATTTCATAATCCAAGGTGTAGTTTTTATTTTGGTAATTTCTATCGCATTTTCAATGTTATTGATTGATTTAATTTACCCCCTAATTGATCCAAGAGTAAAAATTTCTAATCTGTGATAATCAAAAAGAATGCTAAATTATTTAAATAGAAATTTTACGTTAGTTCTGGGACTTGGGATTCTTCTAATTTCATCGGTAGTTTGGTTTGCATTCTATTTAGTTGTTGATTTTAATCATGCACAGGCTCTCTCTTTTAGGCCCTCACAACCGCCATCCATGGAACATTGGTTGGGCACTGACAGAATGGGTAAAGACGTTTTGACGTCAATTGTGATAGGAACTCCTCAAACAATTCAGATTGGTATAGTTGCTGGAGGTATTGGCATCTTGCTCGGGGTGATTCTTGGATTCACAGCAGGGTTTTTTGGCGGAATTGTTGACTATACTATCAAATTTATTGTTGACGTTTTTCAAAGTATCCCACCACTGGTTGTTCTCATAATATTTGCCATTTCAATTCCTGGAGATATGACAATCTTGCAATTGTCATTGATAGTTGGGGTTACTTCTTGGCTTGGACCAACAAGGGTGTTGAGGTCACAAGTGCTTGTGATGAAGGAACTAAATTATGTCTCTCTGTCAAAATTTTCTGGATTGCCATCTTGGAAAATTATTTTCATGGAAATTCTTCCCAACCTACTTCCATACGTAATGGCTAATTTTGTGATGGCTGTGGCTGGAGCAATCTTAGCGTCAATTGGTATAGAAGCTTTAGGTTTGGGTGCATTTTCTTCGAATTCTCTGGGTATGACAATTTATTGGAACATTTGGTATTCATCTATGCTTCAGGGGTGGTGGTGGTGGTGGTCACCTCCGATATTGATCATAATCCTTGTTTTCGTCTCACTATATTTGATATCGCAGGGTTTAGATGAGTGGGCAAATCCACGCCTTAAAACCAAATTTTAGTAATATACTGTGTAAAGTATTAATTGAAAAAGTTGGAATTGAATTCCATCAATATTCTATAAACCAAAGCACATCTTTTATATAACAAATAAATAATTTAACTTTGATTAAGTATGTCGCTGCCTCTCGTCAAGATAAATAATCTAACTATTGAATATAACAGTTATGGCAAAGCTTTCAAAGCTGTCGATGACGTAAGCATGGACATATATGAAAACGAGAAAATAGCCCTTGTTGGGGAGTCTGGTAGTGGTAAGACCACACTAGCTATGGCGATTTTGCGTATGTTGAAGCCTCCTGGTGAGATAACATCAGGTGAGATTTTACTTAAAAATTCAAATCTTATTGATTTAAATGCCAAGGAGATCCGGTCGAGGCGTTTAAGTGAATTTTCATTGATAACACAAGCATCAATGAATTCACTTAATCCAGTTCTGAGAATTAAAGACCAATTATTGGATGGTCTTTTGGATCATGAAAAATTAGATAAGGATGAGAATAATTCAAATATTCGATCAGTCCTTGATCAGGTCCAGCTGCCTCATTCTGTTCTAAAGATGTATCCACATGAGTTGAGTGGGGGAATGAAACAACGCGTTTCGATAGCTTGTGCTATTCTTCTTAATCCAGATTTTATAGTTGCAGATGAACCTACCAGCGCCTTGGATGTCATTATTCAGAGACAGGTCATTTCAACATTGTTTAGTATACAAAAGAAATATCGCACATCAATTTTACTGATTGGTCACGATTTAGGCCTAGTTATCCAATTTGCCGATAGAATAGCTGTAATGCACAATGGAAAAATTGTTGAGTTGAAGAAAACGGAAGAGCTTCTAGCTTCAGCATCACATTGGTACACTAAAACTCTTTTAAAGAGCGTTCCCAGTTTTGAGGAAGAACCAAAAGCTTTAATTAAATATAAAAATCCAAAGAATGCTAATAAGGCTTCTTCAGAAAAAAAAATTTCTATCTCACTCAGGAATGTCTTTAAATCTTATGAAACCTCTCTTTTTGGTTCAAAGAATAATTTCGCGCTCAAGAATATAAATTTTGAATTTAATAACTTTGAACCATCAATCATTGGTATTGCTGGCCAAAGTGGTAGTGGAAAATCAACATTAATGCAGATTTTGTTGGGGACACTTCCACAAACTTCTGGTCAAGTTTTACTGAATGAAAAGCCACTACTAGAATATGTGAAGAGAAATCGGAAAAAATATTTACTTCAAGTTCAGCCAATCTTTCAGGATCCTTATGGAGTGTATAATCCTTTCTATAAAGCCATCCATTTTCTTCAAGAAACTGCGGTTAATCTAAACCTTATTCAACATCCAAAATACATTGATAGTTTTGTTGAAGAAATTTTGCGAGACGTAGGCCTAGACTTTAATGAATTGAAAGAACGTTACCCCCACGAACTGAGTGGTGGTCAAAGGCAGAGGCTAATGGTTGCGCGGGCACTGATGGTTAAACCCCAAGTCATCCTAGCTGATGAGCCAGTTTCGATGATTGATGCCTCTTTGCGGGCGAGCATACTTGAGAATATACAAACACTTAAGAACCAATATGGTATTACTGTAATTTATATCACGCATGATTTGACCACTGCCTTTCAGATTTGTGACACACTTAACATAATGTATCAGGGAGAAATTGTTGAATCAGGGCTTTGTAAAGATGTTATTCTTAGGCCAAAACATTCATACACTAAGTCTCTAATCTCATCTATTCCAAGCAAAAACAAAACCTCAAATTGGATGCAAACTACTCCATAGAATTTATTAATAGCTAAAATATTCTGTTAATTTCTAACTAGATACATTCTCCCAATCCTCTATTGATAAATACCTTTTAGTTCTGTTCCTATTCCCAGCTGATTAACATCGGCCCACTGCTGTACAGAACCAGACGGTTTTCAGCGTATATCCCCGAATTACCAAACAGAGCAATTATCAAGGAGTAATTGAAAATAGGATCTGCTAGTAGTATTGCAGGCCCTCGTACTGGAAAAATTTCTAAATTGATTGTGGCAGAGTTTTAGAGGAGCCAGCTGTAGTATGACTGAAGTTTCTAAGGTTTGCTCTACGATCACGATAATATATTTTCAATCTATATCCTTAACTTCTTGGCAATAAAAAAAAAGCTGATTCTGTTCATGGAACTCCTTTAGTTAGACTTCAGAGATTGTTATGTAGCGATAGATGGCCCATGATTGTTCGCTGCACCAACGTGTCGGCATTATTTCCACGACTGACTGCAAGGATTAGCACTTCCCCAAAGTTACAGCTGTTTTTGATAGCCCGCCAGGCAGACTTATAAGCCTCTATGACAAAACCACCTGATCTAGTATCTCCTCTAGGCGTATCTCTGGGCAATTTTAGATTTTGAAAATCGTGGAGGGGCTCACTTTCCCTGAGCACGTCTAGCAAACCTCGCTGTGATGTTTTAGCCGAGTTTTATAATCAAACTTAGAAGCTGTTCAGGAGATTGTTTCGAGTCTATTGTTACCTTGGTAGATCAAGTGATCCATGAAACAAATTTTACTTGTGAAACTCATCTTTGGTGAAATTTGAGGAAAATAAATTTAAGAAAAGAAATTTATTCCTAATCGATTTGTAAGATATGCAGTCAATAGAGCAAAATTTATTTGCTTTTGTGGGCGCGCTGCTGAAAGAAGAAAATGATTACAATCAAAAAATAGTATATATTAACAGAATTTAGTTTGATATTTTATTAAAATGAATTACTAATTCAATGTGTTTTTTTCATGGCAGAATGTGTGTTCTCACTTAATTGGAAGGGAGGTGTAGTAATTTAATATTAATTATTTTGAAACTATTAATTCTTAATTTCAATGAGGTATCTATGTTAGTAAAAAGAGTACTATTACTATTCATAATGATAATTGCTGCAGGTTTTGTTTATGCGAAAACAATAGCTCTAGTTCAAATAAACCAGCAGGCACAATTCTTTACTGATATGAACAGAGGAGCAGAAGCTGAAGCAGCTAAACTTGGACATAAACTGGTAATTTTTAATGCTAATAATGATCCGGCTGCACAAAATAACGCGATTGAAACCTACATACAGCAAAAAGTGGATGGTCTAATCGTGGTGGCCATTGACACAAATGGGATCATGCCCGCAGTCATACAAGCTGCAAATGCTGGAATTCCTGTAGTGGCGGTGGACGCCATATTGCCTGATGGACCACAGATTGCCCAAGTCGGAGTCAATAATTATGGTGCTGGCGTGTTGATCGCAAACGCATTTTTGGATTATGTTTCCAAAGAAATGGGTGGCGAAGTGAGTATTGGAATTGTCGGTGCTTTAAATTCTACAATCCAAAATGTTCGCCAAAAAGGATTTACTGACACGCTTAGCAAAAACTCTAATGTGAATATTGTTGGAGTAGTTGATGGCAGAAACGTAAGTGAGCAAGCAATGGCTGCAGCAGAAAATCTATTCACTGCCAATCCCTCAATGAATGCTGTTTACGCTACAGGTGAACCTGCTTTAATTGGAGCCGTTGCAGCAACTGAGGCACAAGGGCTTGAAGGTGATATCAAGATTTTTGGATGGGACCTTACCTCGCATTCAATCAATGGAATTGAAAAAGGTTATGTCATTTCTGTTGTTCAGCAGTCCCCATTTGGAATGGGTCAATATGCTGTAGGTGCTTTGAATGACAATTTTAATGGAAAGATGAGCCCAAGAGTTGTTGATGTACCAATTACACTGGTCAACAAATCAAACGTAGGACAATTTAAGTAAATTATTTAAAGTAGAGAGGGCTTTTTGTCCTCTCTGCCCTAGCTAAAATTAGAGAAGTTATATTTTATATTGTTAGTAAAAAATGGATAAAAACATTGTTGAAATGCAAAATATCAAAAAAACTTTTGGCAATGTTGAGGCTCTTCGAGGAGTTAATCTTTATTTGAAAGAAGGTGAAGTACTTGGATTGGTTGGAGATAATGCAGCGGGAAAGTCTACACTTACCAAAATACTGGCTGGAGCAATCGAACCAACAGAAGGGAATATTATCGTCAACGGAGAGAAAGTAATTTTTAAAAATCCAGCTGATGCAAAATCGAAAAAAATTGAGATGGTTTATCAAGATTTGGCTTTATGCAACTCGATAGATGTATCTGGAAATATTTTTTTGGGTCGCGAAAAAATTATAGAAATTCTTGGTATTAAGTTTCTGAAAAAAAAAGAAATGCAGGAAGAGACTAAAGATATTCTAGATGATCTTGCTATCAAAGTTAAATCAGTAAGTTCAAAAGTTGAGTTCTTATCTGGAGGGCAAAGACAAAGTATAGCCATCGGCAAAGCTGTAGCATCAAATCCAAAAGTTTTGATTATGGATGAGCCCACATCTGCTCTTGCAGTTGCAGAAGTTGAGTCCGTATTAAATCTGATTAAAAAGGTTAAAAGTCTTAAAGTATCAGTGATTCTGATAACTCATCGCTTACAAGATATATTCAAAGTTTGCGACCGTATAATGGTCATGTATGAAGGTAAAAATGTGGCTGAGAGAAAAATTAATGAAACAGATCTTTCCGAAATAGTTTCATTAATTGTTGCAGAGCATTAAAATCATGATGCGTAATCAATTTGTCAGGGAAAATATTGCTGTAATTAGTATTTTTCTATTTTTTATAGTTGTTGTCACATTTTTTTCAATTAGTGCTGAAGCTTTTTTCTCAAAAAGAAACATACTTAATTTATTGAGACAGAGTGCCCCAGTTTTGATAGCTGCCTGTGCAATGACATTTGTAATCACTACGAAAGGAATTGATCTTTCAATTGGTTCTACACTGGCAATCATTAATGCTCTCTGCGCGGTTCTTTTACAATTAGGATGGGATTGGACGATAGTATTAGTCAGCTTACTTTTCTTTGGAATGGTTCTTGGTGGTGTTCAAGGTTATTTTGTAGCCTATGAAGGCATTCCCGCCTTTATTGTTACACTCGCTGGAATGAGTGTTATTAGAGGCTTTGCTCTTCTGATGACTGAAGGCTTCACGATTCCTATCGCAAGTGACATTCCAATTGTTCAATTGGGCCGAGGATGGCTATATGGTATGCCGATACCCGCTCTAATCGTAATTTTCATCGCTATTTCCGGCTTTATTCTGATGGAGCTCACAACTTTTGGGAGGTATGTCACAGGTATAGGATCCAACCAAGAATCAGTGCGAAGATCTGGAGTGAATGTTAATTTTTATATTTTATTGACATATATGATGACAGGCTTCTGTGCAGCGTTAGGTGGAATAATAATAGCTGGCAGATTAGGTAGTGGATCTTCAAACGCTGGTGTCATGTTTGAACTTGAAGTCATAGCTGCTGTTGTTCTTGGTGGTACAAATCTTTTCGGAGGGAAAGGAACTATAGTTGGTACAATACTAGGAGCTCTAACAATAGCGGTTATTGGCAACGGGCTTATACTCGCTCATGTCTCACCTTTTTATACACAGATCATTACTGGATTTATTATTCTTATTGCAATTTGGATTAACACCAAATACTTCCAGAAAAGGACTACAGAGCAATCATGACAACAATAAATACTGTACTTGGTGAGGTTAGTTCAGATGAATTAGGAGTCGTTTTGATGCATGAACATCTCTACGCAAATAATAGTGGATGGTGGCATTGTCCTTCATGTTCAAAAAGAATGCACCTGGCAGAAGAAAAGTTGAATATTGGAATTCTATCCGATTTAAGAATGGATCCATTTGTCAATAAAGATAACCTCCTTTTGAATGATGTCGATTGTGTAATCAAAGAGCTTATTGAATACAGGGAGCTTGGGGGAAGCACTATTGTTGACCCTACCAACATTGGTATTGGTAGAGACCCAAAGATAATCAAGCAAATAGCTGAGTCGACAGGTTTGAACATAATTCTTGGAAGTGGTTTCTACTTAGAGCCTACCCATCCGGATTATGTAAAGGAAATGGATGAGGGGGACATATCTCAATTGATTCAGAAAGAATACTATGAAGGTATTGAAAACTCTGATGTCAAAATTGGAATTATAGGAGAAATTGGCATAAGCAAAGACTTCACAGATGAAGAGAAAAAAGTTCTTGTTGGGGCTTCTCTTGCGGCGGCTAAGACCGAGATCCCTCTATCAGTTCATTTGCCTGGGTGGGAAAGATTAGGTGGTCAAATTTTAGATGTGGCCTATGAAAATGGATGCCAGGAAGGCCAGGTTATTCTTTGTCATATGAACCCAAGCTTCGACGATATTGAGTACCAGATAGAGCTTGCTAAACGTGGAGCCTGGATTGAGTACGATATGATTGGCATGGACTTTTTCTATGCTGATCAAGATGCTCAGTGTCCGTACGACACAGAAAACGCAAACGCCATCAAATTATTGGTTGATGAAGGGTTTGGTCATCGAATTCTTCTTTCACAAGATGTATTTATTAAAATGATGCTTAAAAGCTATGGAGGAAATGGTTACTCATACATTCTAAAATACTTCAAGGAAAGATTGATAAAAGCTGGTTTAACTAGCGAACAATTTATGAGCATATTGACGATCAATCCAAAATCTTGTTTTGAATTTATGAACTAAACAAATTTAGAGACAAATATGAAGAAATTTCTTTTGGTAGGCGAATCCTGGGTATCCTCGGCAACGCATTACAAAGGATGGGATCAGTTCTCAAGCACCACCTTCCACCTTGGTGCTGAGGATCTTCTCAAGGCAGTAAATAGCGATGACATTGAAATTACTTATATGCCCGCTCATGAAGCTGCCGAAAAATTTCCCAGTACTCTGTCTGAGTTAAAAAAATATGAGGGAGTGATTTTTAGTGATATTGGTAGCAATACCATTCTGCTTCATCCAAAAGTTTGGATTGATGGCGAAGTTTTCCCAAATAGGTTGGACCTAGTTAAAGAATACGTTGAGCTTGGTGGCGCATTTATGATGGTGGGTGGGTATCTAAGTTTTCAGGGCATTAATGGTTCAGCGAGGTTTCGAGGTACTTCGATTGAAGAAATCTTGCCAGTAAAGATCTTGCCTTACGATGATAGAATTGAAATTCCCCAAGGGTTTTCAATCGAAGTTGGTCCCTCTGCTGGATCTCATACTATACTTCAAGGTCTGGAAGGCAAGTGGCCTCCGCTTTTGGGAATTAACGAGGTAGTAGCTAAAGATGGAGCCAATCAGATTCTACAAATTCCAGAAAAGCTTGGGAGCCATCCGCTCTTAGTCGAATGGAAATTTGCTAAGGGGAAAACAGTTGTTTGGACTTCAGATATTGGTCCACATTGGGTATCAAAGGAATTTTTGAACTGGGAAGGATATTCCAAATTGTGGAATCAAATATTCCATTGGATGGCTAAATAGAAAAACTCCTTTCAAACATAGATTCTAAGAATTTCATGAAGACTGGTGAGGGTTCCTGCCTGTTTGGTGGATATTTAAACTACGATATTACTCTCAGATTGAAATCAGATTTTAATATTGGAAAGAGAATTAATTCAACAGTTCACACTTCTTTAGGGGGTATGGCAGCAAACGCCGCAAGTATTGCAGCTAGCCTAGGAAGCAAAGCGATTCTCTTTTCAAGCATTGGTGATGATGAAATTGGAAGATATCTGAAATTAAAATTAGAAAAATTTGGTGTCAATACTTCTCATTTAGATCTTCAAAAAGGCGCTAGATCTCCACATTGTATTATACAAGTAGAATCTGACGGGCAAAGAACTATAATAAGTGAAAAGATTAATTTCAACTACTCAAGGATTATTCGTTTTATTACGCAAAATTCAAAGAAGACTAGAATCATTTATTTGGACGGATACCGTTTTTTGGATTGTGATCTTTTATTAGAAATTTCAAAAGAAACTGGGATCCCAGTTATCATTGACTTAGATGGATATGAAGGTCTTAATATTGATATGAAGAAACTAAGTTATTTCGATACAATTATATTAAATAAATCTATCCTTAAACAATTAACAGGTAGTGTTAGCTTAGAAGAGAATGGCTCTTATTTTAGTAGCCTAACTTCAAGTAAGATTATCTGTACGTGCGGTGAAGATGGTGTTGAAACATTGATCAATGGCCACTTTACAAGAATTTCAGCACCAAAAGTTGAGGTAGTTGACACGACTGGGGCAGGTGATACATTTGCTGGTGCTTACTTGCACAGTCTACAAAGTGGTGTCACTTTTATTGAGAACGTTGAATACGCAGCTAAAATTGCAAGTAATTCAACATCCTTTAATAGTTCACTCGGTCTGCTAGACGCGGATCTAAAAATTTAATCTAAATCACCAGTGCTTAATAACCATCCAATGAAAAGAAGTATTAGGGCGAGCCTCCAAACCTCTTCCAAAGATCATAAGCATAAGAGTAATTTGATGCTGCTCCAAAACAAGCAACATACATTAAACCCTTAATTTATCATCCATAACTCTCCGAATATTCAAGATCTTCCAAGAACCACAGATTTAGTATTTCTCCTGTTCAAATCTTACCAAACGGTTTTGATTGATCCCCCATCAACTGCGATGCTACTTCCTGTAACGTAGGATGCAGCATCTGAGAGTAAAAAAGCTCCCATCTTTCCGAAGTCTTCGATTGTGCCATATCTTTGAAGAGGAATGGTTGCCTGGCTTTGGGCCTTACGTGCTTCCACAGAAATGCCAGCAGCTCTCGCCTGATTCTCATCGATGGAGCGCACACGATCGGTATCAATTCGTCCAGGCATAAGGTTGTTTACTCGAATATTTTTGGGAGCTAGTTGTAGCGATAAGCTCTTAACGAGGCTTGTTACTCCGGAGCGCATGACGTTTGAGAGAATTAGAACATCAATTGGCTCCTTCACTGAAGATGAGGTCACTGTAAGAATGGAACCACCTCCACGAGATTCCATCGATGGAATAACCTCACGAATCATTCTAACTGCACTCATCAAGTTCATATCAAAGGCCGCTTGCCAGTTCTCGTCTGTAAAATCCATAAATTTGCCTGGAGGGGGTCCACCTGCATTGACCACCAGCAGATCTATTCCTCCAAAGTGATCGTTTGTTCTTTTGGTCCAATCTTCGATACTTTGTTTGTTGGATGCATCCAGAATTGAACTCAATACATCTGCCTGGGTTTCTTCTCGTAACTTTTTGGCGGCTGATTCAATTCCGTCTTTTGATCGGCTGCCAATTGACAATTTTGCACCTTCACGAGCTAACTCCTGGGCAATTCCGAATCCTAGGCCTTTGCTTGAGGCGGCAACCATCGCGACTCTGTCTTTTAAATTTAACTGCATTTTCTCTCCAGAATCTTTTGATTTAAGGTCGGTTATTTAAGTGACATTCAACAGACTGGAAACTCTCCTAAGATGCAAGATGTTCAACCAAAAATTCCCCGATGAAAGTTATTGGCTTTTTAGCAACCGTCGACTTTGATTTCCTTCCTGAGGACATGCTGATCTTCAACTAAAAATTATTATTGGGCGTTCATCTAGGTAGTAGATTAATACTCAATTCTCATAAATTTAGGTACAGAAAATGACATATGTTGGTTTAATTCTATACGAACAGGCTTCTGAAAAAGAAAAGATTTTAATGATATCAAACTTTACGAAAAATTCCTGATGTGAATAATTTCTGGAAATGCCTAGCCAATCATCCACCAATACTCAAACGGACCTGGGAAAGCTTGAAAGATGTAATGGTTCCTGGGGCTCTGGCTTCATTGACCAAGGAAATGATCTATGTCGCGGTGAGTGTTAGCAATGGATGTGAGTGCTGCATTCATTCACAAACTGCAGCAGCAAGAAAAAAAGGGAATGAGGATGAAATATTTGGAGAGTTGATGGCGGTAGTTGGGATGGCCAATGAAACTATCGTCTCAGAAATTGAGAAGCAACAATCT
>Ga0233439_10002434_pt1 | contig 20995 bp, 24 predicted proteins | sample SI_123_September_6_FD_182713 | JGI IMG/M metagenome (GOLD analysis project Ga0233439, IMG submission 182713) | Seawater microbial communities from Saanich Inlet, British Columbia, Canada - SI_123_September2016_100_MG | ecosystem: Environmental > Aquatic > Marine > Inlet | place: Canada: British... | reverse complement strand
TTTTTTATTATCTCTTGCATTGATTTGTTCATCTTTTTTTCAATAAACGATGCTATACCTTTAGTGAAATGTGTCTCAAAAACATCAGTAACTAACACTGTTGGAATTTTAATATTTTGTGCAACCGATAATGATGCAAAATCTTCATCACTAATGACTAAATCTGGTTTATCTTTTTGAAGTAATTCTTCTGAAATATTTTTACAATCCCTATAATACTGATAATAATTCCACAACCATTTTGCTGGATTCTTTAAAGTTCCATTTTCGATAATGAAAGAAGGTGGATTGTAAACATCTTGTACTTTATAATCTAATTTTTTTAGAATTTTTGCAGCACCATTACCTGTGATAAAATTTATTGAAATATTTTTAAAATTATTTACAATTGCAATGTCTCTAGTTACATGACCTAATCCAATTGGGCTGGAAAAAAAACTATAGTCATTCATGATTTTCTTGATTTTTTATCAAATTTCTAGATTTTCTCTTGTCTCAAAGTTTAAATGGATTTTAACAAGGTAGGTTTCTGGGCTCATGGTCCAGGTCGGTTATGACGTCGCCCTTACACGGCGAAAATCCGGGGTTCAAATCCCCGTGGGCCCATTTCCCCTTTTAGCCTCAAAAATTACTCAAATTCATGTATGTTAGAATGTAAAAGATTGGGCCAAATTACCCAATCTTCGGACGATGGTAAACTAGCAGATGACTTCTTTTAGGAATACCATCATTCATTTGTGAAATTCTACTTAAAAGAGAATAGTAGAAATCATCAGTACGATCTAAATACTATTTTTGAATATTAAATTCCATTGGAACTGTCACCAAACAACTAATCGTTGTTGGTCTTAAGATCCAATTTTAATTAATTTTGAAATTTTATTTTTTAATACACTATTATTTTTACCGCAAATAAATTAAAAAAATTCTAAATAAAATCAGAAATTAGCTTGTAGGATTCATAGCAGCTGCTCTTTCTTTGACTTTTTTATCTATTATGGCATTAGCATATTCTCCTGGCTGAACTTGACAATTACCAATATTCACTGCAAAACCATCATATGTTTCAGCAATACATCCTGTTTCTGTAACTGCTATCACTTTGACCCTTTCTGTATGCTCTTCTGGAGCAACATACCACATTAGATATACAAATAACACTATTGCACTCACTAGAATAACTCCCACAATAATAAAAATAGAATTTTTACTTGTATTATTTGATTGATTATTTACTGCAGACATACATCACTTATGTGAATTTTAAATAAAAATGAATATTACAATTCTTAAAAATGATTTTCAAACAAACATACTTTGCAGGTTTTATTATTATCCTATTTTACAACAGCTTTTACTTTGTAATCCTCTTGCAATCCACCAAATTGAGAAAATCAAAACACCAACTGAAATAAATTTTAATTCTAATCCTTGCATTGGGAATAATGATAATCCTCCAACCGCACCCAAAACCACTGCTAGAGGTGCTGTACATGCAGGACATCCAGGTGTGAATGCCGCAAATGCCCCTCCCAGCACTGCTGAAGAGTTTGATTTTATAGAATTCATCATTTTCATCCTTTTTATTTTAAATGCCATCATTGCAAAGTTAATTCCAGCTAGTGCTGATATTGTTACTGTTAATCCAATTGATGCTAAAATATAGTAAGGCATTATCTCCATTGTAGTATTCAAGTGAGATGGTAGCATTGACATTGTTAAAAAATAATAAATTATTCCTAATCCTGTTCCACTAATTATTGCAATAGATGCGTATCTTTTTGTTGTAAGTACATTTGAAATTAATTGTAATTTACTTACCAAGTAGGTTCTTTTACAATCTATCATATTTTAACTATCTTTGATTTACCAAACATTATTAGCCATAAAACGACTTGTCAAGAACATGACGGAATTTTCATCTGATGAAAAAATTATCCTTGTTCAACATGGAATTAAAAAATATAAAAATGAAGAAATTGTAACTGAAAAATTAAAGGCTATTTTATCTGAAAAAGATATTCGAAGAAATATTGATACTCTAATTGGAACACAAAGAGTTAGAAGAATTGGACCTGAAATTCTTGAAAATAATGAAAGTCATACTGAATTACCTGAACTTCCTGAAAATCTCAAATCAATAATTGATGACCTCTAATTTGAAAAATTCTTAAACTACTTCAATATCAGATTTTAATATGAATAAGATAATTCTATTCTCAAGTATTTTGTCTTTAACTTTACTACTAACATTTTCAATTGATACTGCTTTTGCACATCCTCATTCCGGTCAAATCCTGATTAATGGTCATATACATGAACCTCAAACTGAAATTACTCCATTAACTGGAATGATAGGTCTTGAAAAGTCAACAATAATGTTTCATTCTTCTGAAGATAATCCATTACCATGGGCATACGTTGAAGGAAAGATTACAAATCATGTTGAAGGTTATCCCGTAATAATTCAAATTTTTAAAGATAATGATGCTGTTCATTTTGCTCAGACTGATGTGAGTTCTAATGGTAATTATGAGTACAAATTTAGAGTTTTAAATTCTGAAAATGGTATATCTAGTAAAATCTTTGATGGTGATTATTCAGTAAAAATCTTCAAAGTAGTGTACATGTATCAAGAAAATCTAGTTTAGAATCCACGTAATCCCTCTGGACGTACAGTTTCTGGGTGTTGTTTCATCCATTCCACTTTATCTAACATATCTTGTTTGTCTTGAGGGAAAGTACCTTTGACCGTATATGCGTTAGAACCATGGTTTACTCTAAAAACAATTTCTTCTTTAGTTTTAATTTGATTTACCAAATCATACAGTTCTTCTAAAGATTCATCATCATCGATTCTGGTAAATTCCCCTTCATACTTGTCGATAAATTCTTGTTTAATTCCATTTTCTAAATAGAGAGTTAGTGCTCCTACGTAATGAGGTGAACAAGCACTGATCACTTCAGCAGTTCCTTTGATATGGTCTTTGGAATATTTTTTCCCACCTAATCCTAAAATCACCATACATGACATTACATATCCAGCTTCTTTTGCCTTGTTCACTGATTTGATAATTGTTTTACCAATTGCTCCTTTAGTTACTTTTTTTAGAACAATATCTGATCCACTTTCAATTCCTAGATAGAACATATCAAGACCTGCTTCATTCATTTTCTTTAACTCCTCAGATGTTTTCTTTAGAATATTCATAGGCATTGCATAGCATGAAATTCTTTCAATGTTTTGAAATTTTTCTCTAATGTACTTTACAATTTTAATCATATATTCTGAATCAAGATTTAATGCATCACCATCTGCAAGAAATACTCGTCTAGTGTCAGGTAGATAACCTGCCATCATATCAATTTCTGCTTTTACATCTTCCCATGATCTTTCAGAATATTCTTTTGATCTATACATATCACAAAATGAACATTCATTAAATGAACAACCTAGTGTTACTTGAAAAATCAATGATTTAGCTTCTGATGGTGGTCTATACAGAGGTGCATCATAATTTAACATCATTTTTTGTTCATTCAAATTTGTCTGATTATGTTTTTTATACTTTCTACTTATCCCAGAATACCTTTTAGTAGTAAATGAGGAGGAATTTCATAACTTATGGCTAATGATCCTGATGCAAAAAGACTCCTATGGTTTGTATTTGCCGGTTCTAGAGGTGGATTAAATCGATTAAAAATAATTTCTAAACTAAGGGAAAATCCATTTAATACAAATCAATTGGCAAAGGAAATGGGTCTTGATTATAAAGCAATTCAGCATCATATTCGGGTATTAGAAAAAAATAACATGATTACTAAAGTTGGAGAAAAATATAACGTGACCTATTTTATCTCAACGTATCTTGAAGTCAATATGGAGGCATTTGAAGAAATTGAAGGGAAATTGGACAAAAGTAAATAAAAGCTCTAAAGGTGTTTTACACTAAATGGAATCTACTTCTCTAGTTCTATCTATTGTTTCAATTGCCAATATGGGCATACTTGGAATTTTAATCTGTATATTTGGAAAAATGTATGGAAATACTAGAGCCCAGCTTCCATTAGGCATGATAGTTGTTGCAGGAATGTTGTTTTTACATAATGTGATTGGTGCATTAGCTTATTTTTCCATGGAGGAGATTTTTTCACATGAAATATTTCCATACATGTTGGGAGTGGGAATTGCAGAGCTTGCAGGGTTGATAATCTTTTTGAAAATCACTCTAGACTAATCTTAGTTTATTTGTAACAATCAAGAATCAATTATGTGTTACAAGAATATCTAAAATTAAATAAAAATATCCTCATAGCATTTACAGCATCAATAATAATTTCAGCTGCAATTGCTCAAATTTTATCTGATCAAGATGATCTTCTCAATACTACATATACTACAATTGCTGATTACGTGATTTATTTTTCAGTTTTTAGTAGCTTATTTTATTTTGATAATAGGAAAAAATATCGATTAGAATCTGGTGAGACTGATACAGTAAAACTCAAACAAGATTTAAAAAAATTAATTACTTCACTAGGAATTGCTGAAGTTGTATATACTATATCTAGATGGGCATTGCAATATTATTTTCTGACGATAAACTATGATCCTTATTTAGCATCTATTGTGTCACAAGGAATATCTACAATTATTTACATGATAGTGCTAAATCTTACTGTGAAGATAACAAGGTTGTATAAAGATGGAAATTAGCATTTACGTTGATGGTTCTGGTGGAGTAAATAGTGGATATGGATATTTTGTAAAAGAAACTGGAGAATCCTTTTATGAAAAAAAATCTAATCTGACAAATAATCAGGCTGAATATTTGGCAATAATTTTTGCACTAAACAAGTATGTTGACTCTAGTGATGAAATTACTATTTACAGTGATTCAAAGAATACAGTAAACCAACTAAACCATGAATTTGCAATAAATAATGAAGCATTAAGAAATCTTGCTAGGGAAGCATGGGGGGTTATTGGAAAATTTTCTAATCTATCCATTGTTTGGGTTTCTAGAAAAGAGAATTTGGCTGGAAAAATGCTGGGAAGCTAAAAACTAGAGATCAGAAATTTCCAAGAATAACTTTATTATACAAAATCTCAGATTAAATTTATTATGGCAGAATCTGTTATCTTATCGCCAAAATCTATTGCAGTAATTGGTGCATCTGATAAGAGAGGAAGTGTTGGTGCTACGATTACATCAAACATTATGAATGGTTTCAAAGGAACTGTATATCCAATTAGTCCATCTAGAGACACTGTATTTTATAAAAAAGCATACAAAACTGTTCTAGATGTTCCAAAGCCAATTGATCTTGCAGTTATAGTAATCAAAAATACACTAGTTGCACCGGTGTTAGAAGAATGTGGAAAGAAAAAAATCAAAGGCGTTATAATTATCACAGCAGGTTTCAAAGAAGTTGATGAAGAAGGAGCTAAACGTGAACAAGAAATTAAAGATATATCTAAAAAATACAAAATCCAGATCATTGGACCTAACTGTCTTGGTGTCATGAATCTTGATCCAAAGACAATGATGAATTCTACATTCCTTAAAATCACACCAAAGTCTGGGAAAATTGCTCTTGTATCACAAAGTGGTGCAATATGTGCAGCACTAGTTGAAGATGCAAGTGCTCAAGGAATTGGATTTTCTGCAGTAGTTAGTCTTGGTAACAAAGCTGTAATGAGCGAAGTTGACATTCTAAAAATTCTCGCAAATCACAAACAAACCGAAGTTATTGTTATGTATCTTGAAGACATGGGTGATGGTCAAGAATTCCTTAAAGTTTGCAAAAATATTACTAAAAAACTCAAAAAACCAGTACTTGTACTAAAATCTGGACGTAGTCCAGAAGGTGCAAAAGCTGCAATGTCTCATACTGGAGCCTTGATGGGCTCAGATGAAATCTATGATGCTTTACTAAAACAATCAGGTGCTATTCGAGTTGATACCATGGAGGAACTCTTTGATTATGCTACAGCATTTTCAAAACAACCACTTCCAGCAGGAGGTGATTTGGTAATTGTTTCAAATGCTGGAGGACCTGCAATCATCTCAACAGATGCTTGTTCCAAAATGAAAATTAAGATGGCAGATATCACTAGCGTAAGAAAAAAAATCGATTCAGTAATTCCTCCTTGGGGAAGTTCTGCAAATCCAGTTGATATTGTAGGTGATGCTGATTTTAATAGATTCCATAACGTTTTGGATCGTGTATTGACACATCCAAAAGTTGGTTCTGTTATCTCAATGTGTACACCGTCAGGAACCTTAGATTATGATAAACTAGCTGAAGTAATTGTAACCATGTCTAAAAAATACAAAAAAACAATGCTTGCAAGTTTGATGGGATTAGATGAGGGAATTACAAATAGAGAGATTTTGGCAAAGGGTAATGTTCCATATTATAATTATGCAGAAGGTGCAATCAGAACCCTTTCTGCAATGATCAAATTTTCAAACTGGATTAAAGCACCAAATGGAAAAATAACTAAATTCAAAGTAAACAAAGCCAAGGCCCAGAAAATTTTTGACAAAGTCAAAAGTGAAAAGAGACCTAATCTCTTAGAGGAAGAAGGACAAGAAGTTCTAAAAGCATATGGATTACCATTGCCAAAGAGTGCACTTGCAACATCAGAAGCAGAAGCCGTAAAAACTGCAAAGAAAATTGGCTATCCTGTTGTAATGAAAATTGCATCTCCACAAATTATTCATAAATCTGATGCAGGTGGTGTTAAAGTAAAATTGACAAATGATGCAGAAATCAAATCAGCATTCAAAACTATAATTAAAAACGCTAAAAGTTACAACAAGAAAGCTGAGATCAAAGGAGTTCTAATTGTAGAGATGGTAAAAGGTGGAAAAGAACTCATTATAGGCTCAAAATTAGAGCCTGGATTTGGTCCTGTAATCATGCTTGGAATGGGTGGAATCTATGTTGAAGTTCTCAAGGATGTGACATTCAAACTAGCACCGGTAACTAATCTGGAAGCTGATGATATGATAGCATCAATCAAAACTCAAAAATTACTTCAAGGCGTTAGAGGCGAAAAACCATCTGATATTGCAAAACTTTCTGAATGTATTCAGAGATTATCTCAACTAGTTTCTGATTTTAAAGAGATCAAAGAATTGGACATGAATCCAGTCCTTGTTATGGAAAAAGGAAAAGGTTGTAGAATTCTTGATGTTAGAATTGGACTCTGATCGCAATTTATTCGTAAAATTCCTCTTACATCAATCTAGAATATTTATACCACATAGAAATGAATAATGTTACATGACTGATGGTGCAAAGTCAATTGTAACTGGCGCTGATTATATTGAAAGTCTTAGAGGCCGAGATCTCAAAATTTATCTCTTTGGTGAATTAGTAAAAGAACCCGTAGATCATCCAATTATTAGACCATCAATTAATGCAGTTGCCGAAACCTATGACTTGGCAGTACGTGAAGAAGCATTAGCTTCTGCTGATTCATCACTTTCTGGATTGAAAGTTAATCGATTTTTACACATTGCAGAAAGTGCAGAAGATTTAGTTTTACAAAATAAAATGCAGAGAAAACTTGGACAAAATACTGGAACATGTTTCCAAAGATGTGTTGGAATGGATGCCATGAATTCTTTACACTCTACTACTTTTGAAATTGATGAAAAACATGGAACAGATTATCATAAAAGATTCTTAGAATTTGTAAAAATGGTACAACAAGAAAACCTTGTAATCGGTGGTGCCATGACTGATCCTAAAGGTGATAGAAGTAAAGGTCCTGCAGAGCAAGATGATCCTGATTTATTTACAAGAGTTGTAAAAACTGATGAAAATGGAGTCTATGTTTCCGGTGCAAAAGCACACCAAACTGGTTGTATTAATTCTCATTGGATTATCTTAATGCCAACAATTAGATTAACAGATGCTGACAAAGACTGGGCCATTGTTGGAGCAGTTCCTGCAGATGTAAAAGGCCTCACCTACATTTACGGTAGACAATCTTGTGATACAAGAAGTATGGAGGAGGGTGACATTGATGATGGTAATGCAAAGTTTGGAGGACAAGAAGCCTTGATGATTTTAGATAATGTGTTTATTCCATGGGATAAAATTTTCATGAACGGTGAATTTGAATTTGCATCTATGCTTGTAGAGAGATTCACATGTTATCACAGACGTAGTTATGTATGTAAAACAGGTCTAGGTGACGTGTTGATTGGTGCAGCAGCAACCATTGCTGATTATAATGGTGTTCCAAAAGTTTCTCACATTAAAGATAAAATTATTGAGATGACTCATCTTAATGAAACAATATTTGCTGCAGGTATTGCATCATCACACCAAGGACAGCAGATGAAATCTGGTGTTTTCTTAAATGATGACATGCTTGCACAAGTTTGTAAACATAATGTCACTCGATTCCCATATGAGATTAGTAGACTGGCACAAGACATTGCAGGTGGATTAATGGTTACATTGCCTTCTGAGAAAGACTTTAGACATCCAGAAGCCGGACCAATGCTCAAAAAATATCTTGTTGGAAGAAAAGGTGTAGATGTAGAAAACAGAATGCGAATTTTAAGATTAATTGAAAATATGACTCTTGGTAGAAATTCAGTTGGATATCTTACAGAATCCATGCATGGTGCTGGTTCACCACAGGCTCAAAGAATCCAGATTCAAAGACAAATGCAAGTAGGTTACAAAAAGAATTTGGCAAAAAATTTGGCAGGAATTACAAATGATATTGAAGAACCAAAAGAACCATCTGATTACTTTAAACGAGTATTCAAAACAAAAGATTCTGTTCTTTAGAAATTATTTTAAATTTTAACACTGGATCTATTGTATGTCCAAATTCTTATTTTCATAGTGAAATATTTGCGATCTAGCTTGTTATTTTTTTACTAACAGTTCTTTAATTATGAAATTCTACTGTCTTAATCAATGACATACACACACAACATCTTTCGAAAATCACTAATGATGATTCCAGTATTTGCAGCAATTGGCTTTATGTTAACTGCTTCATTGGGTTCAGCTATTACTGCTGAACCTCAAAATGTACCTGAAACTGCATTATTACCTGATATTACTCCAGGAGTTCCAAAACATCTCAACATACACAACCAACAACAGAGTGAATTTTTAAGATTCACAAATGTTTGGGCTAATGTTGGTGAAGGTGCTTTAGAATTTGAAGAAGGTCTAGTAGTAGGTACACAACAACAAGCCCTCCAAAATCTATATGACGATGAAGGAAACTTTGGTAATCCTATAGACAGTATTTGGAGTGCAGTAGCAGGTGACTTCATTTTCCATCCTACTCACAATCATTGGCATATTGATGATGTTGGAGAATTTTCCGTACGAGTTGATGATAACGGCTCTCCTGGAATAATAGCTCCCGGTGCAGATTCATTAAAAATTGGATTTTGTATAGTAGATGTATTCAGATATGATGATGTTAAATCATCACCACGTTCTGAAAAAATCTATTGGGACTGTGAAACAGAATTACAAGGAATTCAACCTGGTTGGGCAGATCAATACCATCAATCTGTTGAAGGAAATGCAGTTGATATCTCCAATCTTGTAGATGGAACTTATTTCTTAGTTCACAAATGGAATCCTTTAGGACTGTTTGTTGATGCTGATAACTCCAACAATGAATCTTGGGTTAAATTCACATTAGAACAATCCGGAAATGGAAACAGAAAGATAACAATCATTGAAGAATTCGCACCAGAATGTCAAGCCGATGGCTCAACACCTGGAATATGTGGAGACCTCAACAAGAACTCTTAGTTCTTTTTTTCTTTTTATTTTTTAGCTACTTGATAAACAATTCTACTCTTGAAACTTATGATTTCTCAGGATCCTTTTTTAGTAATTTTGACATAACAATATTACCAGCAAGCAGGACGATCTATTGCTCTTGCCATATGCATATGTGAACCTGTTTGCCTGAGTCTTTTAAAATTAATATTATTTTTTCTTTTGGACATCTTTTGATTCTACTTTATCATCGATAGAATCTTCTATACCTTCAAATGTTTCATCAATTTCCTCTGTTTTGGTTTGATTTTCTGGCTCATCAGTATCATCTAATTCTGTAACATCTTTGGTTTTTTCCATATGTTCTGAATATTCTGAATCTTTTTCAATTTTGTCAATGTCTGATAACTCCTCTATAGTATCGGGATTGACTGAATCTAATGGATCAATAAATGGTAATTCCTTTTCATTCTTCTTCTTTACAAATTGCTTTACAACCATAATTCCAATCACAACTGCAATAATGACATAGTTGATTGGGGGTTTAAGTAATTGTGTGATGTATCCCACTTGAGGAAGTGTATATGCTACTTTTCCTATGTATTCTTCATCTGTAATTGAAAAGTCAGTTCCTGGAATCGATGCTGGATTTGCGTCTCCTTTAGTTCTAATTGTTTTAGGATCCTCTTCCATAATTGACGCTACCCTGTGAACAATCACTCTATTATGATCTGAAGGCCGATTAAACACAATGATGTCTCCAACCTCAATTTCTTCAAAAGGTTCATGACCTGAAACTATCAACACATCATATACTTCTAAAACTGGAATCATACTTCCACTTGCAACAACATAGAATGGATTTTGTGTTCCAAATGCTACTTGTAGACCAATCCAAATTACCAAAACCCCTACTGCGACAATAATGATGTCTTTTACTACTCCTTTTGGAATTGATATTTTTGCCAATTATATTCTCGCCTATAGTGTCATTGATTAAATTTACTAGTTATCAGATCTTGCTACCGCAGTCTTCACAGAATTTAGAGCCTTCTTTGTTTACAAATCCACAACTAGAACATTTCCCTGCTTGAATTGTAACTTCAGGATTCCCTAAAAGAACTACTTCACCAATCTTTTTGATACTATTCCAAGGAATACTTCCTTCGGTTCCATCTTCTTTAGTAATTACTAAAACCATAGCTTGAGTAGAATCAATTCCAACTTGTTTTGCAGTTCCTAATTTGTTTGCATTTTCATCAAACACATATTTCCCTTCAATTGATGTAACTGAAGTTGCTGGACTTGGTTGTGTGGTAGTTGGTTCTGGAGCTGTTGTAGGTTCTGCTACTTGTTGTGGAGTTTCTGATTGTTTACTTTGAACTTGAGATTCTAAAGGTTTTGCAGCACCAACTTCGCCTGCTTCATCTTGTTTCTTAAAGTCTCTATATTCTGCAATTGAAGCATTACATGAATTACAAATGTATTGACCTCGCTCTGCAAGAATTAGATTTTCTGCAACTTCTTCATTTGGATTCTCAAATTCAATTTTTGGAGGACCTTCAAATTCTTTCTCACATGTGTTGCAAAAATGTTTAGTAATTGTATCTGCATCCAATCTCCCTATTGGTGCTAAAAATAGATCAGGACCCCCTAGATTCCCTTTCATTTGTTGTTCATCAGTAACAGTAGCCATAATGTAGCCTCCAGATCCTCTTAATTTTTTAAGTCTAAGTTCAGAACTCATATTTGAGATTTAGCAAAACGTCATTTAAGTATATATCAAAATTATTTTTCCAACAAAAAATACGGTGTTAATTCTGGTGAACGTTTTTAGGTACGTGCAATAAAATAATGTTATAATGGCTGTAACACAAATTTCAGATGCAAAATCATGGGAAGTAGATGTAATAAATTCTGACATTCCTGTATTTGTAGACTTTTGGGCCGAATGGTGTGGTCCATGTAGAATGGTAGGTCCAGTAGTTGAAGAGCTGGCAGCTGACTATGATGGCAAAGTAAAATTTGTCAAGGTTAACGTTGATGAGGCCAATGAACTGGCATCAAAATACAATGTCTTTAGTATTCCAACTTTAATCCTCTTAAACAAAGGTGAGATAGTTAGCCAGCAAGTAGGTGCTACATCTAAAGAGTCATACAAAAATATGATTGATAGAGCACTAGCATAAATTCAAACACGTTTTTTCTTCTTTTTTGATTCTAAAGTAATTAATATTCCAAAAATCGACTGAGATTATGTCATTTGGTGAAGTAGATACTCTTGGTATGCTTTTCGACAAACTACAGAATTTGTTTGATGAATCACAAGGATACTATGAATCATTTCTAGATACAAACAACATGTACAAAAAAGGCCAACTTAGTGACAAAGAATTCTTTCAAAAATTAGGTGATTATACAGTTGCATATTCTGCATTAGAATTTTTAGCTATCAAAGTAATATTTGAATTAAAAAAATCAGTCGGTTCTGGTTCTGGAGGTACACAATCTCCTGGATTAATGCCTGGAATGGGACAACCTGGAATGGGGCAACCACCAAGATCAGGAACTGCTGAAAATCCAGTAGGTGCAGGTCCTCCGGGAATTGTTTCTGCACAAGAAGCATTTGGAGATCCTGGAACTTTACCAACACCTGATCCAGCTTTAATGCCAAGACAAACTATTTCACCACAAGGTGGAAATGGATGTTCATCATGTGGTGCAGCACTTAGAGCAAATGCAAAGTTTTGCACAAAGTGTGGCGCTAAAGCATAAAATTAGTAAATTAAAAAATTATTTTCTTATTGTGTTGTTCCACATTCCGGACAAAACTTTGCAGTAGATGATAAACTATTACCGCATTCAGAACAAAAGTTTCCGTCTGTAATTTGTTCATTGTATGCATTTCCAACATTTGCTGAACTTTTTACTGCACCTGATGGAACATATGTCTCATCATCAATTAAGACTGGTTCAAAGTCTTGTTCTATCAAATATGTCATCATTCTTGGAATCCCTTTCCCTTCATTTTTTGGATCTGGAACTGAATCTCCCATCCAAAATGCAAATCTCATTAGTGTTAATTCTGGTGTAGAGAATGCCAATGTGTGTTTTGACATGTAATCTTGTGCTGCTTTTTTACCGTCAAAAACTTCCATAAAAAATACTATTTTTCATTTATGTATAATAGTTTCTGGAAAAGTGGACCGGGAGGGAATCGCACCCTCGACATCCTCGTTGCGAACGAGGCATTATACTCCTAAACCACCGGCCCTCAGAATACCATTTTGTGCTGTTCTTTTATTCATTTTCTCAACGCATAATAGCCTGAATTTCATAAAATTTCTAGATGACCTATGATACTATAATTACTGGCTCACATGTTATTCTCCCAAATGGAATGATTGAGAAAAATATTCTCATAGATGAGGGGAAAATTGTAGGGTTTACAACTGATACACCTTCATGTGATCATAAAATTAATGGTGCAGGATTAGTTTCAGTTCCAGGACCAATTGACACTCATGTTCACTATGGAGTTTATTCTCCAATTAATGAGGCAGCAAAAACTGAATCTCATGCTGCAGCAATTGGTGGAATCACTACAATGATGCGAATGTTACGGCTAGGCGATCCTTTTTCAAAGTCTTTACAATCTCAACTTGATTCTGCATCTGAAAATCATTATGTAGATTATACAATTCATGCTTCGATTTTTACTCCACAACAAATTAACGAAATGAATATTTGTGCTGAAAAAGGAATTACATCTTTTAAAATTTACATGAATCTTGGAGGTGAAGTAGGACACGTGTATATGGATATGCCTCCAAATTCTCCAAATCTTGTTGCAGCAGAAGTAAATGTAACTGATGAACTTGTTGAACAGACAGTAAAAGCAGCTGCTGAGCTTGGATGTCCTGTATTAGTTCATGCAGAAGACTATGAATCATGTGGATGTGGAATTAAAACTGCAAAAGAAAAACATCAGGATGGATTATCTGCATGGTCTTCAAGTCGTTCCCCAGAATTTGAAGCTAAAGCAATCAAAACTGTATCAAAGTTTGGAAGAGACTATGGCTGTGTTATTTACTTTGTTCATATTGGTTCAGAACGTGCATTAAAACAAATTGAAGAAGAGAAAAAACTAGGAACAAAAATCTTTGTAGAAACTTGTCCTCATTATCTCACACTTTCTTATGAAAAACAATCAGGTTATCTTGCAAAAGTGATGCCTCCAATTAGAACAGAAGATGACCGTAAAGCAGTATGGAATGCACTATCTAGCAACCAAATTGATACAATAGGCACTGATCATGTTGCAAATCAAATCAAACTCAAACTAGGTGGCGATGATGTATGGAGTGCACTTGCTGGATTCCCAGGAATAGGTACAGCAATTCCAATTTTACTTAATGATGGAGTAAATCAAAAGAAAATTTCTCTAGAACAATTTGTACGTTTTACTAGTCAAAACGCTGCACAAATATTTGGAATGTATCCACAGAAAGGAACTTTGGAGAAAAACTCTGATGCTGACATAACAATGATTGATTTGAAAAAAGAAAAAACTGTTACTTCTGATTTGTTTGGTGGATTTTCTGATTATATCGTATATGAGGGACGAAATCTAATTGGATGGCCTGTAAAGACTATGGTTAGAGGAGAATTAGTTGCTGAGAACTTTGAAGTGATTGGAAATCTTGGTCATGGTAAACTAGTAGATAGAAAAATTAACTTATTTTCAAAATAATTAATTTGTAAATCTGGTTTTTTACGATTGCTTTTTAAGAGAAAAACACTGATCATGTTTATTGAATTTACAGTTTGTATTTATTTTCACTATGATCCTGACTATTACTATTAGTCCTTCTTTATTTGAAAATTCTTTTGCTCAACAAATGACTCCTCATCAACAATGGAAAAAATTTACAGATATTGATATGATGACTTGTAAATCTGACCATTTGTTATTACAAAAAAGTAATGGTAATCCTGCATGTGTAATGCCGTCTACATATCTAAAATTAGTTGATAGAGGATATGGAAATCATAATCAATCAATGATGGATAAACATCCTGACATGATGAATAATTTAATGATTCAAATGGCTTCTGATGACAAAGTAATGTCTCATTGGCATTCAATGATGCAACAAAACCCTGAACTGACAATGCAAACTATGACTGATTGGGTTTTACAAATGAAAGATAACTCTGAATTACTCCAAAACATGTTATCTCCAATGACTAGTGACCCTGAATTACGTAAAAAAACAATTCATACCATGAGGAATCATCCTCAAATGGAAACTCATCTAAAATCTGATTTTATGTGGATGGATTCAATACATCAACCTATGATGGGTTCTGGAATGGGGCAAGGGATGCATCAATCAGAATGCAATTGGTGTCCTCATTATGAACACAAATCTATGAATTCTCATGAAATGGTAATGGCTGACTCTACTAAGATGATGGATATGATTCATCATGTTTGGATAAATTCTGAAATGACTAAAGACATGCATACAATGATGCTTGAAGATCCTTCCCATATGGCAATAATGTCTGATCAAATGATGGAGCCTATGCTTAATGCAGTAATGGATGATGAATATTTGCGAGAACAAATGATAGACTTGATGTTACAACACAAAGATTTCATGAATTCAATAAGACATGAAAATCCAACACAAGAGCATTAATTTCTATAAAATATCAAATTTACCGTTTTCTTTAGCTTTGTAAATTATATCTGGCTTTCTCAAAAATATCCCTGACTCTAAAACCCCTGTAATCTGTTTGATTTGTTGAGATAATCCTTTTGGGTTTTTTATTGTTCCAAAATCACAATCCAAAATTATGTTTCCATTTTCTGTAAAGAAAGGATATCCTCTATCGAGTGAACGAATTTGTGCTTCTCCTCCTAACTTTTTAATTGATTTGGTAACTGAATTTCTAGCTAATGAATGAATTTCAACTGGAACAGTTCTTGTGAAATTTTTTACAAATTTTGTCTTGTCTGCCATCACCACAACTTTTTTTGCAAGACTAAACAAAATATTCTCTCGCAGTAGTGCACCGCCTCCACCTTTGATTACATATTTTTGTGAATCAATTTGATCTGCTCCGTCAAATACAACATCGATATACTCTACTTGATCTGCCTCTACTAGTGGAATACCGCCTTTTTCTGCAATTAATTTGATCTGTAATGATGTTGGAACTCCTTGTATGTTGTAATTTTTTAGTTTGATTAATTTCGAAAGTGATTTTACAAGTGAAGTAGCTGCTCTACCACTTCCTAATCCAATCACGTAATCATCTTTTACAAACTTTAATGCATCACTAGATAATGCCTTTATGGCATCATCATAAGTCAATTATTCTACCTCTGCTTGATCCAGTTTTGATAACACTCTCATGATATCGCCTTTGATTTTATCTAAATCATCTGCATCATCATCAAAGTCATCATCTAATGTAACTGGTTTTGGTTTAATTGGCTCTGGAAGTGCTTTGTGCTCAGTAATTTTTGCAACTTCTTTGTTCAAATCTGGTTTAGTTTCAAGATTAATCTCTGGTTTTGGTACTACTGATTGAATAATCTCAATTTTATCTTCAACTTTTGGTTTTGGTTGAATTATTTCTTGAACGATTTCTTCTTTTGGTTTGATTACTTCAGTTGGAATAACTCTTGGTTGTGGCATTGGTTTTACAACTTGCTTAGGTTCATTTTCAAATAGAGGGAATTTTGGTTCACCTTTTGATATGTTTGTTAAAGTTGTTAATTCAAATGATTGTCTTGATTTTGTTGGAGGAATTACAATAGGATCCATCTTACTTTCTTTTGGTTTGTCAAAGTTGAATACATTGGAAATCTTTTGTTTTGTTTCTTGTTTCACTTCCGGAACTTTTACCTTTGGTGTTTCAACTTTAGTACTTACCATCTTTGATGATAATTCATACATTCTATCATCTAGTTTAGATAATTTTTGATCCATTAATGTGATCAAACCATCTCCTACTGGGCCCAAGTCTGGATGATGACTTGCCTCCTCAAGTTTCTCTAGTCTAGCTAGTACTATTCCTAATTGATGTTGATACTTTAGTAACAATTTGTCTTTTTGAATTTTAGAAAATTCTGATTCTGCTTGGTATAATCTTGAAATAGTTTTAGTTAGAATATCTTTTTCAATTCTTAATGAATTGATTTGGCTTTTAATTTGGGAACTAGCACCAAGACTGAGTAATTGATTTTTGTCTTTTGGCATTTTACGTATAGCGGCGGCTGCAGCAACACCTGCTAATGAACTAAGAATTAGAACAATTTCTTGCATCTAGGTATACCATTTAATCCAGGAATACTTTCTGCGTTTTGCCTCTGGGAATCCACAACTTGCACATTGGTGATGACGTTTGTGAAGTGAGTTCTTACCACATCTTCTACATCTGATGTGAACTTTCTTCTTTGTAAAACCACCCATAGAAGTTGTGCCTTTAGTCATTGTAAATCACCTAATGTTGTGCTGGAGGAGGAGAAATCATTACTACATTATCTCCTCTTACCACAATGCTTCCGAGGCTTTTAGAATCGCCTTCAGCAGGAATTTCCTCTGAAGAATCGAGTAGCAGGTTCATGTGTTGGTCAAAACCTAGAAGAGTACCTCTAATAGTCTTGCTTCCTTTGAGTTTTATCAATACAACTTGATTGATACTCTCATCCAATACTTTTACTGCCATATCAACGGACATCATTAATCACTTATTGACATGGATATAGAGGCGTTATATTAAATTTCCATTGGTGAAACTATGAGCTATGCCCAGTAAGGCAAGTTTGACACTTTTTTCCAAGATTTTTGATGATTTCAACTAAAATCACTTGTCCTTCTTTCTTTGTAGCTCCTCTTGGATCGCCCCAAATTCCATTTTTAGTAGCTTTGGGAAATGATTGATTCGCTAGTTTTCCAAGTTTAATGATTTCTTGTTTTGTCATTCCCTCTGTGTCTAGTCCTTTCTTTGCCAAGTTCATTTTGACATTTTTTGAAATTGCTAACATCAGTGATGTCTCTACAAACCCTGCGTGATCAAAGTCTCTTTCCATAAAATGCCAGTAAGATAGTGGAAATACTTTGAGTTTATTTTTTGAGATTTTCTTTAATTTGATATCTAGATTTTTTATTGGTTTTAGATTTCCATGATGCCCATTAATTATGAAAACAGTTTTGATATTATTTAATAATAATGATACGCATAAATCAGTTAGAATAGTTCGTAGAGTTGATTCTCTTATACTTAAATTAAAAAATGGCGCATGTTCATATGACACTCCATAGTTTAGTGTAGGTAATAATAGATATCCGTATTTTTCTGAAATTTTTTTTGCAACTTCAGTAACAATATCTGAATCAGTTGAAATTGGTAAATGTGGGCCATGCTGTTCAATTGAGCCTACTGGAATAACTGCTATTTGTTTTTTGTTTGAAATCGACTTTCTTAAAATAGGATCAAACTGTATTTTGATGTCTACCATTTACTTCACTTTGATTTAATGTGAACTTTTCTCCAGCGAACTTCAAGTTTGTTTTCTAAATGCGTTTTCATTGCTTTTAGCAAAGTATCTGCTTCTAGTTTTTGTCCTTTTAATTTCATTTTTTCTAATGTATCATTTGGATCAACTTTGAAAGAATCTTGAAATATTATTGGTCCTTGGTCCAAGTTTTCAGTTACATAGTGGGATGTAACACCTACAATCTTTGTACCCCTCTCGAAAGCTTGTGCATATGCTGAAGCTCCTGGAAATGATGGTAGTAATGATGGATGAATGTTAATTATTCTATTTGGATATCTCCAAACAAAGTTTGGACTGAGAATTCTCATGTATCTTGCAAGTGAAATTAAATCAATATTGTATTTTTTACAAATATCAATAATTTTATCTTCAGCTTTGTCTTGTATTTTATCCTCTACTAAGACAAATGGAATTTTTGCTTTTTTTGCTAGCGGTTCTAATGTTTTTTCAGTTCCAATAATAACTGAAATTTTTCCTTTGAGTGATTTTTTATTTGCAAGAATTGTTTGAAGGCAAAGTGGTTCTTTAGTTACTAAAACTGCAATATTTTTCTGTGAATTTGTTTCATGATGAGTATTAACGTCCATCTTTTCTTTTTTTGCTAGACTTTGAATGTCTGAATCTAAATTCTTTAGATCTACTGTTTTAGAAAATGATACTTCTAGATACATACCGAAAAGATTTTTGATTACATTTTGATTTACTTTCTCAATATTTCCACCTTTAGAAAATGCAAAATTTGTAAATGTAGCTACAATTCCCTCTCTATCTTTACCCACAACTGTAATTCCAACTACTGTTTTTTTCATGACTTGTTTGCTGAAGATTTTCTCATTATTAATCATTCACAGAAATCTAGATGGTGCGGGAGGTGGGATTCGAACCCACGAAATCCTGAGATATAGGGTCCTAAGCCCTACGCCTTTGACCAGGCTGGGCGACTCCCGCAACGAATTTGCCATTAAACACAAATTTATCTATTATTGAACAGTAACATGGCGAAATTTTTTGGAACAAATGGAATTCGCGGAGTATTTTCTGAAGATTTCACATTAGAATTTGTTCATGATATGACACTTGCAATTGGTACATACTTTGGAAAAGGGCCTGTATTGATAGGATATGATGGACGAGAATCTAGTCCTGCTATTTGTAAAGTAGTTAGTTCTGCCCTCAATTCCATTGGAATCGATTGCAATGTTGCAGGAATCATTCCAACACCATGTCTAGAATTTGCAGTAAAGGCTTTGGGATATTCTGGAGGATTTATGATTACCGCGTCACACAATCCTTCACAATACAATGGAATCAAACCATGTGCAAATGATGGGGTTGAGATTTCACGTGAAGATGAATTAATTATAGAAGATATTTACTTACAAAAAAATTGGCTACAAAAATCTGCTAAATGGGGTATTACAGGAACAGAAAATAAAGCAATTGAAACATATCTTAAGGGAATTATTTCACATATTGATTCTAAACTAATAGAATCAAAACATTTCAAAGTTGTTTTAGATTTGGGTAATGGCGCACAAGCAGTATCTGCTCCAAATTTTTGTGAATTGTTAAATTGTGAAACATTTCTTGTTAACCCAAAAATTGATGGTACATTTCCAGGACGTGGATCAGAACCTACACCACAAAATCTTTCTGAACTTTCAAAAACAGTAAAAGAAAATAATGCAGATTTAGGAATAGCATTTGATGGGGATGGGGATAGAAGTATTTTCTGTGATAACAATGGGGATATTCTTACAGGTGACAAGTCTGCACTAGTTCTTACACGACATATTCTAAAGAAAAATCCACACTCTCTAGTTGTAACTTGTTTGAATTCTGGTTCTAATATTGAAGTGTTAGCTGAACAGTTTGACTCTAAAGTGATTCGAACTAAAGTTGGCAGTGTCGAGGTTTCAAGAAAAATGGTTCCAACTGATGCATTGATAGGATTTGAAGAGAATGGTGGTTTCATGTATGGTAAACATAATCAGGTAAGGGATGGATGTATGACATTGGCTTTGATGCTTGACTTGTTGGCAACTTCTGGAAAACCTCTTACTGAAGAAATTACAAGTTTACCTCCATCTTTTACTACCAAAGATAAGGTACCATGTTCTGCTGAAAAAACCCAAAAACTAATTTCTTCACTTCATGAGGAATTTCCTAATTCTGATATTTCTGATGGCATCAAAATTATCCTTGATCCCAAAAACTGGGTAATGATTAGACCTAGTGGCACTGAACCTATTGTTAGAATATATGTAGAATCTGAAAGTCAGGAAAAATTAGATACTTTGATGTCTGAATATCTTGAAAAAGTAAGTTCAATAATTTCCAGATAACACTTTTAATACCAAACTCATCAATGGATAGAATATGGGTAAATCATATTATGTTAAATTTGAGACGCCAGAAGAGCTCGTTGCACCAATATTAGAAGCCGTAAGAGTTGCATCTAGTAGTGGTAAAGTCAAGAAAGGAACAAACGAAGCAACCAAGGCAATCGAACGTGGTACTAGTAAACTAATTGTAATCGCTGAAGATGTTGAACCTCCAGAGGTAGTAGCCCATCTTCCAATTCTATGTGAGGAACAAGGTGCAGCATATGCATTTGTACCAAGCAAAGAT
>Ga0233439_10002432_pt1 | contig 21001 bp, 11 predicted proteins | sample SI_123_September_6_FD_182713 | JGI IMG/M metagenome (GOLD analysis project Ga0233439, IMG submission 182713) | Seawater microbial communities from Saanich Inlet, British Columbia, Canada - SI_123_September2016_100_MG | ecosystem: Environmental > Aquatic > Marine > Inlet | place: Canada: British... | reverse complement strand
GCGAAAGACCATCGAACAGCGGCGCTTGCTACATCGCAAAGCCGCCGCTTAAAATGTCAACCGAGATGGGCCAGAGCCTCCGCTAGATCAGCCCGCCATCTGTCTCAAATTATCTGACGACGGACAACCGGGAGGAACAATGATCGATGGCACGCATTGGATCGTGAGTTCCCCTGCCCCAGACTTTTCATCATGCCGCCTTGCTATGGTCAAAGCACGATGCCTCCTGTTGCATGCAGACCGGCCGGATGTCCGCTGCGCATCACACACCGCAAGATCACGGAGCGTCAATGCAACTCGAATTGCAACACGTAGACCCGCACGCCGATCCGCACGACGTCATTGCCGCGCAGCTCCGCAACCTGGCACCGCGCGGCGGGCACGATCCGTCGCAGCTCAACGTCACGCCTGCGGCATCGCCGGAACCAGCCAGCAAGCCGCCTTTCAGCACCGCGCCGTTGAACGATAACATCGATGATATCTACACTCCGGCACCACGCGCGAAGTTCGGTCGCGGCGTCGTGGGACTGATCGTTTGCGCAGGCATTGCGGCAGCCGCAATCTGGCATTCCTATGGTGAAGACGCGAGGCAGAGGCTTTCTCACCTTGTGCCCCAGCCGTTTGCTGGCACAACCACTCCGCAAAGCGCCGCAGCCGCCGAACCGCAGGACGTAAACTCGCAGATCACGGCACCTCAACCGGCGGCCGACCCGGCGCCCGCGCAAGACGCCGCCGCGGTACCTGCAACGCCTCCTGAGCCTGCAACAGCTTCTTCCACGCCGGCAGTGGAAACTCCGTCCACGCAGGCGGCGCTAACGCCCGAGCTTGCGCAGTCGATTGCCACAATGGCGCGCGAAATCGCTTCGCTAAAGCAAACAGTCGAGCAACTGCAGACCGGCCAGCAGCAATTGAGCCGCGATGTCGCGAAAGCCACGGAGGAGACGCGCCGCAAACCCGTCGCGCAAACATCGAAGCCTGCCTTACCGCCGCGACCACAACGGACGTCGGCACCTGCTCCGGTTACGCGTAGTGCCCAACCCACTTCACCACAGGCCTATCCGCAAGGGCAGATTTACCCGCAAGGCGGTGCCGCCCACCGTGAAGCCTACATCCCGCCACAACCTGCACCCTCGCAACTTCCGCCGCCGCCCGGTGACAGCAGCGTCCCCAGGCCACCGATGCCGTTGCGATAGTTGTCAGTGCGAGCGAACCAGGCATTCAATTCGGCGGGGCTGTCGCGACAGCTCGCACCCGACCGATCAATGGCGCCGGACCGGCACCATTGAAGCACACGCTGCAGTCGCCGCAGATCCCCGCTCAAGGAGTGGTTCTTTTGATCCAGGATGAGACCGCCTCTCCCAAGACCTTCAGGTGATCGGCGGCTGAAAATCCGGATATGCTTTTGCGCGGCTTCAGGTCGTGATCGCCGTCTTCCAGCCAAAGGATTTCGATGCTCTTCGATAGAGCATACGAGGACACCTCCTCCCTCGTGCCGAACGGGTCGCGTGTGCCCTGAATGATGAGTGCTGGCGTTTCGAGTTCGGCAAGATGCGCCGTGCGCAGCTGTTCGGGCTTGTCCGGCGGATGGAATGGATAGCCAAGACAAAGGAGCCCTGCGATCCGGCGGGATGCATGGAGCTGATCGGCCACCATGCTCGCAACGCGACCACCCATCGATTTTCCACCGATGATGAGCGGCCCCTTTGCGTCGAGCGCATCAACCGCCGCGACGTATTCCGGCTTCAGCTTGTCCGCACGCGGCGGCGGCCTTCGACCTGTGGAGGTCCGGCGGCTCGCCATATAGTCAAACTCAAAGCGCGCGACGCGTAAGCCAGCCTCAGCCAAAACCTTGGCAACTGCGGTCATCGCGGCGGAATCCATCGCAGCGCCAGCGCCATGCGCAAGAAGAACTGTAACTCTGGCGTGTTCGGGTCCATCAATCAGGAACATTGTCACCAATTGGTCCGGAGCCAGACCGTTTTCCGGCGCGACGCCCCTCATTAATCGGGGTCGGGGATAGCTGCCTAGCCCTCCCATCCCGCCCGGACTTACCTGTCCCGGCTCGAAAACCTGCCGACTTCCACATCCCTCCGGCGGAATGGCGCGACGAAGTCAGCTTTTCCGGTCACATGGTAAAGAGATAGAGGTGCTTAAATACCAGAAAGGCAGGATTTCGTTGCGCTCCCGCAACAGTTCCCAAAACTCGTTTAAGGCGTCATTTCGCCCCATGTGTGTTCTGCTAATGTCGGAAAGTAAATATGAAGAGATTTTTAAGTATTTTCGGTGCTAGGGGATTCCCGGATGCGTGCATTAGTTTTCGCCGTTCCAGCTTTCTTGCTGGGCTGCTCGCTTTCCCCAATGGCTTTCGGGCAAGCGGCGTTTTCAATCAATGATGCTTTGAAGCAAGCTATCGCCACTCACCCGGGAGTTGGAGAGGCAGCAGCCAACCGCCGCGCCACTGAATCCGAGTTACGCCAGCAACAATCCACGCTGCTGCCGCAGGTCCGAGTCGAAGCTCGTGCCGGTCCGGAACGCTTCAATCAGCAGGTTGTCCCCGCACCGCTGGGCAACGACACTTGGCGAAACGGCCGAGACGTTTCGATCGTCGGCCGCCAGCTGATTTTCGACGGATTTACGTCCCTGAACGAAATCTGGCGGCAGTCTGCACGCGTGAACGCGGCTGCGGCGCGCGTCCATGAAAGAACCGAATTGCTGGCCCTCGACGCTGCCGAGGCCTACATCGATGTCATTCGCTACACCCGCCTGATTACGATCGCCGAGGACAACGTTCGGGTCCATCGCAGCCTGTTTGGAAATGTGCAGGCTCGCTTCAACGGCGGCCGCGCGGGCGAAGGCGATCTCGAGCAAACGCGTGAGCGTGTCGAAAACGCAGTCGCAACGCTCGCAGGATTCCGCCAGAGCCTGGACGAGGCTCGCGCCAAGTATCGCAAGTCCGTTGGCCTTGAACCATTCAACCTGCGCAATCCGGGCCGTCTTGCAGGGCTTCCCAGAACGAAGGACGAGTCGCTCGCAGTCGCGATCAAATTCAATCCCACCATTCAAGCCGCAGAGGCGGATGCCCGCGCGGCGAAGTATGCATTCCGCAGCACGTCCGGCGCTTTCGTTCCGAACGTATATCTCGAAGGCCGCGCGGCATCGGGCATTGATGCCAACTCCTATGTTGGCAAGCGCGAGGATGTGAGCGGAAAAGTCGTGGTGAGCTGGGATATCTTCCGCGGCGGCCAGGATGCATGGCGCCGCTCCGAAATGGCGGAACGATATGTTGAAGGAACGATGCGGCATGCACGCCTTCAGCGGGACGCAGTTGAATCGATCGACAAGGCCTGGGCGGCGCGCACGCTGACCGCCGATAGAATTGCAGCTTTGCAGCGGCAGATCGCATCCGATCGGAAAGTCATCGTCTCCTATCAGAAGGAATATGAACTCGGTCAACGCTCACTGGTCGATCTGCTGAACGGTCAGAACCAGCTGTTTAACGGGTTCGTCTCGCTGGTCTCTTCGCAAAGCGTTGCAGTGTTCGCCGACTATCAGTTGCTTGCTGCGATGGGCGGACTGATCGAGTATGTGAAGGCACCGCCCCCGGCGGATGCTTCGCCGCTCGAGGTTGAGCCGTTCGGTCTGTTTCCTACGAAATTGCCGCCTATCATTCTCCGTACGCCGATCTCAGGCTCGGAGCCTTTGCCCGTTATGCGGGTCGAACCAGTCCCGGCGCTCAATTACGCGTCTGCGACCGGACCTGTCCAGGCACCCGAAAGCGACAGTTTTTCAGGACGCTGGCAGGGCTCAAATCCCGCGCAGGAGCTGATCGACGCCGCATCGAAATGGCCAAGCATCGGGGCGCAACCCGGGCGCTGAGGCGCCCAGACAACGTATTGATTTTATTGCTGAAAACGGAATCTTGGTGCGGGCATCAATGTGGGGCGAGAGCGCTCCGGCATTAGTCTTAATATTAAGGTTTTCTTATCTTTTTAACCGACCGGGCTAGGATGACGCATTGACCCCTGGCAGGACAACAACCCTTGAAACCCGAAACGGCTATTGAACGAGATGCGTCGATGCCAGGCGGGCCCGACACCAGTGGTCGCTTAAGGGATCCGCTCGCGGCAGCGCTGGTCTATCTCGCCAGTTTTCACGGGCGATCCATCAGCCGCGAAGCCTTGATAGCCGGCCTGCCGATCATCAACGGCCGGTTGACAGCCACGCTGGTCGAACGTGCGGGCTTGCGCGCCGGGTTAGAGGTCGAGCCGGTCAAACGCGCGCTCTCCGATATTCCGGCCCTCGTGTTACCGGTCTTGCTGATCCTGAAGGACGGCATGCCGTTGATCATGACCGGCCTGGATGAAACCGGTGAAATGGCTCATGTCATCGACCCGGAGCGCCCTGACGCGACAAAAAATCTCACCGTTTCCGGGCTTGCATCGCTCTATTCTGGCTATGCGTTTCTGGTCAAACCGGCGGCAACCGCCGATGCGCGCACCGTTGCCGCGGGTGATCTCCCTCAGTCACACTGGTTCTGGTCGGTCGTCCGCAAATTCGGATCGAACTACGGACACGTCGCGCTTGCGGCGCTCCTCGTCAACTTGCTCGCCCTGGCTGCGCCGCTGTTCACGATGAATGTCTACGACCGCGTTGTCCCGAACGGCGCGATCCCGTCTCTTGTTGCCCTTGCTGTCGGCCTTGGTCTCGCAATTGTTTTCGATTTTGTCATCCGGATTGTCCGAAGCAGAATTGTGGATCTGACGGGCAAGAAGATCGATGTCGTGCTCGCAGCCAATATTTTCGAGCATATCCTCGCGGTGAAAATGGCCAACAGACCGGCGTCTGTTGGCATTCTCGCCAACCAAATGAGGGATTTCGATTCAGTCAGGGAATTCTTCACATCAGGCACGGTGGTCGCGGCCACTGACCTGATCTTCGCCATGATATTTATCGGCATACTCTTTGTTATTGCCGGTCCGCTCGCATGGATCCCCTTGCTGATGTTGCCGATCGTTATCGCGACCGGCTTCGTTCTGCAGCGCCCGCTTGACCGCGCAATGAAGCGGCTGCAGGCGGAATCGGCGGCGCGGCATGGCGTGCTTATCGAATCGCTGTCAGGCATCGAAACCGTTCGCGCGGCTGGCGCCGAATCTCGCATGCAGACCCTGTGGGAGCGATCCGTCGCAGCAACAGCGCGTTCGGGCGAAGATGTCCATTTCTGGTCATCCCTGGCGCTGACGATTTCGAGCTCCGCTCAACAGATTACGAGCATGTTGCTGGTGGTGATCGGTGTCTTCCTGATCCTTGACGGCAAGATCACCATGGGCGCCTTGATCGCCGCGAACATGCTGTCCGGTCGTGTGCTGGCCCCGATCTCGAGCCTCGCATCCGTTATTACCCGGGCCACCCAGACAATCAGCGCTCTGCGCTCGATCGACAGGCTGATGACGCTTGAACGCGAACGCCCTCCAGGGCGCAGCTTCGTGACCCGGAAGATCGACAAGGGCGCTGTTACTTTCGACAACGTGAGCTTCCGCTACCCCGGCACCAAGGAGAGCGCGCTTGAAAACGTGTCGTTCAAGATTGCACCCGGAGAGCGAGTTGCGATCATCGGACGCGTCGGCTCAGGCAAAACGACGGTCGGCCGCCTTCTGACTGGATTCTACGAACCACTCGAAGGCAGCATCGCCATCGATGGTATCGATTCTCGTCAGTATGATCCGGCAGACCTGCGCGCAGGCGTTGGCTTCGTGATGCAGGACACCGACCTGTTCTTCGGAAAGCTGCGCGACAATATCACTCTCGGAAAGCCGTCAGCGACCGACGAGGAAGTCATCGAAGTCGCACGCCTGTCCGGTGTCGAGCAATTCATTGCCGGCCATCCCCTTGGCTATGACATGCCGATCGCCGAAGGAGGCCGCAGTCTCTCCGGTGGCCAAAAGCAGGCCATCGGCCTGGCACGCGCCATGATCCGCAAACCCAAGATCATTTTCATGGATGAGCCGACCGCGCACTTCGATGTGCGCAGCGAGGCGGAATTCCTCGATCGCCTGAAATCGATCGCGATGTCCGACATGACGATCATCGTCTCCACACATCGCCCCTCCCTGCTGTCGCTGGTCAATCGCATTCTGGTATTTGAACGGGGCAAGCTCGTTGCCGACGGCCCCCGAGAGACCATTCTCGCCAACCTTCAGGCGGGTGCAAAGCGGCCAGCAGAAGCACCGAGGTTCGACAAACCCATCGTGAAATCAAATGCAGCAGTCTGACTTCGCCTTCGCAAACGATATTCGGGCTGCGGTGGAGCTGCGCACGCCGCGTACGTCGCGGCTGGTCCTGCTGTGTACATTGGCGCTTCTCGTGGCTGGAGTCGTCTGGGCGCATTTTGCTGTCCTCGACGAAGTCAAACGCGGCAACGGACGGGTAATTTCCTCCCGCCAGACCCAGGTCCTGCAAAGTCTCGAAGGCGGTCTTGTCCTGGAAATTCTGGTGCGGGAAGGAGATATCGTAAAGCAGGGCCAGGTGCTGATGAGGATCGACGATACAAAGTTCTCAGCCGACCTTGGCGAGGTGCGAGAACGGCGTGCGTCAAATGCTGCGCGTGTCGCGCGTCTTCAGGCTGAAGTGATCGGCGCTGAAAAGCCCGTCTTCTCCGAAGAGCTCGTCAAGCTCGCGCCTCAAATCGTCGAGACCGAACAGAACCTGTTCGCTGCGCGCGTGAAGAAAATATCGCAGGACATCGACGTTCTGGCGCAGCAGGAAACCAGGCTTGCCGCCTCACTCAAACTGCTCAACCGCGAGGTGGAAATCACCCGCAACCTGTATGCGCAGAAAGTCGTCCCCGAGATTGAGATGCTGCGCCTCGAACGACAGGCCAGTGAAATCCGTGGACAGCTTGCCGAAACGCAGTCGCGCATCACAAATATCAAGACTGCCTTCCGGTCACAGTCTGAGGAGGATCTGGCCAAATCCCGCGGCGATCTGGCTGTGCTGGAAGAGAATATCAAGTCAGCGCAGGATCGCGTCCGCCGCGCCGACCTCAAGTCTCCGGTTAACGGCATTGTCAACAAGCTGAACGTGACCACGGTGGGGGCAGTGGTTCAGCCGGGCGCCAACCTGATGGATATTGTTCCGCTGGACGACAGCCTGCTTGTCGAGGGCCGGATTCGTCCGCAGGACATCGCTTTTATCAGGGCCGGTCAGGATGCCGTGGTCAAGATCACCGCGTACGATTCGTCGGTCTATGGCTCTCTGAAGGGGAAGGTTGAGCGCATCAGCGCAGATACGATCGCCGACGACAAACCCGAGCGGGGTGAGAAAGGCGAAACGTTTTATCGAGTTATGGTCCGGACAGACAAGAACCATCTCGGAACGGCGGAAACTCCGCTTCCGATTATTCCCGGCATGGTCTCCACCGTCGAAATCCTGACCGGTGCGAAATCGGTGCTCGATTATATTGTCAAGCCCGCCCGCATGCTTCGCGATGAAGCTCTTCGCGAGCGTTGAAGGCCTTTCGGTAACGAAATAATCAGCATTAACGCTGCGTTACACATCAGCGATGCTTCAAATTCTAGGTATTCTGTTTCTCCCCTTTCACTCTGCGGCGGAGAATACCTTCCGCCATCCGCGCCGTTTAACGCTGCGCTAGCCGCCCCCATTCAATGATCGCCCCATCACACGGGAACGGGATCAGCTTCATGGCTGGCCGACGCTCCCGGGATGCAGGGGCGTTATCATGGCGAGTTTTCCGGCGGCGCGTACCGTTACAGGGGCGATTATTGGCCTCGCGGTTTTGGCGGTCAGCGCCTTTCCCGGCGAAGCCGCATCAAAGGCCAAGCCGAGGAAGTATATTTTCGACGATCTGGTGACGCCCTCAATGATGGCGCCACCGTCGCCGCCCATTCGCGTGCCGACTGATGGCGCGCGGTTCTTCTCGATCAACAGCGTTCTGGCGAAACTCGACGGCAAGCCAAAAGTGGACGAACCAATTCGCCTGGCATCCGTCACAAGCGGAGACGTGTTATCCGATGCCCCGGCCGAGCTGATCAATACGGAACGGACATTGCAGAGCACGAATGAGCCGTTCGGTCTGTTTACATTCCGGGCGCCGGAAGGTGTCCTTTGGCGTAAATGGCGCGCGGTGAAGGCTGATATCGACGCCGATCTGCGACAGGTCGAAAATTGCAAGGCAAACAGTGCTGATTGTAGCGACGCGGCCCGACGCTTCCTGCTGATCGCCGACGAAGTCCGCACCCGAAGCGGTGCCGCCAGAATTGAGACCGCCAACCGGCTCATCAATACGGCCATTCGATACATGAGCGACCTTGCACAGCATGCAACCATCGACGTCTGGTCGGGGCCATTGGCGTCGCTCGGCACAGGCCGTGGTGACTGCGAGGATTACGCCATCGCAAAATACGTTGTGTTGCGGGAAGCCGGTGTTCCGGAGCAGGATCTTCGTGTCCTTCTGGTTCGCGACCGAAATGTCCGGGAGGATCACGCGGTCCTCGCGATCCGGAATGGCGAGGCATGGACCGTTCTCGACAACCGCAGCTCGGCCTTGGCGCCGGACAATGAACTGCGCCATTTCAAGCCTCTCTATGCCCTCGACAACGGCGGCGTGAATCTCTTCGCATCTCCCTATCTGTCACAGCGGCAAACCGTGCAGGCCAAGACGGTTTCTCCGGCATCCGAAGCCGTCGGCATCGAAGACGCCACGACAGTTTGGGGGGGCGCTGCTGACAGTGCCGCTACATCCATTGTCGGCACCGCTGCTGGCGCGGCGACCCTGCCGGTCTTGATCTAGGCGCCGTTGTCAAAGCGACAGGCGACACATTGGTCGTTCGAGGCCGAAGAGCGGTCTTCGCGCTGTCAAAATTTCCTCGCCCACCGGGCTGGCCCGATGCGAAGCAAATGCTTTCGTGATACATTTCTGGGGGTTGAGCCTGGCGCAATTTGCACCGGTTCAGGTCGAGCGGGGATATTGTGGAAGCAGACGCGAGACACTTGTTTCAAGGCAACCTCCGGCGCGCAGTCGCAAGCTGCCTTGCAATTCTGACTCTCGTTGCCAGCGGAAGCTCTGCCGCCCCGGCACAGGAACAGACGGTCGAGCGCGCCGCCAAGGGTCAGCCGGCGAAGGACATTCAGGTCGGTGTTTATCTCAACGTCCAGCCCGACTGCACGTCCGGCACATTACCGGCCATCCGTCTCGTCAGACCGCCAACGAACGGCGCCGTGAGCATCAAGCGGGGCAAGGTCAGCGCAACCAACTACAAGCAATGTCTTGCGCTCGAGGTTCCTGGATTTATCGCGTTCTACCGCTCAAAGCCTGACTTCTCCGGCATTGATATCCTGACCATCGAGGTCAGGTACCCCGGAGGTCGCACCGAGATGCAGCGCATCAGCGTGACCGTTGGCGGCGGACCGGCGGGGCAGAAGATATAGGCGCAGCCGGCGGCGAGGCCAGACAACTCGCCTTCTAAGCAAGCCTTCCATAGCAAAAGCCCGCCGGAGTTGATCCGGCGGGCTTTTGCTATGTGGCAGTGAGACTTTTATGCGGTCACCTGGACCTGATGCTCAGCGCCCTCCAGATAGACGCTGACAATGTTTCCAACAGTGCCGTAGCCAGTCAACGTCGCGACGTTCCCGGCACTGGTGAAATTTCCAGTTCCCGTGGCATCAATCTGCACAACGGCATTCGCACCGGTATCGGTCACCTTGATGAAATTATCAATGTTGGACGAAGGTCCGAATGTGGCATCCAGCAGGGCCGAGAGATCGATAACGTCCTTGCTGGTGCCCGTTCCGTTGTAGTTGTTGATCGTGTCCTGATTGGTCGTACCGGTCTCGCTGTAGAAGAAGCGATCAAGGCCTGTTCCGCCGTCAAGGATATCGTTGCCGATCCCGCCGACCAGAACATCGTCGTCCGCGCCGCCGTTCAGCGTGTCGTTTCCGCCGCCACCAAAAAGAATGTCGTCTCCTCCATTGCCGTTCAACGTCGAGCCGACATTGCTTTTGGCATCGAACAGGATGTTGTTGTTTCCGTTGCCATCAAGAGCGCCCGAAGTATCGATCGATATCGATGCCGTCGCGGTGTCTGTCTGTCCACCAGCTGTCAGTGTGTAGGTAAAGCTTCCCCAGTCGCCATCATTACCAGAACCGCTTTGGGTATTGTTGGTGATCGTGAGTGATCCAGGATTGGTGACCAAGCTTACACTTGCAAGGCCGCTGAGCGAGCTTGTCACTGTAACATCCAGCGGCGAGTTTTCAGGATCGCTGTCGTTGAGCAACAGCACCAGTTCGGGCATTACAAGAACACTCGCGTCGGACGCCGCGACGTTGACGATGATGCTGTCGCTGTTCGCATTGGGCGAGTCGTTAACAGCAGCAACATTAATCGTTGCCGTGTCCACGGCGGTCAACGCTCCTCCGCTGCCCGTATCGCCAGTATCGTTGGCGGTCAGCGTAAGCGTGGTCGTCGCAGCCGGATTATCGAGGTCGGCCTGATAGACAATCGTACCTGGAGATCCACCGCCGTTATCGATGCCCCCGAGCAGCCGATTTATCTCTGTCACGGTGCCGGTGATCGTCACCACCGACGTGCCGTTGCCGCTGATCGAGCTAACGCTGCTGTTTCCGGCAGTAACCGTCAAGATTCCCTGTGTCACGGAGAGGGTGGCCGAAATCTCGTTATTCCCTGCATCGATGTCACCGATTGAGCCCAGTGACACGCCGTTGGTGGCAAGCGTCAGGTTGGTCTGCTCGGTTGCATTGTAGCTAGCGTTCGCGATGTTTGCCGTCGGCGTATCGTTCACAGCCGTCACATTGATCGTCATCGTGTTCGGCGTTGGGTCGAGATCGATACCGCCATTGGCGGTGCCGCCATTGTCCTGCACCTGGAAAGTGAAGCTCGCATAGGCCGCGCCGTTGGCGTTCTGCGCACCTGTAAATGTCAGGAGACCAGCATTGATGTCTGCGGCCGAAATTACCTGACCGAGCGTGACATCCACGCCGTTCAGCTTGAGAGAGCCAGCCGTCTCAAGCGTCGTGATCTTGACAGCCTGAAGAGCGCTCGCAGGCGTATCACCCGCGTCGGAGAACCCGAAATGAGCCGCCGTGAGCGTCAGCGACTGATCTTCCAGCACCGTCAACGTATTGTTGGTGCCAGATGGTGCCGCATTGATGTTGTTCACCGTCAGGTTGAGCGATGCACCGACCGTATCGCCGTCACCATCCACAAGGGTGTAGGCAAAGGTCTCAGCCGACGTCGCAGCGATGTTGGTGGGGGCCGTGTAGTCCCACTCGCCAGCCTGATTGGCGCCGTTTGCAGCGAAATTGAACACCAGCTTGCCGCCGAGATCGGTGGTGATGGTGATCTGCTTGCCGTTGGCATTAATCACGTCACCGGCACCCGGCGCATTGGATGTCGTGATCGTTGCGTTGCCATCAAACGTGTAGGTGGTGCCGTTGACGGTGATCGACTTGACATATCCGCCGTCGGCGCCAAATCCATCGCCGTTGGACAGGATATTTCCGCTAACAGAGCCGGGCAGTGAGCTGGTGATCGTGGAGGAAAGATCGCCGGCACTGGTGATGGTCATCGGCGGCAGATCCGGGTTGCCCGGCGCCCAGGCGATCGGTGTGAGATCCGCATCGTTTACACCGGTGCTGATACCAACCGCGTAGGAAGCAGCCACACCCTTGCTGGCCAGGAATACCTCCCAAGCCGTTTTCTCCGCACCGACGATACCGACTGATCCCGTTCCATTGTCTTGATTCGGCTCGCCGTCGGATATGAAGTACACCACTGTCTGGTCAGCCGGCGTGGGGCCCGAACCCCAGTTTGACGTGACCTTTGCCAGCGCGGCGTCATAGTCCGTCTCATGGTCTGCGGACAAACCGCTGATGTAGGCAATTGCGTCAGCCTTATCAGCCCAAATCGGAGTGTTGTTCGACGCCGTCGAGGCGAAGTTCACCACCATGATCTGGTTAAAGTCGACCGAGCTGTTGTTCAGCAGGGTGATGGCTGCAGCTTTTGCAAGCTCCATGCCCGAGCCCACGCCGCTTCCCATGCTGCCTGACGTGTCGATGACGAACACAACGTTCATCGTTGGCTTCTGGCCTTCACTGACGGAGGCAGATTCCGACACCGCCACCGGCGTGTCGTCGTTGAACGTAACGGTCAGTGTTCCATTCGCAGTGTCTGCCGGAGACGAGCCGTCCTTCACCTGATACGTCAACACCGCGCTGGCATTGTTCTCGTTGTCGCCGAGTGCATGCATAATCGGCTTCAGCAACGTCAGCGTATAGTTGCCTGCGCCGGACGCATCCGATCCGCCGTCCACGACGACTTTGAAGATATCGCCGCGGCCCGCGTTCGATGTCGCAACCAGCGTGTTAGTGCCGGACGTCCAGCGGTAGGTGACGCTTTCAGTCCCGACCATGCCTGTCGCGCCATCCATAGGCGCGAAATTGATCGGATCCGACGCAGCCTTGCCATCACCGTTATAAGCATGGGTCAGCGTGCCGGTCGCAATCCTTTCAGGACTTGGCAGCGCGACGTCGCCACTGCTTTGACCGTCTCCGACGATGCCGCCAGTGAGGCCTTCGTCATCAACCGACGCTGTGACGGCACCCGCCGTCGGCAACGAGTTCGTATTTTTGATGTTGACAGTTTGTGTTGCCTCCGACGTATCGCCGTCGCCATCGGTGATCCGATAGGTGAAATTGCCGGTCGTGTCCGAGTTGCTTGTATTGACGACAGGATCGAACGTCCAGGTACCATCGGCCTTGAAGGTATAGGTGCCATTGGTGTTGGTGAACTGATAAACGCCCGAGCCAAGATCCGTTCCGGCGGTAATGGCCACAAAGTCAATGCCGAAGTTGACATGCGTCACCGTCGCGTCGTCGGCGCCCTTGGTGTCGTTCGCCAGCAGGTTCACGCCCGCGGTCGAGCCGTCGGTCTCGGCGACCGTCATCGCATCGCCCGCAACCGCCGTCGGACCGTCGTCCTGGAATTCGATCTGAAGAGCGACCGGCGAGACCATGGCCGTCGTATCGCCGTCAAAATCCGTCAGCGACGCCTTGACATGCAGATCGGCCGTGACCCTCACGATATCGTCGAACGATGCCGCACTCGAACCATCGACATCATGAGCGATCGGCGCGTACTGCGCCATCCATACAAAGCCGTCCGTGTCCACATAGAGCTTGAAAACCATGATCGCGCCAGCAGTGCCGACGACAGCGCCGGTAGCCAGATCGGTATTGAGGACGACATCGACCGCCTGCCCGTTTACAAGCGCTTTGACGCCGGAGGGAGCGTTCTGAATCGGCTGACCATTGGCATCCGTAATCGAAAACGAATAGGTGCCGTCTTCGTCGGCGCCGACCTTGCCCGCGAACAAAGATCCCGGCGCAAGAACACTGATCGCCGATTTGGCGTAGCCAAACGCACCCGAAATGACCGCCGGAGCGCCAGCGTCTGACACGTCGTCTGCCGGGTTTGGATCAGCGGCGGCGTTGACGCCTGCGCTTTCGTCGTGGCTGACCTTGAAGGTCTCCGGCGTTACGACCGTCGTGACAATATCGGCTTCTAGTCCATAGACCTTGAACGAATTTCCGGTGTTGACCGTCGCGGTGACGTTATTGTCCGTGGTAAACGCATAGCCGTTGTAGTTTCCAATCTTGACCGCATCAAAGACGAATCCGGTATCGCTGGTGATCTGGAAGTCTGCGTCATCAGGAACATTCTCAAAGACGAAACCGATCAGATTCCCACCGCTATACACGTTGTGAACGATGGCGCCAGCCGAAGCAGGCGATCCACCGTCAATCGTAACAGCGTAATTATCCGGCGAAACAACGGCGCCATTGTTGAACACAGAAACGAAGACAACAGCATCATCATTCTGCTGTGCCTCTGCCGCGTTGACCGAGAACCGAAATGTATTGACGTCATAAGCAGCGCCATGGGTTGGCACGCCGTTGCCGTTCTGAATATTGACATTCTCAAAGAACTGGAGCGTCAGAATTTCCGGTCCGGTTGCATTCTGACCCTGCTTGCCAAGACCATCAATAGCCTGTCCATCGCCGATGCCGATGGAATTGTTGCTGGTATTGGCGGTGTCGTCGTTGTCGTTGAGGTCTTCGCCGGTCGCCCAGATACCTTTTATCGAGCTGCTCGACACGCCGCCAACGACATCATTGCCGCCCTTGAGATCGAAGACCAAAGCTTCCGTGACTGTCGTCGACGTCTCATTAGCCGGACGCGCCGTCAACACCGGGATATCGTCCAAGACCTGAATCGTGAAGGTCCCGGCAGCCAGCGAGACGGAATCGTTGTCACCATCGGTCGCGACGACGAAAGAGGACAAATCGATTCCATTACCGGACAAGAGATTTTCGCTGTTGTCGCCGTTCTCGCCGTTTTGCGCCGGGTGGTCGACCTGATCCTTCAGTGTAAAGACATATGAGCCGTCGGAGCCCACTGTCAGCGTGAAAATTTCGCGATCTCCAACGCTGAAGCCAGAGCCGTTCCCGCTCTCGACATACCCTGTGAGCGTCGTGCCGTCGGAGACAATCGAGACCTGCTGGGACTTCGAGAACAAACCCGAGATGACGGTCGGATTCTGCACCGAGAGGCCGAAGCTTCCGGGTCCATCAGCGCCGAAATTGACAAGCGTATTGAGCGCACCTGCGTTTCCAGTGAACGTTGCGCTTTCCGATCCGTCGGTTTCACCTGCACGAAGAGGATTACCGTCGAGATTGCCACCCTGCAGACCGTCTTCGTCCACGGTTGCGGTTACGCGGGCTGTCGCGATCGCAACTGGGCCATCGTCTTCGAAACGCACTGCGCTGGAGATATCGGCGCTGGTTGTGGCGCGATCCCCGTCGCCGTCCGTTACCGTCACTGTCGCGAGGACGGTGCCGGGCTTAAGATAGACGCCCTCGTCGCTGCTGTTGATGTCCGGGTGATATAGCGAGACATACTGCGCGATCGACAGAATCCCGCCGTTGGGGTCGATACTCAGCGCAAACGCTGCGGTGTCATAGCTACCGTTGTTGCCGGAATCGAAGCGACCGACAACGAGCGCTCCTTCGACATAGAGATGAATTGCCTTGCCTTCGGTCGTTGTCAGCCCGGAATCCACGCCCGCAGATGATACGCTCAGGCCAATTTGAATCGGATTGGTGGCGGCAGCACCATCGGTGCCGTAGTCGGCCGCACCCAGCACGACAACAGAATGCAGGCCCTGCGCATATTGCGGCTGGTCCATATCCGGGTCGACGCCGACAGGCCCGCTATTGGTAACGGTTGCAAACAGGGATCCAAGTCCGGTCGTGTCGTCGCTGTCGGCATCGACACCCTTGGTCTCGTCGATGATAATGACATCCGACAGCTTGACGTTGGCGAGGAATGTTCCGGTGTTATCGCCGGCTTCACCGATCTCCCGGAAGGTCAGCTGGTTGTTCGCACCGGCCGCCGTAACATCGATCGAAATCGTCTGCATCACGCCGGAGGTGGGGGTGTAAGTCCCGACAGAGGTGCCGTTCCAGAAAACTTCCAGCTTTGCGCTGTTTGCGATACCCGGATCGTTTGCTGCGCCGATTTCGAAAGTAAGATGATAGACGGCACCAGGGGTCAGTGTCAGGTCCTGGGAAACCTGAACGTTGCCGGGCGTCGCCTCGAGGTCGACCATCACGCTGTTGGTCGGGCTGTCCGAGCCGCGATAATTATCGCCGACGCGTTCGAGCTGAATGGTCGATGCACCTTCATAAGGAGACGCCGCAATGTGCCACGCCCCGGCGGTGCCGCTGTTGTTGATGCCGCTGCCGGCACCCCATGCGTCGTTGTTCGGAACGAAGCCGTCAAAGAACAGACCGTTGGCAGCGCCGTTCGCGGCTGAAATGCTCAATGGCTTCGGGCCGTCATCGCCGAATGCGATGAACGAATTTTTGTTACCGATGAGATTGACCTGATCCTCCAAGCTGGCGCGATCGCCGTCGCCGTCGGTGACAGCGGTCACAAGCTTCAGGTCGAGCGCGCCGTTCCCGATGAGGGTCAGAAGTGTCTGCTCATCGAACACCGACGGATTTTCGGAGCCGCCGTGATCGATCGCGAGGAACTGGTCGACCGTGATCTTGGCGGTGGCCGGATCATTCGGGTTTTCGAGCGTGATTCGGAACGCAACATATTCGTCGCCGTTAGCCGCGATGCCATCGCCAACGAGGCGACCCTCGATGGTCGTCGCATTCACCTGCACCAGTTCAATGGCACGTTGATTTGACATCATGCCCCCGAGAGGGGTGCCGACCAGCGCGGTCGCGGTCAGATTCGTGCCGACCGTTTCCGAGGAGAGAACCAGCGACAATTCATGGGTGATGCCGCCGCCTGCTGCCGGACCGTCGGTGCCAAAATCGACGGCTGCGGCCGTGAACAGGCCGGCCAGAGCCCCTGTTCCGGTCGACAACTCGCCAATCGCCTGAAGGGGCGGAATCGATACCGTAACCGCGGCCGCCTTGTCGTCGGCACCATTCGGCACGCCGGATTCGGATTCGCCGGTGTTGTAGCGATCCGCACCGATGGTCTCATCGAGATTGAGGACCGCCAGAGGCGTTGTTTCACCGCCCTCGCCGGCCGTGATCGTCGGACCATCGTCCTCAATGCTGATGGGCGACGTTTCGTTATCGATGATCGTGACAGTCGCCGCAGAGCTTGCAACGTCGCCGTCACCGTCCGTCACTGTGGTTGTCAACGTGACGCCGAGCGTTCCATCACCGACAAGTGTTAGCGGCAACGACGAATCGAAATCGTTGCCGTCTTGGCCGTGATCGACCGGCAGATACTGATCGACAACGAAATGAGCCGTGGCGGGATTGCCCGGGTTCTCGATCGAGATTCGGAGCGCAATTGCGCCATCCGCACCGCCTACACGGCCAACGATCGCGCCACCTTGGTTGAACAAATAGATCGTGCTGTCGTTGCCGTAGACGTGATTCGGGTCCGTGACCGACAGCGTGGTAGCAACTCCGCCGTTTTGGCCCACGCCAGCGAGCGTCAGACTGAATGCATAATCGACCGAGCCAAAACCATCTTCACCGGTTGTGCCGGTGACGGAGAAAAGGTTTGCAAGTGTGCCAGTATCGGACTTGACCTCGCCGATTGCCTTCACGCCCAGCGGGTCTGGTACGGTATTTCCCGCCACGTCATCGGTAGCTGCGTTGCTGTCGCCGAGATCCGATCCGATCGATTCATCAAGCGACGCAAAAGACAGCGGCATCGTGTCCGCAGCCGAAACCGACACTTCCGGCGTATCGTCAATGACGCCGATTGTGAAGGCGCCTGACCCCGTCAGGGTAAAGTTATCGCCGTCGAGGTCAGCGACATGAACCAGCGCCGTGAAGTCAAGAAACAGGGTTTCTTCCAGATGCCCATTCGACGTTGAGCCGGTATCGGTCGTGTGAACCGGATGATCGATCTTGTCGAGCAACTCGAAGTCGTAAGTGCCATCGGAATGGATCGTGAGCCGGAAAACCTCGCGGAAGCCGCTTTCTCCGTCGGAATATCCGCCGACAATGGTGTTGTCGCCGGCGACCGATGTGTCGATGGCGCTGTAGCGCAATTCGTTGCCGGCGGACTTCACAACCGCGCCGGTGCCGTCGACAACCGCCGAATTCGGAATCCCGGCATCAATCGTGAACGTCAGCGGCGGATTGCCACTGGCGACGAGATTGGTCAGTGCGTTGGCGCCTGCGCCATGAAAAAACTGGGTCGTTACGAAAGAATCTTCGGGCGTGTCCTGGTCGAGACCATCTGACGCTGTTCCGTTGCTGTTCGGCAACGTCACGTCATTGGGGTCTTCCTTCCCGCCTGACCAGATCGCGTTGAACTGGATGTTCTGAGACGAACCTTCGCGTTCGGCGATCATGCCACCGAGTTGCTCTTCTTCCGTCACGCCGCCGACGCGGGTGCCAGTAATCTGCGACGGAATAAGATCGGCGTCGGTAACAGCCGGCGTCAGAAGGTTTGCGATCACGAAGTTCGGCAGTTCTTCCTGACCGAGAAGATCCAGTGGTCCCGGCGAGGCAAGCGGGTCGACACCAACGCTGGAGAAGTTCGCGCCTGACGCCTGAGCGTTGCCGTTTCCATCTCCGGCCGCAGGCAGGACGGACTGATCTTCGGTAACGGGAAACAGCGCCGCGAATTCAGCACCGGTCAAATTGCGACCGGGGGACACTTCGACGGTGAGTGAGTCGAGAGGCTTGCCGGTCGAATCGAAAAACGGTTCGAGCGTGACTGTCGACTTGTTGTCGAAAAGAATGATGAGCTTCTCGCCGATATGAACCAGCGTGATCTTCTCGCCTGCGATGGCTGAAAGATCGGCTTTTACGCTGCCGTCGTAGCTCAAAGCCACGACGACAGACTGGTCGCTGAACGGCTTTCCTATTTTGACGATGCGCGCTGGAGGCTTGCCGGGGGTCTGACCTGCAATGTTTGCCTGGGCAACCTGGAATGGTCCATTCATGACAAGACTCTCAAAAAATGCTGAAAATAAAAATTCAAGCGTAACGGGTACTTTAACTGTCTATTAACACTCATCCTCTCGTTCAAACAGATACGGGTCAAGGAAGGGTTATGGTGAATCCGCCGTTGCCTCGCGGTGTGGTTAAATTGACACGGTCCGGAACGGTGTGATGCGCCCGCCAGCCGGAGGGATTGACCGGACGCCAGACTCTTGCTTGGTTAAGTGATTGATTTTTAGATACTTTTGGGGGCCGCCATGCGGGCCAAATTGCTCAATGTTTTCAAGGCGTCAGCTATTGCCTGCGCCGCGCTCGGGTTCAGCGCCTGGAGCGCCAAGTCGGCCGACCTCGGTCTCAAGGTCTCGCCCGGAGCGGGCGTGGGCAGCTGTTCTGAGATTGTGCTGGTTTGCGAGAACGGCCGCCAATACCCGATCTGTCCGATCGCTGTCAGCGTCGCGGGCGAACTCGTCACCGCCTCACTTTATACCGCGCCGCATCGCGCCACCTATGTGAGGCTGGTGCCGATGGGCGTCGGCTACCGTTACGCGGGCAAGGGAATCTGGTTCGACGGATTGCGCGAGAACGCGCTGCTGAATTTCGGCAACCGCAGCTCTGTGGCCTGCACGGTCTCGCAATCCTGAGCCGCATTTGATTCACTGGATCAGCATGGTCCCGCCGAATGGGCGGGCCTCTGTTGCCAGCCATCACTCTCCATCACACTTGAGTATCGGTGATCGATCCGTCTGCTGCTCAGGTCGCGCGCTGTTGCCGATTCAAATGCATTCTCACCGCAAGCCAAGCCAGCCCGCCAAGGGGCGGGCGGGCCAAAATTTGACCGGCTTTCAGCCTTTTGCCCGCAAAACGGTTCGGTACGATGACCGAGGGTACATGTAGGCCTTTGGACGAACATAGACCGGACAATGGTCATACCAGCTGTACTGCTGCCAATTCCATTTCCAGCATCCGGAGGCGATAGCCGGTTCGTAGCTGTAGCCAAATCCCGGCCACCGAGGCTCATCGCCAAAAGCATGAGCGCGATCAAGCGCAGCAACAGACATTACAAAAACACCAGCGGTCAAAATCTTGAATATCGATTTCATCATCACCACCATGATGTGCATTCAGAATAGTTCAGCGTGTCAAAATCGGCGCGTTTAGGCAAGCGGCTCCCCTGACACTTGAGATCAGCGAGGCGAGCATCCCGAACCGATATTTCATTGTATGAATGGCGAAGCCATCCGCGGCGCGACGTCCGTCCGGCGGCGGTCAGCAGCCTTTCATCAGGCAGACGATGAGATAATGCAGGCGATTAAATGTCGCCTACTTTCCGCCAGCGGGCACCATCTCTGCCTTCTTTCCAGTAGCGTTGAACTGCTTGAGATAGGCAACGACATCGTCAATTTGCTTTGGATCTTTCAAGCCCGGAAAGATCATTTTGGTGCCGGGGATCTTGGCTTTCGGATCCTTGATGTATTCGCGAAAAGTTGCCTCATCCCAAGTGATGCCGGAGTTCTTGTTCGCTGGCGAGTAGTTGAAGCCTTCAATCGTTCCGGACTTGCGCCCGAACAAACCGTTGAGCACCGGGCCGACCGCGTTCTTTGCGCTCTCGCCGATCTGATGACACGCCCGGCATTGAGCGAAAACCTTCTCTCCAGCGGAGACATCCTGAGCGGCGGCCGAAACAGTCGAGAGAAGCATCGCCCCTGTGACGAGAATAAAAAGGCGCATGCGATTACTCCGTGGCTGAGCAGTAGGACGGGAATCCAGAACGAGCGAGCTGTTGGCTGATCAGCCCAGCGACGTGATAATTTCCCGGTACGCCGCTTCGGGGAACGCTTTCAACGTGCGTGTGCGGATGTTTCCCATCATTCCAAGCTGCAAGTTGAAACGTGCGGCGACCGCATCGTCCGGAGCTTCGTAAACCGCGACGATGTCATACTGCCCCATCGTCAAGAAAAAGGATTTGAACTCGCCGTCCATGTCCTTGAGGGCTTTCTTCGCGGCATCCAGACGGCGCGGCGAATCCTTCACGCTCTGCACGCCCTTGTCGGTCCAGTTCGCCAGCATGATGTAGGTTGTCATGGCAGTCCTCCTTTGCACGCGAGGCCCCCACCAATTCTAAGCTCCTGACTTGAAGAACACGATCCGGCTCAGCAGCGTGTAATCCGACTCAAGCACCATGATGGCCACGAAGACCAGCAGCACCAGCGGCGGGAGCAGAATGGCATAACTCAGCGCAAGGCGTTCCCAGGCCATGTGCATGAAGACGGCAACGATCAAGCCTGCTTTTAAGATCATGAACAGCAGGATCAGCGACCAGCGCAGATATCCGTGAGCGCCAAAGTAATCGACGAGATACGAGCAGGCACTAAGGATAAACAGCCACCCCCACACGACGAGATACAGCTTGATCGGATGTTGCTGCCCTTCGGCATGCGATGCAGCAGGCTGTGCCTGGTGCGATGCGTGAGAAACT
>Ga0233439_10002430_pt1 | contig 21015 bp, 13 predicted proteins | sample SI_123_September_6_FD_182713 | JGI IMG/M metagenome (GOLD analysis project Ga0233439, IMG submission 182713) | Seawater microbial communities from Saanich Inlet, British Columbia, Canada - SI_123_September2016_100_MG | ecosystem: Environmental > Aquatic > Marine > Inlet | place: Canada: British... | reverse complement strand
TATTGACTTCTTTACCACCGGCATGGGTAACCCAAATAGACTTCACCTTCAGCTCTAACCGGGGTGATATTGTTGCAGGCGGTATTTTAATGTATTGGCTATTACCATTTCCGGTAGCAGAGAACGCAATTTGTACCACAGTGTCAGACGGGTTAGAGATAACAATGTAACGAGTAACATAGGGAAAGTCTACTTTGGTGTTACTAGCAGCTACTAACTCTTGCAACCAAGGAATAGAACTAGACTGATACTCGGCAACATGACCGTGATGTGGTTTTGCAGTATCTAAAGGCATTATTCTTCCTCCCATGATAAAATATCGTTAAAAACTCTATCTACCCTATCAGACTTGTTAAAAAAAGTATTCAATTCAGCCTCGCTTATTTCCTTACCTTCATTCATCATAAAAGCACCAGGGGTGGATGGTTCTGAGACAAAATCCCAACATATTAATTGAAAGTCATCTTGAACTACCTGGTGATCACCTGTTCTCTTTGTGGAGCCAACCCCACGAGAGGAAATACCTAAAGTTACGTTAGATTCAACTAAGCTTTGAAGTATTTTGCCTGCTGGGGTATCGAGCAACTCGACACTGCCATAACAAACATCTCCATCCATATAAGCTTCGCGGACAATATGAGATACATTTTTTAACTCAACAACGCTACTATCTGGATGATCGCATTCTCCTAAAGCTCTATTTTCTTGAATGAATTTTTGATAATTTCTGACTTCTCTTTCTAAGATTGGTTTAGGATACACTCGACCATTTTGGTTTAAAGTTCCAGACTTTTGTAATACACCTTTTAGAATAACTTTACCGTTATTCTCTAATCTTGATTCGTTTACCATCTCAGGCGAATACTCAAACTGTGACCAATTCGTAAGTAGTTTTTTGCTCATTTTATCCCCTTAACTCGCTACTAAGTTTCATAATTGTTAAATACCTTGAAACAACTCCGTCATCAATATTTTTTGTTGGTAAATTTTCAATTTTTTCGGTAACTAAAGAAATTTTAGATTTAACTATATCGCTATCGCATGTTAGGGCGTATTCTTTTAGTTCCTGTAAGCATGCGCTTTTCCTATTTTGAAAAACACTAGAGATGTTTCCCTCTTTTCCAATTGAAAATACATAGTCTTGTAAAAGGCTAGCTTGCTCAGGCAAAAGCTCATTAGTAAAAGACTCATTGAATTTCTTAGTCATAATGCTAACTGTTAAATTATCTACATCCTGAGTTTTTAACTCTTTTAAATTTTGAAATTTCTTCTCTTGTAAGAGCCAACCATGGAGTTTAGACTCGTATACCGCTTGGGTATCTATATCTGGCTCGTCGTTTCTCCAACTCTCTAACAAGCGCTGTATAGTGGCCAAAGACTTATAGCTTAAGACCCTTTGGGAGTAAAACTTAGGATCATTAAAGGCGTAGTTTATTTCGTGTATTAGAGATGATTTCTCTTTGTACAGTTTTTCTGAATTAAACTTTTTTGCCTCCGTTTTTGCTTCTCCAATTATTCTTGTTGCCAAACTTTCAGAAGGTATCGTAGTGCTATATAGAGCATTAAACAAGCGGTACTCCCTATATAATTCTGTTCCTGGCTTGAAGTATTTGTTGGTTATTTTTAAAACTTTAGTTGCTTTATTTTGATCATTCTCTACTAGCGCAGTAGAGGCGTATTTTACTAATTGTTCAAAAATTATACCAACATTTCTTTTTTTGTTGTGAGTCTTTGGCATTATATCTCCTTCGTCAAATTTAACTCGAACCCTCATCTAAGTCGGGTTCAGTTGAGTCGCTTAACTCATTTAAAACTATTTTTTTATTACTAAGTAGTCCAGATTTATCGATATTTCTTAAAATGTTTAAGATATCGGATGACATCACTGGGCCAGTCGTGGTTTTTGTATCTAATTCTCTTTCAAAAGCTTCGAAAGAATTTAGCTGTTTCCTATTGTAGGGTTGCCGCATAGAATCTTGAGGTCGCTTATTCATCGTCATATCACCAAAATTTGGCATATGAGCCGAAGCTGCTGTTTTTTTATTTTTAGCTGGTTTCATCTCTTGACCCCAGACATTTTTCATCTTTGCTTGAGCTTTTAACGGAGCGTCTTCGTCATCCATCGATAGAATTAAATCGTCGTCTTCGTCGTCGTCAGCTTCTTTAAATGTAGAAACGCCTGAATCAGATAATTGAATTGGAGTGTCAGTCATTAGATTATCAGGATTATTTAGATCTACATCAAAAAGACCACCCCCTTCATCATCATCACCGCCACTATCATCAGAGTCACCTCCACCAGCTTCGCCACCTGAAGACTCTAATTCCGCGTCGTCATCTTTATCTTTCTTTAGACCCTCGAGTACGCCTTCAATTTGATCGTCAGTTAAACCTAATACGTTTTTTCTAACCCACGTTTTATCAAGCATACCTTCTGGAACTTTACCAGCAATATCAAAACGAGTACTAATTAATTCCAACTTTTGGAGTTGTGCAACTGAAGATGGGTTGGAAAGCCTTAGTTCAAAATCTAAAAGCTCTTCTCCATCATATCCATGAGAGTATAAATGAACCATAGCTAGTTTGTTCAACTCAGAAATAACGGTTTTTTGTATTCTTTGAACCGATCTAGAAAACCGAATATCCTCTTGAGCCAATGTTGCCTTAGAACCAATGTCTTCGTCGTAGCCCAAATATGCTTTTGGTATTTTCAATGCTGCAAATAGTTTCTTTTGAATATACTCTACGTCTTCTATCGCTGTTGCATTTTGACCGCCCGCAAGTGTATCAATCCTTGTGCCACTATCACCACCTCTAACTGGTATATAATAGTCTTCGTCAACAGCCATCGGATTATATCTTAGATCTGATTGGCCTGATTGGCTGCTTGTTACTACGCTCTTCTTCAGGGCGCTTTTTGCTTGTTCGACGTAATTTGATACATCTTCCGGGGGAACATTACCAACATCAATATAGAAAACTCTTCTTTCAGGCGCTCGAATAATTCTATAAACTAACATAGCATCTTCTATTAAAATTAGCTGGCGCCATATTCTTCTAGCTGACTCTAAAACAGACGTTCCATAAGGTAAAAATGCATCATTCGCTAGTAGTCTGAAGTGTGAAACCTGCCAATTTTCCAATATAGCATTGCCTTGAGTTATCCAACGAAACCTAACAGCTGCTGGATTGTCGGGATCAAACCCTTCTTCTCGTTCAATCTCAGTTATCGGTATTGGATATGCATTAATGACGCCATATTCTGGATGCACATCGTTGAATAGAAAGAAGTCGCCATACTTGACTAAATTTCTAACCCACATCACAAGATTAAATTCAACGTTTATCGTATCATGAAATAGCGTACTAAGCAATTCTTGTTTTTGAGAATCGTCAGAATAGATGTGCAAACAGCGGCCATGTTCGTCGGACGATACAGTCTCTTCGGAATAGATATCTAGCGCTGAAGCTAACTCGGGCGTTGCTTCCATTTCGCTAAAATCGCTGTATCGAGCCATTCTATCAAAAGAACCATAAGCGCTTAAAGTACTATTATATATATCGCTGTGAGCCCTCTTAAAAAGATCAGCTGCAGTTGATTTAGAGCCGCCTGTTTTAGCGGTTTTAATCTTCCTCTTGACTACCGGACCGGTCCTAAATAGTCTAGTTAACTTTTGAAATAAATTTTTTTCTTTTTCTGCCATATTTTTGCTCTATGCTATAATATTAGAATCATAGCTTTCTTTAAAATTTAAATTAGCCACTTAAATTCAGTATCGAAACTTCCCGATAGAAATCTAGATACTGAATCATATGGTATAGCGCGTCGGGTGTTCAAGACATTTTTTAAATATTCATTGCCGAAAGAAGAACCTACTGATCCTGCAAAAGAATTAGATTTCGAACCAAAACCCGATAGCATTGCTTTATTGATGTTAGCTGAGCTTTTTGAATGAAAGTTAGAAGTATCGTATAGCCAAATTCCAATAGCTAAAGATATTACTAAGTCGTCATGCTTGCTCCTCATAGCCTGAGGTTTGTTGCCTTTCCAAACAAAAGTTTTAGTTTCTTCATAGAATCTAGACGAATATATTCTTATTTGCTTGTTTCTTAAAACTTCTTCTAATTTTGTTAAGATTTTAGATCTAGAAGGTCCTTGAGTAGAGAAACCTGCTTTAGATATTGGACCGTCTCCATAAAGAGCTGATATCCTATCTTTCTCTTTTTCAAAATATATTTCTTGGCACTTTAATTCTTTTAGCTTCATTAAAACAGCATATCCGTATGTATTGCTTTCCGGACAAATAGTTGCTTTATTATATCTTTTACTAGCTTCCATTAAAACAATAGCGAATTGGTCAGGGGGAGTTTTACCTCTAAATTCACAAACCACTTCAGATTCATTCGTATCTATTACATGAAATGTAGAAAAATCTGCACCATCTCCACGAGCAACATCAGCACTTATTACGTAACGATTTCCTGGCGTAACGTACTTCCAAACCCAGACGTTGTTACTTGGTCCCCATCTTTCGACGGGACTTTTGATAGACATCATCAAAGACTCGATGTCTTGTCGGGTTATAAAAGTTTCGCCGGAAGACTGGAAATCACATAATAACTCTTGCGCAATTTGACGCTTAGTCATATTTTTTGTCTCTTTGTCGAACCAAGCGTCGTCGCGTTCAGGATGTACTTCCCAGGGAAGCTTTATTGCATTAAAGTCATTATCGCCAGTTTCTGCTTGGGTATAAATATCATAGTACTGTCCACCCACACCATTCGGAGTTGATAATACTATAGCTCTACCACCAGTAGAGAGGGTAGGATATAAGCCCATCCACAGTTCATCAAAATTCCTAACAAAGGCAGCCTCGTCAACTATTAACAATGATAATGCCTCTGATCGACCTGCATCATCTGATGTTGGAATAGCTTTCACAATAGATCCGTTAGAAAATTCTAACGACTGCTTATTATTAGACACAATCTCAGGCATTAGCAACCACGGGGGTAATGAACGAATCGCAAACTTTACTTTTCTAATAAAGTTTTGAGCAACTGCCAATTTTGTAGCAATTACTAGAACATTTTTATCTTTATAGAAAATCGTTAGCCAAACAGCATAAGCAGCCACTAGCGTTGATAGGCCGAGCTGCCGGCTTTTTACAATTACGTTAAACCTATGCTCGTTAAAGTCATCAACACAATCATCTTGAAAATCATATGTATTAAAAGGTAAAGTTCCCCTAGTTGCATGCTGTATTTTTACGTACTTATTGAAAAAATAAACCGGATCTTTTCCGCATTTAATAATTTCTTTTACTTGTCGCTGTTTGGTTGATGGAGGCATCTACTTCTATTCAACCTTTAATTGGACGTTTACTCTGTAGTATGCGAGCTTCCTAGGTGCATAAGGCGAGGTGCTTATTAGCTCAACCGAATCATCTCGAGATTCTTCTTTCACATTAATAGACCTTTCCGCTTTTTCCCTAAATTCTTCTTTCATCTTTTTAAGCGCATCAGCTATCACTTTAACTGATTCTTTCTCGTATTCAGCTTTTTGTTTTTCCATAGATTCTTCACTAGCAAACTGGATAATTGCCAAATATTTCAAAGTTAAACTATCACCATGAAGACTAGACGTTACTTTCATCGTATCGCTAGAATAGCCAAAAGTATGATTAAATACTTGGCCTAAAACACTCACTTCTTTTGAACTCAACATTTCTTCTTCCTCCTAAAAGAACTTGTACATTGGCTTAAACTCTATTTTATTGTTTAGAAGCCATTTTTCTATCTCTTTTTTGCTTGGGTTCCATTTTTTGCCTTTTATGTTCCTGTTTGGCTCTAAAAATAAAACAAAGCAATTTCCACATCCACCATCATGGTAAGCGTGCAACGTATCTTCCAAAGTTTGTAAAGTTGCACCGCATATTTCACAAAAAGATGGAGTGCACTTATCTCTTTCGTCTATATAAATATCAATTAAATTATTCATGAACAACTAAAGAATTTTTTCCTTTGCTTCTAATATCTAAAACGTTATCGACAACGTCTTTGATAGCATCTATATGCGATATTACAAATATGTGTCTAAACCACCTCTTGAGTGAAACTAGCAACCTATTGCAAGTTTCAATGTTACCCTCGTCTAAAGTACCAAAACCTTCATCGATTATAAGCAAATCAGACTTTGGTAAATTAGAAACATTGATTAAAGCAACGCGGATAGCTAGAGATGATAACATTTTCTCCATCCCCGAAGCACATTCGATCACTCTCTTAGAATCTCCATAGTTGATAAAAACGTCTAATGCGTTTGTCGAGTCATCCGCTTCTATTTCTATTGTAAATTCAACAACGCCATGCAAAATCTTTTCTATTTCAGAGTTTATCAGTGGAAGCTGGACACTCATTATTCTTAAAGGTATCCCTTTCTTATCTACTGATTGCAAAAAAGCGTTGTAAGCATTCCATTGCTTTTTTAAATTTGCAAATTTTTCTTTTTCTTCTTCAGAATCTGAAAGTTGTTGTTGAAATAGACCGATTTTTTCGCTTAGTCGCAATTTTTCAGCATCTAGAAAATTAGATCTTTCGCTCAAGGTTTTTAGTGTCTTCTTTAACCTAGATACTTCTTTAGCCTCCGAAGCAGCAGTTGCATTTAATTTCATTTTAGAGAGTTTATTTTTCTCTTCTAGCAGGTTTTGTGATATGTTAGAATCTTCTACTTCTAACTCTGTGAGTGATACTAATATATTACCTCTTTCAAGCTTTAAATCAGAGCCACTTTTTAAAATGTCTTCGTATTTTTTAATCTTATCATTGAGAGACTCACCCAATATTTTCTTTAGGTTACGTTTTACTGCTGAACAATTTTCGGAAATCTCTTTGACTTTCTCTTCTTGAGATGGAATCTTTTTCTTCGAAAGATGAGAGTCTTTTATAAACTTGCATGTCGGAAAAGAGTCTCCGCATGGAACTACTTTTAAAGTACTAGCACTTTTTCTTTGTGATTTTAAGAGAGTCTTCTCTTTTTCAAGCAAGTGTTCTATATTTTGTAAGCTTCCCTCTATCTCTTTTTGTTGATTAAGTTTTTCTTTTAACTCTTGAATAGGAAATTGTTCTTTGATAGCAGAAATTTTTTGAAGTTTGTTTTCAATCTCAATTATTTCGTCAGATATGTCTATTATTTTAGACTTCATGAGATTGCTTCTTGATTTCAACTTTACTATCAATTTATCTTGATCTTCTATCTCTTCTTCGGTAAAAGCTTCAGAGTTTTCGTGAGTAGCTAACATCAATTTCATGCTATCAGTTTCTTCTCTAACTTTTCTACATTGCTCTTCAGTTTCGTCTCTATCGCTAGTAATAGACTCTAGTTCTAGTCTTTTATTTCTAATTATTGACGCCCAGTCTCTGTCCGGAGCACTCTTCATTGAACCTTTTAATTCGGAAAATTCATTTTTTGCAATATTGAGCATATTGTCGAAAATACCAAGATCTAGAAACTTAGTGAGTATAGATTTTCTTATAGTTGCTCCATTTTTGATAAAATTATTCATAGAGCCTTGGCTTGCTAGAGACGTTAAAAGAAAATCGTCAGAAGTTCCAACTAAGTTTTTTAAATCTTTCTCAGTTTCTCTTCGTTGTTCTCCGCTTAAATCCTCTACTTTGTTTCCTTCACTATCTGTTTTCCACAAATTCAAAGATGTAGATGCTGAGGTCTTTCCAGCTCGGCTGGTATGCTTCGCTGATTGTCTTTCTACTTTATAGGGTTTTCCGTTTACGGATATATCTAACTCAATATTACAAAATCCTTTTCTAGAATTGATAATATGAATATTCTTAATAGCTCCTCTATCTGTTGAATTAAATAGACTATACATAATAGTCCCTGGGATAGAAGATTTCCCTGTTCTGTTTTTACCAAAAATGCCGGTAATACCATTCATTTTTTCGAAATTAATAATATTTCCATTGCCGTACCCAAATGTATTATTAAATTTAAGCTTTTTCAAAGACCATTTAAGATTTTTTCGATACTCTCCTCTAGCAGCTTCAGAAGCAACTCTTTTAGTTAATCCTTCAAGCATTTCTCTCTCTTCATTTGAGAGAGGAAAGGTTTTTGTATAGTTACTCATAAGCTTTACGTGAGTAGCTGGGTTTAGGAGATCTTCTTTATCTAAAGTTGTATCTCCAATGTTGATTTTATCGTCTTTTGTATCTTCGACGTCCCACTTAAAAACAACTTCTGTTGCTTTATACGTTTCTTTCAACCCATTAGAAAGCTGTTTTATTTCACTTTGCGGGATTATCGTATTTGATCTAATTCTAAAGCGGCCGTGTTCCATTGATTCGCTTATGTTCTTTAAAGTATCTTCTACGTTTCCCTCCCAGGGTATTGTATAGAAGGAAAACCTATTTTTAACTGGATAAAACTTGACTTTGAAATCTTCTTTGCTTTCTATATCCCAGACTAAAAAACCTTTTTCTACATCTTCGCCATAATTTTGTTGGATAGTTGATCCGCAATAAGCGATTCTATTTTCCTCGTCTAAAAATTGACTTTTGTGAATATCTCCAAGGAATGTAAAATCAAACTCTTTAAAGAAATCTACATTAATTTGATTCGGCTCGTCTATCTCCCAGTCGCTGTCTACCTTTGAGCCTTGAACTGGACCGTGGAAAAGGGCAATATTGGTCGTATTAGGCACCGGCTTAACTCTTGACCAGGATTCTTCATCGAAACAAGAAAATACGCACCAGCTCACATCATGTGACTCTAACGTATAAGAATCAGAATCTTTGTAGAGAAAAATTCTATCGTCTCCTATAGCTTGTATGATTGGAGTGATTGCATCTTGGCGATCTTTGTTTAAGATCAAGCCATCATGGTTGCCAAGTATTACGTGGACTGGTGCAATGTCGGCTAAACCTTTAAACCACCAAACTAATACATCAATTAATTCGGGTGATATTCCCTGAGTCTTTGAGTGAACAATATCACCACCGATGAATATTGCATCTAAATTCATTTTAGATATTTTTTTAAAAATATTGCTGAATACTTCTCTGTATTCTTCGTGTCTAGATAAACCCCTAAAGTGAATATCAGCAAAATGTGCGCACTTAAAACCCATTAATAATCCTTAAACTAACGACCCTGATTTTATCGAAGATATTAAACTCAAAAGTCGATCGTCGTTGCCAAACGGTTTGGCATCTTGAAATCGCTTATAAAAATCTTTTTTTGACATAGCCCCTACATCTTCATAGTTTGAACAATCTAAAATTCTTACGCTTATACCATATGAAGTAAGCAAACGAGCAATATTATAAGATTTGTTTAGAACATCCGGATCCAAAGCTAAACAAATCGGTGTACTGTTTCTTACTATCTTACTAAACAATATCTGATCTTCCTTCAAAGTACAGCCAAGTAGACAAGTAGCGTTTTCATTAGCTTTAATGAGATCAAATGGACCTTCGACGAGAGTCAGCTCGGAATTCCAGTCTATATTGATTTCGTTGAAGATGATATTTTTCTTTGGTACTCTAGAATTGATGTATTTCATCTTAGAGTCACTCCCAACAGTTCTAGCTACATAATAATTTAGTTCTCCATCACAGTCAAAAGATGGTATTATTATCCGCCGCCTCAAACGTCCTGTTAAAGTAGCTCCAATCTTAAAAAACCAAAAATCTTTTTCGCATATCTCTCTTGATTTAGCGTATTTAATAGTAGCTTTGATGTCTGGATCTATATGATTATTAGATTTTGCTAGTAGGACAAAGTTTTTAGGTAACTCTAAATAGTACTCTTTTTCTTCTACTAGCTCTTTTGAACGCGAAAAATCCTTAAATACCGACGACACTTCCGAAATTAAAGCTCTACGGAATTTCGAAATTATCTTTTTAACGCCAACGCCAGATTCTCCGCAAACCCAGCAGTGATACTGCTGAGTGTCTAATTGCACTATTAATTTTAACTTACTAGAGTTGTAAGATTTGCACTTCTTATTAGGACAAAGTACCTCAGCATTTTCGTTATCAGACGTTAAGTTAGCTTTCTTAAAAGCTTTTCTTAGGAAACTTAGTTTTTGAGTCTTAGACAATTTTCTTCCTGTATTACAGCGCTTTGGGCAATTACATAAGCATCTGCCATATCATAACACTCTTTTACAAGAACTACACTTCCTTTTCTAGGACCTCCCTTTAATATTTTGGTTGGCCATACCAGAGAGGGATCTCTCTCTTTAACGAAATCTAATATTTGTTCTTTGGTATTTTTATCGGATTTTCTATTAATCTTTATCCCAACAAGTTTTCTTGCAGCGTTTACGTTCATAAACTTAGGGGTAATTCCAAAGACTTCAGAAGAAATATACGTACAAACGCCGTTGAATCTAGCTAAAGAAACTATAGTCTTCGCGCTAGATAAGCCCGGGCGGAATGCTTGAAGGTTTTCTTCTATTGCTATTTCATTAACATTGTATTGTGACTTTATAGTCAACAAATTGTTTTTAAATTTTTCTGCTTTAGAGAAAAGCGTTTTCTCTTTTGATAAATCTAGAAAGCTTATAAGCTTTACTTTTTTGTTTTTTTCAACTATGCACAAACCGATAGCTGAAGTTGATATATCTAAACCAAGAAACATATAATATTATAAGAGTCAAAAGTCGAGTTTAAACTTAAAAACGTATCTATCTTCATCTTTTCTAACTATTGGCCTCGATAAATTCACTTTGCCAATTACATTTAAGTTTTCATCATGAAGAAACATGTTGGTGATTAAATTACATCCTGTCTCTCTATCAGAAGGTAGATCGGATGGCGACAGCTTTTTATATGTCGGGTTAGTTGATATCCTTGCTTCATCTGCTGAAATTGGTACTCTCATCTCTAGCACGTGAAGATTTCGATCTCCCTTGAACTTAGTACTGAACTGATTTACCCCAAATTGTGGAATCGTTGGGTTTGTTAAACATGCTAAACCTTCTTCATATAAAATTATTCCCGCTTGAGCCCATGTTGGGTGGCTACCAGAAGCGTCGCATCGATATAGCATACCGGTGCCGTTATCTTTAAACGTCAAGTTTATTTTACCAGCAGAGCCTGTCACCAACGGATCGCTAATAGAGAAAGATTCTCGTTTGATAGCATCACCATAAAAAATATTAGATATGTCTAGAAACATAATCTCGTTAGAGTCTGGATCTCTAGTTCGATTCAAGACTGTCAAGCCAATTTTGCTTTGTTGCCCATAGACTTCTGAATGTGCTATTTCGCTGATATTGCCGGCGTATTCTCCAGACACAGATCTAGCAACAGTGATTTTTGGAAAAAGTCGGCTGACCAAAGAGCCTGGATTTCCATTATCATCGCTAAACGAAGAAAAATCATTATACTGCTGGCCCATATCTACCATATTACGAAGATTTATCATCCCAGCATATTCTTCTTTTCTATCATTAACGAAAAAATCAACTGAGCTTTGTTTTGTCAAGGTTGCAACTCTAGAATCTAGATTTCTAAACTTAGGTTTGAAGTTTCCTAAATCACTTGGTAATATAGACAAATTTCTCTTTCGATTTTCAGGCTTTAAAACTATAGCTTCAGTGGCGGGCATAAAATCAAAATCATCAGCAGAGAAATTTGACCATGTGCCTGTTGGAGCTGTAGCTGATAGGTTGTAACACAAAGCTTGATTACCAGTAACTAGATCATGACTAAAGTTTTCCAAATTTATTAGTCGACCGCCTTGGCCAAACGACAAGTCAGTATTAAAAGGAGTATGGCTACTAGAGTAGTGGGTTTGAGTTACTGTTGACATCATTTGTCTAACTGAGCTAGAAGGTATAAAATAAGGAGGTAAGTAAAACAGCAAGTCCTTATCCCCAAAATCATAGTAGCCATTTTTAGCAGTAGCTTTAATTTCAGTGTTATTTCTATACTTTGAGAAAATTCTCACTTCTTGTAACTCTGCGTTAAGCGGGAAGTCTAAAGTATGTGAAACACCTTCACCAGCCGAGATATCGCCAAGTAAACTCTCTACTCCAAACCTGTTAGCTGATCCTGAGTCAAACAAAAAGCTAGTTTTAGAAGCTGTTGAATTCGAGTTACCATAAATAGGGTTTTGGCTGCTTATTTGAAACATATCAGATAAAAAGTTACCTAAGCTGCCAGATGCTCTTTGCGCAGGGGAAATTTGAATAGAGCTCGATGGGATAATATCTATCCGGTGATCTGCAATGCTTAAAACTACCTTATTTCCCGATGTTGAAGTAGACAAACCAGCTAGTTGCGGATTTTCAGAATTTTCACCGCCGGCAAAGGCGGAGGGAACTGTTGCTGAAGCTGCAGCAGATATTGTGTTTGCAATATTTTTATTGCCAGCTGTCCCTTTTACGTTTTGAGTCAATACTAACCTGCCAGATGAAGCATTCGCGACTATAGCTCCATTATGTCCAGAGGCATGATTGATAGCTAAAGCTAAATTGGAAGCTGCAATCGTTGCTGAATTTGCATCGCTGATATTAACTCCACCCACAAAATTTGAAAAACCGGTGATGGCCGCGTCTGTAACCATAGCTGTAGCTGCCACTACCTTATCTCCCGAAGCGCCTCCAAAATCTTGAACGAAGATCAACTGTTGATTTCCAGTGACCCCGGCTGAGTCGGGATTTGTTACTGTGTTTGGCGTAATTGAAATTAATCCAGCGTTAGATCTTGCCAAAACTACATTTCTAATAGTATTCGCTAAAACCGATTTATTAGCAGCGCCTTGAATACCGATCAAAATGTTACCGGCAGAAGATGGGTTGGCATGGGTGGTAGTTCCATTGTTAGTCGCATGATTAAATGCTACTGCTGAATCAAATTGAAACACTGCCGTTCTTGCGCCATCAGGGTGGTTATCTATTAAAGAAAACGTTTTGTCGTCTAAGCCCGAAATTGAATCTGCTATAGGATCAGCAGCGTTATTTGGTATTGCTAAGGTTGATTTAGAAGCAGTAAGCCCACTTTTGAAATTGGGTGGTACAGAAGTGTTGAAATTCTCCGAAGTGTACGCTTTAGAGTTATTTCCAGAGTCTATCAAAGTAATCGTATTCCCTTTCGGTATCGCTTTAGTAAAGTCGATAATTGCAGTAGCTGCAGCTCCATGGGCTAGCGTATTATTTACCAAAGCTCCCGTAAAAGCCGCCCTAGTTCTAGAGATTAAATTAGAAACGCTTGTATTTGCATGAATATTACTTGATACGTTATTTACCCTAACGGTATCTGCCGGTAACGAAGCTAGCGAAGATGTTACAAAAAATATGTCTCTAGTAACCTTAGCATCTGTGCTATTATTGGTGGTAGTCACCGTGAGTTTTCCAGTAGCTTTTGTGCTATCAAATGCTGGAGAAAACAAAGAACCTGTCAAAAGTGTTACGACATCGTCATCGTCAACTGCAGTGGTGCCAGACACTGTAGCTTGATTACTACATCTATATCTGTTACCAACTAATAAAGCTGATGGGATATTGTTCAAATCGGTAAATTTTTCTTTCCCAAAAGATAATGTAGTATTCGGTATTGTTATATTACCCGCATGCTGGCCATCTATATAAAAACTTCCTGTATAATTGTTTTGTTTTGGGCCACCCCATCTAATTGCACAATAGCTCCAACGGTCTTTTTGCAAAAAGTTGTCAGCAGAGACGTAGGTTAGCTCTGGTTCATTACTGCCCGAAGATGAGTTACTAGGTAGGGTGATTAAATTCAAGGGCCTAGTCGTATAGTCTCCTAACTGCAGCGCTAATCGAAATGACTTTGGTCGGCCAAATTCATCGACGTGTGATCCTGAGTGTAACGAAACAGTGTAACAATTAGGCATATTTAAGATTGTGCCAGGTTGATAATGATCATTGCTTGTGTCAGTTGTGTATCGCGGATTGATATAGAATTCAAAACTAAATGAAGCCGACGGGAAATACCTAGCTGGTTTATACCTAGTGACTCCATCAACATCGATGCTGCTAGTTGTTGGAACTGGATAAATAAAAGCAGAATCGCTTGGAACGTTAGACGGAAAAGCTGCCGAAGATGTAAAGAAGTTTAAACTATGGTAATTAGAAAAACCAAAAGACAAAGGTCTTTCATATTCTCCTTGGTAAAATGGCAATAAGTTCTTAACGAAAACAGATTTCCTCATAGTATTTGCATTAAGACGGTGAGGCATATCAAATCTGTAGACTATTAATTTCTTGTCATTATCCAGTGAGCCAGCTAGTTGTCCTATAGATGTTATGTAGTTGTTAACAAAACCAGATATATCTTTTTTGTTTTTTCTACTATCTTTTCTAATGATATCGCCAGAATCGTCCAACGTAAGTAAAGACTTTACATCAAACATATATTCTTCTAACTCGGGAGTTATTTCCTTAAGCGTGTTGCTTCTTTCAGCAAATAAGAAAACATCTCCAGTTATCCCGGAAATAGAAGAAGAAATAAAGTGCTGGTTTGGATGAACTTTTACCGAGCTGACTCTTATGTCTTCAGGTAGAATAGGGATGAGCGCCATTTTATCCCCTTATCAGAAGTCTAACCTTACTCTAATCGTTAAATCTTTTTCGTCATTCTTTTCTATTGGTCTAGATACCTTAGCGACTGCGAGTAAGTCATCATAATCGCCATACAACCCAACTGTTGTAATATAAGAAAACGGCTTATTCAAACTATTAACTGAGCTATCAGTAACCAAAATCTCTCCAGTATCACTAACATAAGATGGGTTAGAGGAATAATTAAATTCATCAGGTTGTGCTCTGACAAAGTAAATAGTAGAATTAATTTCTGTCTTGTTTTGAAAAGTAATAGCTGTGCCGGCATCGCTTCCAAACCTAGTTACACAAACATGATTTACTATGTCATTAATAGAACCCGACGTGAAAAAGTAGGGAAATACGTGACCGGCTTTTTGAAGCCCTAAGGTAGATACTTCTGCAGATGTTGGAATAGTTGCGTCCCCAGGACCAAGTTTACCGAAAGTTAGTATAGGAGTAGCATCTGCAGTTTGAAGAGGCGGCCCAAAGAGTGCTTTGCCGGCAGGAATTCGACCGGTGGGGCTAAATACACTAGCAGCAGATCCAGAAGATACAGTTGCAGTCATTGCGTCGATCATCCCATGACCAATATCAGATTTAGAGAAAACTTTTTCAATGTCTAAAATGACTGTCCCATGATCATAAAAGATTAAACCAACAACTTCGCTAGTTTTAGATGCCCTCACTATATTGCCAACCGGACCACCAACAGAAGTTGGCTGATTCGTGGAAGAACCAAAGTCCGTATATATTCGTTCTGTAGTTCCCATTGTTTGAAATAGATTATCAGTAAAAGCTGATGCTGTTCCTGAGGCATTTGCTATGTTGTAGTTCAACCTCATAGCAAAAGTTTCTCTCTTTATTCCGTCTCTTACAAAAAGGCGGTGGAAACTAATAAACAAAGCTGAGTTTATTTTGCCAGTAGCATTTGCGTCTCTAGAATAAGGAGCTGCAAAGAAATCTTCTGGATGTCCCAAAAGAGTAGCCGCAAACTGCTTATAGATATCTTGCTTTTCCCTCATCATTAAAGAGGTATGCTTATATCGCCTTTTGCCTGCGGTATCCTCTGTGATGAAAGCACCGGCAGAGGTATTAGCTGAACCAGCGGCCGAAACTGGAGTTTTTGCTTCTGCAGAATCGTGATAAAAACCAAACGTCATATCAAAAAGACTGTTTGCTGTTTGCAGACTGAAATCTTGATCAAAGACTGTTTGGTATAAAGAAGACGTTACGCCAGGACCAAAACTAGAAGTTACAAAAACTTCATAACTTTTCCTAGAGTTAGAACCTGAAACATCTTCTCTTACGATATCTACCAGCTGGTTTAATACTGATTTAGTATTCTTGATATCGTTGCTTAATAAAGATTTGAAAACTGCCACTTAAATTATCTCCTAACTTACGACTTACACAAAAATAAAATCAAGTAGCGTCATTGCTATATTTTAATGGTAAAGTGATCTGGTGTTGAATGCCTGTCAATAAACCAGTTACAACTGCTACTGTTGTAATAATTCCAGATGAATCTCCAAAAGTATTAAAGACTGTTTGATTTAAAGTTTGTTTCACTTTAAATGTTAGGCTCAAGCTTGGCGAATTTTTAACGCCGCCGGCGGACGCTGCCACTCTGTATGTTGCCATTTGATCTCTTTCGGAGATATAAGAAGCCGGTAAAACACCAGCACCGGAGGAAACTTCTAGAAATCTGCTTGAAGCTTTAACCATGAATACGGATTCTTGCATATCAATAGGTATAGCACCATCTTGCTGAACCCTGTTTCCTGTCCCAATTCTTTGGGAAAGATTAACTGTAGCTGGGGTTTGGCCAACTCTCGTTAGAGCGTTAGATGTACTTATATTAGTCGAAGAAGAGTTATCAGCTATTGTGTTTACTAAACTAGGAATAAAAGTTTCAACTTGAGACGACATACTGATTAATTTATATTTAAGCCCTAAGTTAGAGCTAGTTTGAGCCTCGAATATTGGAGTGTTTTTCTCTATCTTCTCTCTGCCAACTGTTAACCCAAATTTCTTAATTATAGAATAATCAATCTCATCATCGCCTAAAGCGAATTTTACAATTGAAAAAGAACCATCGTTTTGAGACAGCCTCTTTCTACCCAAATCAGTTAGAACAGCATCTACTATAATATTGTTCGTGCTGTGATCTAAGAATCCCATATCTTTCTCCTGATTTATACTTTTTAAATATACTTAGCAGCAAAAAAAAGTAAAATTTATTATGGCAAGCCACAAGGCCAAAAAAATCTATTAATTTATTAAATTTCTCTTTGGCATTCCAATTAAGCTTGCAATGTTTCTTAAAGTCTCTTCGTCATTTTCCATGACTAACTTATCATCAATTTGATATTTTAAAATAATATCATTTGCCCTATCGGGGTTAATTATTTGCAAAAAATAGCTATTTGCCTCATTTCCGCCAAATTCAGCATCTATTCCGTTAACAATATTTTTGCTACGTTCACCAATTTTAACAGATTTATAATCTGGTCTAAATCTCAAAACTGCTCTTTTATAATTAGATGCTCTAGCAACATCTTGAAATGCTTTTGTCTTTACGAAGTAATTTGGAAAAACTAAAGGAGCTCCAGGCGGAGATATTTGCTGAATTTTTAATTCATAAAGTTTACTATCTAGTCTGACTTTTATTTGGGAACTATAGTTCGACATTTGACCATGAGCATCTATTGCGCAAACTGCATAAATGTACTCTGTATCTGGTTTGAAAGACTTATCTTTATACATAGTCTTACAATCGCTTGAGGATAGTCTTGTTATTTTATTGCGCGTAGATGAATTGCTAGCATTGGCCGAGCTGCTAAAACGTTCATCGCTAGCGTGTCCAAATATTCTAGGTTTTATCTCTCTAGCGCTTTGATTTTCGTCAGTGATAGAGTAGTTAAAATCGTAAACTTTCAACAATTGAAAAGGTTCATAGATCGACTTTCTTCTAAATACTGCGAAGTATGTTACATCCCGTTGCTTATTTACTGGAAAAGCCCAATGTAGCGCCAAGCACCCATCTTCTCCAGTATAGTATTCATGGAATGCCCAAACATCTCTAGGATATGGCGGAGGTAACACTTCCCTAGTTTCAACAGTCAGGAGCGTAGAATACGGGGAGTTCAAAAAATACTTAAAAGTAATTGCTTTTCTATTTTCACCTTCGTCAATAGGGACTGTTAAGTGAAACGAATAAACTGCCCTCACTGTATAATCATACTCTTTGTCATAGTTTACGGCTGCGTCTAAGTAACTAGTGACAACGCTGTCTCTACTGCAGGGAATAAAAATTAAAGGAAATTTTTCGGAATCGAAAGGCACTTCGTCTTCTTCCGGAGTTTCTGTCTCAACGCCGTCGATGGTTGTTGTTTTCTCTGTTTCTACTTTTTGGGTTTTTTCAATAACGAACCCGACTATCTTAAAGGTTAGATCATCGTCACCGGCAAACCTGTTTAATTCCTCTATTTCGTATGCTTTAGCATTTTTGAAAATTGATTCCAAAGGACCAGACGTTAATCCAGTATTTTCAAAAACGTCATCAAAAGTAATGCTTTGAGATTCACGTTCTGGTCTATATCCAGCCTTTGTCAAAACTTCTTGCCAATATCTTACGTTTCTCATTCTAGTTTGCATATTCAAAAGTAGACCTGAGGATTTTGAAGACGCTCTTGATAAACTCCAAGCATAATCTGAATTTAAAACGATAGTGGTATCTTCTGGTATCACTTTATCGTGGATTGGCAAATTTAAGTCTTCCAATAAAGCGCTATCAACAACCTGGACTATCCCGGGGCTTTCGCTAGGATTTCCATTAGTGTTTTTAAAATTTTGATCCGCTGAATTTAAGTTTTGATTACTCATCATAGGCGCGTTGCCGCCGGAAGTAGCAGATTGGTTTGCGAAATTTTTATATTTTTTGTTAGGCTGAACTATAGAATCGTATAGAAACTGAAGTCTTGGTTGAAAAAAAGTAGAGTCTACTTCTTCCGCAAACCAATTATTGGTTGATTTTCCATCTTCTCCAAAACTAAACATATCTAGATATTCGTTAGTTATTCCAACGTACTGTCGCTGTTGAAGCTCAAAACTCTCTCTAGTAAGGGGGCTAAAACGATGGCTATTCCCGAGGTTAGTTTGACCCACTCCGCCTAAGTAAGCAAAGGCATCTATATCACTTTGTGAAGCTATAGAATTTGAGTTTTCGAAACCTGGTGGCGGCTTCCAACATAATCTTATATATGAGGGGATTCTTTCATTCACTGTTCTATTAAAGTTATCAAAAGTCTCTGGATCTATTATTGTTTTTCCAGTAATATCTCTTATTGCGGAGTCTACGTCTACTCGCGGGTGGGTGAGGTTTCGATCTTTACCTGCAGGGAAAAAGTGGGGATTATTAAAACTGTACCTAGTTCTCTCTTCAAGCGTATAGAAATTATAGACATAAATATTTTCAAAATTCAAACTAGAAACTGACGGGTCTTCATCTTTTGCAAACGGAGATCTCCATTGAGGAGGCTTTGAAACCGCGATGACAACTGCTTTAGACAGTTTAGATTTCGAACCATCTGAATAGTTTAAATTTTCTAAATTACTCATTACTCTTCTCCTTTACGACATATTGAAGCTCTCAAAGTTAGCGGGTAAAGAGCGCTTGTAGTAACCTTACCCTCATTGTCTTCAGTAGTATCCAAATACGGGAGGGAAGCGAGCAATTGCTTAAAGTAATCACCGGTGAGTGTGATAGTCCCGTTGTTGTTGCGAACATAATTTTCTCGTTCTAGCGTAGATAAATCTATGCTTTCACCAGAGAGCTCTGTTCTTATTTCCTGACTTATTTCAAAGTTGCTTAACTTATATGGTATACCAACTATTCTATCAAACATAAACCCATTCCTAAATTCTTTCATTATATTAGAAGAATATTCATTTACTGCAGTTAATATCTCCGCGGCTGCTAAGCTGGTCTCCGTGATTGGTTTTGAAAACTTGTAAGGAAAAAACTTTGGGAAATCTCCATCCACATCGCTAACTACATCTGGGCTGAATAGCCCAAAACCAGATTCACCTGCAATCAGTGATGATCGACCAAAACCGTCTTGGTGAATAATGGTACTAGACTGATCTATTGTCGTTTTTCTCTCGAAGAAATACTTTAATATATGACCAACACTAGAGAGGTTTTTTGATTCTTGGGCAACTTTAATTTGATCAAATAAAATCTTAGTATATTCATTTAAATACTCTTGATAGTTTCTCTCTTCAGGGAGCAAACCTTCTCCGTTACTAGAATCTAGAGAGTAATCTGAAATTGGTGGTGTTGTACCCCTTCTTGGAATCATGAAAGAAAAGAAGTCTAACCCTAAGACTTTGCTAGCGTAAGCTTTTAAAAATATATCCATTTTATTATATTTATCTTCTTGATCATTGCCTCCGAAACTAGGGCCTGCTCCTCTCGCGGTTTGGCCGTGTTTCACCGGTGAGATTAATCCATCCGTTAAGAGATTCTTTACCGTTGGCGAAATCATATGATTTTTGGAAAGGTAATCGTAATCGGACATGAGGGCATTCCCGTGAAGTGACGGTGAATATATCCTCCATGGTTTTTGCCTAGAAAAATAGATAGGTTCTATATACTCAAATTTCAACCAGGGGCGAAAGAAATCAAAAAGTTCAAGTTTGACTTGGAAATTCTCTAGCTTGTCAGTGTCTAGGGAGTCAGCATGGTCATTATATGTCTCTAATGGAGCGTCTAGAATCTTTTGTAATTCTCCGCTTTCTATGCCTATGAAGCAAACTCGGGTAAAGTTAGAGTCTAAAGCAGCAGCTCCATAGACTTCAGGATCTGCGAACCCTCGTTCATAAACTTTCCATTTTTGAATTGGATGGGTTTGCTGAACTGCGAGTTGTCCCCTTATTTGATGCGGGGTTTGAATATCATATGGGGATAATTTAAAAGGAACTTGAATAGTCATGTCATTAGATATTCTTAATCCCCTGCCCTTATGGTTAGCACTAAAAGTTTGATAGTCAAAACCAGAAGTCAGAGTGCCGTATTGTTCTTTATAGAGCCGGTAAATGCAATCTAAGCTCGAGATAGTATCTGGAGTTACACCTAAGAAACCATTATTAGTAATAAATTCTTTTATTTCCCTAGATATGTTCGCTGAAGATGCTTTACCAACGATAGAAGTTGAATTCGAATCGCGGAAACTACTATACGGACTGTAAACAGGCGGCTGCTTATTGGAGGCTAGGTCGCTGACCCCCGAGGGGGTACTTAAAAATTTATCAATGTTTTTGGTCATCGCAGTCATAGTTGCGGGGAACGCCTTAGCACATGTATCGGCATATTTTTCTTGTAAAGATACAAAATCTAAATACTGGTTTTCTAAATGATAAA
>Ga0233439_10002426_pt1 | contig 21037 bp, 23 predicted proteins | sample SI_123_September_6_FD_182713 | JGI IMG/M metagenome (GOLD analysis project Ga0233439, IMG submission 182713) | Seawater microbial communities from Saanich Inlet, British Columbia, Canada - SI_123_September2016_100_MG | ecosystem: Environmental > Aquatic > Marine > Inlet | place: Canada: British... | reverse complement strand
CGGTTGTGGCGAACTATTTAGTCGGCTCCGTAAGTGCTTCGGGCCATTCACCGGTTTCGGTCATCCATAGTCTCATGGCAGATTGAACATCGGATGCCTCTGAAATCAAAGTTCAATTCAACGTCGCTAAAGAGAGCGTGGCTGCCAAGTTCGCAGTAACGGTAGCCGGACGATCGTCTCGAATGGTCTCGTCAGAAGACGATATTTGATTACAGCCAGCGCTGAATGTGAAAATCACGACAGCTGCAAATATGAGAAATTTCTTGTGCACGATTCTTTTCAGTTACAACGGCGAAATTTTCTATCGGAAACTTCGTAAAGAAATTGTCCGAAATATCACCTAACCATTAAGTGTGCTACTCGAATTTTGCTGCGTATAGCCCTCGGATATAGGCTATTTGTCCTGTGTGCTGGCCGTTTTCAACCGGGATTCTGCCAAGTGCCCAGAGCAGCGTCGGTGCTCGGTCGGGAGCGTGTTCCCAAATTTCAGGGCGTTTGTCGCCCAGTTGGTCTGCGGTCACACACTTAATCGAAGGAATCAATAGTTCTCTTGCGGCCTTCCAATAACCAGTAACTTCTTCGATCGATACGTCAGGAAAATCTCGAACCAGTTCGATCGAATCACCAGCGCCATTGCGTTCGGGGTCGATTCCAAGGCGTTTAGCCCAGCCACCTTGGATCCATGCGCTATCGCCTTTACCTCGTAGGTACCATCCCCACATATCTTCCATCCGGCCCATGTGCCACAGAGTCCAAAGTATGTGGTTCGAATCGGGCGTAGGCATCCAGCGCGCTTCTTTGATTTCTAAACCCTCGATAGCCCGTTCCAACTGACGACCGTAGTCGCCAACCGCTTGCAGCGTGACGTCTCGATGATCAAGCTGTCGACCTGCCATCAATTCGCCTCGCAAACCACAGCATCGTCGTTCGCTGCAAGTCGAAGAAGCATTTGGTAAGGGTAAATTCCTGAATCGTGACCGTCGGTCCACAGAAACTGTATTGCGTACTTTCCGACCATCAGATGATCGGCAGCGATTATGTCGTTCGGCACCTGAGAAACGTTCAGAAGCGGTCGACCTGTCATCTCCTCGACGCAAGCGGCGCAAGCACACTGCAGTCGAAGATATCTATAAGGATAGGTACAGGTTTGACCATTGTCCCAAGCGATTTGAACACCAGTGCCGGTCATAACGACTTCATTCGGAACAGCGGCCGTGGTGCCTGAGTATTCTGGGGTCATCGACATTATTTTTAGCGCTTTCGTTCAGGATTGTTGCGTTTAGCGGGGATTTTAGATTGTGCCATCGGCTGTTTGACGTAGAATTCCAGCCTAAGTTCTTTACGCATGGCAGATTTTCGTCTCCTTAGCGTAACTATATAAATTCACAGTAGAGGATTATCGCCAGATGGCAAACGAAACGATAAAAGTCGGTTTCATCGGAGCAGGTGCCAATACCGCGTTACGCCACATTCCTGGTCTACGTGCCCAGCAGGGAGTGGAGCTCGTTGGAGTTGCGAATAGGTCGATCGAATCGAGCAAAATCGCAGCCGACAAGTATGAAATTGGCGAGGCGTACCCAACTTGGCTCGACCTCGTTGAAGATCCAGATATCGACGCCGTGTGCATTGGCACATGGCCGTACATGCATTCCACCACTACGCTAACCGCGCTCGATAGTGGTAAGCACGTTCTGGTTGAAGCCCGAATGGCGATGAACGGTTCAGAAGCGCGTGACATGCTGGCAGCATCACTCGCCAATCCAGATTTAGTTACTCAGGTCGTTCCTCCGCCCCACCTGATGGCATGTGAAGAGCACGTGATCGACATCATCGCTGATGGTTACGTTGGCGATATCGTCAACGTGAACGCACGGGTCACCGACGGAAGTGTATTCCCTGATTCCGATCAGGACGCTCACTGGCGTCACATTCGTGAACTTTCGGGTAACAACGTGATGACCACCGGAATTTGGTACGAAAATCTGATGCGGTTCATTGGCCCAGCATCATCGGTTTCGGCGAATTCTCAGGTTCGTGTCCCTCACCGTAAAGGCTGGGACGGATCGCGAATGGCGATGACGATTCCTGATCAGATCGACGTCATCTACTCAACCGGTGCCGGAGTGAATGTGAACCTGTCGGTCACCACCGTATCGGGTACGTTTGTTCCGCCGACTGAAATTTGGATTTACGGAACAGAAGGAACTATTCACATTGCAACAAGCGGGCTCGGCAACGATCCGGTCGTAAGCGGTGGTCGCAAAGGCGACACCAGCATGAATGTCATCGAGGTTCCGGCCGAGAAGCGCGGAAGCTGGCGTGTTGAGGAAGAGTTCATCAATGCCATCAAAGGTGTTGAGCCTGTGACTCGTTCGAACTTCACAGATTCGTTGAAGTACATGGAGTTCACAGACGCTATTCAGGAATCCTGGCAATCTGGAATGCGGGTAAACCTGCCCTGGTCGTAACGTACGGTTTTTGTCCGACGTCTGACGACTGCTCGCTGCCTGAATACGGGTAGTGAGCAGTTGGAATTAGATTTGAAGTAGCTCCGGCAGGCTTTCCCACGTTGGAGCAGCATTCGGGGCGTCGATGATCGCGGCTGGTTGATGCAGGTTTTGGTGAATGACGTAGGCCCTTGTTGAACGCCATTTAGAACAGATCGCCGTAGTTCCAATCTTCAAGAGCGATCAATTTAGGGAATATTTGCCGTACCGCATCTCTCGCACCCGGAATATCTGGCGAAAACTTGGTACCCAAAGGCACCATGCGGATGATCGGATAGAGTAGTGCTTTTCGGTGATCGTCTACAAGATCTTCTATTTGGTAGTTGTCGATACCACCTGCTTCAAGATCTGCCATATACCGTTCGAGTAGACTCATTTCCGCTACTTGGGACCAGCGAACGGCGTTGGTGTTGGAAATCCCTCAGTTGTTTCTAAATCATCATCGTTTCCGTTAAAGAGTGACATCACTAGCCCGATCGACAATATAGCTACGACGACCCAGCCGAATCCGATGATCGTGCTGCGAGTGCGAGCATTTAGGGTTGTGGTGCGAGAGGATACTTGAATTTTTTTCGACCGAGCAGTCTTGCTAAAAGAAGCGGCCTTCGTACTACCTGCAACGCGGGGTGAGACGGAAATGCGCCATACAACCACTAGTTTTTTGCTGAGTCAATGTAGAAACTGTTCAAGCATCACGACGGTGTAAATGTCTCCTGACAATATCTCCTACTGTGCTACGCTCCAAGTGCTGGCAATCTGACGGCAGACTCAAGACGTTCTTTGCAAGCAGGTATTCACGAATACCATTCACAATTTGTAAACGTGATGGAGCTGACAGTTGACGAATAGTCCGACAGGAAAGATCGATTTCAATGCCGATATCGGTGAGTCATTTGCGGGGTATGTACTTGGGCTAGACAGTGAAATCATCAAGTACATAACCTCTGCGAATATTGCGACCGGGTTTCACGCGGGTGACCCCGATTGGATGGCAAAAACGGTAAATCTTGCTATAGAGAACGGTGTTGGTGTCGGCGCCCATCCGGCGTACCCAGATCTCGCAGGTTTCGGTCGGCGAAACATGGATCTGACACCTGTGGAAGTTCGAAACGCCGTTACTTATCAGGTAGGCGCACTCGCAGCGTTTACGCCTGGTCGAAAGCTGCAACATGTGAAACCGCACGGTGCGTTGTACAACACAGCCGTTCGCGATCAAGCGGTAGCTGAGGCGGTAGTGCTGGCGGTTAAGGCGTTTGATCCTGAGCTAATTCATGTCGTGTTGGCAGGGTCGCAGTGGGAATCGATCGCTAGGGCACAGGGCGTGCGAGTGGCGCGAGAGTGCTACGCCGATCGTGCTGTAACCGCCGAAGGAACACTTGTTCCGCGATCGCAACCGGGTGCGGTTGTTCACGATCATGATCAAGTTGTGGAAAGGTCGCTCAAACTTGCGACCGAAGGCAAAGTGATCGCAATAGACGGTACTGAAATCGACTTCTCTGCCGATTCGATTTGTTTACATGGCGACACCGCTGGAGCTGTCGAGTTAGCAGCAGCAGTCCGAAGTTCGCTCGAGGCCGCAGGTGTGGAGATAACGTCGATGAACAAGCTCGTCACTGGTTTTGGCGCAGCTAAATAGGATGGCATCCAGCGAAACTTCAAGCACCACGTACCCTCGGCTAGTTACGGCTGGCGATTCTGCCATTGTCATCGAACTAGGGTCCGAGATCGATCCGAACGTGAATAATCAGATATATAGCCTTGTGAAGACGCTCGAAATGGCAGATATCGAAGCAATTCGTGAGCTTGTGCCTACCTATCGATCACTGTTGGTAAATTACGATCCGTTGGTATCTGGATTCGCTGAAATGAACGAACGGCTGATGGACCTAGTCGATTTTTCGAAAGATCGAGCCGGTACAGAACCTGAGCAAGCACGGATCGTCGAGCTTCCGGTGGTTTACGGCGGAGATGATGGCCCAGATCTTGACTCACTGGCTGAACACGCCAGCTTGTCAGTTCAAGAAGTTATCGATATCCACTCAGGTATCGACTACCGCGTCTACATGATCGGTTTTGCTCCGGGATTTCCTTATCTTGGTGGACTCGATAAAAGAATCGCAATGCCCCGATTGAAAACACCTCGCGTTAGCGTCCCTGCTGGTTCGGTTGGGATAGCCGAATCTCAGACCGGGGTCTATCCGAACGCGAGCCCCGGTGGTTGGCAGTTGATCGGCAGGACACCGGCTAAATTGTTTGACGTGAGTAGTAAATCACCCTCGATGATTACCCCTGGTTCCAAAGTGCGTTTCGTCCCGGTGAAATCTCGTGACCGATAACCCATCACGAACAATTCTTGTTGTTCAACCCGGACCTATGACACTGGTACAAGATCGAGGTCGATTCGGATTTCAACAGCTTGGTGTGTCGGTATCAGGTGCTGTGGATATTGATGCCCTCGACACTGCTAACTTGCTTGTTGGAAACGACTCAAATGCCGCCTGCCTTGAAGTGATGCTCGGTGGGCTGGAGATCGAATTTTCTAACGCTGTAGTTATCGCAGTCACCGGTGCCGAATCTGATCTAACCATCGACGACGTGCCGATTTCACTGGGCGTTTCGTACTTCGTACATGCTGGTGCCCGGCTCGAACTCGGCTTGGTAAATAACGGCCTACGAGCTTATATTGCAGTTGGAGGTGGCATCGAAATTGCCCCGGTGCTTGGTTCGCGATCAACCCATCTTGCTTCAGGAATCGGCGGCGTCGACGGGCGTGCTTTGATTACCGGTGACGTTATATATCTAGGTCAATCAAGTGACGCTGTTGCTTCAGGACTATTGCTAGAAGATGATTCCCCGACTTCGTCTGGTAGCGAAATTAATGTGCGTATCGTTCTCGGCCCGCAAGATGATGAGTTTTCAGACAGCGGTATCGCATCACTGTTGAACTCCACTTACACAGTTTCCGACCAGTCCAATCGTCAGGGATTACGCTTGGATGGTCCGGTAATCGAGTCGAAATCGGGTCGTTACGACATAGTGTCTGATGCTGTCGTAAATGGCTCAATCCAAGTACCCGGTGATGGAAAACCTATCATCCTCCTCGCTGATCGTCAGACGACGGGCGGCTACGCCAAGATCGCTACAGTAGCGACCGTTGATCTGCCACGGCTTGGGCAAGCAGGTCCCGGTACGAAGATAACTTTCTCGGCGATTACCATCGAAGAATCTCAAGAACTGCTTGCAGTGAGAAGTGAGCGATTCAACCCGAAAAATCTTGTGAGCATCGTAGAAAAAATTTCACTTAAAGTCGATGGCGATGACATCGTGGTAGGCGTTGCTGATAACGGCTCGAGTGCGCTGGCTGCTGTCGAAGGCAATACCTATCCTGTTTCAGTCGAAGAATATACCCCCGCTGGGTAGAGAGCCTTTGTTAGAATCAGCCATCGTATTTTTCTATGATTACCGAATTCGCATAACTTTGCGAATGCTTTAGGGAGCACTGACACGTTCGATCAAGATCTGCTAAACGACGGGTTGACGCTGAGCCTTGTCGGAATGGGCATTGTTTTTGCCGTGTTGGCGATTCTGTCACTGTCGATTAAAGGCATAAGTCTGCTTGATGAAAAGTTGGCCCAGAAGGCTGCTGCTTCTGCTGAATCGGTAGTTCCGGCAACTGTGCTTGCTCCTGCTCCTGTTGCTGACGGCAAAATCACAGGTCAGCAAGTAGCTGCCATCGCTGTGGCGCTTGCTCTTTCTGAGACACAAGGAACTTCGATAGGTCCAGCTATTTCTAGAGCCGGCAATACAGCTGGGTCATGGTTGCAAAGTGGAAGAATGCGGGTACTAGGGTCTAGTTCAACCGGCGCTCGGGAGAGGCGCAATTAGTGGCTACTAAGAATTACAAAATTACGATCGCTGGCCAGACGTACGACGTTCAGGTTGGCGACATTTCGACATCTCCTGTGGAAGTATCAGTCGACGGCGCGACCTACGAGGTCGAAATCCCAGATGTGGTAGCGCCGTCTACTCCTGATCCCCCTTCTATCAGTGCACCAAAAACGGTAGCTCCCGCTCCACAAGCCATATCTCGACCAGCTGTTCCTACATCAGGTGGAGACGGAGTTGTTCGTTCACCAATGCCCGGCAAAATCGTTAGCGTAAACGTGACTACAGGTGCAACTGTTACGAAGGGCCAGCCAATTCTGATACTTGAATCTATGAAAATGGAAAACACGATTGCTTCACCGATCGACGGTACAGTTTCGGCTGTGTTGGTCGCTGCAGGTGACGTGGTTCAGCACGGCCAGACACTGGCCGAGATCGCACAGGCTTAGTCTCTATGTCGACTGAGTTTGCGGCGCTATGGGAAGGCTTCACGGCAATAGGCGAAGAGCCTCGTATGATCCTTATGTGGGCCATTGCTGGTGCGTTGTTGTGGGTCGGGATTGCCAAGAAAAAAGAACCGCTATTGCTGGTTCCGATTTCGATGGGGATTTTGTTCGCCAACCTCCCACTTGGTGAGTTCATACGAGAGGGCGGCGACGGTGAACCTGCAGGTCTTCTGAGAACATTCCAGAACGTCGGCATGGAAACGGACATCTTCCCGTTATTGATTTTCCTAGGAGTCGGTGCAGCCACGGACTTTAGTCCGATGCTTTCGAATCCGAAAACCCTGTTGCTTGGCGCGGGGGCTCAGGCTGGTGTTTTTGTAGCGCTTCTAGGAGCGCTGCTACTGGGAATGACCGATTTCTTCGAGTTCGGACTTCTTGAAGCGTCGTCTATTGGAATCATCGGTGGTGCGGATGGTCCGACAACTATTTTCATCGCCACTCGTATGCGAGAGCTAGGCGAATCGCTGCCGAACGTTGAGGTTCGTGACATCGTGGGGGCAACAGCGGTTGCTGCGTATTCGTACATGGCACTAGTTCCGATCATCCAGCCGCCTATCATCAAGCTGCTGACCACGAAGAAAGAGCGCTTGATTCGAATGGAATACTCGGCAACGCCGGTTTCCAAGCGAACTCAAGTTTTGTTTCCTGTTCTAACAACGATCATCATCAGTGTTTTGGTTCCATCTGCTTCGCCGTTAATCGGGATGCTCATGCTTGGCAATCTGATAAAGGTTTCGGGTGTTGTTCCACGATTAGCCGACGTTACTGAAAATGCCCTGATGAACGCGGTGATTGTTCTGTTGGGACTCGCAGTCGGATCGACAATGCCCGCGCATATCTTCTTACAGCCAGAAACGATCGGAATCTTCCTACTTGGTCTGTTTGCGTTCATGACTGCAACTGTGGCTGGAATTATGCTCGCCAAATTGATGAACCTCGTCAGTAAAGATCAGATCAATCCGATGATCGGCGCAGCTGGAGTTTCGGCGGTGCCTATGGCTGCCAGAGTTGTACAGGATATGGGTCAAAAAGAAGACCCCGGGAATTTCTTGTTGATGCACGCAATGGGACCTAACGTTGCCGGAGTAATCGGCACAGCCACTGTCGCAGGTGTTCTACTCGCTATCGTCGAAACGATGCTTTAGACGTTTATTTTGACGATGATGCGAATCTAACTTCAAACTGAACTTTAGCTCGTAGGATGGGTTATTCTGTTGCGTTCCTGCGTGAGGGATGCGACTATCCCCTTCATAAGGGAGCAGCATTCGCCTGTTCAGGTGTTCAATTTCGCTTTCGGCTATTTATTGGAGATTTCGAAGCATGCCAGATCGATCAATGAATGGTGTGTATCCGATTCTCTCCGCGCCTATTAACGAAAAAGGCCAACTGGTGATGGACGACCTCGAAAATCAGGTCGAATGGATGATTGGCAAGGGAGTGCACGGTCTTGGAATAGCGGTAGCTACTGAGATCTATAAATTCACAGAAGCAGAGCGTGACCTCATTCTTAGCACTGTGGTTCGAATTGCGAACGGTCGAGTCAAAATAGTGATGAACACGGGAGGCGAGGGCACTGATGTGGCAATCGCATACTCAAAACGTGCGGAAGAACTAGGTGCCGACGCACTGATGATTCGACCTACTTCATTCATCCCTGTCGCAGCTTCAGAAAACATCGAATACTTCGGAAAAATCGCAGAATCGGTTTCGCTTCCAATTTTCCTACAGGATCAAAATACCGCTCCAGTACCGCCAGCTATGGCGGTGGCATGTGCCAAGCGTCACGAGAATCTTTGTTACATCAAGGTGGAAACTCCTCCGACGATCCCAAGAATGGGTGAAACGCAAAAGCTTGCCAAGGGAACTGGGTTGGTCTTGTTCGGTGGTGCCGGTGGTACGTTTGCCGTTGAGGAGTTCAAACGAGGCTCGGTTGGAACCATGCCTGGATCGACTTTGCCCGACATGTTCGTTCGCGTTTGGGATGCGTTCCAAGCTGGCGATGAGTACACAGCGAATGCTGAAATGCGTCGACACGCCTCATTGTTTGGGATGCTCGCTCAGGGTCAGGGATTCGCTAACTGGATTTACAAGCACATCATGGTTCGGCGTGGAATATTTTCGCCGGGGTCTGATTTCGCTCGTCACCCAGCGCTTAAACCTGATGCCGAACATTACAAAGAAGTCGACAGCCTGCTCGAAAGCCTCGATCTCATCGGTAAATAATTCTGGTCAATCGAGCTATTGCACCGTCACGGGGCGGGTATAAAATCGATTCCTATACAGATACAGATTAGTTGTAAAGAAGACGAAGTGCCTGAATTCGAGTCTGAGCCCTCAGACTGTTGTTGCCAGTTAAGCGTTCTATCGGAACGTCTGGCTACACCTAATCACGAGGTGACGGACTAATGGGTGACGGCGTGATGACTCTTGCTCTGACTGGATCTGATCTATCTGGGGTAGAGCTGACCGGACTGGCGATCATGTCTTTGATCGTTGGAATAGTTGGCGGAATCGTCGGAATTGCCCTTGGTGTCGTTCGGCTACCTGTCATGACGGCTGTTGGGGTCGATCCGCTCATCGCTGCAAGCACTAATCTTTTCGTTAGTGTGCTTGGCTCTTTCGCAGGTTCATGGCCGGCGATTCTTCAAAATCGAATCGTGTTCCGAGTTGTGGTTGTAATCGGAATTCCAGCGATCGCTGGCTCTTTCGTGGGTGGACTTTACGCAGACTTCATTTCACGCACAGTTCTTCTAACAATTGTTGCGTTGCTACTCATATGGTCGTCGACGACGATGATTCTTCGCGCCACATCTGAATTACGAGGAAAAGCAGAATCGAACCATGAATCTAACGATGATCCGAGTGGGGGGCGAGGCGATCTCAACCTAAAGACAATTACTCGCGAGAGCATTCTAGGTTCCGGGATAGGGCTGATCGGCGGTGCAGTTGGGTTGGCGCTTGGTGTGCTTCGAATGCCGGCTTTGATCCATGTACTCAAGATGAGGCCTTCGCTCGCAGCAGGGACGAATCTTGCGTTGACGATACTCGTTGGATCATCAGGGTTCACTGGGCATCTTATTCGTGGACGAGTCGATTGGCTTCTCGTTTCAGTAATCGGAGTACCGGCGATGATCGGCATGTTTGCTGGCTCTAGAATGAGCGGAAACGTCGACCCCACTAAACTCCGATTAGTGGTCGGGCTCGTCCTGTTGGCAGTTTCGCCATTGGTTTTTTACGACGCTTTCTGGGGCTAGTTCGTCTTTGACGGCTACCCGTAGTTCACTTGATCACACCTATAATCTGCTGACTATGGAAATGCTTCCCGGAACATCGCTCGTCTATGTAATTCAAGTTGAATCGCCGCTCCAATTGGTCGGCGTCACAAACGCCTATCACGCTGTAATGGCGAAAACTGCTGGCTTCAACGCTTTGTACCTCTCGGGATCGGGCGTCGCCACCGCCTCGTACGGTCTTCCTGATTTGGGACTGACCACGCTCGATAATGTTCTCGAAGATGTGCGTCGAATTACGGCTGCCTCAGAGCTACCTCTGTTGGTCGATGTGGATACAGGTTGGGGCGGAGCGTTCATGATTGCCCGAACAATGAAAGAGATGGCGCGTGCTGGAGCGGCTGGGGTTCATATCGAAGATCAAATTCAAGCGAAGCGATGCGGGCATCGTCCCGGCAAGCAAATCGTGTCTACGGCTGAGATGTGTGATCGTCTCAAAGCCGCTGCCGATGCCAAAGCGTACGACGATTTCGTTCTGATGGCACGAACCGACGCTATCGCCAATGAAGGCGTCGACGCTGCGATCGAACGGTCGGTTGCATACGTCGAAGCAGGCGCCGACATGATTTTCGCCGAGGCGGTTACTGAGCTAGGCGATTTCCGAAAATTCAAAGAAGCGGTTGGCGTTCCAGTTCTGGCAAACCTCACCGAATTTGGCAAAACACCTGCGTTCACCATCGAACAATTGAGCAGCGTTGGCGTTGATATCGCACTCTACCCGCTCACAGCTTTCCGGGCTGCGAACAAAGCAGTTGAAAATGCTCTTACCGAGATCCGAGCCGCAGGTACGCAGAAGGCGATCATCGGTGATCTGCAAACCCGAGCAGAACTGTACGAATATCTCGAATATCACATTTACGAATCGAAGTTGGACGAGCTTTTCGAAGCTGAGTCTGACCACGAGTCGGCAAACTAGGTCTACCAACAGGAATTATCGAAATGACATCATCAGGATTGAACGGGGTTACGGCGGGGTCTTCGGCTATTTCTACAGTAGGGCAGGAAGACATTGGACTCACCTACCGCGGCTACTCGATCACCGATCTGGCAGACAATTCGACTTTCGAGGAAGTCGCCTATTTGCTTATCTACGGCAAACTTCCTGGCCAGCGTGGGCTCGATGCTTACAAGAAAAAACTTGCCGACTTACGATCACTTCCTGATGCGCTAAAGACTTTGCTGGAGGCATTACCGGCATCGACTCATCCTATGGACGTTCTGCGAACCGGTACTTCGCTTTTGGGGACTTTGGAGACCGAAGGCCAGGATGGGCGGACGGCTATTGCCATTGGCGATCGTCTTACCGCAAGTTTCGGATCGATGTTGGCGTACTGGTATCGATTTCACCTACGCGGTGAACGAATTGAGACGGAGTCGGACGAGGATACCGTTGCTGGCCACTTCCTTAGTTTGATGTCGGGTAAACCGGCAGCCCCGTTGAAGCGAAAAGCGCTCGACACGACGTTGATTTTGTACGCTGAACACGAATTCAACGCGTCGACATTTACTGCGCGTGTGATCACCTCGACACTTAGCGACACATACTCGGCAATTGCCGGTGCGATTGGCGCTTTACGAGGCCCGCTTCATGGCGGCGCTAACGAGGCAGCGATGGAGCTTGTTTCGTCCTTCGATTCTCCGCAGGATGCCGAGAAATCGATGATTCACATGCTGGCAGCAAAGCGACTTGTGATGGGCTTTGGTCACAGGGTCTACAAGAACGGTGACCCCCGATCTCCGATCGTAAAACAGCTTGCCAAAGAACTCTCTGAAGCTGCTGGAAATACGTCTTTTTTCGATATTTCTGAACGGATCGAAACTGTGATGATGCAAGAAAAAGGAATGCACCCGAATCTAGATTTCTACGCAGCCACCGCCTACCACATGTGCGGCATTCCAACTGCGATGTTCACGCCGGTCTTTGTGATCGCTCGAACATCAGGCTGGATAGCGCACGTGATTGAGCAACGGGCAGACAACAAACTGATTCGTCCTCTTTCCGACTACACCGGTCCTGAACCGCGTTCGTACGTGAGCGTCGAGGAGCGGGGATAGTGCCAGAGGATCAGGCTCGCCAAACCGACTCCGTGATAGCTACGATTGCTGACTATGCAGTCAACTACAAGCCAGATTCGGTTCTGGCACTCGATACCGCTCGTCTCACGCTGATGGATTCGATCGGCTGTGCGTTACTTGCGATGGACTACTCAGCTTGCAGGAAACTGCTGGGGCCCGACGTAGAAGGAACGGTTGTCCCGAACGGTGCCCGGGTGATGGGCACAGGATTTCAACTGGACCCAGTAAAAGCTGCGTTCGATACAGGCGCTGTGATTCGCTGGCTCGATTTCAACGACACTTGGCTTGCCGCTGAGTGGGGGCATCCGTCGGATAATTTCGGTGCCATTTTGACTATGGCAGATCACTTGAGTCGAGTTGCTAGGTCGGAATTCAATCAACCGATGTCCGTGCTAGAAGTTCTTGAATACGCTATCAAGGCTTATGAGATTCAGGGAGTATTGGCGCTCCAGAATTCGTTTAATCGTGTTGGCATCGATCACGTGTTGTTGGTGAAGGTTGCTTCGACTGCCGTAGTTACGGCGATGCTTGGTGGCGACGTCAAGCAGGTTGAAAATGCAGTCTCGAATGCCTGGCTCGACGCTACATTGCGGACTTATCGCCACGCGCCAAACACCGGCTCTCGCAAATCATGGGCGGCAGGTGATGCGCTTGGCAGGGCGGTTCGCTTTAGCTTGAATGCTATGGCTGGTGAAATGGGATATCCATCGGCACTAACGGCTCCCGGTTGGGGATTCCAAGATGTTTGGTTTAAGGGGAAAGAGATCACCCTCGAACGCGATCTCGATGCGTACGTGATTGAGAACATTTTGTTCAAAGTTTCGTTCCCGGCAGAGTTTCACGCACAGACTGCGGTTGAGTGTGCTTTTGAACTTCATTCGGAAGTTGCTTCCCGCCTAGACGATATCAAAGAAATCATAATCACTACGCAAGAATCTGCACTTCGAATCATCGATAAGACCGGTCCCCTGAATAATCCAGCAGACCGAGATCACTGTATTCAGTACATGACCGCCATCGGGTTGCTGAAAGGATCGCTCACCGCTGAAGATTACGAGGACGAAGTAGCGGTAGATCCGCGTGTTGACCAACTGCGCGACAAAATGATGATGAAACACGATCAGCGATTTACGGATGAGTATCTCGATTCTGACAAGCGTTCGATCGCAAATGCAGTCCAAGTGCGGTTCAAGGATGGATCGACTACAGAAAACGTGGTAGTCGAATATCCAATTGGTCACCGTCGCCGACGAGAAGATTCCAAGCCGCTACTACTCGACAAATTCCGTGCCAATATAGCGACTCAGTTAGACACCCCTAGGGTCGAGAAATTGGTGAAGCTGTTCACAGATCAACAAGCAGTTGAGTCGATGGCTGTCGACGAGCTGATGGATTTGTTGGTTCCGTCGATCGATTAGTCACACCGCGTACCACTCGATCAGGTGCTAATCTTTTCAACTGTTTGTGACTTCAGGAGTGGGGCGGCCATGAACAATGTGATCACGACTCCTTATGGCGAACGATGATCTGCCCTAAAAAAACGAAAGCACTCGAGAAATATGGCTAAGACTACCGGTAGTGATCTTTTAATACGCGCATTACGAGCAGAGGGCGTTGATACCGTCTTTGGTATCGCTGGCGACCACATTCTGCACATGCTCGACACTATGTTCGATGCACCATTGCGGATGATCGACTTCCGGCACGAATCAGGTGCTGCCCATGCTGCTGATTCCTACTCAAGGATTCTCAAAAAGGGTGGAGTCATGCTTTCGACCACCCCAGGCCACGCTAATGCATTGCCTGCGCTCGCGAATGCCATGCACTCCGAAGCTCCGTTGATCAACATTGCTGGTTCTGCGGAATCGGCAAATATGGGTCGTGGGGCGATGCAAGAGTTCGACCAGATCGGTGCAGCGCGACACATCACCAAAGGCGCATGGGATGTGCCTACAGCAGCACGAATTCCTGAATATGTTGCGCTGGCTTTTCGAACGGCTTTGAGCGGCCGGCAGGGGGCAGTTCACCTGACGATTCCGCATGATTTCCAGATGGCAGAAGTGGACGATGCAGAAGCCGCTCGATACGCACCCAACGAATACGGAACGCCATTGAATGTTCTTGGTGATCCTGCTCAGATCGAACGTGCGCTTGATGTTCTGAGTTCTGCACAGCGTCCTGTGATTTTCGCTGGTTCATCTGCTGGGGCAACGGCGTTGCCAGCAGAAGTTCAACGACTCATTGAGACGCTGCGTATTCCGTTCTTCTCGGAAGATTCTGCGAGGGCGTTGATTCCAGATTCGCACGAATACTCAATGGGACTCGGCTACCAACCGTTGAATCTGACTGTGAAGAACGTTGGAGATGCCGACGTAGTGTTGATGCTTGGTAAGAAACTTGACTACACGAACGGCTTTGGCGGAAACCCACCGTTTGCCGCCGATGTGAAGTTCGTAGTTGTCGATCCTTCACCGGCTCAGGTGGCCCGTGCTCGTACTGTTGCTGTTGGAATCGTTGGCGATGTTGGGCCAGTAGTTTCGCAAATGGCTGATGCTGCTAGAAAGCGAACTTGGAAAGAGCGAACTGAGTGGGTAACGCGACTGCGAACGGCGTTTGATGAGTGGCATGAAGGTCTTGCCGAGCTAGGCAAGGTCGAGAATCCGATACACCCGATGCATGTTTCGAACACGCTTCAGAAATTTATCGACGATGACACGCACGTGACGTTCGACGGTGGTGACTATTGCCACTTCCTTCGTGCTTCGATCAAGCGTAACGATCCTTACCGGTTCCACAACGTGTCAAGTTTCGGCATGATTGGCGTCGCTTTGCCTTATGCCCTTGGTGCGCAGGTTGCCCTTCCGGATAGTAAAACTGTTCTAGTAAACGGTGACGGATCGCTAGGGTTCAACGGTATGGAAATCGATACGATGGTTCGCCACAAGCTGCCGGTGAAGATGATGGTTGGTAACAATTCGATTTGGGGCATCGATTGGCAGATTCAGAAAGGTCTGTATGGTCGTCCTGTTTGGACTGATCTGCTGCCGACTCGTTACGACATCATGGCTCAAGGTCTAGGTGCTTACGGTGAGCACGTCACGAAGGCTGAAGACGTCGAAGGTGCAATGAAACGTGCGTTCGATCACGATGGTCCTGCGCTGTTGAATATCGATATTGAGCAGGTGATAAGTCCTGTCGCAGAGGCTGCTATTAGCCGTAAGACCGGGTCGCACGGATAAGTCTACGCCGAGTCGGTGAGGTAACAGGATGCTTCCTGAAAAGTACTTCTATAGTGAGAGTGATGTTGAGAAGCGCGAGCTTCTTCCCGGCGTGTACGCTCGACTGATGTGGGGCGAGAAAATCATGATGGGCATCATCGATATTGATGCCGACACCGAGGTTCCTGAGCATTCGCACCCGCACGAACAGTGCGGGAGGGTGCTTGAAGGGGCGGCTTGGTTTTACGTTGGAGAGTCGGAGCGGCTATTGGTTACTGGTGATCACTACGTCATTCCAGGCGATGTTCCTCACCGAGTCGTTGCGACGGAGAACGGGTGCACTGCACTCGATATCTGGTCACCAATTCGAGAAGAGTACATCTCTGACGACGTGGGATTTTTCAAATCCTGAACCAGTGAATTATTCCAGACTTACGACTTACGACATATTCGGATATCGTAAGTTGAGTTGAATTTCGACCCATCAAACTGTCGTATAGTTTCGCAAAATTTGGTGGTAGTTCTGCAATCAGTTCGCTTGCCCGCTTGACTACTCGACGATTGTTAGTTGATATTCGATGGGACTGTAGTAGAAAGTCCTAAGCCCTTCGAATCCGGAATCGGTTCCCACGATTAGCCATAGTTGACCGAATTCATCACTTGATACGGTGACTGTGCGCCCTCTGTTTTCGAGTGTTTTGATCCGGTATTCGCTACCCACCACTTCGAAGTTGGAGACATTTCCGATAGAGAACATCTCGGAGTCCTCGCTTGACTGATGCCCCTGTGTCGTCGTCTGAAACCACCGGCAGGTCGGTAGATGCGCCTGCTTTGACGTAGACGCTTTCGCCTGGCGAACCGCTGATTCCCATCATTGTGGTTGGAACATTTACTGCGATCGATTGGGAGCTGAACCTCGTAATCGGTGTTGGCCTTGAGGCGGGTGATTTTCTTCTTCAAGTACATGAACAAATCGTCGCTTTGGTTGTGGCACTGAATGTAAATACCCTTGCCTTCAAGTCCGTCTGGAAGGTGTCTATATTCTGTGGTAAATCCTGTGATCCATCCTTTGTTATTCGACTCGAATGAATCGGTGTTCGGGATTTCAGTTACTCGAACGGCGGTAAATGTCGGAGGAACCAGTGTGGCAGTGGGAGTGTTCGTTGGGACTGGAGTCGCTGTGCTTAGTACCGCTATTGGTTATACGGTCGGTGCTTCTGTTGGTGCAGGAACGATCTGGGTAGGTTCTGCGGTAGAAAAATTATTTCCTTAGATTGATCGGTACATGCTGCCGCGACAATTGGGAGTGCAGCGATGGAACTTACGATCAAAAGTCGGTGTATGTGATTCTTTTCGGTTTCGTCGAGTCTGCTATATACCTGTTAATTTGGTCTGTATTAATAGTGACGAACGAAAGGCTGTTTTTTGTTCCATGGAAAATGTGGCTACTGAATGAACCATTGTTTTGGTTAATTTTCTGACCCTGACGTCCGATTGACTCTTCAAGAAACCGTCGTCGTGGAGACAATATAGGTTTTAGTGCGGCTGGTGAACAAAATAAAGTCTTATACTTGATCGCTGTTTGAACCACATATACGCGCCGTTCCATGGCAGTTTCGATAGCACAACTCATGACCCAATCACCTTCAATCATTTACACGTGGACCGACGAAGCACCTGCGCTTGCGACGCATGCGTTCCTCAAAGCAATTCGGGCGTTTGTTAAAACGGCTGGTGTGGAGATTGAAACACGTGATATTTCTCTTGCAGCGCGAGTGCTAGCGCAGTTCCCTGAAGTGCTTGGAAAAAATGCTGTAGACGACGATCTTGCAGATTTGGGTCGGCTTGTTGAACTTCCTGAAGCGAACATCATCAAGCTTCCGAATATTTCTGCGTCGACTCCTCAAATGAAGGCTTGTATCGCCGAGTTGCAGTCACTTGGGTTCGCAATTCCTGAGTACCCGGACGATCCTGGCACTGACGCTGAACGTGACGCCAAGGCGCGATACGGCAAGGCGATGGGAAGCGCAGTGAACCCCGTTTTGCGACAGGGCAATTCGGATCGACGTGCTCCGAAGGCTGTGAAGGACTTCGCACAGGCGAATCCGCCTCGTGCAAGCGACTGGCCAGGTGATTCGAAGACTCACGTTGCGACAATGTCGGACGGCGACTTCTTCCACAACGAAAAGTCGGTTACGATTGCTGCTGACACTACTGCCAAGGTCGAGCACGTTTCCAAGAGAGGTGAAACTACGACACTTGTGGCTTCGCTGCCACTACTGGCGGACGAAGTGCTCGATGCTACGTTCATGAGCCAGAAAGCACTCGTGAACTTCTTCAGCGCACAGGTCAAAGACGCGAAAGAGCAGAACGTCCTCTACTCGCTTCACCTCAAGGCGACCATGATGAAGGTTTCCGACCCAATCATCTTCGGGCATGGCGTTCGCACATATTTCTCAACTCTGTTCGCTAATCACGAGCCTGAAATCAACGAACTCGGCGCCAATCCTAACAATGGTCTTGGCGATGTGCTGAACAAGCTTTCGGGATTGATTCGAGATCCCGAAGGCACGATTCTTTCCGATCTCGAAAACGACTTCGCAAACGGCCCCGGCATTGCGATGGTCGATTCGAGCAAGGGAATTACGAACTTGCATGTGCCGAGCGACGTGATTATCGACGCATCGATGCCACCGATGATTCGAGATTCCGGCAAGATGTGGAATAAAGACAATGAGCTTCAGGACGTGAAGGCTGTCATTCCAGACTCCACATACGCAGGTATTTACGATGTGACGGTTAGGGATTGCCAAGCTCACGGCAAGCTCGATCCTGCAATTATGGGCAGCGTGCCGAACGTTGGACTCATGGCGCAGAAGGCTGAGGAGTACGGGTCGCACGACAAGACGTTCGAAATGGCTTCCGCTGGAACCGTTCGAATCGTTGATGGCTCGGGCGCAGTGCTTCTTTCGCACGACGTTGAACAGGGTGACATATGGCGTGCTTGCCAGACTAAAGATATTGCAATTCGGGACTGGGTAAAGCTCGGAGTTCGTCGAGGCCATGCAACAGGTGCACCGGTCATCTTCTGGCTCGATAGCTCTCGCGGACATGACGCCGAAGTGATCGCCAAGGTACAAAAATATCTTGTCGATGAAGAGACCGACGGGCTTGAAATTCAAATTCTGACGCCTGAAGATGCTATGCAACTCTCTCTGGACCGGATTCGAAAGGGCGAGGATACGATTTCGGTTACTGGAAACGTGCTGAGAGATTATCTAACCGACTTGTTCCCAATTCTTGAGATTGGAACGAGTGCTCGAATGCTTTCCGTTGTGCCTTTGTTGAACGGTGGTGGCCTGTTCGAGACCGGTGCTGGTGGCTCTGCGCCCAAGCATGTGCAGCAGTTCGAAGAAGAAGGGCATCTTCGCTGGGATTCACTTGGCGAATACATGGCTCTAGCGGCGTCGCTTCAGCACTTGAGCGAGCAGTTCGGCAATGTAGGCGCCAGTGTTCTTGGAAACGCTCTGGATGCGGCCACGGGGAAATATCTGCAGCACGGCCGAATTCCTTCACGAAAGGTTGGCCAGATGGACAATCGTGGTTCGACGTTCTATCTGACGATGTACTGGGCGCAGGCGCTTGCTTCGCAGTCGGAGGACGCGGACATCGCAAAGCGTTTTGGTCTGGTTGCTTCTGCAATGGCTGATAATGAAGCGAAGATCATCGCCGAGATTGATGCGTCGCAGGGTTCTACGAAAGATCTTGGCGGCTACTTCAAGGGCGACATAGACTTGCTGACGGCTGCGATGTGTCCGAGCGAAACGCTTAACAGTATTCTTGAAAGCGTTTAGGCTAGCGAGCAACTTTTTCTAATTAGTAATTGTCCTCTCCGAGCAGGAGAGGACAATTCGTCTTGTTACCGAAGTTCGCTTTCGACTTGTTCAGGATCTGCTTGTCCATGGCGAGATAGGCAACGGTCCGTTTCAGCCTTGCGTTCTCTTTTTCTAACTTCTTGAGTCTTTTTGCTTGATCGAGGTTGATTCCACCGTAATCGCGTCGCCACCTGTAATAGGTGTGATCAGTGACGCCGATCTTTGGCAACGCTTGCCCGACGCTCTTGCCACTCGCAATAGAAACTTCGGCTTGCCGGAGCTTGTTGAAAATCTGTTCCGGGCTATGACCTTTTCTTGGCATTTCTACCTCCCTTCAATTCATCCAGTATCTGATCTTTCAACTGAGCTCGTTTTTTTTTGGGGCAGGTCATTAATGCTGAAGATGGGGCAAGCTATACCGACAGCCGTACCACGGTTATAGAAATGCAGTGGTTAAGTGAACCATCGAAGTATCGAGCGGAACAGTGTTGAACCAAAATTCGGTACAGTCCCAGAACGATTAACGCATTTCTTCATCTGTGTACGCGTGCCGAGATAATATCGACGATCCCCCGTCAACTGTCACAACGGATCCGGTCACCCATCGTGATTCATCGCTAGCTAAATAGACAGCAGCCCAAGCAACATCCCATGGGGTCCCTTCAGTGCCGAGTGCAGTAGTTTTACTACGGTGTACCCGCATTTCGTCCGATAATCGCCAAGCTACCATAGGTGTAAAAACTGGTCCAGGTGATATCGCGTTAACTCGAATACCTTCTCGTCCATGATCTCCAGCCATTGATTTCGTCAGGCCAATCACTGCGGCCTTAGAAGCAGTGTAGACAGTCGATTTCGAAGCTCTCAAACTGGCGATCGAAGCGATGTTAATAATCGATCCACCGCCATTTTGTTTCATTGCCGGAATTGCATAGCGAGAAGTAAGCATCATGCTCTTAACATTCAATTCCATTATCGAATCCCAATCAACAGGGTCTATCTCAGTCACAGTCGCTCGATGAGAATTACCCACGTTGTTGTCCAATATATCCAGTCGCCTGTATTCAGTCGTAGTGAATTCAACGAGTTCTTTACATTGCTCATCGTTCGTGACATCAGCCTCAAACACTGAAGCAATTCCGCCTTCAGCGATGATGGCAGCACGCGTCTCTTCAGCATGTGCCAACTCAACATCTACAAGCACAACTTCCGCGCCTTCTCTAGCAAACAAAGTAGCCGTCGCTCTGCCATTGCCAATTCCTGCACCACGAGTTCCGGCTCCTGTGACAATCGCCACTTTACCCTCAAGCCGTCTCCGCAGTTTAGTCATATAGATATATCTCCAACAAAGAATTTAATAACTCGCCCTGCCAATCCAAATTTCAGACAAAATCCGGTAGAACAACATACCGGTTAACAGATTTTTTCATCCGTGTACGCGCTTCGAGATAACATCGACGATCCTCCGTCAACTGTCACAACAGATCTAGTCATCCAGCGTGATTCATCACTCGCTAAATACACAGCAGCCCAAGCAATATCCCACGGGCTGCCTTCAGTGCTTATTGCAGTAGTTTTACGTTGAGCCAAGTTTATTTTGACTGTTTGTCAGATTTCTAAGGTTTGATTTTCAATCCGTTGCTGTCCTTGAAGTTACCAGTAGCGATCAATATCAAATCAATT
>Ga0233439_10002422_pt1 | contig 21052 bp, 21 predicted proteins | sample SI_123_September_6_FD_182713 | JGI IMG/M metagenome (GOLD analysis project Ga0233439, IMG submission 182713) | Seawater microbial communities from Saanich Inlet, British Columbia, Canada - SI_123_September2016_100_MG | ecosystem: Environmental > Aquatic > Marine > Inlet | place: Canada: British... | reverse complement strand
TGGTTCCTTCAGGAGAAGTAATACTTCGGGCACGGTTCAACCAATTGGGATCAGGGAAATATTTTCTGCCCCCCTTATCATCCGCTTCCATGATAGAGTCAGCAATCAACAGGTCGCCAACATTCAGTTCCGGTTGGACAGCACCCGCATAGCCAGTACTGATCAGGACTTTGGGCTTGAAATGGTCGATGATTTGATGGACAGCATCTTCGGCCCTGTGCTGGCCTACGCCAGAGCGGACCAATACAATATTCTGTTGCTTCCACCTTCCGGGCCAGGCATCGGTTTTACCCAGACGAACACGATCTGAAATATTCATCGCCCGTTTGATGCCGGTAATTTCTTCTTTAACCGCTCCAAATATGGCAATACAATCATTCATGGCTCAGAAGTATAGCATTTCTCCTTAACAGGGGGCTTTGCAGAACCCAGATTTATTGAGGGTCAGCGATGCGGGCAACACTCAGGTCGACTGTTTTTTAGGAAGGGTGATTATAAAAGTTGTTCCATCATCTGGAGTACTTTTAGGCGTGATCGTTCCCTTATGGCGTTCAACGATTTTTTTGCAAATAAACATACCCATTCCCGTTCCCTGAATATCTTTATTGGCACTCAATCGTTGAAAGGGTTCAAATACTTTATTTATATATTTTTCATCGAAACCTATTCCATTATCCAAAAAAGATATTTCATAATGATTGTTATCCATAGCTGTGTAATTAATTAATATGTTCGGCGGAACATTCGGTTTCGCATATTTCAGGCTATTGGATAATAAATTTTGGAATAATTGCCGCAATTGAATTTTATCCCCTTCAACCACTGGAAGTTGGTTTATTTGAATTATTCCTTTGGACAATAAGATTTGCGCCTCAAGATCATCAATTACTTCTGTAGCCAACTTGTTCAGATCAACGGACTCAAAAGAATCAACTTTAAATCTCAGCTTTGAATATCCAAGCAAATCATTGATAAGATCCTGCATCCTGAAGGCGGCCTTTTGCATACGATGGATATTGTCTGTTTCATGTTCCTCTAATTTTTTGGAACATGTTTCCTTTAGACGGTCCCCAAAAATGATTACCTTTCTCAGTGGCTCTTGCAGATCATGCGAGGCCGTATACACAAATTTTTCCAACTCTTCATTGGCCATTTTCAGTTCAGAGGAGTAACGCCCAAGGTCATTTTCGGTCTTTTTACGTTCACCAATATCACGGACAATTCCGACAAATATAGGATGACCATCCTTATGCACTTCGCTGATGGAAACCTCTAAAGGAAAAATAGAACCGTCCTTGCGTTTCCCTTTAACTTCACTCAAAAGTCCAATGACTTTTTTCTCTCCAGTACGTATATAGCTCTGAATATAGTTTGAGTGCTCGCTCTTGTAAGGCTCTGGCATCAAAACAGTGATACTCTCTCCAATTAGTTCTTCCATCTTATAGCCGAATAACCTTTCAGCCGAGAGATTGAGGGATCGTACCACTCCATTTGAATCAATTGAAATGATTCCATCCATAGCACTTGTGATGATAGAACTATTTTCTTCTTCAGTTTCCATCAGATCTTGCTCGACCTGCTTTCGCTTTTTGGCCATTTCAGCCATGGATTTTGCTAAATCCGTAATTTCGTCCCTTCCCCGCACATCGATCTGAGCATCAAAATTACCCTTGGCAAATTTTTCAGCCGCAATAACCAAGTCTTCAATTCGGCGTGTCATTTGATAATGAAGAAATATGCCCAGGCCTACGACCATTACACCAAGAAAAAAAACAAACTGGAAAACCTGGTTTTTCACCACACTCAATGCAAAGGCGTGAGGATTAACCAGGTCCATCTGAGCAATCAAAACTCCAATCCTCGTTGGACGAATATCCCCCACTTTAACGCCAACCTGTACGGGGTAAATGCCCCAGAGAGTATTGTAGTCAGGGCTTGGAAATACCATGCCCGAATATTTTTCCTTGACGACTGCTATCCTTTTTCTCATTTCACCTCTTTCGTGCTCGGAAATAAGGCTCTCCATATAATGTCCTATACTGGAATATTGCGTTCCGGCAATAATCTTCCCGGCTTCATCAATCAGAGATAAGTTTTTCAGATAGTCATAGGAACTAAAACTAGAGAGTTCTTGTTGAATTCTCTCCAAATTATTTGTCCGGATCCCATGCTCCACATCGTCCTGAATCAGAGTTAGGATATTAATCAGTTTTGAAGTCATTTCCTTCTCCACTCTGGTTTCAGCCAATCGCCCATTGGTATTGATGCTCCACAATGCCAATACGATGGAGAAAATAAAAAGTGCCAAAGGAATTGTATAACGCAAAGAAAATCTCATTGACCCACGCTATCCTTCAAAGGTGATGATCCATTGACCCTTTTGGTTGCGACTTCAATTTTTTTCAATACTGAGGAATCAATAAAATCTGCTAGCACCACTTCTCTCTGTAATAACTTTTGCTTCAACATGACATTCGCAAGCCGGGTGGATGATTTCTTTAAGGGTGCTTCAGGCCCAACCATTAATTTCAGATTTTCTTTATAACCTGGCAATTTGAGGCCTTTGTATGAATCAAGAACCTCCTTAGGAGAAACTTTCAATCGACGGGCCAATATAGGTGCCGCCTCCTCAGGTCGTGTATTTAAATAATCCAGTGCTTTGAACCAACCTGTTAAAAGTATGCCCACCTCTTCAGGGAAATGGTCAAGCGTATCTTTTGCAATGAGCAAAACATCAACGATTTCACCGGGTATTTGAGTGCTATCAAACAGTTTATGGGCGCCTTTGGCAAGTAGACGTGAGCTAACTGGCTCAAAAGTGACAACGGCATCAAACTGGTTCTCTAAAAACCTGCGTTCATGCTCGTTATTTTCTGATGAAATAATATTCACATCTTCTGGGTGAAGCCCTACAGAATTGAGGGCCTGGCTTAGAAAAAAAGCCCCGAGCGCCGTGCGCTCCACACCAACTTTACGGCCACGCAGGTCTTTCAGGTTTTTAATTTCCGGTTTTGCAAGAATGGTATCTCCTCCGCGGGAAATATCCATCACCAAAATTACGCGAGTATCAAGCCCATTTTCCAGGAGTAGCAACACTTCATCCATAGTAAGAGCCGCAAGTTGAATTGCATTATTCCGGTAAGCGCGAATCACTTGTGTCGCAGAAGTGTATTCTACCAAACGGATGGGGCTATTATCATAGTAACCAAGTTCCCGTGCCAGATAGAGAGGCTCATATCCAGGCCAAATAGCGGTTCCAATTTTCAAAGGTACCATTGGGCTGGGTATTAAAACCCATTTTCTAAAATTATCCGAATTAACGACCAGAAACACGACCCCTACAAATACCAATAGCAATCCTTTGTAAAGGACTGGGGTATTGAATGATTTACGCTCGTCCATTTTTAATGCCTCGGGGTTAGTTAAAACTTGCCTTTCCCCTGCACGGTGAAATCTATAAACAAAAGTTCACCCATTCCAAATTCAAGTGAATCTACAAGCCTGCAAAAACCTTAAACTTTCGACAGGTACCAACCTTATTGTTCAAGGCAAGATGGGTGCTGGCTATGAGTGTGAATGCCAATTAAAAATTTCAGAAATCTATATATAGTATAGAGCTAAATATATTTTTGTGGCTGAATTTCGCCCTATTGATAAGATTAAGGAGTAAAAGAGCGTTGAAGAATGAGAGCCTGAATATCTCCAATAAACGTAAAAAAAGTCATACCAGGGTGATGAGGATGTAAAAATTCTTAATAACCCGGGAGGCCGGATGCCTCTCTTTGCCCTTATTAACAAACAACATTATAATAAGATTGGTTTGATATCTCTGACTTGGCAAATAGGAGGCCAGCCATGGAAAAATCGACAATAGATTCGGGAATGATAGGATCCTTCGCGAGGTGGTTCACCACGGGTGAGTCTCTTCTGGCAATGATTTTTGCCATGGCGGTATTGATTGTAACGTTGCGCATCATATATCGTCCCCGCCGCGATGCCTTGTCCATCAAGTTACTTGGCAGTCTCATGGTTATTTCACTATCTTTCGGTGCCAATCACCCGATTATTTACGGATTGAGTATTTTTATCATTGCCGCTCTCATCACCGAATTGCACTTCATTGAAAAACTCGGAGCACTTCTCTGGCGAAGAAAAGAGCACCACCAGTATTTAATTCAGAAAGCAACCGCTGAAGAAGTTGAAAATAAACGCAAGAGTGAGTTGAAAATCAATGAAGCGGAAATGAAGGAAGAGACTCAATCCCTTTACGGACAACACGAGCCCTGGGATGTTTATAATAAACCCCCGGACCCGAACCGCCTCTTAATGGAAGAAGCTCACAAGTTTCATGTGGCGGTTCACCGAGCCCTGCAAGCAGGAAAAGGGCCTTTCGGTTCCCATGAACTCAAGGAAGAGATCACCCTCTCCGACAGGTTTACCCAGTTGACTCTGGACGCAATATTAATCAGTCCCTATCATCATTATGTTGTAGAAATTCGATACTTCCAGCTTCGAGATGATTTAAAACAATCTTTACCTGAAGTGGAACAAATGGCCCTGGCCTATCGCAATTATCTAATTGAGCGCCATAATCGAAATAATGTAACTCCGGTGCTCATCGTTCCACGTCAACTTAATGTGCCCAATGTGTTTTTGGGTACGCTAATTCTTCGATACGATCTGGAAGCCGATCAATTTCACAATGAAGACAGGGCAATAAAAATTCTTGAGGCCTGGCAGAAAGCCGAATAGCATTAAAAACATATTTACCCTCATGCGGCCTCTTTATTACCCCACTTTACCTGATGCTCTATTAGCATTTGCTTCCCCAACCTCTAGGTGCTATGGTTCTCCACTTCCCACTACTTTGGAGATATCTTTAACCCATGGCAAAACTGAACTTGAATATTCCAGTCAAAAGAGGAGACCGGCTTGAGCTGGATGTTGAAACTCTTGCTTCCAGCGGGGACGGACTTTGCCGACACGAGGGCTACACTCTGTTCACACCTGGGGGACTGCCCGGAGACAGGATATTGGGGAAAGTTATCAAAATCACGCCGCGGTTTGGCGTGGTGGATGTATTAAAAAGGATTGAACTGTCAAAAGACCGTGTCGACCCGCCCTGCCCTGTTTTCTTCAAATGCGGAGGTTGTAAATTTCAGGATCTGAACTATGAAAAACAATTGCAGTTCAAGGTGCAAGTTGTCAAAGACAGTCTGCAACGCATTGCACGCCTTGAGGTTCCCGAAAATATCGAAACCATCCCGGCGGACTCAGGATACGAATATCGTAATAAAGGAAGCTTTGCCATTCAGGGAAAAGGTGGAAAACCCGCAATCGGATTTTACGCCGAAGGCTCACATAATATTGCAGACGCAACCACCTGTGATATTCTCCTGCCAGCAATTAATGATACAAAAGAATGGATCCGTCAGCTTTTAATACAGCATGACATCTCCATCTATAACGAAAGTAATTACCGAGGACTCCTTCGTGGACTGATCATCCGCCACTCCACCTCCACCGGAGAAACTCTGGTAGGACTGGTCACTTATAAAGGAAAATTCCCCAGAGGTTTCCTCGCCGACTTGACTCAGGAGAAGGATTTAAAGCGGTTAGGCATCGTCGGAATGATTCAGAACACCAACCTGAAAAACACCAATGTGATCCTTGGTACCGAAAGCCGGGTGATATGGGGTAAAAATCATTTTACTGAAAAGTTGGGAGAACTGACCTTTCACCTTTCCCTCGGTTCCTTTTTTCAAATTCATTCCAAACAGGCTGAAAAACTTTACAGCCTGATCAGTCGATGGACCGAAAAAGCTGAAGATCAAACCATTATTGATGCCTATAGCGGGTCGGGAGGTATCGCCCTATGGCTGGCAAAACAGGGTAGAAATGTTATTGGAATCGAGATGTATGAACCCGCAATGGAAGATGCAAAACTGAGTGCTAAAAATAACGAACTTTCCCATTGCCAGTTCTTAACAGGAACAGTGGAAGAACATGCCAAGGCTTTAGATAAACCCATTCACACTTTCATCGTAGATCCTCCACGCAAAGGTTGCTCAGAAACAGTTATTCAAACATTATTAGAATCCAAACCTGAACAAATAATTTATGTTTCATGCAATCCATCCACCCTCGCCCGTGACCTCGAACGTCTGGAAGAATATAAGGTTCAAGAAATCCGAGTGATAGATATGTTCCCCCAGACCCAGCATATAGAAACCGCCATCCTCGCAATTCGCCAATAATAGGGAAATTGCATAAAACATCGTACTTCTTTTACATTCAATGTTGTCTAACTGGGCGAATGGTGGTATATCTGTAAGATGGAAAAAAGTCAAAAAACCCATCTGTTGAAGAAAACCGACCTGCTCAGTTTTTTCGATGAGTCTACCCTGGCCCGATTGGTAGAACATTGCCGGGAAATTTCTCTCTCCCCCAAAGAAGTACTTTTCAATGAGGATGATTTGGAAAATGCCATGTACCTCATTCTGGAGGGAGAACTTGAAGTCTTCAAGGGGCCCAAGCAAATTGCGATTTTAGGTCCTGGTCAATACCTCGGCGAAATGTCCCTGATTGAGTCCAAAGCACGATCCGCCTCGGCCAGAGCGCAAAAAAACGCATTGCTCATGGAAATTAATGAAGAACATTTCCACACTTACCTGGCATCTGAACCTCAGGCACTCCTCTCCATCATGCGCACCTTGTCGAGCCGGGTTCGCAACGATCTCGAAACAATGATGAAGGATCTGCGCAAACTGAGTATTTTTACTCACGATATCCGCAATTTCCTCAGCACACTGGGACTGGCTGAATTGACCATTGAAGATTCGATCGAAATGTTTCAAGGAACCGAGCCCAAACATGCTAAGCGAGATGGACTGGAAGATATGGAGCAGTGTCAGCATGTTGTCGAAACGGTTCGGACAAATCTGATGGAACTTCTCGATTCCAGTCTGAATCATATTAAGAAGATCAAGACCGAATATGTTAAGTCAAAACATCCCATTTTACCGGTTATAAAAGAAACAGTAGCGGGACTCACCACACACCAACAATTGCAAAATAAAACCATCAACATTCTTCCTGAAGGAGATTCTCTGGATGCAGTTTTTAATCCATTGGATATCCAACGTGTCCTGCAAAACCTGATCATCAATGCGGGCTACGTTACAGAAAAAGATGGCAAGGTAGATGTACGGGTCATCCGCAACAATGGGTTTCTAAAGGTCAGTATTACGGATAAAGGTTCTGGAATTCCGGAAGATGTTCAAGGCTATCTTTTCAAAGACACTCTTACCACCAAGAAAGATGGAAACGGGTTGGGCCTGCTTTCCTGCAAAGGCATCATTGAAGAAAACCACCAGGGAAAGCTATGGTTTGAAACTGAATCAGGAAAAGGAACCACCTTCCATTTCACCCTACCTGCCTAACTCTCTAGAGATAAAACGGAGCAAGAATCCAATTAACCGAAGCAACTGTTTGCTAGCCAGACAATACTATTGCACTTGGGCCGCACGCCGAGCGCTTAAAATTTGGCGTGTTTTGGGGTTCTGGGGAATGGGATCACATCTCTAATATTTTCCATTCCAGTGACGAATTGAACCAGTCTTTCAAATCCCAACCCGAACCCTGAGTGAGGAGCCGACCCAAACTTTCTAAGGTCGAGATACCACCAGTACTCTTTAGGGTCAAGGTCCTTATCCTTCATACGCTGTAACAGCACTTCATAATTTTCTTCACGCTGGCTACCGCCTATGATTTCCCCAAGGTTGGGTAGTAGCACATCCATAGCCCGTACAGTCTCGCCGCCTTCATTGAGTTTCATATAAAAGGATTTGATCTTTTCCGGGTAGTTGAACACGATGACCGGCTTTTTAAAAACTTTTTCACTAAGATAGCGCTCATGCTCCGCCTGAAGAGCGAAACCCCATTCCGCTGGATAGACAAAATTCTCAGTTGATTTTTGTAGTTCGTGAATGGCATCACTATATGTCAACCTTTCAAACCGATTATCAATAACATTTTTCAGAGTTTCGAGTTTGGTCGTATCAATTCGCTGGTTAAAAAATTCCATATCCTCAGCGCAGTGCTCCATCACCTCCGACAATAAATATTTAATGAATTCCTCTGCAAGATCCATATTGTCACCCAGATCATAAAAAGCCATTTCCGGTTCCACCATCCAAAACTCTGCGAGGTGCCGACTGGTATTGGAATTTTCCGCTCGAAAGGTGGGACCAAATGTATAGATTTCTGAAAGGGCCATCGCAAAGATTTCACCTTCCAGTTGCCCACTGACTGTGAGAAAGGTTTTTTCTCCGAAGAAGTCCGAAGAATAATCAATTTCCCCATCCACCCGGGGAGGATTAGAAGGGTCTAACGTGGTCACCTGAAACATTTCCCCCGCGCCTTCGCAATCGCTGGTCGTCACAATAGGCGTATTCAGGTACACGAATCCACGCTCCTGAAAAAAACGATGGATGGAAAAAGCCAGTTGGTTTCGAACCCGCATGACCGCACCAAAAGTATTGGTACGCGGACGAAGGTGGGCAATCTCCCGTAAAAATTCGAAGGAGTGCCGCTTCTTTTGTAATGGGTAGTCAACAGGTGCAGGCCCGTAAACCTCAATTTCGATAGCCTGAACTTCATTAGATTGACCTTTACCTTGAGACGCCACCAATTTGCCGCGCACCGAGATGCAACTGCCGGTGGTCATTTGTTTTTCTATGGCTGAATAACCCGGAAGTGAATGATCTGCCACGACCTGAATATTGCCAAAGCAGGAACCATCATTGATTTCCAGGAAAGAAAAACCTCCCTTGGAGTCCCGCCGGGTTCTCACCCAACCTTTAACCAGTGCTTCACCCTCCTTGCCATTACGGAGGTCTTTAATTTTTGATCGTTTCATAAGTAAGGGTTATCCTAATTTGAGTGGCCTTCAAAGAGGCTCTTCTCATTGACAATAAAGGAGTTTTCAGATATTTTAGATGACAGTTAGCAATTTTTTTCCCCTCGCACTCCACATTGTGGCGTTGCGTAGAAAAACTTACACTCCAAACTATTATCCCGTGTTTATTCTAGGAAATTTACTGCAAGCAACCGCTCAGATTCTGAACATCGTTTTACAACTTTATATGTGGGTCATAATCATCCGCGCCGTGTTGTCCTGGGTGAACCCGGACCCGTATAATCCCATCGTTCAGTTTTTATACAGTATCACAGAACCAGTTTTGCTTCGAGTGCGGCAATTAATTCCCATGTCGGGTATAGGGATTGATTTTTCGCCAATCATTGTCTTGCTGGCAATTGTTTTCCTTCAAAGCTTTGTAGTTCAATCGCTGGGAACCCTGGCATTAAGACTGCAATGACCCGTTATGCGCTTGACTTATCTTGACATTTTAGAGCAATGCTTCCACGACAAGTTCCGTGGTTATAACAAGCAGGAAGTGGATACATTCCTTCATCTGGTCGCCGATGATTTCAAAGCCATGGCGGAAGAACTCAAGGATAAGGAACGGGCTATCGATCTCAAGAGTGAAGAAACTCAGGAACTCAGGCAAAACCTGGAAAAACTGCAGGAGGCAGAAACCAGGGTCCCGCCAGAAGTGGAAGAAGAGTTGCGCAACCTGCGAAATGAGCTGGAGCAAAAAGGCCTTTTGATTGAGGAAATGAAAAAAACAGATGCAGATCGATCCAACGGTAACCATTCATTTTCTCAACTGACCCCTGAAGTGTTGAAGGAAAAGGCAAAAAAAATTATCAATACCGCAAAGCAATATGCCGAACAACATAAGGCCGATGCCACAAAAGAGCTAGACTCCTTACAGGTGGAAATCCAAAAACTGCAAAAACAGAAACAACAGTTGATGGATAATATCCGAAGCACTGCAATGGAACATTTAAACAAATTTAAAGCGGGGACCGGCAATGCCGGAAACTCAGATCAAGGTTAATCCCTGCGAAAATGGAATCCGGTTTTCAGCCGTCATTCAACCTAGATCCTCTAAAAACGAAATTGCCGGGATCTACAATAATTCCTTAAAAATTCGACTGACCTCACCACCGGTCGATGGAGCCGCTAATAAAACCTGTGTCAAATTTCTGGCCAAATGGCTGGAGATGAGTCCCTCCAGAATCCGTATTGTTTCGGGTCTCAGCAGTAAAAATAAAATTATAGAAATTAACGGAATAAATGAATCGGTTTTTCGAGACACACTAATCGCTAAAATTCCCAGCCTATTTAAAGAAAGCCCATCATGATCAAAACCATAGAATATGTAGACGGAGTAGTGAGGATGATTGATCAAACCCGTCTTCCGACAGAAAAAGTTTTTGTGGATTGTAAAACCATTGAAGAGGTTGGTCAGGCCATTAAAACTATGATTATCCGGGGAGCACCGGCAATTGGGGTTGCGGCGGCTATGGGAGTCAGCCTGGGAGCCGATACGATTACTGCTTCCAGCTTCGATGATTTTTTTAAAGAAATGGAACAACAATGCAAACAGCTTGGCAAATCGCGGCCCACGGCTGTGAATCTTGCATGGGCAATAAACAGGATGAAACAGGTGGCGAAAGATTCCAAAAACCTGCCTGTCCCAGAATTGAAAACCCGATTAAAGGAAGAGGCTCTTACCATCCTGACAGAAGATATCAGCATCAATCAGGCTATGGGTCAACACGGGCAGTCTCTGGTAGAAAGTGGGAATACCGTTTTGACGCATTGCAACGCCGGAGCTTTGGCAACCACAGGGTTTGGGACAGCATTGGGAGTGATTCGAGCTTCAGTCAATGCTGGAAAAAACATCCGTGTATTGGCTAACGAAACACGGCCCTTCCTGCAAGGGGCGAGGCTGACAGCCTGGGAACTCAAGGAAGATAATATTCCCGTCAAGCTGATTACCGATAGCATGTGCGGTCACTTTATGAAAAATCAGGACATCGATCTGGTCGTTGTCGGAGCAGACCGGATTGCGGGAAATGGTGATGTCGCCAACAAAATAGGCACCTATATGGTTGCAGTACTTGCCAAAGAAAATAATATTCCTTTTTATGTCGCGGCACCCGTCTCGACTCTTGACCTTTCCCTTGCATCCGGTGATGAAATCCCTATTGAAGAACGTTCAGCTGAAGAAGTGGTGAACATCAACAATAAAAGAATTGCCCCCGAGGGCATTGAGGTGGCTCATCCCGCATTTGATATCACCCCCAACAAACTGGTAACGGCCATAATCACTGAAGAAGGAATCGCAAGGCCTCCGTTCACCGAATCGCTCAAAGCCATGGCTCAAAAAAAATGAGGGCCATGATCCTCGCGGCTGGTTTTGGCACACGCCTTAAACCTCTGACCCTTAGTCTTCCAAAGCCCATGTTTCCGGTATTAAACCGGCCTCTTCTGGAACATACGCTGAACTTGTTAAAGTCCCAGGGCATTCAAGACATCATCGTCAATGTGCATCATTTGCCTGAAAAGATAATCGAACATTTTGGCAACGGTTCTGATTTTGGAGTCCGCCTGCAATTTTCCCGGGAAGAAGAAATCCTGGGAACCGCTGGTGGAATCAAAAAAGCCCAGGCCTTCCTTGAAGAAGAAACATTTCTAGTGATCAACAGCGACGTGCTTGCGGACATTGATCTCAAAAAGGTTCTCGATTTTCATAAAGAAAAAAAATCCTGTCTGACATTGGTGGTTCGCAAAGATTCCCATCCGGAAAAATATAAGCCTATAGAGTTGGCTGATGACGGTCGAATCACACGATTTGTGGATGCATCCATTAAAAATCCGCCAGCAACCACCCAGCGCGTCATGTTCACAGGAATCCAGATCATGGAACCGGAGATATTTTCCCGCATCCCTCCAGGAAAATTTTTTGGCACGGCAGAAGATGTGTTTCCGAAAATGATCGAAAAGGGACTTCCCGTTTATGGAACCTTGCATGAAAAATACTGGATCGACATGGGAACACGGGAAACTTATATTCAGGCGCAGGCTGACGCACTCAATGGAAAGTTAACGTTAGAAGCTTCTTCATCCAGGAATCCTGAAGGCCCTCTTGTAGTCCCGCCAGTTCTTATTGGAAAAAATTGCGAAATCTCTCAGGACGCACAAGTAGGTCCTCATACGGTACTCGGGGATGGGTGCCGAATCCGTTCCGGCGCGGTGGTGGAGAATTCCATACTCTGGGATGGCGCTACCATCGGCTCCGATGCCACCGTGCAGAATTCTGTGATTGGAAAAGATGCTACGGTAGAAAGTGGAACTAAAGTGGTGGATGCGACAATCGCCCCATAACAAATAAAAACACCCAACCCCCCTCAGTCCCCCCTTATCAAGGGGGGACTGAGGGGGGTTGCTTACAGAAGTTTGTGGTTGCTCAGGGTCATGGTCGATACGGAAATCGCGCCTTCTTCGCAGTTTATGATTCGGCGTACTTCAGGCAGATCGGCCTCGCCCACTCGGGTGTATTCATCGGTATAGCTTTCCACATCTTTCAATCCTTTGGTTTCAGGATTGAAATAGAAAACCGAGTACTTATGCGTCAGGAATTTGCCATCCTGATTTTTCCGGCTCTCTTCAATATTAATGGAAAAAGAAAAGCGTGGGGTTTGCCGGTTGATCTGCTGAATTCTTCCATCCTTGATGCGGTAAAAGGAACTCATGCCATCTCCGCCCATGATGAGTTTTCTGCCTAACGGGTGTGTGCCTTCATCTCCGAACCTGAGTTTGTATTTACCATCGGACTCGTCAAAGGAACGCGGGCCACGGTGCATGGCAATGGAAGCCAGATTTTCTGAGAGAAAACCTTTGGCTGATTCATCGCTGATATCGGTCTCAATTTCCTTGGGTCCTTTAACGGTAACAGTCCCCTTATGCTCAGCACCGTTTATATTTGCCGTTGCATCCGCAGTGAATCCGCCAAACCCAGCCGGCCATCGTGCAGTGTTTGAAAAAACTTCCTGCATTGCTGTCCGCGCTTCGGCATCATCTTCTAATTCAGATTCAACATCTTTTTCCTTGGTATAGGTTGCCATCCAAAATCTCCAAACATTAAAGAGTCCAATTCATAAACCGGACACTGTTTATAATCTTAACTTGAATAGGTAGGAGTATACCTTATTTTACGGCAACGCTGATATCAGGAATGCCTTTTTTCTGCAAAAGGCCCATGACATGGATGACATCTCCATAAGGAAGGTCTTTATCGGCTCGAATAATCGCATTTTGTTTTTTGCCCTTGAAATCCATTTTGGCGAGAGTCGTCTCTAATCCCAATAGGGTGAGTGGCTTGCCCCCCATAAGGATTTTTTTGCCTTTCGACATTTCGATCTCCAGGCTCTTAACCGTTTCATCAATGACTGAGGATTTGGAGGTAGGAAGGTTAATGTCCATCCGTCGGCTAAAATCTACAAAAACCGTGGACACCATGAAGAAAATAATGAGCAGGAACACCACATCAATCATGGGTGTCATTTCCAAGGCAAAATTATCTTCTTCTTCTCTCCTGAATTGCATCGTTAAATCAGGCTCCTTTCATACTTAAAAACAATAATGGGTCAACTACCCACGGAAGAGATTTTTTTAGTTTTTTCCCTGGACGATCCCGGGTTCGCAGGTTTAGCCTTTCTAAGACCATCGTAGGAAAGCTCTTCTACCAGTTGAAATGAAATTTCCTCCATCTCAAAAACATAGCGATCAATTTTTCCCCTAAAATAATGATAAAAAGCCAGTGCGGGGATTCCCACCACCATACCTGCGGCAGTGGTGATCAATGCTTCTGAAATACCACTGGCCACCAGGCCAGGGTTTCCGGTGCCGCTGAGAGAAATCACATTGAAGGCTTTAATCATTCCGAATACAGTTCCCAGGAGGCCCATCATAGGTGTAATATTTGCCACCGCACCGAGCACCCGAAGATTCGAGTTCATCAAGGAAGCCTCATGCTGACCTGCACCTTCAATCGCTCGCTCAATTTCATCAAGCTTTCCTCCTGCCCGTAATAATCCGACTTTCAAAATTCGCGAAAGCGCATTATCGTAGGAACTGAGCAACCTGAGAGTTTTTTGAATATCTTTCCAATCCCATTGGTCGCGGACATTCTGGAGAAAATCAGAGTTGATAATATTTTTTCTTCTCAGATTATAAGACCGTTCCAGGGCGATCCCGAGCATCAGTACAGAGGCAAAAAGAATGGGGTACATCATGAACCCACCTTTTTCGAAGATAGAAAGGAGTTTCCAGGATTCGGCAGAGTCAGCAGCAAAAACGGGATTGACCAGGCCGGGATACCATCCGACCAACAGGTATAACAGTCCTATCTTGATTGCCCGTTTCATAATGACCCTTTTTTGGTGAGGTCTCCCATATTAAAAATGAGAATACAGTTGGAGTTATAGCACGAAGTTTTCTTTAGAAGCAAGGAGCTTTAAAGCTTCGCAAAATGATTAAGCTCTTTAAACATAAGGATTTTTAGTATATATTCGAGAGCAACTTTCAATTTTCAAGTCCCAAAATGTTGCCCATTTCTTCATTCTCAAAATTTGCTCCTTTCTGCGCCCTGTTGTTTATACTGGGTCTGTTCTCAGCCTGTGCCACACCTAAGGAGAAAACCTATAGCGCGAGCCAATTACTCCAACAAGGCAAAAGTCTGGCTAAAAAAAAGGATACTATAGAGGCAAAAGCCAAAATTCAGCTATTATTGGAGGATTATCCGGATAGTAAAGAGCGGACCGCCGCAACCATGTTGCTGGCAGACATTCATTATTCCGGGGAAGAATATGAAGAGGCCAAATTTCATTATCAGAAATTTATTGAACTCTACCCCGCCCATCAGTTTGTGGACCGGGCACATTTTTACAAAGCCATGTCCAGCTTTAAGCTGACCGACCTGGCATCGCGAGACCTGACTCCTGTCAATTCTGCACTAGAAGGGTTTGAACGCTTCACCAAGGATTTCCCTAAAAGTTCCTATGTCAAGAAAGCAAAAGAAAAAATTACCCAGTGCCTCGATATCCTTGCCCAAAATATTTTTGAAATCGGCAAATTCTATTACCGCACCGGCTCTTATCAAGCGGCAATTCTCCGACTTAAGCGTTTAAAAGTGGAATATCCCAATCATTCATATATTCTTGAAGCCGATTTCCTGTTAGGTGAATCCTATTATCATGAACAGAATTTTCCAGAGGCCTCTACATATTTTAAATCCGTAATTAAAAATTCTCCCCGAAGCGAGTTCGCGAAAGAGGCACGACTGCGCTTGAGAGCCATGCGTTAAAACCAAAAAATTATGCCAAAGTCTCCCAAACGCAAACCCACAACCGGTTCTTCAACTTCAAAGGGAAAGGGAAGCGGCCATGATCCCCTCACCCAATATATGGAGGAAATCAGCAGGATCAAAATTCTCACACGAGAAGAAGAAATCGAATTAGCGACAGCCATTAAAGCGGGAGACCCAAAAGCTATTCAGGAAATGGTTCGCAGAAATCTTAAATATGTCGTGACCGTGGCCAACAAATACCGGGGCCTGGGTATTTCATTGCAAGATTTGATTGAAGAAGGAAATATAGGACTGATCCAGGCCGCCAAGCGTTTTGACGTTTCCAGAAACGTAAAATTTATCACCTATGCAGTATGGTGGATCAAACAGGCCATCATGCATTCCCTTGCGGAGCAATCTGGCACCGTGAAGCTACCGGTCAAGCAAGCCGGCAAAGTTAACAAGATCAATAGAAGGAGCCAGGAGATGAGGCAGGATCTGGAGCGCGAGCCGACCCAGTCCGAAATCGCAAAAAGTCTGGGGTACGGAGATGAGGAAATCAATTCCATCATGCGTGCGTACCGAACTCACTTGTCACTCGATTCACCGTTAAAAGATGATGAAAACACCCCCTATCTGGATCTTCTGGAAAACCAGGATTTCATCCCCTACGATGACCAACTCATGCAGGAATCACTCAACAATAAGGTTGATCAATTATTGGAAGACCTTTCAGAGAGGGAAGCGAAAATTCTAAAAATGCGTTTTGGTTTTTTCGGAGATGTCAAAACGCTGGAAGAGATAGGAAAAGATATCGGCCTCTCCCGAGAGCGGGTGCGGCAAATTGAAAAAAGGGCCAAGTTAAAACTGAAGACCAAATTACAGAGCGAATTCTGGATGGACGAAACCGAATGACAGCCCTCAAATTCCTTTATCATGTTAACTGAAATTTCTGTCATGTGTCTGGTAGCTTATTTTGTCGGGTCGATTCCCTTTGGCGTTATACTGGCAAAAGGCCAACATGTAGACATCCGCAAACAGGGAAGCGGAAATATCGGCGCTACCAACGTAGCGCGGGTATTGGGTAAGAAGGCCGGAGTTTTGACCTTGCTGGGGGATGTGATAAAAGGACTCCTTGTTGTTTTAGGGGCCAGCCAATGGTATGACAAACCGATACTGATCGCCCTGGCAGGACTCATGGTATTTCTCGGTCACCTCTTTTCCATTTTCTTAAAATTCCAGGGAGGAAAGGGAGTAGCAACCAGTCTGGGCTTGTTTTCATATATCATGCCCTGGGCCACTGTTTGCGCAGTGGCAGTGTTTGCTTCCTGCCTCTGGGTTTCAGGTTACGTCTCTATGGGATCGATCATGGCGGCGATCTCACTTCCCCTGTTTGCAATTTATTTCAAACTGCCTCTTCCCTATATATATCTTGCGGTGATTGTCGGCCTATTCACCTTACAGAGGCACCATGACAACATTCTACGCTTGATCGAGGGAACCGAAGCAAAGTTCCTGAAAAAATAGAATTTGACAATCAGGTTTGAGGAAATATAATTGGGCTCGGGGTTCTCATCCCATTACATTAAAATCAGCGGGAGTAACTCAGTGGTAGAGTGCAACCTTGCCAAGGTTGAAGTCGAGGGTTCGAACCCCTTCTCCCGCTCCATTTTTTTATTCATGTAACCAGCAGGGCGCCGTCGCCAAGTGGTAAGGCAGAGGTCTGCAAAATCTCTATCGGCGGTTCGAGTCCGCCCGGCGCCTCCATTTTTCCCTTCCAACTGGAAAATTCAACCTGCAAGTTCCAAATACCCTGAAATTTTTATTGTCGTAAATCACTGCTGTTCCTTTTACAATAAAGGAATTTCCCAAACATATTTCCGCCTTATAAATAATGGCCTCCCTGATAGAAGCTGACTTTCTACACAACCCGCTAGATAAAGGCCTGTTTTGCCATTGTCCTTCCATATTGGAAACCCAATCGGGAACTCTTCTAGTTGTCTGGTATGTGTATCCAGAAGAGGAACATGTTGGTGCCACCCTTGCCCTTGCAAAAAAATACCCAAAGGAAAATAATTGGTATCATGGCGAGACTATTCTGAGTACAGGAAAATATTCCGCCGGAAACCCGGTGCTTTTTCAGGATCCCAGCGGGCGCATTCATCTGCTTTATGTTGTCCTGAAAGGACACTATTGGAACGATGCCTACTTGCAAGGAGTCTGGTCGGATGATGATGGAAAAACCTGGTCTCAACCTGTTCAACTTTGGCAAAAGCCAGGTATGATGATCCGACATCCTCCGGTTTTGCTGAAATCGGGTTCCTATTTATTACCGGCTTATGATGAACAAGCCCGGCAATCCATCATGCTTATCAGCGACCCACCTTATTCAAAATGGCAGGCAGGTTATAGCTTTGAAGTTCCAGATATTATTCAGTCTACCCTCGTTAAAGAAGATAGTGGCAGATTGACCCTGTTTTTCAGGCCCTCCACAGATCCCAGAAAAATAAGCATCAGCCATTCAACAGATCAGGGCACAACATGGTCTCATCCTAAAATGACCCCTCTCCCCAACCCTCTATCAGGAATATCAGCCTTTTCCTCAAACAATAATCTGGTAGTCGTTTACAACCATACTGAAGAACACCAACGATGGCCCCTGAGCGCATCATGTAGCCTGGATGGGGGGAAGAAGTGGGAAAATGTCCAACATTTGGACGAAATCGCATTAGAAATTTCCTATCCCAGCTTTATTGTTGGGAATAACAATAGGGTGCATGGGGTCTATACTTACAATCGCCGCAAGATTAAATATGTCATGTATGACAAGGATTCGTTTAATTAAAATTATGCAACAGATCTCTGACTATAAAAACCTGCATTTTGGTAAAAATATTTTCATCCTCTCCTCAGGCCCCTCCCTGGCAGACTTGGATCTTTCTCTATTGAAAAACAAAATCGTAATGGGGCTGAATCGGTCTACCCAGGTTTTTCCCGCCCCTTATTATCAATGTGTATTTGATTACCGCCTCTTTGATCTCTACCAGGGTGACTATGAAAAAGTTCGGCAATTATTTACTCTCGAAGGCAGACCGCTGGGGGTGCCTTTAAAATTGCTGGGGGGAGAGGGCTTTAGTTTCGATCTGGAAATAGGGATATATTCAGGCTATACGATTTCTTATTTCGCCTTGCAAGTAGCCGTGTATATGGGTTTTAAAAAAATATTTTTTCTCGGTCTGGACTTAAAACATGAAGGACCCAAAACCCATTTCTTTGGTCAGGACCCGCAAACCGTAAACCATGAAAAGACTGAGTTCCCCAAAATGATCAAGATGCTGAATTACAGCACTGAGATCATGGCATCCACTGATGTCGAGGTTTACAACTGCAGTCCCATTTCAACGCTTGAATGTTTCCCCAAAATCACCTACCAAAAAGCTCTCTCCTACTAAGCTAGGAAAAATCCTGCTCGTCAAAAAAAACCCTTCTGCGTAAAAGCTCCACCCCAAAGTCGGAAATAACCCGTAAAAATAATTGTACGCCGGGTCGAAAAATTTTGCCTTTTCAAAAACCTTCATTAGCTCTAGAATTAAATTATTGCTGCTAAAAATTATAGAATAGTTATTTGCCTTTCCCAATACCAATAATTAATCAAACTGACATTTTAGTTTGGTTAATTTGAGACAATTCATGGTTAGCATAACAAACCATGTGAGTTAGAAATGTAAATCAATTTTTCGACCATAAATAAAAGTTTTAGTTACATCAACATTTGACATTTCAAGGGGGAGAAGTAAATGAGTTATCAAAATATTTCCGGCAGTGTAAGTCAGTCCGAGGGTTTTTTCTCCAAGCTGTTTGGCGATAGCAATGGTTCTTCCTTGATGAAGGGTTCAGCCAATTTACTGGCGTGCATGAATTCCGCCCAGGCTAACCTGTTATTTGCCGATACCAAATTCACTCTCGTGCACGCCAACAATAAATCCATTGAAACCCTGCGAAAACTTGAAGGGGATATTAAAGAAATTTTTAGCCTTACGGTCGATGAAATGATCGGAGGCTCTATCCACCGGTTTCACAGGGACCCCAGACGGATCGAGAATATTTTGAAAAATCCCGCAAACCTGCCACATATTGCAGAATTCACTTTTGGGAAGGCACTCTTTCAACCACCATCAATGCCATCTACGGTGCATCGGGGCAGGTAATTGGCTATGTGGTGAACTGGGAAGATGTGACAGAAAAAAAGAAGACCGAGTCGGCCATGGCCCAAGCCATGTCAATGCTGGAATACTCGAGAAGCAATGTCATGTTCGCAGACATGGATTTCAACGTCACCTTTATCAACCCGGCTTCAATAAAAACTCTCAAGACCATTGAGCAATACCTTCCCGTAAAAGCGGATAATATATTGGGGAAAAGCATCGATATTTTTCACAAAGACCCCGCTCACCAGCGAAGGATCTTGTCTGATGCCAGTAATTTACCCGTTGATACGGAGATTCAGGTTGGACCTGAAATCCTGGACCTTTTGGCCGTAGCTATTTATGACCACGATAATGAGCGTATGGGAACCATGCTCACATGGGATGTGATCACCAAAAAACTGGCAGACCGGCAGGAAATTAGCCGCATTAAATCGATGATGGAAAATATGCCCATCAATGTAATGATGGCCGACCTGGAGAACTTCAACATAACCTACCTAAATCCGGAATCGCTCAAAACTCTGAAAACAATTGAGCAGTACCTTCCTGTCAGAGCAGATCAAATGCCGGGACAATGTATCGACATCCTTCATAAAAATCCGAGCCACCAGCGTAATATTCTTTCCGACCCGAAAAATCTTCCCCATACAGCACAGATCCAAGTCGGACCGGAGATTCTGGACCTTTTGGTCAGTGCCATTTATGATGTCAACCAAAACTATTTGGGTCCAATGGTAAGTTGGAGCGTCATCACCGAAAAACTTGCCATGGAAAAAAGAGAGCACGAACAAACAGAGGACATGCGCTCAGTTATGATGCAAATCACCGAGGTAGTGCAGACCCTTGGAGCCTCATCAGAAGAACTTTCGGCGGTCAGTGCTGAAATGGGCAAAAATTCTCAAGATACTGCAGACAAGGCTAATCAGGTTTCTGAGGCGGCAAATGTAATCAGTCAAAACGTTCAAACCGTTGCCACGGGCACCGAAGAAATGAGTGCCAGCATCAAGGAAATTGCCAACAATTCAAGTGAAGCCGCGAAGGTCACTGCCGATGCCGTTGAGGGTGCCAAAAAAGCCAACCAAATCGTCAGTAAACTGGGAGACAGCAGTCAGGAAATCGGGGATGTTATCAAGGTAATCACCTCCATTGCCGAGCAAACCAACCTGCTCGCCCTAAATGCAACTATCGAAGCGGCGCGTGCTGGAGAAGCCGGTAAAGGATTCGCCGTAGTCGCCAACGAGGTCAAGGAACTGGCAAACCAGACCGCCAAGGCGACCGAGGACATTAGCACCAAGATTCAGGCTATCCAAACAGATACCGGAGAAGCGGTCGATTCCATTGCAGACATTACTCAGGTTGTCAGCCGGATCAATGATATCGCCACCAGTATCGCCAGTATGGTGGAAGAACAAACAGCGACCACTAATGAGATGAGTCGAAATGTTCAGGAAGCGGCAACAGGAAGCATCCAGATCGCCGAAAATACTGCGGAAGTAGCAAATGCGGCAGGGAGCACCAAACAGGGCGCCGATGACACGGGCCTCGCCTCCAAGGAACTCTCAAATATGTCCATGACCATGC
>Ga0233439_10002421_pt1 | contig 21075 bp, 21 predicted proteins | sample SI_123_September_6_FD_182713 | JGI IMG/M metagenome (GOLD analysis project Ga0233439, IMG submission 182713) | Seawater microbial communities from Saanich Inlet, British Columbia, Canada - SI_123_September2016_100_MG | ecosystem: Environmental > Aquatic > Marine > Inlet | place: Canada: British... | reverse complement strand
CAGAGCGAGCAGCCTCCAGATGAAGGAATATTAGTTAGGGTCTGGGTGTTACACTGGGAATATTATTACTAGAATTGACTGACCATTAATATTTGACATGATCGTGGCGCGACCCTGTTTCGGAGGTTAGAAAATGGTCGACAATCTCAATGAACGCGAAATCAAGGCTCTTGAAGAAGAAGCGTTATCGCGCCTTTACGCCACCGAGGATGACGAAGAGGAGTGGTCATATTTATTCCGGACAGAGGGGTCCGGCTGCGTGCTTTGGTATCGTCAGCAATATTTTTTGCGTCATGCGCCGGACCTCCATGGCTTCCTACGCATTATAACACCGAAGTCACAAGGACGCCCAGCATCGTGAACTTCGGTCTAAGCACCTTTATTGCGAGCCATTATGGGCACCCTCGTTGAGATGATGGACAAATGGCCGGGCCCAGGAGCGGCCAGCTGGGCGAGGGCGCGCCTCATGTGCGAACTAGGTGCGCCAGGCGACGGCGTCATCGGTCTGGTGCGGCACACCCCGATTACCGGTACGATATGAGCGGTGCAGCTCCCCGGCATCCAGACCGCCAGGGAAGCATTCTTCTCCGGCCACCCCCCTCTAACACGGGGGAAATCGCCGCTGGGCGGCTGATGATCCACTAAGGCCACGGCATCGTGAGTTCATATTCAGGGTACCGAACCGCATTAATACGGTATTCTTGACCAGGAATGGCTTCCAGGGTGGTCATCGACCACATTTCTGGATCGCAGTGTGGGACCAAATGTGGGACTAATCGCCTGAGACAATAAAATAAGATAATAAAATCAATATGTTAAAGAGGTGAAATGGCGGAGGGGGTGGGATTCGAACCCACGGTACCCGCAAAGGTACACCGGTTTTCGAGACCGGCACATTCGACCACTCTGTCACCCCTCCTGGGCCATGAAATTGTCTTTCATGATGCTGATCGCTGGGCTGCCTTTTAACCCGGCTTATGGCGGGATGTCCACTTATCTCGACGGGCAGGCATGAACAGGATAGGTTTAATGTCGCAGTCGTTTTTTTAGCAGCAAACTTTAGGGGATGGTTTTGAGATGTCCATTGGCACAGCGGTTCCACTACCTGCCTACAACATCGACCCCGCCTTCATGGCGAAAAAGGCCGAGGATCTTGGTTTTGATTCTATTTGGTATGCTGAACACCCGGCGGTGCCTGTACATTCGGACAGCCCGTTTCCTTCCACCGGCGGCGAAATTCCCTGGACCTATTCCCATTTCACCGAGCCTTACATTGCCCTGGCACGCGCCTCTGCCGTGACGAAAACGATTAAGCTGGCGACAGGGATCACCCTGGTGCCGGAGCGTAATCCGCTGTTGCTGGCGAAAGAAATCGCGACCCTGGATCTATATAGCGGTGGCCGCTTTATCTTTGGCATCGGGACAGGCTGGCTGCGGGAAGAAACAGAGCTGATGGGCGGTAATTTTCCCCGTCGGTGGAGCCAGACCCGGGAAGCGCTTGATGTGATGAAAAAACTCTGGACCCAGGAGGAAGCAGAACACAGTGGCGAATTTTTCAATTTTCCCCCTGTGCGCTCCTACCCCAAGCCGGTACAGAAACCCTATCCCCCCATCATTATTGGCGGCATGGCGAAAAATGTCCTCCAGCGTGTGGTTGATCATGGCGATGGCTGGATGCCGAACCGGGTTACGCCTGCGGAATTGGAAGACGCCAGGCGGCAGCTTGATACCCTGGCAGGCGCTGCCGGGCGCGATCCGAAATCCATCACCATTACCGTCTATGGCCAGGCCGCCGACCGGGCGGCGTTTCGTTCCTTGCTGGATGCCGGGGCGGACCGTGTTGTGGTGCGGCCTGAATTCGTCGAGACCGAGGCGGAAATGGGCCAACAGCTGGAACGTATCGCGGAGATGGTTTTATAGGCCGACGAGCTTGCCCAAAGACAGTGCGATCCCGATACAGCCCAAGACGACGCCAATTGCATTGATCGCAAATGCCAGAAAGGCCGCTGTCGGAGAAGCGTAACTGTCCAGGTTCTGCCCATGCCGAATGGCGCGGAAATGCGCCGTCACCGGGCCACTGCCTATGAACGCGACCAGAAATGACCAGCCCACCAGATAGGGGATGCCCGCGAATATTGCCTGGCTTAGACTGACGGCGGCAACGGCTGCCATAATAACAATGCCAAAATAGGGGTTGGTGGCAGATAAAGGCGGTCGTCCCAGCCTGACCCGGGCAATGCTGAACAGATTAAAGAGGCAGCCGACGAGCGCATAACCGATCTGTAAAATTGCGATGGTACTCATAATATCCGCCGTCTGAAGACTGTTGGAATTGGCCAATTATGGGGCTAAATGCCGGGCTGGCCCCACGATAGATTATGCTGTGATCAGGCGCTTGTAAAAATACCAATCTCATGTGTCGTCAAAGGGCTAGAAATCCCACAGAAATCTCACAGAAACCTCACAGAAACCCCACAGAAGACGTTGACAAAGGACCGCCTGGGGCGTATTACCGCGCCGACCTGGGCGGCGTTCGCGCCGCCTGAATTGTTTTACGTGCGCGACAGGTTATTCGGCATATTAATTGCCATTGGGGCTGTGGGCGCACAAGACCGAAGAAAATGGGCTGATTGATGTTCGCTGTAATCAAGACGGGCGGGAAACAATACCGCGTAGAGCCGGATGACGTAATCCGGATAGAACGCATCGCTGGTGAAGCTGGTGATGATGTGGCTTTTGACAATGTCCTGATGCTGGGTGCAGAGGGTGACATGACTGTTGGTGCCCCCCTGGTGGACGGTGCCAAGGTTGTCGGCACCTTGATGGAGCAGGCCCGGGATAAAAAGATCATTGTCTTTAAGAAAAAGCGGCGGAAGAATTATCGTCGCCGGAACGGTCATCGCCAGGAATTAAGCATCGTACGGATCACCGATATTTCCGGTCCGGGCGCGCCTAAAAAGGCTGCGAAAAAGACCGCCGCTAAGAAGCCTGCGGCAAAAAAAGAAGCACCAGCAGCTGAGGCGCCAAAAGCTGAAGCAGTGGATCAAGCTGCCGATAGCAGCGAAAGTTAGGGAGCCGCAGATATGGCACATAAAAAGGCAGGTGGTAGTTCACGCAACGGTCGCGATACAGCAGGCCGTCGTTTGGGCGTCAAGAAATTTGGCGGCGAAAAAGTCATTCCCGGCAACATCATCGTTCGTCAACGCGGCACCAAATGGAAGCCCGGTGATAACGTTGGCCTGGGCAAGGACCACACAATTTTTGCGCTGATCGAAGGTCAGGTTACGTTCAGGACACGGGCCGGCGGTCGGACATATGTTTCGGTGCAGCCGCCAGCCTAGGCGCGCCCGCAAGCGCAGTTAAAAGCGGGGGATGGCTGTCCATCCCCCGCTTTTTTGTTTTCGGAAATAGAAGAAACGGCGTCATGAAATTCCTTGATCAAGCCAAGATTTATATTTTCAGCGGCAAAGGCGGCCATGGCTGCGTCAGCTTTCGGCGTGAGAAATTCGTCGAATATGGCGGCCCGAACGGCGGCAATGGGGGCAAGGGTGGCGATGTAATTGTCGAGGCGGTGGACAACCTCAACACCTTGATCGACTACCGCTTTCAACAGCACATCAAGGCTGATAACGGCCGTCCCGGTATGGGCAGCAGCCGTTCGGGTGCGGGTGGCGATGACGCCATCGTCAAGGTTCCCGTGGGTACGCAAGTGCTGGATGAGGATCGGGAACATGTGCTGGCCGATCTGACGGAAGCTGGTCAAAGCGTCATCCTGGCCCGTGGCGGCGCGGGGGGGCGGGGGAACGAATCCTTTAAGTCCTCCACCAACCGCGCGCCCCGACAATTTGATAAGGGCGGCGAGACAGAGGAAATGACCCTGTGGCTGCGCCTGAAGTTGATCGCCGATGCGGGTTTGATCGGCCTGCCCAATGCGGGCAAATCCACTTTTCTAACCGCCGTCAGCCGGGCCAGGCCGAAAATTGGTGATTATCCCTTCACTACCCTGTATCCGAATCTCGGCGTCGCCCAGGCCGGCGACCGGGAAATTATTCTGGCGGATATTCCAGGCCTGATCGAAGGTGCCCATGAAGGCGCGGGCCTGGGTGATCGGTTCCTGGGCCATGTGGAACGCTGTCGTGCCTTGATCCATCTAATTGATGGTACGGCGGACGATGTGGCAGCCGACTACCGCACGGTGCGCGAAGAACTGCGTGCCTATGATGCGGGCCTGCCTGAAAAGTTGGAACTGGTCTGTCTGAATAAATGCGATGCCCTGACCGATGATCTGATCGCCGAACGCCGGGCCGAATTGGCGGCGGAATCCGGTCGTGCGGTGCACGTCATATCGGGCATCGCGGGCAAGGGCCTGCCGGAATTGTTGCAGGAACTGGCAGCTGCGATGGGTGGCAAGGTCAGTGACGTTGATAATAGATCTGATGATACAGCAGAGATTGCTGAAGAATATGCAGTAGAAGCTGACGCGGCAGGCTGGCAGCCATGAGCGTGCGATTGACCACGGCCAGGCGCCTGGTCATCAAAATCGGCTCTTCATTGCTGGTGGACCAACAGAGCGGAGCCTTGCGCCGGGACTGGCTGGATGCCCTGGCGGACGACGTCGCGGTTTGCCGGGGCCGGGGCCAGGATGTGTTGCTGGTATCATCGGGTGCCATCGCGCTGGGACGGCGCAGCCTTGGCTTGGACAAGAAGGCGCTGCCGCTGGAAGACAGCCAGGCAGCGGCTGCCGCCGGTCAAATCCGCCTGGCACACGCTTATCAGGAAAGTCTGGCCCGCCACGATGTGCCTGTGGCGCAAATTCTGCTGACCAGCGAGGATACAGAACAACGCCGGCGCTATTTGAACGCCCGCAACACCATAACCGCGTTGCTGGCGCATGGTTCCGTCCCCGTGGTGAACGAGAACGATACGGTGGCGACGGCTGAAATCCGCTTCGGCGACAATGATCGCCTGGCCGCACGGGTCGCGGCCATGATCGGGGCGGATTGCCTGGTGCTGTTGTCTGATATTGATGGCCTTTACAGCGCCGACCCGCGCCGGGATGAGGGGGCTAAATTTATCGCCGAAGTGGCGGAGATTACCCCGGCTATTGAGGCCATGGCCGGTGCCACCGGCAGCCACGACGGCAGCGGCGGCATGGTGACGAAATTGCAAGCCGCGCGCCTGGCATCCCAGGCCGGTTGTTCCATGGCTATCGCCGACGGTCGAACGGCCCACCCCATAGCCCGCCTGGAAGACAATGGCCGGGCGACCTGGTTTGCCACCGCCGCGACGCCGTCCAGTGCACGCAAGCGGTGGATCGCGGGCAGCCTGCGGACCAAAGGCTCCATCACCATAGATGACGGCGCGGTTCAGGCGCTGACACGGGGGAAAAGTTTACTGCCCACAGGGGTGACGGGGGTGGATGGGCATTTTCAGCGCGGCGACGCCGTGATCGTCCGGGGACCTGATGGCGCTGCTCTCGGGCGTGGACTGATCGCCTATTCGACGGCGGATGCCGAACGTATCAAAGGTCACCACAGTAATGAAATTCCGGCTATTCTAGGGTTTCTGGGCCGGGAGGAAATGATCCATCGGGACGATTTGGTGCTCGGTTAAGCACTATGCGACTGAGGGCAAAGGGATAAAGACGATGAGCACGGCGGAGAATACAGCAGACGATTTGCAGCAAGAAATGTTGGACCTAGGCGCCCGTGCCCGTGCGGCGGCCTCGGTACTGGCCAAAACCACTGCCCAGGCGAAGAACCGGGCGCTATTGCAGGCAGCCAGCGCCATGCGCGCGGGCTCAGCAGATATCCTGGCCGCCAATGCGCTTGATATGGCGGCGGCGGAACGGCGCGATTTAACCGCTGCCCTGCTGGATCGTTTGCTGCTGACGGAAGACCGGATCGAGGCCATGGCCAAGGGGTTGGAAGCGGTGGCCGAATTGTCGGACCCGGTGGGTGATATAATCGCGGAATGGGACCGTCCCAACGGGCTGCGTATCTCCAGGGTCAGGGTGCCTTTGGGCGTGATCGGTATCATCTATGAATCCCGGCCCAACGTCACGGCGGATGCGGGCGCGCTGTGCCTGAAGTCGGGCAATGCGGCGATCCTGCGGGGCGGCTCGGAAAGTGTGCATTCATCCCGCGCCATTCATCGCTGTCTGGTGACGGGCCTGACGGCTGCGGCTCTACCCGAAAGCGCTATTCAATTGCTGCCCACCACAGACCGGGCAGCCGTGGGCATGATGCTGACCATGCCCCAGCATATAGACATCATCGTACCCCGTGGTGGCCGTGGCCTGATCGAACGGGTGCAGAACGAAAGCCGGGTGCCGGTCATCGCCCACCTTGACGGCAACTGCCACATCTATGTGGATGCCTCTGCCGATTTGCAAATGGCGCGGGATATTTCCCTGAACGCCAAACTGCGCCGCACCGGCATTTGTGGTGCCTCGGAAACATTGCTGGTGGACCGTCATTGCGCGACCACCTATCTGGGGCCCCTGGTCAAGGACCTGCTGGATGCGGGCTGTGAGGTGCGCGGTGATGATGATACCCAAGGCGCGGACGACCGCGTGGTGCCCGCGAACGAGGATGATTGGGGCACGGAGTATCTCGACAGTATCATCGCCGTGAAGGTGGTGGATGGCGTGACGGAGGCGATTTCCCATATTGAAACCTATGGCTCCCACCACACCGAAAGCATCATCGCTGACGATGGCGGGGTGGCGGAGCGTTTCCTGGCAGAGGTGGACAGCGCCATCGTCCTGCACAATGCGTCGACCCAGTTTGCCGATGGTGGCGAATTCGGCATGGGGGCTGAAATCGGCATTTCCACCAACCGCCTGCACGCCCGCGGTCCTGTCGGGGTGGAACAATTGACCTCGTTCAAATATGTAGTCCACGGCCAGGGTCAAGTGCGGCCATAGTGGGTGTGGGCCTGATCCGATGGCGCGACTGAAAATCGGCCTACTGGGCGGCTCTTTCAACCCTGCCCATGAAGGTCATTTGCATATTTCCCTGCTGGCCCTGAAACAGTTGCGCCTGGATCAGGTCTGGTGGCTGGTCTCGCCGCAAAATCCCCTTAAGGCCACTGAAGGCATGGCGCCTTTGGCGGATCGTCTGGCAAGCGCGCGGGCCATGGCGCGGCATCCGGCTATTCATGCCAGTGATCTCGAATCCCGCCTCGGCACCCGGTACACCGTTGATACTCTTGGTGCATTGCAAAAACACTGGCCGGAACATGCGTTCGTTTGGTTGATGGGCGCGGACAATCTGGTGCAACTGCCGCGTTGGCGGCGCTGGACGGAGATTGTTGAAACCATGCCCATGGCGATCTTTAACCGATCTGACCAAGGCCACACCAGTGGCGGCCATCGTGCCCTGGCCGGGGCTGCGGCGACGCGCTACGCCCGCTATCGGGTTCTCCGGCCTGCCACATTGGCAGATGCAAAGGCCCCTGCATGGTGTTTTTTGTTCAGTCCGTTGCATTTAGCGTCCAGCACAGCCATTCGGGCCGAGACCGCAAAACTTCCGAAAGAAGCATGACATTTTGCCGAAATTTTGCCATAATTAGCTATCATCCGTTAGAATTAGGGTCTATATGCAGACCTTCAAATAAATTAGGAGCTATTTACCATAGCAAGCACAAGCAAAAGCACGGGGCAATCGCTAGATTACAGCCAAGAACTTCTAGCCCTCGTGAATAATTCTCTCGACGAAGACAAGGCGGAAGATTGCGTTGTCATCGATCTGAACGGAAAATCCAGCATTGCCGATTACATGGTTATCGCGAACGGTCGATCAGACCGTCACGTGGGCGCTATGGCGGACCATTTGATGCGCAAGGTCAAAGAATTCGGCTTGGGCCGTTGCAAGGTTGAAGGCATGGGCAAGCGGGATTGGGTATTGCTTGATATGGGCGATATCATCGTGCATCTGTTCCGCCCGGAAGTCCGGGATTTCTATAACCTGGAAAAGATGTGGTCGATCGAGATGGCGGAACCGGAACGCGCCAGCCTTTAGGGTTGGCGGCGGCTAAAGCCTTATGCGCCTCACAATCTGCGCTGTTGGTCGTGCACGCGGCAGCCCAGCGGCTGAAATCTGCCAAACTTACCTGCAACGACTACCCTGGACGGTGGACATTCGCGAGGTAGAGGTACGCAAAAACCTCTCCGGCAAGAAACTCGCGTTTGCAGAGGCCGAATTGCTGGAGAACGCCCTGCCGGACCGTGCCACACTTATTGCCATGGATGAGACCGGCAAAACATTATCTTCGGACAGCTTTGCGCAACGGTTGGGCCGCTGGCGGGATGATGGCATTGCGGACGTGGCGTTCGTCATCGGTGGGGCAAATGGCCTGCATCCGGATTTGCGCGACAAAGCCAATTTGGTCCTGTCATTGGGGGCCATGACCTGGCCTCATATACTGGCTCGCGCAATGTTGATGGAGCAATTATACCGGGCCCATACAATATTAACCGGGCATCCCTATCATCGGGCCTGATGATAGCGGTTGCATTCGGTGTTGGCTGCGCCATATTGTGCCTGAATCGGTGTCTATCTACTAGATTTTGAGGACTAACGTGAACAATCAGCGTCGCCCCGTCGTACTTTGCATCCTGGATGGCTGGGGTTATCGGGAGGCTACGTCGGATAACGCTATCGCGCTAGCCCGGACCCCTGTTTACGACCGGTTATGGGCGCAGGAACCGCATGCCTTGCTACAGACTTCGGGCCTGGCGGTTGGTTTGCCCGATGGTCAGATGGGCAATTCCGAGGTGGGCCACCAAAACATTGGTGCCGGCCGCGTGGTGGTTCAGGATTTGCCCCGTATTGATGCCGCCGTCGCCGATGGCAGCCTGGCCGAAAAGGCCCGATTAGGTGGGTTTATTGCCAACTTACAGACCACGGGCGGTGTCTGTCATCTGATGGGGCTGTTGTCGCCGGGTGGGGTGCATTCCCATCAGGCCCATCTGTTGGCACTGGCCCAGGTGGTCGCGGACGCAGGCATCACCGTATGGCTGCATTGCTTCATGGATGGGCGCGATACCCCACCAAATGCGGGGCAGGGTTATCTTGATCAGGTACTGGACGCCATTAAGGGACAAGACAATATCCGTGTTGGCACCGTTTGTGGGCGCTACTATGCCATGGACCGGGATAAACGCTGGGACCGGGTTGTTCAGGCCTATGATCTTATCGTGGATGCACACGGTCTGTCGGCGGCGGACGCAGCGACTGCAATTCAAACCTCCTACGATCAGGACATCCAGGACGAATTTATGCTGCCGACGGCTATTGCCGGCTATACCGGTATGGCCGCAGGCGATGGGCTGTTAATGGGGAATTTCAGGGCCGACCGTGCCCGGGAAATTCTGACTGCGCTGATCGATCCGGACTTCGACGGCTTTGCCCGCAATCGCGTGGTGGCGTTTGCTGATCAGTTGGGCATGGTCAGCTATTCCAATGCGTTGGACGGCTGGTTCGATGCATTGTTCCCCAGTATCGAATTACAGCAAACCCTGGGCCAAGTGGTCGCCGAGGCGGGCCTGCGGCAGTTGCGCATTGCCGAGACTGAGAAATATGCCCACGTGACCTTTTTTCTGAACGGCGGGGAGGAAGCGGTCTTCGCGGGTGAGGATCGCATCCTTATCCCCTCGCCCAAGGTCGCGACTTATGACCTGGCACCCGAAATGTCTGCGCGCGAGGTGACGGACAAGCTGGTAGGCGCTATCGAGAGTGCCCAATACGACCTGATCGTGGCGAATTACGCTAATCCCGACATGGTGGGACATACCGGTAAGTTGGATGCTGCGATCAAGGCGGTGGAGATGATCGACAGCTGCCTGGGCCGTTTATGTGAGGCCTTGGGCAAGGTTGATGGCTGTATGGTGGTCACGGCTGATCACGGCAACATCGAATTGATGCGGGATGTGGAAAACGACGGGGCGCATACGGCGCATACCACAGGCCCGGTACCGGCATTGCTGGTGAACGGTGCCAAGGCTCAGGTCTCGTTGCAGAATGGCAGCCTGGCGGATCTGGCCCCGACAATTCTGGCGCTGATGGGCCTGGCGCAACCTGTCGAGATGACCGGCCAATCCCTGTTGGCGGAGCCGGATCGGCAGGCCCTGAATGGCTAAATCCGGCATGGCTAAATCCGGCATGGCTAAATCCGGCATGGCTAAATCCGGCCTATCCATAATAGCACTATGTCTATGTGCGGTCCTATCCACGGCTGCGGTCGCGGACCAGCGTCGGGATATACGCCGGGACATGGCGGTGACAAAAGACTCCATTGCCGCCGGTCAGGACAAGCAGCGGGCCCTGGCCAACCAGGCCCGTGCCATTCGCGATCAGGTTGACGGTTTGCGCATTCGCGCGGTCGTCGCCGCCCGAAAGACCCAGCGGGAAGAGGAGTCATTGGGCGAAATAGAGGACCAACTCGCCTTATTGCATCGCCAGGATGTGGACTATCATCGCCGCCTGGAACAGATGCAGGCCAGCATGGCGCGTTCCATAACGGCCCTGGCGCGGATGGAGCGGCAACCGGCCGCCGCCTTGCTGGCGGGGCCGGGGACGGTGCTGGATGCCGCCCGTGGCGGTCGCTTGCTGGCCACGGCCCTACCCGCCTTGCACCAGGACGCGATGGAGGTTGGTAAGTTATTGAACGCTGCGGGCGATGTTCGTCGTAAACTGAAAGCGGAACAGCAACGCCGCGTTGCCGCCGTGGCGACCCTGTCGGGGCGGCGGGAGGAATTACAATCTTTATTAGCGGCCCGCACGGAGGCAGAGCGCCAGCTGCGTAAGGCAGGCGCGGTCGAGGGGCGGCGTCTGAGCAAGTTGGTGGCGCAGGCCCAGGATCTGGGCGCATTGCTGCAACGCCTCGACTTGGATGCAGAACAGCGCCGGAAACAAAAGCAGCAATCTGCCGCACGTAAGGCTGCCCGGAAGGCCTCGCAAATCGCCACTGCGCGGGAGGCGCGCCTGTCAGAACTACGACGCCGCCAGCTGGCCGCCGATATGGCCCGCGCCCTCGCGAATACGAATGCTAAATCAAAGGGCGGCGGGAACAAATCAGATCAGAAGGGCCAGCATCCACAAACAAAGAAACAACGCCTCGCGTCCCGGTCCGGGACAGGGCAGGTGGGTCGAGGGACGCTGCCGTTCTCCAAGATCAAGGGCCACCTTCGCCTGCCGGCAAATGGCAGTTGGGCCGGCAAATATGGTGAAAGCACTGGATTTGGCCCACGGGCACAGGGTATCACATTACAAACCCGCCGTGGGGCGCAGGTTGTAGCGCCCTATGATGGTAAAGTGGTTTTCGCCGGGCAATTCCGGAAGTATGGCCTGATCTTGATCATCTCCCATGGCGAGGGATACCATACGTTGTTGGCGGGGCTAACGACGCTGCAGGCAACCGTCGGTCAAAACTTGTTAACAGGTGAGCCGGTGGGACGAATGGGGGAGGCTGGAAAGCGGTCTCTCTATGTTGAATTACGACGCAAGGGGGTGGCGATTAATCCGAACTCCTGGTGGTCGAAAAGCCGCGAAAGGGCGAGTGGATGATGAGGCAACCTATTCTGGTGAAAACCGGTTGGCGCATTGGTGGATTTTTGGCAGGGCTGGGAATGGTGGGCCTCCTGGCGACATTACCCACGGCGCCCAGGGCGGCTGAGAATGATATTTATCGGCAATTAAACCTGTTCGGTGACGTTCTAGAGCGTATCCGCGCCGATTATGTTGAAGAGGTGGATGACCCCGAATTGATCGAGGCCGCTATCGCCGGAATGTTGCGTTCTCTCGATCCCCATTCATCCTATATGCCGCCCAGCGCCTTCAAGGATATGCGGGAACAGATCAAGGGCGAATTTGGTGGCCTTGGTATTGAGGTGACCATGGAAAATGGCCTGGTCAAGGTCGTCTCGCCGATTGATGAGACCCCTGCTTCCCGCGCCGGAATGAAGTCGGGCGACTATATCACCCATCTTGACGGCACCCCGGTCATGGGCATGTCCCTGGCGGATGCGGTAAAGAAAATGCGTGGCCCCATCAAATCGGAAATTCGCCTGATGGTGGCCCGGAAGGGAGTGGAAAAGCCGTTTGAGGTCGTGATCATCCGCGATGTCATCCGGGTGCAATCCGTCCGCTCCCGACTGGAAGGGGATATGGTTTACCTGCGCATCACCTCTTTTACGGAACAGACCAACAGCGGACTGGAAAAGGCCATGGCCAAACGCAAGACGGAACTGGGCAATCGGTTCAAGGGCGTGGTCCTGGATTTGCGCAACAATCCCGGCGGTGCCCTGGACCAGGCCATCGCCGTATCCGATGCCTTTCTGGACAAGGGAGAGATCGTCTCCACCAGAGGCCGCCGGCCGGAAGAAACCCGTCGCTATAACGCCAAGCTGGGCGACCTGGCCCAAGGGCTGCCGGTTGCCGTCTTGATCAACGGCGGTTCTGCCTCCGCTTCTGAAATTGTCGCCGGCGCGTTACAGGACCATCAACGCGCCCTGGTCATTGGGACCAAATCCTTCGGCAAAGGTTCGGTGCAAAGTATCATTCCACTGCAGGGCCATGGTGCCATTCGCTTGACCACGGCGCGTTATTACACGCCGTCGGGAACCTCCATTCAGGCCAAAGGTATTGAGCCGGATATCCTTGTAGAACAGGTTCGGGTGGAAAAGCCGACCAACAACCATCGGCGCAGCGAGGCGGATTTGCCGAAACATCTGAAGGCTGAGGGAAAAAAAGGCGCAGCGAAAAAACCCGCCAAGAACGGCAATGGAGATACCAAAGAAGGTGGGGATGGAGACATGGTAGAGAAACCCCGCGATTTCCAGCTGGGTTATGCCCTGGACCTGTTACGCGGTATGGCCATGTTGCAGCGACGTAACGACGGATAATGACAGATGGTGGCGGATGATGGCGGACGATGAAAATGGGCTTTGTTTTGCAGCCGCATAGCAGCCTTTCGCAGGGTTAAGATAACGTGGCAAGAAAACCGCGCGATAAGAAGCCGGCCAAAAAGCCAGCCCCGAAACTTGCTGGGGAACGGTCGGCGAAGACCGGACGTCGGGGCCCCAGCCCGCTGGCGGCGGCGGTCTTTGTGCTTATTGCAGGTGGGGCGGCACTGGCAGGTTGGCTGACGGTCAGTTATCAACCGATGGAAAAGCATGGGGGCGAAACCGCGTCCAATGAAGCGGTGATGTCCATTGACCTTTCGAAAGAAGGCAGCGGACGACAGGCAGCTCCGGAAAAGGCAGTCCTTGAAAAGGCGGCTCAAGACGACCACGCGGCTGAGAAGGAGCCCGATGGCCACGGCAAGCCAAAGGACATGGCGAAAACCGATGGCCATGACAAGCCCGCGCCATCTAAGGAAGCGGATCATAAGGCGGCAGATGACGGCCATGCGGCGAAGCCCGCACCGACGCCTACTAAAACCGCACACAAGGCGCCTCCCAGCCCCCAACCAACACCTGAGGTTGAGGACGGGAATGCTCACAAGACCGATGCCGATAGCGCCGATATCGATAAAACCGGGGCGCATCAAAAGGCTGACGACGCGGACAAGCACGCGCCAGCCAAAGTCGCCGATGCTAACGATACTACCGATGCTTCTGGGGGGGGCCACACTGGCGCTGACAACAAAGACGCAGCTGTCTCCGGCACCCAGAAAAATGTACCGCCGCAACATGGCGACGCCAAATTTTCCGGGCGCGGCAGCCTGACCCCCGCACCGGACCCGGCCTTGATAAAGGCGGGCAAAAACGGTCCCCTGCCCATCGTGGCAGCCGATGGGCGTACCCCTTTGCAGGTCTATGCCCGGCCTTATAAATCAACCGGCCGGCCCCGGATTGCCATTGTCGTGGGCAGCCTGGGTCTTAGCCAGGCGACGACATTGGCCGCCATTCAGCAATTGCCCGGTGGCGTGACCCTGGCATTTGCCCCCTATGGCCGCAATTTGCAGGACTATGTCAACCAGGCTCGCGCCGCCGGGCACGAGGTAATGCTGCAGGTTCCCATGGAACCCATGGATTACCCCACCAATGACCCCGGGCCCCATACATTGTTGACCTCGTTGACCATTCATCGAAATCTACAACGCCTGGATTGGCTGCTGGGCCGTTTCACCGGGTATGTGGGTGTGGTGAATTTTATGGGCGGGCGCTTTACCGCCGCCGATACCCATCTCTCACCGGTACTTGAGGCCATGCGTGACCGGGGATTGATGTTCCTGGATGCGCGCGCATCGTCCACTTCTGTTGCCAAAGATGTGGCCGGGCAGATTGGCCTGTACGTTGCTGCCAATGATCGGGTGCTTGACGCCATCGCCTCCCGTTCCGCCATCGATGCCAGGTTGTTGGAGCTGGAGCGTCTGGCCAATGCCAGTGGCGGTGCGGTTGGTATCGGCTTCCCCTATCCGGTCACTATTGAACGCCTGGCCCAATGGACCCGCGCCATGGGCGACCGGGGCTTTGATCTGGTGCCCATTTCGGCCCTCACGGACCATCAGACAAAGGCAAAAAATTGACCTCCCGATTAGTGCCATTTTCCGAACGCCCCTATCGTGCCTGTGTCGGCATCATGTTGCTTAATCCCGATGGCCAGGTCCTGGTGGCCCAGCGCATTGATCAACGGGCGGAAGCCTGGCAAATGCCCCAGGGCGGGGTAGAGGATGATGAAACCCCCAGAGAGGCCGCATTGCGGGAGTTGGAGGAGGAAATCGGCACCAATAAGGCCGAGATCATTGCCGAAAGTGAAGATTGGATCCCCTATGATCTGCCGCGCGACCTGGCGGACAAAGTCTGGCACGGGCGCTTTCGCGGCCAGACCCAAAAATGGTTCGCCATGCGTTTCCTCGGCGACGACGGCGATATCGATCTGGCCACGGCGGAGCCTGAATTCGATGCCTGGAAATGGACCCCCATGACCTCCCTGGCGGACGTCGTGGTCGCATTCAAGCGGGAAAATTACGCCCGTGTCGTCGCCGCATTTCGTCATTTGGTATGAGCGAGACAGGCGAAAACGGCAGTTTGGGTACCATGGTGATGCTGCCCGGCGCTTGTTGCGGGGCCTGGATTTATAACGATTTTCGCAGCTATTTCGAAGCCAGGGGCTGGGCTGTTCTGACGCCGGAATTACGCCACCATGAAAAGGCCCCTGGTCAACCCGTCAATGCCGGCTTGGCGACAACATCACTCACCGACTACGTCGCGGATTTGACCGCAACCATAGAAGACTTGCCCGAACCGCCGGTGATCATGGGCCATTCCATGGGCGGGTTGTTGGCCCAGTTGCTGGCCGCGAAGGGTCTCGCGCGGGCCATCGCACTGCTGACACCGGCCCGGACCTGGGGCACATTGCCATCGTCGGAGGACGAGATTGTCGCCGCCATGGGTCTGATGTCCACGGGGCCGTTCTGGACCCAGGCCATGGACCCGGTGTTTGAGATCGCGGCGGAGAATTCCCTCAATTGCCTCTCGCCCAAACGGCGGGGGGAGATCTTCGCCCAATTCGTGCCGGAATCCGGGCAGGCGATCTTTGAAAGCATGTTTTGGATGTTCGACAAAAATCGCGCTTCCTACGTCAATCCCCTGAACGTGGATTGCCCGGTTCTGGCCATAGCCGGTGGCAGCGACAAGGTGACATCGGCAACTTCGGTCCGGGATGTCGCAGACAAGTATCTTGAACAGGCGACCTATCTGGAATTCTCAGGCATGGGCCACATGCTGTTGTTGGAAGACAACTGGCGCGCCGTGGCTGATGCCTGTTCCGAATGGCTGGAAACAATATAGCCTAGCGGTTTTCCATACGGGGCGGCCTGAAAGCTGTTATGGGCGATGGCTTGCCCTCATAGACTTCCACCTCAACCAAACAGGAATGTGCCGTCGGCCCCTGGGCCAGGGATGATGTTCCCGCGTCCCGCGTCAGAATATTCGGATTACCATGCTTGTCCAAACTGCCCGTTTGTCCCGGCCTTGTCGGATCGTACCAGGCCCCGGTAGGCAATTGCACGATGCCGGGGCTAATCCCATCGCTTATCACCGCGCCGGCCAGGCATTCGCCCCGGTCGTTGAACAGGCGCACCACGTCGCCGTCCTTGATATTCCGTGCGGCGGCATCGTCAGGGTGCAGGGTCACGGCTTCACGTCCTGCGACCTTGGCCTCTTGCGCGATAATGCCGTTGTCCAGTTGGGAATGCAGGCGGCTGGCGGGTTGGTTCGAAATCAAATGCAGGGGATAGGTTTTTGCCAGATCGGCGCCCAACCATTCCACCGGTTCCAACCATGTGGCATGGCCGGGGCAGTCGTCATAGTCAAAACCGGCGATGGTATCAGACCAAATCTCCAACTTGCCGGACGGCGTGGCCAGGGGGTTCGCATCCGGGTCGGTGCGAAAACCGGACATGAAAACGTGATGTTTTTCGGGCGGGGATAGTTCTATTTTTCCCTGTTCCCAAAAGACGTCGAAATCCGGCATTTCATGGCCGGCTTCGGCGGCCCGTTGGCGTGACAGGTCATAGATATGGCGTAGCCACGCCGCCTCGTCCCGGCCTTCGGTGAAGTCTTCCAGAAAGCCAAGTTTCTCGGCAATGCCACAAAATATATCATGATCGTGACGGGACTGGCCGACCGTATCCATGGCCTTGTGGTTCGCCACCAAGGTGCTGCCGTCACGGAAGGAGGCAACCATGTCATTGCGTTCCAGGACGGTCGTCGCGGGCAGGACGATATCTGCATGCCGCGCCGTAGCGGTCCACCAGGGTTCGTGCACGATGATGGTGTCGGGGCGCTGCCAGGCGGCAAGCAGGCGGTTGATGTCCTGATGATGATGGAAGGGGTTGCCGCCCACCCAATAGACCAGACGGATATCAGGGTAGGTCATGTTCTGGCCGTCATAGTCAAAACTGCCGCCGGGGTTCAGCAACATATCGGATATGCGGGCCAGGGGAATGAAATCCGCGACAGCGTTGCGCCCCGTATTGATGATCCGCCAGGGCGGGGCCGCCATGTGCTTCCCCATGGAGGCCGAAGCGCCATAGCCCAGGGAAAACCCACCCCCCGGCAAGCCGATTTGACCCAGAATGGCGGCCAGGGTGATCAGCATCCAGACCGGTTGCTCCCCATGTTCCCCCCGTTGCAGGGACCACGACATATTGATCAAGGTTCGTTTCGCCGCCATGCGCCGGGCCAGGGCGCGAATGTCGTCTGCCGGCAGGGCAACGATCCCGGCGGCCCAATCTGCGTCCTTAACCTGGCCGTCCGTCTGCCCCATCAGGTAGGGTAGGAAACGCTCAAAGCCGACACAGTATTTCGCCATAAAATCCGGGCTATGCAGGCCTTCACTGACCAACGTGTGGGCCAGGCCCAGCATCAGGGCCACATCAGTGCTGGGGCGTGGGTGCAGCCATTGGGCGTTAAGAAAGTCCGCGGCATCATTGCGCACCGGCCCGATATTGATGAATTCAACCCCGGCCTTGGCACAGGCGCGCAGGCCTTCGGGCGCGCTGTGGCTGGGTACGCCGCCCATGTCCACTTGGGCGTTCTTCAGTGGGATGCCGCCGAACATAACCATCAATTCTGTATTGTCGGCGATGGTCTGCCAGGTGTGATGGCTCAATTGCAGTGGCATCATAGGGCCGGCAATATGGGGGAGAATAACCTCCATCGCGGCCAGGCTGTAGGTGTTGACCGAGCGGGTGAAGCCGCCCGCCAGGTTCATGAAACGCGACAATTGCGCCTTGCCGCTATGAAACCGTCCCGGACTGCCCCAGCCGTATGAACCGGCATAGATCGATTTATTGCCGCTGGTCTGGCGAACCCGGTCAATTTCACCGGCGACCAACTCAAACGCCATGTTCCAAGACACCGGCACGAAGGGCTCACTGCCGCGGGTGCTTTCGCCACTGTCACAAGGGCCGGAGCCATTGTCCAGCCAACCGGCGCGTACCATGGGCTGGGTAATGCGCAGATGGTCGTCTACCGCGCTGATCAGGGAACGGCCAAAGGGGGAGGGGTCCGGGTCATCCGCCACCGGGTGCAGGTCCAATCGCCCCGCACTATCCCGAACTTGCCGATAGGTGCCCCAATGACTTGCCGTATGGCGGGTTGGCCCGCCTGTTTTATCATGCACTCTTTAAACTCGTTTCTTACAGATGCAGCATCTTGCCGGGGTTCATGATGTTATCGGGGTCCATGGCCCGCTTGACGGTCCGCATGACATCCACAGCGTCCCCCAGTTCGGCTTCGAGATAATCCATTTTGCCGGATCCGATACCGTGTTCCCCTGTGCAGGTGCCTTCCATATCCTGGGCCCGTTTGACCAGACGGTCATGAAATTCATGGGCCAGGCGGCTTTCCTCTACGTCATTATAGTTGGCGATGATCGACATATGAAAATTGCCATCGCCCGCATGGCCGATGAAAGGCGAAAACAGACTGCTTTCGGCCAGGTCTTTCTGGGTCGCCATGATGCATTCGGCCAGGCGGGACACAGGTACGCAGACATCCGTTGCCATGACGTGCTGTTCGGCCTTGGTTGCCGCCAGAATGGCGTAGTGGCCGTTGTGGCGCGCCTCCCACAATTTTGTGCGGTCTTCCGGTTTTGCGGCCCATTTGAAATCACCGGCCCCGAAATCAGCCGCAATGGCCTGGACTATTTCGGCCTGTTCTGTCACGCCTGCCTCGGTACCGTGGAATTCCATGAACAATGTATCACCGATGGTATAGGCATCCAGCTTGCCGTAATCACAGATCATTTTCATGGCGGTTTTATCCAGCAGCTCACAGCGGGCGATGGGAATGCCGCATTGCACGATGGTGATCACCGTGTTGACGGCATCGTCCAACGAGGGGAAGGAGCAGACCGCCGCCCGGGTCGCCTCAGGTATGCCAAAGAGGCGCAGGGTGACCTCCGTAATGACCCCCAATGTCCCCTCGGAACCAACGAACAGCCGGGTCAGGTCATAACCGGCGGACGATTTGCGGGCCCGTTGCGCCGTTTTGATAATGCGGCCATCCGCCAGCACCACGGTCAGGGCCAGAACATTTTCGCGCATGGCGCCATAACGGACAGTCGTGGTGCCGCTGGCCCGGGTCGCGCTCATCCCGCCCAGGGAGGCATCGGCACCGGGATCGACGGGAAAGAAAAGCCCGGTGTCGCGCAAATATTCGTTCAATTGATTACGTGTGACGCCTGCCTGCACGGTGCAGTCCAAATCCTCCGGGCTAACCCGGATAACCTCGTTCATGCCGCTGACATCCAGGGATATGCCCCCATGGGGTGCCAGGGTGTGACCTTCCAGCGCCGTGCCGGTGCCATAGGGAATAACCGGTGTGCCATGGGCCGCGCACGCCTTGACGATGGCCGAGACTTCTTCGGTGCTGTTGGCGAATGCCACGCCATCGGGCAGGGCGGATGCATGATAGGCTTCGCCCTTGCCATGATGTTCCCGGGCCGAATTACCAGTGGTAAAACGGTCACCCATAAGATCCGTTAAGGCGCTGATGAGTGTCGCCGGTAGTTTCCGCGCGGTGTCTGTGTCTATGGCAAGGCTCATTGGTCGCTCCCTTGAGGCATATTTGGTTGGGTTGGTCGGGCAAAATGACATAGCCGCTCCGATGTTACCAGTACCTGGGCGTAATTTGTGCTACAATATGGCAACAACTATTTTCAACGATATCTATGAATGTGAGTAAACGTGAGCGAAGCTGAAAAACCGACGATATCCGCCTCTACCGTATTGTTGATCCGGGATGGGTCCGATGGGGTGGAGGTTTTTATGGTGGTGCGCCACCACGAAATAGACAGCTTTTCCGGCGCCCTGGTCTTTCCGGGCGGCAAAGTAGACCCCGAAGACGCCGATGCGCGGCCGTTTTGCCGGGGTGCAGACGATCTGGATGAAAACACCCTATCCCACCAAGTCGCCGCCATACGCGAGGCGTTTGAAGAATGTGGCGTGCTCCTCGCCCGCGATAAGGACAGTGATAATTTGATTGCCGCTGATCAGTTGCAGGGGATTGAGGCACGCTGGCGGGCGGATTTGACCGCCGGCAAGATCACCATTGCCGATGTCTGCCGGACCGAAGGCTTAACCCTGGCTTTGGACAAGATGGTTCACTACGCCCACTGGATCACCCCGCGTATCGTGCCAAAGGTGTTTGATACGCAGTTCTTTGTGGCCCGGGCACCGGTCGATCATATTGCTTTGCATGATGGTTCGGAATCCACGGATTCCGAATGGTTGCGCCCGGTCCAGGCGGTCGCGGACGCGGAATCCGGCAAACGCACGGTGGTTTTCCCAACCCGCATGAATCTTCTGAAGCTGTCCCAGTACAAAAATGTCGATGAGGCCATGGCAGCCTCTCGCGCGACAACGGTTGTCACCGTACAGCCGGAGCCGGAAAAACATGCCAAGGGCCGCACCTTGCGCATTCCGGTGGAGGCCGGTTATCCCGGCAGCTTTTTTCTGGTCGAAGACGAAGGTGCGAGAGTTACCGTCCTTGATCCTGGGGACTAAGGTTGTCCCTATTTGCCGGGGAACCAACTGCGCGTGCGATTGGCAAAGGCGACCAGGGACAACATAACCGGCACCTCGACAAGGACGCCGACCACGGTGGTCAATGCCGCGCCTGAATTCAGGCCGAACAGACTGATCGCCACCGCGACGGCCAGCTCAAAAAAATTGGAAGTGCCGATCAAGGCGCAAGGTGCGGCAATGTTAAAGGGCACGCGCCATAGATAGGCGGCACCATAGGCAACTACGAAAATACCATAGGATTGCACCAACAACGGCACCGCGATCAGGGCGATAAGCAGGGGGCGATCCAGGATCACGTGGCCTTGAAAACCAAACAACAATACCACCGTTGCCAAAAGTGCCATGATTGACAGGGGCTTGATCCGGCCCGTGAAGCGCGCGATTGCAGCTTCGCCATCCGCGCTCTGCCCGGATGTGCCGATCAACCTCTTCCGGGTTATGGCACCGGCGATAAGGGGGATGACCACGTACAGAATGACGGACAGAATAAGGGTCTGCCAGGGCACGACAATATCGGTCACCCCAAGCAAT
>Ga0233439_10002418_pt1 | contig 21100 bp, 20 predicted proteins | sample SI_123_September_6_FD_182713 | JGI IMG/M metagenome (GOLD analysis project Ga0233439, IMG submission 182713) | Seawater microbial communities from Saanich Inlet, British Columbia, Canada - SI_123_September2016_100_MG | ecosystem: Environmental > Aquatic > Marine > Inlet | place: Canada: British... | reverse complement strand
GTTTGCTCTGGCAGAAATTTAGCCGTGGCCCACATGGCAATGCCGGGAATGGCTAAAAAAAGGAATGTTGGCCATGGCCCCAACAGGTCCCAGATCAAGCCCACTGCAATCGGCGCCACAACTGATCCCATGCGGGAGATGAAGCTAAGTCGGCCGGCATGACGGGTGCTGCCTCCCATGACCTGGCCAATCATGGTTTGTGCGCCGATCCAGCCCATGGAAGCGGCAAGCCCGTTCAGCATTTGCAACACGATCAGCGCGGGAATCCAGGGCAGGGCGGGATAAAGGGGTGCCGTGATCATCGCGATGATGGAAAAAAACAGAATAACCCGTCTTGTCCCGATGCGGTCCATCATCACGCCGCCATGGATTGACAGCAAAAGGGGCAGAAAGGATCGTGCGCCAATGACAAGGCCAATGGTTAATGGGCTGGAATCAAGGGCGATCACCCAAAGGGGGACCGCAATGTTCATCATTGAAGACAAGCTGTTGGCAAAAAGCCCCGATGAATAAACCGCCGCCCGCACCTTAAAGGGCAAGCGCTCGCGGTCTGCGGTGGCCGTCATGGGTGTTTTTCCATTCCTGCAATGCCCTTGATGCGATTATTCATTGTTGAATGTGATTTTCCGATAAAAGAATGCAGGAACACACCATGATTCTGAATTTTGTATCCGAAACTCATTTTCCACAATGAAAATCGTGTGTTACAATACGGCAAGCGGAGATGCCGGATGGAAAAGCCGGACAAATAACGGGAGAAAACATTGGCTGATATTATTGGTTGCATGGCTATGTCGCATGGTCCGCAATTGCTGACCCCGCCTGAAAGATGGCCGTCATTGCCGACACGGATCAAGGGTCCCTTTACACCCAAGTCTGGTATTGAGGCGGAATTAACGCCTGAAGTTATGCAGGCTTATGGTAAGCGCTGTGACGCAGCGATTGAGGTGCTTCGCAACAAACTTGCCCAATGGGCGCCAGATACCATTGTTATGGTTGGTGATGATCAGAACGAAAATCTGCGTCATGACAACATGCCACCCTTTACAATTTTTATCGGCGATGAGGTCAATGCGACCTTGAAATATGGCTATACGGGAACCAAGCCCACAGATCAGATGACCCATTACAAGGTGAATGGACCTTTGGCGAGAGAATCAATCGACAAATTGATGGATCATGGGTTCGATCCCTCGTGGTCGAAACAAACCCGCTATGAAGGTGGGCTGGGCCATGCCTTTGGTCGAATTCTAAATTTCCTTTCCCCCAAAGCCGATACGGCAATCGTTCCGGTGATGGTGAATACATATTTCCCACCAGTCCCCAGTTCGCGGCGCGGCCTTGATCTGGGTACGTCTTTGGGCAAAATTATTGCCGAAAGCACGACAGCAGAACGGGTGGTCGTGATCGGTTCTGGTGGCCTCAGCCACACCCAAATTGATGAAGATCTGGATCAGGAATTTATTGCGGCACTGACAAGCAACGACACCGGTTATTTGGGGTCCATGTCCAGAGAAACACTTTCTTCAGGGACATCGGAAATTCTCAACTGGATCGTTGTCGCAGGCGTCGCCGGCAGTGCCGGGTCTATGGTTGATTACGTTCCATGCTATCGCAATGCCGATGGTGTCGGCTGCGCAATGGGATTTGCTTACTGGGATGGCCAGCCAGCCTGATCTGTTATCACACCTTAACGAAACACAAATGACATCCAATAAAAGAACAGGGGACCTCTATGATTATTGATATTCACGCTCACTTCTCCGCACCGGAAAAGCTTTTTGCCTACAAGGCCAATATTCTTGCCAGTCGGGGGCGCAGCCGGGGGGTGGTTAAACTCAGCGATGATGAAATCCTGGGTGCCTTGAACAAAAAGGTCCATGGCGGTAATTCCCATCTTGAGCAGTTGGAAGAAGTTGGTACCGATGTTCAGATTATTTCGCCACGGCCATACCAATTGATGCATTCGGAAAAGCCGGAAAATCTGGTTCATAACTTTACCGAATCCTGTAACAACCTGACGGCGCGTCAGTGTGAATTGTTTCCTGACAAATTTGTTGGCATGGCATCGCTGCCCCAGAACATGGGGGTGGACCCGTCCAATTCACTCGAAGAAATGGAACGTTGCGTCAAGGAACTGAACATGAAGGGTTTCTTGTTGAACCCCGATCCATCCGAAGGCATGGGCGAAGCACCTCCGGGATTGGGTGATGAATACTGGTATCCCATTTATGAAAAATTGGTGGAATACGATATGCCGGTGCTTATTCATGCTGCCGGGTGCCGGTCACATCGCCATGATTACACGTTGAATTTCATCATTGAAGAAAGCATCGCCATCGTAAACGTGCTGGACTCAAAGGTATTCGAAGATTTCCCAAAATTGAAGATGATCATCTGTCATGGCGGCGGCGCCATTCCTTATCAAATTGGCCGTTTCCGTGCGGGCCGAATTAAGCGCAATTCGAAAATTCCTTTCGAAGAAAGTTTCCGCCAGCTTTATTTCGATACTGCCCTGTACACCCCAGATGCGTTGGAAATGTTGTTCCGCTGGGCAGGCACGGATCGTTGCATGTTTGGTACCGAACGCCCAGGGGCCGGCACTGCCAAGGACCCGATCACGGGCACCTGGATGGATGATACAAAGCCTATGATTGACGGCATCGCCAGCTTGACGGCCGATGACAAGAAAAAAATCTTCGAAGACAATGCCAAAGATGTCTTCAATCTGGATTTTTAGGGACAATGGATAGGTAGGGAATAGAATGAACGTAAAAAGCCAAGATCAGGATGGCCGGGAACTGGTTGCCAAATCATGCCGCATGGTTGGCGGTTTGGAATTGACCAAGGCAACCACCGGCCATGTCAGCCAACGATCAGCTGATGGTAAGCATGTTCTGATCCGCGCACGGGGGCCTGATGAAGTTGGGGTGCGTTACACCACAGCCGATGAGGTCATCACCGTGGACCTTGATGGCAAAAAAGTTGGTGGCCCCGATGGGTTGAGCGTGCCCCAAGAGGTCTATATTCACACGGGCCTCTATAAAGCACGCCCAGAGGTGAACAGCGTCATTCATATTCATCCCCCAAGGGTGGTCATTTTCACCATTTGTGAAAAAGAATTTTTGCCACTTTATGGGGCCTATGATCCTTCCAGCGTTTATTTGCTTTTGGAAGGTATCCCGACCTATGGCCGGTCCATCACCATCAGCAACGAAGAACTAAGCAAAGAATTTTGTGCAGCCATGGGACAAAAGAACGTTTGTCTTATGCGGGGGCACGGCATCACCACGGCGGGAGCGACAGTCGAAGAGGCCACCATGACGGCGATCAAGGTCAATGAACTGGCGGAAATGAGCTATCAGGCGCATCTTTTAGGAGACCCCAAGCCAATTCCCGATGAAGACATTGAGCATTTTAAGAAAAGTTTGGCCAAACGGGCGGGTAAACCGTCACCCCACGCCACGGCAGGTTGGCGATATTACGAAAAACTTTCAGGTGCGTAAGCCTTAAGAAATTGAAGGCACAAGAAGGAAGGGACGAGTTATGTTGAACCATGCAGAAAACGAACGCCTGACGAGCGTTGGCCCAGGAACACCCGGTGGTGAATTGCTTCGCCGCTATTGGCATCCCATCGCTGCCGTTGATGATTTAACAGATGAGAACCCGAAGAAAAAAGTTCGGATTCTTGGTGAAGATCTGGTGTTGTATCGCGACGGTAAGGGCCGCTTGGGGCTTATTGAAGAACAGTGCCCCCATCGCAGCGCTTCCTTTCTGTATGGCTTCATCGAAGAAGATGGCATTCGGTGTCCCTATCACGGCTGGAAATTTGACTGCACCGGTGAATGTCTTGAAATGCCGTTCGAGCCCGATGATTCTCCTTTGCAAAAAAGCGTCAAAGCAAAGACCTATCCTGTTGAAGTGCTCTCTGGTCTTGTGTTTGCGTATATGGGGCCGGCACCGGCACCGTTGTTGCCGCGCTGGGATGCTTTGGTTCGCGACGATGTGGAACGGGTCATTCACATCTTGCCTGAACTGGAATGCAACTGGTTACAGGTGATGGAAAATTCCGTTGATCCAACGCACACCTATTTTCTGCATGCCCACAGCCTGACCCTTCAGGGAAAGGATAATGGTGCTTTTCACTATCGCGAAATTAAAGGCATCGATTTTGTGGTGAAGAAAGAATCGAATTGGGCAGGTGTCATCAAGAAGCGCATTTATGAAGGCGAAACATTAGAAGACAATCCCGGTCACCCGGTGATCTTTCCCACAATTTTGCTATTGCCACCCCATCCCAATGTCATGATGCATTTTCGGGTGCCTGTGGATGATACCCATACCCAGATTTTCAGGTGCCAATACACGCCAACCGAAGATGGCAGCAAGGTCCCTATGGATGACATTATCGTCAGCCGTACACCAGATTTCAAAGATGAAGATGGTGAATACCACTTCAAAACCTTTGGGGCACAAGATGCCATGGCGTGGGAAACACAGGGCCCAGTGACGGACCGTGAACGGGAAATTCTGGCAACTGGTGACCGTGGCATCGCTTATTTTCGAAAGCTGTTGCGGGAACAAATTGATGCAGTGGAAGCCGGCCAAGACCCTGTCGGTGTGATCCGCGATCCAGCCCTTAATGAACGGATTGTCATTGAACTGTCAGATCAACAGGGCGAATTCCGGGCCAAGCGAATGGCTGGCAATGCCTAAAGGAACATCAAGGGCGGCAACACGTAAATTGCGGGTTGGGATTGCCGGGTTGGGGGTTGCTTCATCTCAGGTGTTACCAGCATTTCAGGACGGCTTGCCATATGAGCTTGCCGCAGGTGCGGATGTCAGGGCGGATGCATGCCAGGATTTTGAAAGCCGCTATGATCGGCCCACAGAAACTTCCGTCGAAGCGCTTTGTAAACGCGATGATGTAGATGCGGTTTGGATATCCACCCCCAATACGTTTCATGCAGAACATGCGGTGATGGCCGCACGCCATGGCAAACATGTCATTTGTGAAAAGCCGATGGCGGTTAATTTGCGTGAATGTGACCGCATGATCCGGGCTGCAGAAAAAAATGGGGTGCGGCTTCTTCAGGGCCATTCAAAAATCTATCAAGCTCCCATTCGTGCCATCCGTGAAGTCATCAAAAGTGGTCGGCTGGGGGATATGGTCCAAATTCAGGCAATGAATTTTAATGATTGGTTGCAGCGTCCCCGTCTTGCCCCTGAACTCGACACCACCAAAGGCGGTGGACTGGTTTATCGCCAAGGCCCGCATTTGGTAGACATCGTCCGTTTTATAGGTGGGGGCATGGTGCGTTCTGTGCGCGGCATCACCGGGCGTGCGGACAAGCATTTTGATACCGAAGGGCATTTTAATGCGCTTTTGGAGTTTGAAAATGGTGCGGCAGCGACGTTGGCCTTCAATGGCTATGGCTATTTCGACATTACGGATTTGACCTGGGGCATTGGCGAAAGCGGTTATGTGCAATCGGGGGGTCGTAAATTCAACAGCAAACCCCGCTTAAAGGGTGCTGCAAATATGGAACAAAAAAGTTCCGTTGCCGTCCATCGCCAACCAAAAAGAGACCCCAAAAAGCAGCGCCAACCATTTTTTGGGCTGACGGTTGTTTCATGTGTCCATGGGGTTATTCGCCAATCGCCGGAAGGTGTTTTTGTTTATTCCGAAGATGGGTGTGAAGAAATAACCTGCGTTAAAGGCCATGGTCGTGAATCGGAATTGAGAGAACTATCATCGGCGCTGGCTGAAAATCGGAACGTATTTCCAGACGGGCGATGGGGCAAGGCAACCTTGGAGGTCTGCCTTGCGATCATGGCTTCCAGCAAGGATGGACGCACCCGGCGCATGCGCCATCAAATGCCATCTCCATAACAGGTATTTGGTTTTTTTATGAATTTAATAAACACCCTTTCCAGACTTTTTGGTCGGCTGTCCTTGCTGTCGGTTTGGCACCACCTGATTTTCTTTCTGGTGTTCATTGGTGTTGTGATCCCTCTGGTGTTTCTGGTCCTTGGCAGTTTTTCAATGGCGGACCTGCCAACGGATTTCAGCTTCGATACCCTGGGGCTCGATAACTACGAAGAAGTTTGGTGGGACCCGAGCACCTATAAACTGTTCTACAACACGGCTGTTTATGTCACGGGCAGTGTTATTTTTGGTATTACGCTGGCGGCAATGTTGGCGTGGATGGTGGAACGGACCGATATTCCCGGAAAAATGTGGATCTATGCTGGCGTCCCCATGACGCTGGCCATGCCGGGAATGCTTCAGGCCATGGCGTGGGTGCTGCTTTTAAGCCCGCGCATTGGGTATTTGAATGTTTTCTTTGATGATGTCCTGGGGATTGGGCGGATCAATGTTTATTCCCTTGGCGGGATTATTTTTGTCGAAGGCCTGCGTTTGGTGCCCACGGCATTTTTGATGCTTGTACCCTTGTTGCGCTCCATGGACCCTACTTTGGAAGAAGCATCCTTTATGTCGGGTGCAGGGCCTGCATCGACCTTGCGCAAGGTAACCCTCCGCCTGATGGCCCCGGGGATAGTGGCCGTTATTATTTATCAGGCGATGACCGCGCTGGAAGTGTTTGAAGTGCCCGGAGTGCTGGGGTTGCCCGGTGGGATTTATGTCTTCAGCACAAAGGTCTACAGTATCATTAACACACAAAGTGCGCTTCCCGCTTACGGTCAAGCCAATGCTTTATCCATGCTCTATCTTGTGATCGCGGTGGTAACGACATTTTTCTATGCACGCATGATCAGCAAGTCTGAACGCTTTACCATTGTTACTGGAAAAGGGTACCGGCCCAGACTGATGGAGTTGGGGCGTTGGCGTGGGCTAGCGATTGGCTTGGTTGTGTCTTTTCTGGTGCTCTCAGTCCTGTTGCCACTTTTGGTGCTGGTATACACATCGCTGTTGCCATACCTGCAGGAACCGTCATGGGAAGTGTTGGGAAAACTGACCTTCAGGCATTATGTAAAACTCAGCCAAGACCCCATCATCGGGACGGTGTTATGGAACACGTTTTTGCTGGTGGTTATTTCTTCTACGGTGACCACGGTCTTTTCATTCCTGATTTCTATGGTGGTAGTGCGTTCTAAATTCTGGGGCAGGCGTTTGTTGGATCAGCTTTCCTTCATGCCCCATGCCATACCGGGAATTGTCATGGGGGTCGCCTTCATCTGGATGTTCCTGAAGATCGACCAATGGACGTCAATTAACATCTACGGGACGGTCTGGAGCATCTGCATCGGGTTTATCCTGAGCTTCATTGCCTATGGCACCCGGGCCATGAATGCCGCATTGTTACAGCTTCATAAAGAGCTGGAAGAGGCCGCTTACACCAGCGGGGCAACGGTCTGGCGTACCATGCGCAAGGTTTTTATGCCGCTGTTAATGCCTGCCTTGGCCGGGGTGTGGATTTGGGTCATGCTGCATGTGATCCGAATCGCCGGTATGCCGTTGATCCTCTATCAAGGCCCTGAAAATCAGGTTCTGGCTGTGTTAATCTGGAATGAATGGGACCACGGGCACATAGAAATTGTGGCCGCCATTGGCACATTGATGTTGATTGGCCTGTTGCTGATAACCATGGGATTGCGCCTGTTTGGATTTGGCCGTGGTACAAATATCCAGAAAAGTTGATGGCGCAAATAGCCAAGCGGGAAGGAGACTATTAAATGGGATTAAAGATTAATAAGTTATCCGATGCCCTGGGGGCGGAAATCACCGACATAGATTTGTCTGGCCAAGTCGATGATGCAACCCTTGAGGACGTTCGCAATGCCTTGAACGAAAACCTTGTTTTGGTTATTCGCGATCAAGATTTTTCGCCGGGCGAACAGGTTGCCTTCAGCCAACGGTTTGGCGAATTGGTTGTTCGGGTGTCCGGTGAATTTTTGCATCCCGATTTCCCCCCTGTGTTGATCCTGTCTAACGAAGTGGGAGAAGATGGAAAAACTGTTGGCGCCACTTCGGCTTATGCAGGTGATATCTGGCATTCTGATCTGACCTATGCGGAAAGGCCCAGCATGGGGTCTTTGCTGCATGCGTTGCAGGTTCCCGAAAAAGGGGGCGGCGATACGGCATGGGCCAATATGTATACAGCATATGAAACATTGGATGATGAAACAAAGCACAAAATCGATGGCCTGAAAGCCACCCATGTGCGGGACCGCAGGCGCAATTGGCGCGCCACGCCATCAAAGGAATTTGATCGCGATTTAAATGAATATTACAGCATCCCGGTGCCCGATTCCGTCCATCCCGTTGTGCGTACCCACCCAGAAACCGGCCGCAAGGCATTGTTTGTGTCGCCCCGGTTTACTGTCTCTATCGAAGACATGGAAGAAGATGAAGCGCAGCCGTTGCTGGATAAATTGTTTGCCCATCAAATTAGCCCTGAATTTATTTTTCAACATCAATGGCGCAAGGGTGATCTGGTTTTCTGGGATAATCGGGCGACCATTCATCTTGCCTGTGGGGGAATTGTGCCACCGGGCATCCGCCATCTGCATCGGACGTCAATCGGTGGAGATATCCCATTTTAGAATCAAGGAATCATCAAAGGAGTATAGGGGGCTATAATGGCTGAAATTGTTGGTTGTCTTGGAATGTCTCATTCGCCGCAGCTGTTGATGCCCGCGTTGCAATGGGGGGATTTGCCTGATCGTGTCAGGCCACCCTTTAATCCCCCATCGGGAATTGAAAATGAACTGGGCGATGATGTCTTCTTGGCCAAGGAAAAACGCTGCCAAGACGCCATTGCGGCCCTGAAAACCAAACTGGATGATTGGGCGCCCGATGTTGTGGTCATTGTAGGTGATGATCAGGAAGAAAACATACAGGCAGACAACACCCCGCCGTTTACGATCTTTATTGGGGATGAAGCAGATGCGGGTCGTAAATTCCACTATCTGGGCGAAAACCCGGTTGATCAAACAGAACGCTATCCCATGCAGAGCGACTTGGCCCTGGAACTGGTTGATACCTTGATGGATGAGGGGTTCGATCCTGCCTGGTCCCGCCATACCCGGTACGAAGCGGGGCTTGGCCATGCCTTCGGGCGGCCGCTACATTATCTGATGCCCAAACCCAATCCTAACCGCAGGGTTGTTCCGGTCATGTTGAACACGTTTTATGATCCAGCACCAACGGCCGCGCGCTGTTATGATTTTGGGGCTGCCCTTGGGTCTGCATTGCGCCAAAGTGACAAGGCAGATCGCATTGTGGTCATTGCTTCCGGTGGGTTGAGCCACACAAAGATCAATGAAGCACTGGATCAGGCTTTTATCGATGCGTTAGAGCGTTTTGATCCAGATTATTTCAAGGCCATGCCTGCCAGTGATCTGGTTCATGGTACATCGGAATTGCGCAACTGGATCGCCGTTGCGGCCATTGCGGGACAGGGTGCTAAGATGATTGATTACGTGCCGTGTTATCGCAACGCCAATGGCGTTGGCTGCGCCATGGGATTTGCATATTGGGAACAAAAATAACATTAAGGATTTAGGGTAATGGCAAGAGACGCATTGGTGGAACGACTGGAAAAACTGGATGCCTGCACGGTATCTGATGCGCTTGATCGCGTCGGAATTAAGGGCGCAACCCTTGGTATCCGGCCAATGTGGGCGTGTGGCCGCATTTGTGGCCGGGCCGTGACCCTGAAATTGAAGCCCCAAGGCGATGAAAAACCCACCCGCCATCTTGGCACCGAAGCCATCGAAGCGGCAGAGGCCGGTGATGTTTTGGTGATGGAACTGTCCGGGCGCGTTGATGTGCCGGGCTGGGGTGGATTGTTGTCTCTGGCAGCATCAACCAAGGGATTGGCTGGCATTGTCATTGATGGGGCATGTCGCGATATCGACGACAGTGCCGCAGTGAAATTCCCGGTCTATGCCCGGGCTGTGGTGCCCATTACTGCCCGGGGCCGGGTGATGCAGGATACCATCAACGAAGCCATCAACTTTGCCGATATCACGGTAACCCCCGGTGATTACGTGGTGGCAGATGGCAGCGGGACCATCATCGTGCCCCAGGACAGGGCCGAAGAAGTGATTGCCGCTGGCGAGGATATTGCCGCCCGCGAAACGCGCATGGCAGACGCCGTACGCAAGGGCCGGAGCATCGTTGAAATTATGGAAACCGGTGGTTATGAACAAATGCTGGATAATGAGAAAAAAGGATAACGCTTGTGGATGACGTCGTAGAGGGCTTCAAGAAACTTTCATCAGCAGCCGTGTCGGATGCCATGGATAAATTGGGCTTGCATGGCATGGCCCAGGGCATTGGCCCCATAGCCGATGGCCATCACATGGTTGGTCGTGCATTTACCATTAAATATATCCCCGTTGGTGTGACCAAGGGCACCGTTGGTGATTACATCGATGATGTGCCTGAAGGGGGCGTGGTGGTGCTGGACAATGGTGGCCGTCTGGATTGCACGGTTTGGGGTGACATTCTGACAACGGTGTCCAAACAGCGCAATATTGCAGGCACCGTGATCCATGGTGTTTGCCGTGATGTCGCTGGATCACTAGAGGTGGGTTATCCCATCTTTAGCCGTGGACGGTTTATGCGCACCGGTAAAGACCGTGTTCAGGTTGAGGGAACCAACGTGCCAGTATCATTAGGTGATGTTCAGGTGCGCCCCGGTGATATTGTTATGGGCACCGATGACGGCATTATCGTTATCCCACAAGAAAAAGAATCCGAAATTCTTGAAATTGCCGAGGCCGTGTCTGTTGCAGAAGATGGCATTATTAACGAGGTTAAATCCGGCACCCGCCTTGATGAGGCACGGGTTAAACACGGCTATCACCAGTTACAAAGAAAATAGGTTTTATGATGACCCGCAATCTTGATGATTTTCAAAGGCCAGACCCGGCACTTCTTGCACGCGCCCGTGTCTTGCCCTCAGCGACCATTCATGAGGCCATGGGACGCATCGGTGCGTTGCCTGCGATCTTGAAACCGGTGATTCCCGGCATGGTCCTTTGTGGCCCGGCGGTGACGGTGAAGGCCAAGCCGATCAACAACATCAATCTTCACCGCGCCATTTATCGGGCGCGTCCAGGTGATGTTCTGGTTGTTGATGTGGGTGATGGGTATGAAGCGGGATATTTTGGGGAAATCATGGCCCATGCCGCGACCATGTGTAAATTGGGCGGCATGGTTATTAATGGCTGTGTTCGTGATGCTGATCTGTTGGAAGAAATCGGGTTTCCGGTTTTTTCGCGTGGTCTTGCCATTCGCGGAACCCTGAAAGAAGAAGGCGGTGGGGTCAATTTGCCCATCACGATGGGCGATGTCCTGGTGAACCCGGGTGATTTGGTGGTCGGAGACCGCGATGGGGTTGTCGTGGTGGCGCAAGCCAATATTGAAACAGCCCTTGGGGCATCGGAAGCCCGGGAAGCCAAGGAATTGGCGATTATTGAGGATATTAAGGCAGGCCAGCGGACCCTTGATATGTATGGGTGGACGGATGGCACTGGATCATAGAAAATAGGGACAATAAGTAAAAGGGCCGCAAACAAGGCTCTGACACATGGCGGAGACACAACGTGCAAACATGGGTCAATTCCCTGCATTGCCAGGTAGGAAGGAAATAAGATGTTATCAAATGAGATAAATGAGCGTCTGACACGAGTCGGTCCAGGTACGCCGGCTGGCGAAATGTTGCGTCGGTATTGGCAGCCCATTGCTGCTGAGGCTGAATTAACAGAGGAGACGCCTAAGAGAAAAGTGCGCGCCCTTTGTGAAGATCTGGTTTTATTTCGCGACGGCCGGGGTAATCTTGGCCTGATTGAAGAACAGTGTTGCCACCGCAGCGCATCACTCCTTTATGGCTTTATTGAAGATGATGGTTTGCGCTGTGCCTATCACGGCTGGAAATTTGATTGCTCTGGCGAATGTATCGAAATGCCATTTGAAGACGACGACGCCCCCAAAAATCTGAATGCGCGTCAAAAATCCTATCCGGTTCAGGCCATGGGCGGTGTGATCTTCACCTATATGGGCCCGGGCGATCCACCTTTGCTGCCGCGCTGGAATAATCTGTTGCGCGAAGATGGGGTGCGTACGGTGTTCATTTTGCCAGAGTTAGATTGCAACTGGTTGCAGGTGATGGAAAATTCTGTTGATCCAACCCACACCTATTATCTTCATGCGCACACCCTTGTTCTTAAAGGGAAGGGCGCATCGGGTTCGTATTATTATCGTCCTATTGAAAAAGTAAATTTTGATATCGTCAAGGAAGATGGCTGGTGCGGTGTAACGAAACAGCGCATCTATGGTGGCGATGATGCAGAACAGGAAGTTGGCCACCCGCTGGTTTTCCCAAACATGCTGTTGTCACCACAACGTGAACATCTGGTAATGCATATGCGCCTGCCGGTTGATGATACCCATACCCAGATCATTCGCTATCAGTTTACACCAAACGAGGATGGTTCACCGGTGCCCCAGCCCGATGTGGTGCCCTTTGAAAATGTGCCACCGTTAACGGATGAAGAAGGCGTTTACCACATGAACAGCTTTGCATCCCATGATGCCATGGCATGGGAAAGCCAGGGGCCCATTACGGATCGCAGCCGTGAAAATCTTGGCGTGGCCGATAAGGGCATTGCACTTTACCGCCAATTGCTTCGTGAACAGATTGACGAAGTGGAGGCCGGCAATGATCCTTATGGCACCAGAAGAGACGATGCCCATAATGACATTATCAAAATGGAAGTCTCAACTGGACAGGCCCGTGTTGCTAAAGCTTCGAAGTCAGAAAAAGTCGAAGCCTGACAGATTGTGTCAGGCTTCGGTCTGATTAAAGAACAGCGATAATTTCAAGCTGCAGGTGCAGGCGTTTGGGTATGTCTGCGGTTAAGACATGGCGCACAGGACGGCTTTTGGCGTCTGGAAACATTTTTACCCATTCCGGGTTGAGGTGTTCGCGAACGGCTTTGTCACGAACATAAACAGTGACCTTGGCGATATCATCTGTGCTGCCGCCTGCGGCTTCCATGGCAAGGCGAATATTGGTGAACGCATTGGCCACCTGATCAGCCGCATCTTCTGGAACGTCTCCGCTTTCACCATTGCGTCCACTAATGCCCCCTGAAAACACCATATCGCCAACGCGTACTAGAGCAGGTATGGGGTTGTCTCCATGGGACCCCAGTGCGGGAACATCAATTACTTCACGTTTTGCCATTGGTTTTCTCCTGTTTTGAAAAATGTTGATTAATGGCGAATGCCGAGTTTAAGCCCAGACAGCATTGGCGGTAGCTAAAATTATACCCTGAATTTTAGGCCTAGAAGGCATGGCTTGTCGATACGGGGTATTTGACGTGTCTGCATCTAGGCCTTAGTTTATAAGGAATAATGGGCTGGAAAGGCCGTCATTAGGGAGTACAAACGTGACCGAGAAAAAACCGTCTTCATTGGCGAATGATCCCGAATCTGTGTCTTATAAAAAGCCACCGCAGTATTTTTTCGAGTGGCAAAAGGATGAAGGCATTCCCATCCATGAAACCTTCTATATGGAAGATTTGGGTAAGGCCGAGCTGGCACCATGGGATCGTTTTGGCGGCAATGGCTGTTTCGTCAATCTGACAGATTCTTTTTTGATGGGGTCTTTCGTTCTTGAAATTCCCCCGGGCAAGTCACTAAAAAAAATACACCATATGTTCGAAGGCACGGTCTATGTCGTCAGTGGCCGGGGCGAAACGGTAATCGAACAAAAAGGATGCGATCCCCAAACCATCGAGTGGCAGGAACGCAGCCTCTTTGCGCCGCCGCTTAACACCACCTATCAACATCGCAACCTTGATCCAGATCAGCCAGCCAGATTATTGGTGGTGAACAATGCGCCGCTGGTCCTAAGCCTTTATCATGATGAAGACTTTGTCTTTGGAAATGATCATGCCTTCACCAAACGCTATAAAGGCGAAGAAACCTTTTTTGATGGCGTGCCTGAATATCTTGGCAGTCGTCTGTCGCGGGTGAACTACATTCAGGACCTTTCCGAATACGAACTTTATAATTGGGAATTGCGTGGCAAGGGTGCCAGAACCGCTTTCATGTCGGTTTCTGACAACACCATTGCGGCCCATGTTTCCTCGTTTGAAGTTGGCACCTACAAAAAGGCCCACCGCCATGGCGCAGGCGCCCATGTGGTGATGCTGGACGGGGAGGGGTATTCCCTGTTGTGGAAAGATGGCGAGCCGCGCAAACGGGTTGAATGGCATGCAGGCACGATGTTCGCACCCCCGGAATGGGCGTGGCATCAACATTTTAATACAGGTGATAAACCAGCGCGTTACCTTGCCATTCGCAATAACAATCCAGAACATCCCGTGCGTATGGGGTTGCCAGGGTTTCGACATATTGTCGATGGCAAGACCCAGTTCGGTGAAACGCAAATTGAATTTGATCAAGAAGACCCCGTGATTTATGCGGAATATGCAGCGGAACTGGCAAAAAAGGGCGTGAAAATTCGCCAGGAAATGCCGGGCAAAACTCAGAATTAAAACCAGAATTAAATGAGGGAGAGATTCTATGAATCAGAAATTGACGCGCAACATTCGTCGTACTACCGGTGCTGTCATTGCAGGGCTTTTGGTGGCTGGGTTGTCTGCGCCTTTGATGGCCGCAGAATTGCCAAATGCCACCAAGAAAATTCTCAAAGAACTGAAATTGGATGCCAGCATCCTTAGCGGTCTGGATAAGGAAATGAAGGTGCCCAAAGCCTGGGTCGATGGCGCACGCAAGACAGGAAAATTGCGCATCCATTCATCGTGGTCAAATTCTGAATTTGTGGCTATGTCGGCGCCGTTTCGGGAACGCTATCCCTTTATCAAGATCAAGTATTCCAGGCCAAAGCGTAATGATCGCGCCATCAAGCCTTTGATCGCCTTGAAAACCGGGCGCTATATCACTGACATCGTCAATGGTTTGGGCGGAAAGGTGTTTTTGTATTACAAAGATGACCTTCTGGCCGATCTGCGTGAGCTACCCAATTCCGCCAACATTCCTGCTGGCATGATGGATAAAAAGGGGCGTTGGGTTGGTGTTCGGTTGCGCTATTGGTGTGCAGCGTACAATACCAAAAAGATTAAAAAGGCAGACCTTCCCAAAACATGGGGCGATTTATTGACCATGCCGGCCCTTCGCAAGGGTAATCTGGCGCTGGCCAATCGGCCGAACCAATGGGTTGTCAATCTGTGGTCGGCCAAAGGGCCTAAATGGACCACAAATTTCCTGAATGAATTGTTCACGAAAGTAAAACCACAGCTGCGCAAGGAAGGCACCAGTGCACTGGTAGGCTTGTTGGTTGCGGGTGAATTTAATATGTCCATCAGTGCGGCCCCATTCCGGGTCCAGGAACGTCAGGAATTGGGCGCACCCGTTGGGTTCCATTGCCCAGACCCGGCACCGGTTTCAATTACAGAATCATCTATTTTGAAAGGTGCGCCCAATATTGATGCCGCCAAATTGTACATCAACTGGGTGCTCAGCAAGGAAGGCCAGATTGCTAAATACTCGGCCGACCGCGCCACGCCCATTCACAAAGACCTGATTAAAATGGCCCGGTTCCGTCCCCTTGGGGGCGAAGGCCAATCGGGCAACAAGGTCGCCATGCGCGGCCCGAAAGAAGCCCTGATGCTGCCCGATCTTTACAAGGTGTGGGGGCCACTTTGGGATGGCCACAGCGGGATCAAATATACGGTTGTCACGACCAAGATATTGGCCAAAAAGCGTGGCGGTCGTTTTCTTGAGATCAAGGTTGGTGGCAAAACCCATAAGGTTACCGTCAGTGGTCGACGGACCAAGATCAAGGTCGGGGGAAAGAATGTTTCCAGAAAGAAAATCAAAGTTGGCATGACGTGCGCCATCAATTATCCCGGCCATAAAGGCGAAGCAAAAACGATCGTCTGTCCATAAAAAGACTGTCCATAAAAATTAAGGAGTGGCTCGTAAAAAGCCAAAAGCACCATGGTAGATAATTTTAATGCGCGTTCATCTGGCGATGATGCAACCAAGGAATTTGTTCGTCCCAAGCCTTTTTATGATGCCTGGCAGGAACGCGAGGGTATCCCCAGTTATGAAACATTCCATGTCAACAATTTGATGGATGTGGAACTGGGCCGGTGGGATCGCATGGGCGTTGATGGTGCTTTTTTAAATCTGGCTGATCCGTTTATTTCGTCGTCAATCATTCTGGAATTGAAACCCGGCGAACAGACCCAACCGATCAAGCATATGTTTGAAACGTGGGTATTTGTCATCAAGGGAAAGGGTGATACCCTGATCTGCCAAGAGGGTACCAAAGATCAGGTTGTGCCCTGGCAAACCCAATCCCTGTTTGGCCCCCCCCTGAACACCACCTATACCCATCGCAATACGGATTCAGAAGAACCTGCACGCCTCTTGATGGTGACCAATGCGCCGTTGACGATGAACCTCTATCACAATGAACAATTCATCTTTGATAACAAGTTCACGTTCGATGATCGTTACAGCGGCGAACAGGGATATTTTAATCCAGATTTCGAAGTGATGGGCCAGCGCTACGCCCGCACCAATATGGTCAAGGACATCCGGGAATTTTATCTTCATGAATGGAAGGAACGGGGCAAAGCTGCGCGTTCTGTATTTCTGTCCATGAGCCACCACACCATCGGGGCCCATGTTTCCGAATTTGAACCGGGAACCTATAAAAAGGCACACCGTCACGGCCCGGGTGCCCATGTCATCATTTTACAAGGTGAGGGCTATTCGCTGAACTGGGCCGAAGGTGATGAACCAAAACGGGTGGACTGGTCTGAAAACGCAATGTTTTCACCCCCTGACATGTGGTACCACCAGCACTTTAATACCGGGAAAGGGCCAGCACGGTATCTTGCATTGAAAAGCAAGGGCGCACCGGAACACCCGATCCGCATCGGCGCACCGGGGCCAAATACGGATCCCGATTTCGCCAAAGATCATCAAATTGAATATGAAGATGAATCCCCCGAAATTTATGAAGAATTTCTGGAGTCGCTTAAAAAGAATGGGGCAGAAATTCGGCAAGATCGACCAAAGTATAACAAATCCTGAACCCCGGATTTCTCAAACGAGCATAGGGAGGCCAAAATGTTTTTAAAACGTGCCAATCAAATGTCTCTTGCCCTGCTGATTGCAGGCGGTGTTGCATGTAGCCCGGTTGTTGCTGCCCAATTACCAGCCCCGACCCAGGCTTTGCTTGAAAAGCTGAAGCTTAATCCAGAAATTCTTTCGGGGCTGGATGCCGAACTTGTTGTGCCGAAAAACTGGCTGGCCAACGCAAAAAAAGAAAAACCGCTTAAAATTCTGGGGGCTTGGGACCCTTCGCAATTTAGGAAACTCTCGGCCCCCTTTAAATTGCGCTACCCCGACATCCCCATCAGCTATGCCCGTGGTGGCCGGTATGACCGTGGGATTAAGCCTCTGCTTGCCCTTAAATCTGGCCGGTATCTGAGCGATATTATCATCAGCCCCGGTGGCGATTGGGTTCGTTTTAAAGACATCAACGCGCTGGAAGACCTGCGTGTGGTGCCAAATTACAAATTTCTTTCCAAAGACATGCGCGAAGAAAATGGATTGTGGGTCGGCCAAAAAGTAGCCCACCGTTGCATGGCCTATAATACGGACAAGGTAAAAAAATCAGAAATGCCAAAACGCTGGGAAGATTTGGTTGACGATCCCCGATGGCGCGGTGGGAATCTTGGGATTCCCAATCGGCCCAACCTGTGGCTTTCCATGTTGTGGCTGAAGAAAGGCCCGGACTGGGTTCAGAGTTTTATGCGTAAATTGTTCACGGTCGTGAAACCGCAATTGCGCAAAGAAGGTGCCAACGCCATGATCGGTTTGACCGTGGCAGGCGAATTTCATGCGACCGTTGCGGCCGCTGCGTATCGGGTTAAACAGTATCAGGACAGGGGTGCGCCCATTGCCTTTCATTGTCCGGTGCCCGTGCCGCTCGCCATTTCCATCATGATGGTTTTGAAAGATAACCCGCACAAATATTCATCGTTGATTTTTACCAACTGGTTTTTGTCAAAAGAAGGCCAAATTTCTCAATTTGGCGCAAACAGTGCGGTTCCTGTGCGTGCGGACCTTGCCAATCGCAAAGAATTTATTCCCTTCCCCGAAGAAGTGGCGGGCAAGCCCATTGCCATCCGGGATGAAGGCAAGCTGCGGTTGGAATATCCAAAACTGGTGAATATGTATACGCCGATGTGGCAGAGTGCCGGCGGGCCTGTGGAAAAGACAGGCCCGGCCAAAACTGTTTCCGTGGTCTTGACGGCCGTAAAACGGGGCGGGCGGATCATCTATTTCATGCACAAGGGTAAGAAAAAAACCGCAGGGATCAGTCGTCGGCGGACAGAAGTGACCTTAGATGGTAAAAATACAAGCCGTAAAAAATTCAAACCCGGCATGACCTGCAAGGTTACCTATCCCGGTGATGGAGCGCGGGCCAAAAAGGTCGCATGCAACAGCAAATAGCAAAAAAATAAACTTTATAAAGGAAGCCTGAAAATGACAGATAATTTCAATGCCCGTTCATCTGGGGATGCCGCAACAAAAGAATTTGTAAAGCCACCTGCATTCTATGATGCTTGGCAAGAAGGCGAAGGCATTCCCATCCATAAGGTGTTCCATGTTGAGAACATGATGGATGTGGAATTGGGGCATTGGAAACGCATGGGCGTGCCTGCGGCATTTGTCAATTTGGCTGATCCATTTCTGACCACGGCAATGATCGTTGAAATTCCGCCGGGTGGAAAAACTGAACCCATTACCCATATGTTTGAAACGTGGATTTTTGTCGTCGATGGTCATGGTGAGACGATCATTGAACAAGAGGGCACACCAACCAATGCCGTGCCCTGGCAGAAACGATCGCTGTTTGGGCCGCCGCTCAATACCCGCTATCAGCACGTCAATCTGGATTCAGACAAACCAGCGCGTCTTTTGATGGTGACCAATGCGCCGTTGACCATGAACCTCTATCACAATGAAAAATTTGTTTTTGATAATGATTTCGTTTTTGATGATCGATATGAAGGCGAAAACAGTTTTTTCAATGGCGAACATGAATACATTGGTGGTCGGGTAACGCGGGTTAATCTGATTCCCGATACGCTGGAATTCCAGCTTCTGCAATGGAAGATGCGGGGACACGGGGCCAAATCATTCCATATGTCCATGTCTGGTCACACCATGGCGTGCCATTTATCAGAATTTGCAGTTGGTACTTATAAAAAAAGCCACCGCCATGGCCCGGGGGCGCATGTTATTATTTTAGGCGGTGAAGGCTATTCCTTGTTGTGGAAAGAAGGGGAAGAACCAACCCGGGTGGATTGGTCTGAAAATTCCCTGTTTGCACCGCCAGAATGGTGGTTCCATCAGCATTTCAACACAGGGCCAAACCCTGCGCGGTATTTGGCATTGCGGCGCGGCGGCAGTCCAGAACATCCGCTGAAGATCGGCATGACTGGTGGTGGCGATGGCCCCGATCAGATAGAATATGATGATGAAGATCCTAAAATCTTTAATGATTATGAAGCCGAACTTAAAGGCAATGGCGTAGAAGTCCAGCAGCCGCGCCCTGAATACAATAAACCGTAACCAGCAACATTGAGGTTGGCTTATGCCATCATTCGATATCGTTTCCAGAACTGAACTTCCAGAGGTCGACAATGCCATTCAGGGGGCATTGCGTGAGGTTTCCACGCGCTATGATTTTAAGGGCAGCAATTGCACGATAGAGCGCAAGGACGACGTTATTACCTTGAATGCCGATGATGATTTGAAACTGAAGCAAATTCAGGAGTTGCTTAAGGGCTACTTGGTGCGCAGAAAGGTTGAACCGGGCGCATTTGACTTTGCCAAAGTAGAGGTGGCATCGGGCAATGCTGTGCGCCAAGTGGTGAATATCAAACAGGGCGTGGATCGTGAATTGGCTCAAAAAATCGTCAAGGCAATCAAGGGTTCCAAAATTAAGGCCCAGGTTGCCATTCAGGGCGATGAATTGCGTGTATCAGGGAAAAAACGTGATGATCTTCAGTCCGTGATTGATTTGGTAAAGGGCATGGGCCATGAACATCCGCTGCAATACCTGAATTTTAGGGATTAGCCCAAACGTTGGGGTTTTTTGAAGGTTTCTAAACTGCTGCAATATGGGCTATCATGGCCCCAAGAAAGTTCACTCTGATGGAGGATAAAATGGACGGTCAGAAGACAGAGGCGACATCGTCATACGTTGGAACATCACCGATTAAGGTGAATAAGCTTGGCCATATGGTTTACGTGGTTAGCGACATTGAACGTTCCGTCAAATTCTGGACTGAGGTCATGGGATTTCATGAAACCGATCGCAACGAACGTGGCATGGTTTTCTTTCGCTGTGCAGCGGACCATCATGCCATTGGCCTAGCACCTGGCAATGGCAAACCCCGTGCCGATTTTAAAGAATTCATGCAGGTAGAGCATCTGGCCATGGAGGTGGATAACACCGACATTTTGCTTAAAGCCCGCGATTTTCTAAAGGCGAACAATATCCCCATCGTGTTCGAAGGCCGGAAGGGTGCGGGGTGTAACATCGCCATTAATTTCCGTGATCCCGATGATTATGAATTCGAGATTTATTGCCAGATGGATCAAGTTGATGAATCGGGCAGCCTGCGGCCATCGGATCAATTCAGCCGGGCCAGTTCACTGGATGAGGCCATTGCCAATCCGCTGCCCAAAGGCTGGTAAGCAAGAAACAAATACCGAAAGGTGACGCATTTAAAACCCCCTGGCTTCTGCATATAACGGAAACCGGGGGTTTTTAATGATTAAAGGGGAAACCTCCAATAAATTCGCTCTTTGGTTGGAATGCTTGTTTGACAATCAGGGGGTGTGTTTTCCATAATGAAACACAATAAAAAAGAATCTAAAACGACAATAAGGGGAGAATGAAATGTTTAAATCATATGCTAAAAATGCTGCGTTTGCGCTGCTCGGTGCCGGGGCTATGACCCTTGCAGTGGGTTCTGCACCTTCGTTCGCAGCAGACCC
>Ga0233439_10002413_pt1 | contig 21131 bp, 18 predicted proteins | sample SI_123_September_6_FD_182713 | JGI IMG/M metagenome (GOLD analysis project Ga0233439, IMG submission 182713) | Seawater microbial communities from Saanich Inlet, British Columbia, Canada - SI_123_September2016_100_MG | ecosystem: Environmental > Aquatic > Marine > Inlet | place: Canada: British... | reverse complement strand
ATCAAATCAAAAAAGAAAAAAAATAGCACAAAAATATAATGATCAAATTTCTATAGAACATAAAATGCCATTTAACAAGGAATGTGCATATCATCTTTATTGGGTTAGAGTGAAAAATAGAAAATTTTTCATGAAACAATTGCTAGATAGTGGAATTGAAACAGGAATTCATTACAAACCAATTCATAAAATGACTTTTTATAAGAACAAAACTAAATTGCCAATTACAGAAAAAGTAGGAAATGAAATTGTCTCTATTCCTATACATCCAAATCTTAATGATGATGATGTTGATTATATTATTAAGAAAATAAATAATTTTTTGTAATTTTTATTTTTAAATATAATCCTCTTTTGTAATTCCTTGACCATTTTTAATATTCCTAGTGGCTTTTTTCTTTACTACATCTAAAAGAAATCTAGCAGGAATACCACGTTTTTGTTTTCCAGGTCTCAAAACATCTATGTTTACACCTTCCTCAAGTATATCTCCACTATGAATATCTCTGATTGCTTGAATAGATCTGGTTGCAAATTTGTATAATTCTTCTTCAACTTCTAAGATTCTTTTTTCGCCATCCCCTTTTGATTTATCTGCAGATCTTATTCCTTTTACCATCATTTCAAGTTCTTCTGGAATTAATGCAAAAGCGTGATCAGGACCAGGAAGACTTCTATCTAAAGTAAAATGTTTTTCAATAATTGTAGCACCTAATCCTACAGCCATTATAGGCGCAATAACTGGTTCTACACTATGATCTGATAATCCAACTGGTACATCATATTTTTCTCTTAATTTAGGAATTGTAGTTAAATTCATGTCTTCTATAGGAGCCGGATACTTTGCAGTACATTGTAAAAGCCCTATCTGACAATTTTGATTTTTCTTCATAATGTTTATTGCAAAATCAATTTCATCATATGTGGCAGCTCCTGTAGAAATTAATACAGGTTTTTTTGTTTTGGAAATAAATTCTAAAAGACGTAAATGATTTATTTCATATGATGCAATTTTATGAATTTTTACATACGGATCAACCTGTTTTGCATCTTCAACAGAAAAAGGGGTTGACATGAATAATAGATTTGATGATTCACATAATTCTGCTAGTTCTTTAATCATTTTATATGGCATTGACAAATCTTTAAAAATTTCATTTATGTTCTTTGAATCGTTTAAGTATTCTACATTTCCTGCATTTTTAACATATACTGTCTCGGATCTATATGTTTGAAATTTAACTGCATCCGCATTTGATTTTGAAGCTACTTCAATTAATTTACTAGCCTGGTCTAGATCTTCTTCATAAGAACCAGATTTCCAATTTGAACCTGCTTCAGCAATAACAAGTGTGTGAGATAAATCATTAAAAATACTTGAATTATTTTTTTCCATATCATAACTATTATCTACTGTATATTTTAAAATTATAATTCATAGTAATTTTACTCACACTAAACCAATCTTTTGAATAATATTTTTGAGTTCTTCTTTTGGAATCTTTTCTACATTATCAGAAGAATATTTTGAAGAGGAACCAGATTTTTTAAATTCTGGGTATTTTGATTTAATTTGGTCATCAGAAAATCTTGGATCAATAATCATATAGTTAGAATCACTCTCCCAAGTACTTCTCATTTCATGTTCATTGATTAGAACTTCATGAATTTTCTCTCCTGGTCTAATTGGAATCTTTTTCATTTCTACATCTCCTAACATATCCATTAATGCATCTTTAACATCCATTATTGAATATGCTCTTAGTTTAGGAACAAAAATTTCTGAACCTTGGCCTTTTTTAGCTGATTCTAAAATAAAATCTAAAGCTTCATCCATAGTGATATTAAATCTAGTCATACATGGCTCTGTGATTGTAATTGGTTGTTTGTTCTTAATTTGTTCAATGAATTTGGGAACTACAGATCCACTACTTCCAAGAACATTACCATAACGAAGCGCAATGAATTTAGTTTTATGTCTTTCAGGATTTGTATAATAATTTGCTGTAACAAATAATTTTTCCATTAATAATTTTGTTGCACCGTATGTGTTAAGTGGAGAAACAGCTTTATCTGTTCCAACACCAATAGCTTTTTCAACATTTTCATGCAAACAAGCTTCAATTACATTTTGAGATCCAATCACATTAGTTTTGATAGCTTCAAAAGGATTGTATTCAACCACTGGAACATGTTTGATAGCAGCAGCATGAAAAACAATATCTATATCTTCTAAAGCTTTTGTAAGTCTTGGAAAATCACGTATATCTCCAATAAAGAAACGTAGTCTATCATCATTAAATTTTGATTCCATTGTAACTTGTTTATTTTCATTTCTACTAAAAATCCTAATTCTTTTAACATTCATATCCAAAAGACGTTGTGTAAGGGCTTGACCTAAAGATCCAGTTCCACCAGTAATTAAGATATTTTTATTTTCAAACATTTTCTCTTCAACTTATTTTATTATTATATTTGTAATCATTTATTAATTCTTTTTTTGACTAAAGTTAAGTGTGTCTCCCCAATATCAATTTCTTTAGGAATACTTACCGAAGAAATTATTTCTACATCAAAATTACTCCATCGTTCTTCCATATTCCTATACCATAATAGATCATCGCCTCTACTCCATTTTATCATCTTGTTATCTTCACCTAAATACTCCAAATTAAAAATCCATTTGTTGCTTACTCTAAACAATTCTTTCGTGGCATTTTGCATGTCATCTGGATGAATATGAATTAAAACTCCTCTTGTAAATACTAAATCAAAATGATTATCCTCAAATGGAATATCTGTAAGTGAGCCTTGTTTAAATTCAAAATTTGGCAATTTATTTTTTGCAACTTGTAGGGCTTTTTCATTCATGTCTAATCCATATACTTTAAGTTTAGAATTAAATGACCTTAAATTATTACCAATATTACAACCTGCTTCTAAAATTTTCTCTGCACCTAGAACTAATGATGCATTAGCTATGAAATTTGATAATGATTCTTGATATGACTCATCATTATCTTTAGTATACTCATTCCACAGATCAGAATTATATTTCAATTATAATCACCATATTCTCTAATTCCATTTAATTGGATTTTTTTTAGGTAAATAAATTATGTTTTAGTTTCATTACAGATTTAATAATTGTATAATCATAGAAAAAACATCTAAAATTGTTCTCAAAAAATCGTACTTTTGTAATTGCAGAAATGGCTAATAGTCATGAGGGTGACTTTGTTATAGCAAAGAAAATCATAGAAAAAGCATCAAATTGCAAGGCTGATGGAATTAAATTTCAACGATTTACTGCTGATGAATTAGCTCTTCCAAATCATGAAAATTATCAATTATACCAATCTTTAGAGATGAGCGATAATGCTTGGAAAAAACTAGTTATTTTTGCAAAATCAAAAAAATTACAAGTATTTTTTGATGTATTTGGATTAAAAACTGCTAAAGTCGTTTCAAAATTAAATATAGATGGAATAAAAATTCATTCTGCTGATCTAAGCAATCCTGTACTCTTAAAATTTTTATCAACATTCAAAAAAACGATCTTACTATCAACTGCAGGCAGTTATCCTTATGAAATTCATGAGGCATTAGAATATCTTCAAAAAACTCCTAAAGAAATAATCCTAATGCATGGTTTCCAAGGATATCCTACTTCAATAAATGAGATGAATTTATCACGTATATCTGAACTTAAACAAAAATTTAATTTACCTGTGGGAATCATGGATCATCTTTCAGGTGACTCTGAATTTGCATTAATTGTACCTCTTCTTGCAATTTCAAAAGGGGCAAATGTGATTGAGAAACACATCACACTTGATAGATCTAAAAAAGGATTGGATTATTATTCTTCTTTAAATCCTAATGAATTTAGAACCCTTGTTTCATACATTAGAAAGACAGAATCATCATTTGGAAAGTCTAATTTTTCCTTAAGTACAAATGAAAAGAAATATCGTTTAGATCATAAAAAAAATACAATTAGCAAGAAATTAATTAAAAAGAATAGCAAGCTTACAGAAAATCTTTTTGATTTTAAGCGAACAAAAACCAAAAAAAATTCAGTTCATTTCTTTGAATATGAAAAAGAATTTGCATCTAAGGATATTAAAAAACAAACAATTCTAACATCTGATATGATAACTCATAACAATAAGAAAGTTGTTGCAGTAATTGCATGTCGAGTTGAGTCCTCACGTTTATTTGCAAAACCTTTTCATCTTATTGATAAAGAAAAATTTTCTATTTTGGATTTACTTATAGAACAAATTAATAAATCAAAAATAATATCTGATGTTGTTCTAGCTATCAGTGAAAATCCAGGAAATGAATCTTTTATTAGATATGCCCAAAAAAATCATCTAAAATTTGTATTTGGAAGTGATAAAGATGTTCTAAAGCGATTGATTATAGGTGCTCAATATGTTAATGCAAATATAATTTTCAGAACAACTCCTGAAAATCCTTTCATTTATTGGGAGAAAATTGATGATGTTTTAAACAAGCATATTGATGGCAATTTTGATTTTTCAGTGATTGAAGACATTCCTCTTGGGTGTGGTTATGAAGTTATTAATTTAGATGCTTTAGAAAAATCTCATAAATTTGGAAAAGATAAGCATAGAAGTGAATTGTGTTCATTGTATATTCATGAGCATCAAAAAAGCTTCAAAATTAATCGATTTATGCCTGAGAAATCTTTACAAAGACCAGAAATTCGTTTAACCGTTGATAATCCTGAAGATCTTATGGTAGTGAGAAAAATATATGAAAAATTGGGACAAGGAAAAAAACCTGTTTATCTAAAAAAGATTATTGATTTTCTAGATATGAATAAAGAAATTTCCAAAATTAATTCACATATTCTTCCAGGCAAAAGCCGAATATGGGATTAATCTTTTGTTTTAATTTTTACAAAGAATGAAACGCTGTAATTATTTTTTGATTTTTTCTTAATTAATTTCTTAATTATTTTATCTGAATTAACTATATTACCCAGAATTTTTGGAATAATATTTGCCATATTTAATTTTCTTTTAGTATTGCTAAATTTTGGAAATGTATTAAAAAAATATAATTCAAATGATAAGAAATTTCTCTTTAATAGATTATTTAATTCGTTAAATGTTAATTTTTTAGAATTATAGTATGCATTATTTGGTGTTGTTATAAACATCTCTCCAAAATTTTGTAATACTCTTTTTGACTCACTTAGAATGTTATCCATAGTTGGATAAATTATTTTTTGATCATTTTTCTCTATGTTATCTATTTTAATGTCTAATTCTTTAGCTACTTCTAAAATGTTAGAACAAATTATATGATGAAACGAATTGTTTTTGAATGGAAGATTTGTCATAGATGCACATACATTTTGAATGTCAGAATCCATTTTATTTTTACAAATTTTTAAATCTTCAAATGAATTATCAAGATTTACACGTAAATTAGATTTATCAAATTCTGAACAGATAATTCCTATCCCTCCTCCAATATCTAAAATTACACTATCGTGGATCGTATGAATTTTAGAAATTAAGAAAAATCTCACATCAAAGTCATCCCCCCACCATCTTTTTGAATCAGCTACCTGAATTTTCATTTTTATTCTATCTCGTTCACTCAAAAGAAATCTCCTCTGTTTTTTTAGTAATGAAATTAAAAATTCTTTCACTTGCTTTGCCGTCATTTTGATAATTTACTAATTCAATAATTTTTTTCCGACCTTGGGCAAGATCATTTAGATGCATCTTTTTCACTATGATTTCTTTAACAATTTTTTCTAAATCATCATATTTTTGAAGGTAAATAGATGATCCGTACTCGTGATATCGTAGAACATATTCAAAGCTTTCATTAGAAAAATTGACTGTTAAAAGTGATTTATCTAAAAGAATTGCTTCAATTCCAACATTTGAGAAATCAGTAATTACTAAATCTGCGGCTGATAATATTTTAGATAAATCTCCATCATATGATATTGTATATTTTTCATTCAAACATGTTTTTTTAATTTCACTAATTTTTTTATCGCTTAATTCTCTTGCATCCGATTTATAGACTGGATGAATTTTTACAATTACTTCAAAACTATTTTTGTTGCAATATTTTATAAAATCTGATATCCAAATTTCATCATTATTCCACCATCTGGACATTGCAATAACAATCAATGGTTTTTTAACATTTAAACCAAATTTTTTGTTAATGATTTTTTTTGATTCATCCGTATTGATTGTTTTTAAAAAATCATATTTTGGATTTCCTGTAATTTCTAATCTATTTTTATTGTAATTCAGTTTTAACATTGAGTCACGTCCATCTAATCCATGTACAAAAATTTTATTGACTTTAAACCATTCAGATAGAAATGGTTGCGGACTGATATATCCTGGTAATAAAGAATAACTAGGTATGTTATTTTTTTTTGCATATTCTACTGCAATATTTTCTAACATTTCTCCATCAGCAATAGCAACGATAGATTCAATTTTTGATGTTTTGATAATATTCTCTAAAATTAAAATTAAAGATAATGTTCTACGTGTTTGTTTTAAAAAATATTCTAATAATTCATTCATTCCCAAAATAGAACTATTTCCATTAACAATTTCATTAATTTCAGAATTTATTTTTATCCATAAATTAAATCTTTCAATTTCTTTCTCTAATATTTTTACTTCACTAAATAGATTCATGAATGGTAAATTTTCTTTTCTTATTATGTTACTTGTAGCTAAGTCATTTGTAAAGATTTGATAGATAATTGATGATTTACCAAGTAATTTTAGAACAGGATTCCATGGTTTTAGGTATAAATCCTCCCTTCCAGTAGTTACAAAAAATAAAACTTTCAAATTTGGTTGGGATTTAGTTTTTTTACAAATTTTTTCCATGAGTCGTTCGTTAGAATTTATTTTTACATAATTAAGGAGATTATATGTCATTTTTTTTGTCATCATTCCTGTTATATCTATAAATGCTGTAAAAATTATCTTACAACTTTTTAATGAAAAATTTTTACCAATTGAATTTTTTAAAAAATTATATGATCTTTTTTGAGATAATTTTGTTTGTAGTTTTTCTGTATTGGTAATGTTTAATGTACCAATTTTATTTTTTTCTATTATTCCAATAGTTGGAATGGTATTATATCCCATTTCATTTGCTCTTTTTTTAATTACAAAAAATATTGGAAAATATTCTTTGAAAATAAAAATTGTATCTCTTTTATTTTGAAGAATTTTTTCTGCTTTAAATAGAATAATTAACTGTCTAAACAGTAAATTATCAAATCCACTGAAAATTGAAATTTTCTTATATGTTAACTTGCTGAACGCTTTCCTGTATCCTTCTTGTAAATTTTTTGCTTTTTCAAATATCTCTTTGGCTAAATTTCCATCATCTGGAATTAGTTCACCCATCATTTTTGAATTTATTTTATTTTTTTTTAAAAATTTATGTAAATTGTAATTATCTGTTATTATTTGATTTTGCTCAGGAAAACCCTCTAGATGTTTTTTGATATTTTCAAAATCTATATTTTTTTCATATGAAAAGAATAATTCACATTTCATGATTATTGCCTATTCTTTTATGATTTATTATTAATAGATGTAATTTTGTCAAACTCATCAATAAAACCGCGTAATTTTTTTTAATTGTTTATTGTCTACAAATTAATTTATTAGTTTTTCATTGATTTTTTTACTATTGGTCGATTAAATTGTATCTGTATCTATTTTTTCATGGAATGAGGTTAAGTCACTATTGAGTAATATACGAGTAACTTATTCTGGGTTAATTGCATTTTCAGTAGCTCTCATAGGCGTAATTACTGGAACAATTTTCGTTATTATGGTTACCAGGAGATTAAGTCCTGAAGAGTTTGGATTATGGACTTTAATTGGTAGTTTAGTTGGTTATGTAACAATAATAGAACCTATAGTCACGTATTGGACCACAAGGCAGATAGCCCGAGGAGAGCGTGTTGCAAAAACAGCCATTTCAACAAGTGGTGTATTTTCTGGCGTAGGAATAATAGCATATTTTGGAATAGCTCTTTTTACAGCATATACCCTTGAAGTGGATTTTACAATTTTATTAATTGCATCACTGCTTATCCCACTTACTTTTCTTACAAATATCCTAAATTCAATTAGTTTGGGATACAAACCTCAACATGTTTCTTTTGGTTCACTATCATTTGAAATTACTAAAATTCCTTTAGGAATAATATTTGTTGTATTATTACAATTTGGAATTATAGGTGCATTGATTACTACAATTCTTGCAAGTTCAATTCGATTAATTCTTTTATTTATTCTTTTGAAAGATCAGATTCCTGGAACAATAAATTTTGCCACAATAAAATTTTGGTTAAAAATGTCATGGTTGACAGTCTACCAAAGCTCTTATGGATTAATTTACAAATTTGATGTATTAGTTTTTTCTATTTTAACTGGCTCTTTAACAGGTATTGCTTATTGGGGTGCTGCTGCAGCAATATCAAACTTGGTAGTACATTCTAGAAGTCTCTCACAAGGACTATATCCTAAATTATTAGCAACTTCGAGAAATGAGATTGCTGAAGAAAATTTCAAAAGAACTATGTACTTTGCAATTCCAATTTTAGGTGTTACTATTGTATTTGTAAAACCCATGATGTATATTTTAAATCCTATTTATGCAGAAGGATTTTTTATTGCAATTATTATTTCTATAAGATCATTTGTTAATATGATAATGGGATTTTTTATGAGTATTTTAGAGTCATATGAAAAAGTGGATCTGGATCAAAAAGCTGGTTTTAGAAAATATATGAAAAGTAATCTATTTCTTACTCCTACAATAATGATACTCATATCTGTAATTTACGTAGGTGGTTTAGCAATATTCTTAGTTTTCCCAGGTATTGATCATACGGATGAAATCAATCTTGTTGTTGGATGGTCTTACATTTTGTTATTTGTTAGTATAGGTTTTATGTTACTTAGTGCGTTATTAGTGCAAAAAAGATATCAAATTTCAATTCCATTTATTCCCATAGGCAAATATTCTATTGTTACTCTTGCATCTTCAATCATTGTATATTTAATTATAGAAAATTATTTGATTTATACAGAAAGTGTTTATGACTTTATACCTCAATTAATTCCAATAATAATTCTTGGTGGAATAATGTATTTTGGCCTTACTTATCTTATTGATAAATCTACAAGAAATTTGTTTACATCAATTTTAAGAGAAATAAAAAATAAACTAAGATAGCATTATAATAAACATCTTTTAACTTTTTTCTGTTTGAGTACACAAAAAACTATTATTTCAATATTTATTTCAATTACAATATCTGTCTCTATTTTACTACTTTTTGTAAATTACTATGATCAAACTATTATTTCTGTAGAAAAAAATTCTATATTAAATCAAAATGGAACTAACTTTTATTCAAAATTATCTAATTCAAATAATGAGAAAATTTTCTTAATAGGTTCTAGTCAAATTGGAAGATTTAATGAAACTAATATTCAATATTTATTATATGAAAACGATCAAAATTATGAAGTCTATAATTTAGCAATTAGTGGAGATACTCCAAATAAACGCCTTAACACAATTGATCTTGTTTTAAAATATCAACCTTCTTTAATTGTATATGGTATTGGATATAGAGATTTTGCAGACGTACAAATCCTATCTGAAATTGATAAACCTGATAGTATTTTACCTGATCCAGAAAATATTTCTACCTTAATTATTACATCGTTTGAAAATTATCTTGAATTTGATCTAGAATTGATTAAATCCCCAAAAACAATCACAATCAAACTAATCAAACAAATCCTTGGTCAAAAAGATCCACCAAAAAATCTCCACGATAGACCAAATTCTCCGTTTTATCATACAAGTGATTCAAATTCAATAATTCTAAACAATTTTGAACTAAAAAGATCTATGGCTGCTTTTCCATACAAATTAGACTCGATTAATCCTCTTAATGAAAATAAAGACGTAGATGCTTTAAAAGAAATAATTAATAAAATTCAGGCTCAAAAAATTAATTTAATAATCATTACGATTCCATACAGTCAATATTATTTAGAAACTGTAACTCAACATAACGAAAATGAATTTGATTTAATAATTGATTATTTGTCTGATGAACTTGATATTGAAATATACAAATTTCATAAAAATTTTACAAACAAAAATATTTGGAATTCTAATGATCATATTGCTGTTGGAAATTCATCTATAACACCTAATGTTGAACTAACAAAAATAATATCTAATTTTATTGGAGAATAATGTTATTCAACACAATTGATTTTTTGATTTTTTTTGTTGCTGTAGTAACAACAATAGTGATAGTTAAGAACAAAAAATTTCAGCATTTATTTCTAGTTTTTTCTAGCTATTTCTTTTTCTATTTTTCAAGTAATTATCTAATTACTTTACTATTTTTTTCTACAATACTAGATTTTTACATAGGCAAAAAAATTTGGGAAACCAAAAACATAAAGAAAAAGAAGTTATTTCTGATTGGAAGCTTAGCAGGTAATTTAGGACTATTAGGATTTTTTAAATATTCAGATTTTGCAATATTACAGTTTAATTTTATGGGTGAATTTTTTGAAATTGGTGAATCTTTACCTTTTCTAAATTTAGTATTGCCTATTGGAATTTCATTTTATACATTTCAAACAATTAGTTATACTGTAGATATTTACCGTGGAAAATTATCCCCAAGTGATTCATTAAAGGAATTTGCTTTATACGTATCATTTTTTCCACAATTAGTAGCGGGACCTATCGTTAGAGCTAAAGATTTTCTTCCACAATTAAGAGAAAAACTTGACTCGTTTTCAGAAAATAGAAATTTAAAACAAATTATTTTAAAAAATTCAAATCTTAAATTAGGAATTACTTTGATGGCACTAGGTTTTTTTAAAAAAATGTTTTTTGCTGATAATATATCACCATTAGTTAATTCTGTTTTTTCAAATCCAATAGGATCTGAATCTCTAACAATAATTCTTGCAACAATAGGATTTGGTATTCAAATATATGCTGATTTTTCAGGATATTCTGACATTGCAATTGGAGCTGCACTTGTCCTAGGTTTTAAATTACCACTTAATTTCAATAAACCCTATTTTGCAATATCTCCATCAGATTTTTGGAACCGATGGCACATTTCGTTATCCACTTGGTTGAGAGATTATCTTTACATTCCACTAGGAGGTAGTAGAAAATCGGATTCAAGAACCTATGTTAATTTGATTATGGTGATGTTTCTAGGTGGACTATGGCATGGTGCAAATTGGAATTTTGTAATTTGGGGTCTTTTACATGGTTTGTATTTAGTAATTCATCGTCTACTAAAAAATAAAATTCAAGATACAAAATTACTAAAATTTTTCCAAACAACCTATGGTAAAATTATTGGAATTATAACTATGCAATATTTTGTTTTTCTTGCTTGGATTCCATTTAGAGTACAAGATTTTGATAGTATGCTTTACTCTATGCAAAAATACATCTTTTTTGATTTTCAATATACAAACACAATCGAATTCATTTCTACTCAGAAACTCCCATTATTTTTGATGGGATTGTTTTTCATTTTAAATTTTATTTCATATAGAAAAAAGAATTTACCTAATATTATTTCAAAGTTAAAACTTAGATATTGGATTGTATTCCTAGTGATAATAATGAGTTCAATTTTATTCTTTTATGAAGGAAATCCAGAGAATTTTATCTATTTCCAATTTTAAATATTGAATTATGAAATAACTTTCATTTAAATTTGAAATAATGTATTTTCTTACTGAATCAATATTATTAACACTTAGATTTTATTTATGATAATTATAACTCAGATCGTATACTAATGACTACAGATTGGAAAATACCTCTTTACAAAATTTACACCGATGATGAAGATCTTAATTTAATCACAAAAATTGTCAAACGAGGTACTTTTTGGGCTATGGGACCTGAGATAGAAGAATTTGAAAAAACCATTAAAGATTATGTGGGAAGTGATTATTGTTTATGCTTAAATTCTGGAACTTCTGCCCTTCATGCTGTATTACTTGCATATGGTATTGGTCAAGATGATGAAGTTATAGTTCCCTCTTGGTCATTTATTTCTACAGCAAATTCCGTAATTTTTGTTAGAGGAAAACCTGTTTTTGTAGATATTGAAGGAGAAAATTTTGGAATTGATCCAAATCTTGTTTCTGAAAAAATAACTTCAAAGACAAAAGCAATCATACCTATGGATTATGGAGGTTTATCATGTAAGATTAATGAATTAATGGAATTAGCAAAATCTAAAAATCAAATTTTAATTGAAGATGCAGCTGAAGCTTTGGGTTCTAAAGTAAAAGGAAAAAAGGTTGGTTCAATAGCTGATTCTTCAATATTCAGCTTTTGTGGTAACAAAGTTCTAACTACTGGTGAAGGTGGGGCAGTTGTAACAAATTCTAAAGAAATTTTTGAAAAATTAAAACTTATTCGCTCTCATGGAAGAGTTGATACTAAAAATTATTTTGATAATACTGATGCTGCTCAGTATCTTGGTATTGGATATAATTGGCGTATGTCAACCATTACAGCTGCATTAGGTTTAACTCAAATTTCTAAACTTGACAAAATAATTAAAATGCGACAAGAAAATGCAAAATACATATCATCACATATTTCTAAATTTCCAGAAATTCAAATTCCTAATGTACCTGATGGTTATGATCATATTTATCAAATGTATACAATTCGACTACCTGATAAAATAACTCGTGATAATCTTCAAAATCATCTTTTATCAAAAAAAATTTTCTGTAAAGTATACTTTGATCCAATACATCTGACTACATTTTATAGAAAAGAATTTGGAACATCAAAAGGAATGCTTCCTGTAACAGAAAGATTGTCAGAACAAGTTCTCACATTGCCTATTTATCCAAACATGACAAATGAAGAAAAATCTTATCTTGTTGAATCAATTTCTGAATTTTTTGAAAAAACTAAAGCCCCTGAATGAAAACCTTTTTCTGCATTTCTTTAGAAGAAAATAATAATTTCTCATTACTGTATTTTACATCTTTATAATTTGATATTGTTCCATCTTCTATGGCATTTTTTATTTCTTCAAATGCATACTCTAAATTTTTTGTTGGTTTGAATCCAAAATTCTTAATTTTATCTCCTGAAACCTTATAATTTCTTTCATCTAAGATGTCTTTAGAAATTTTTATCTCACAATTAGTTAATTTTTTGATTCTTTCTGCAGCATCTTTTATAGTCATATTTTCAGAAATTACATTATAGGTTCCATCAATTTTATTTTCTAAAACAAAAATTAGTGCATCGGCAGCATCTTCTACATGTAAAAATGGTCTAAATTGATCACCACCATGTACGGTAATTGATTTTTCTTTCAAAGCTTGAGCTATGAATAAATTAATTACTAAATCAAACCTCATTCTGGGAGATAATCCAAACAATGTTCCAAATCTGAGGATTGTTGGAGCTCTGTTTAACCATCCAATTGCTCTTTCTGACATATATTTGGATTTTGCATAAAAGTCCAAAGGTTGGACATGTGATTTTTCAGTAATTAATGAGTCTGGTTGTGATCCATACACTGAACATGTACTTGCAAAAATATAATTTTCAATTTCATGGAGTTGGCATAATTCTGCAATATTTTTAGTTGCAAGATAGTTTATTTCTTCACTAGTTTTTGGCTCTATACTGGATGCAGGCATTCCTACAATTGACGCTAAATGAATTACTGCATCAATATCTTTCATTGCACGAACAGTTTCGGTCAAATTTCTTATGTCTGTCTGAATACATTCAAATTTTTTATCAGATATGCTTTCAATTGATTCTTTTCCATACCATAATTGATCTAATACTCTTACATTGTAGCCTTTATTGAGTAATTTCCGAGACAATACTGAGCCTAGATACCCTGCTCCACCTGTGATTAATACTTTCATTTACAAACTCAATGAAGTATCATGTTCATTTAAGTTTAAGGGTGATTCAAAAACTATTTGATGTTGAATAAAGGAATAAAATTGTAGACATGAATATTCTAATAGTTAAAAATAATTTATGTTGTAATCATTTGGAAATCTCTTTTACATTAATTATAAAAAATATTATCTATATAATAACTAGAAATTTATTTTCCTATAAAGAAAAGATAAAATGATCACTGTAAGTATTAAAAAAACTGTAGGGGAAGAATGGAATTCTAGACTGCTAAAGTCAGAATTAGCAACAATAAATCAGACAAAAGAATGGGGAACAATAATGCAAGAAACAGGACAAACACCTCTATTTCTTGAATTTGTTAATGAACAAGAAATCATAATTGGGCAATTATTAATTTTAGTTCAGTCTAGATTTCAAAAAAGAAAGTTTTTGAACAAATTAATACCAAAATTTTTTGTACAAAATAATTTAATTGCTTTTTGGTCATATGGACCAATAATTTTTGAAAAAAATTATACTAAAGATGTTATTACGGCATTAAATAATTTCTTGATTATCAATAAATATGGAGTTCAAGGTGTTACACATCCTCTACTAAAAATTTCTCCCTCTTACTTTTCATCAGAATTTAAAATTCAAAAATGGATAACATATTTGATAAACTTACAAGCTTCTAAAGATGAAATTTTTACAAAGATCGATAAACATAGTGGAAGAAAAAATATTAAAAGATCAATTAACCGGGGAGTTTTGATTGAACAAATAACAGATCAAAATTTTCCACAATTTCAAGAATTAATGAATCAACAAAGATTAGATCAAGGAAAAGATGAACTAAATTTTCAATTAAGTACAAATTTTTGGAATTTACTGAAACCACTTGGTTATTCTGGATTTTTAGCAAAATTGAATGATAAACCAATAGGGGGCTTACTTTTCTCATTTCCTCACAAGTATATCATTGAAGCTTCCGTAGCAAGATCAAAAGATGATTCCGAGAAAAATCTTTATTCACAAGATTTGATAAAATGGAATATTATCCAATGGGGTATAGAAAACAACATGAATTTTTATGATTTGGCAGGTGCAAATCCAAATCCTACTACTGAAAAAGAAAAAGGTATTCTTAGATATAAGAAAAAATGGGGTGGAAAAGAACATGAATATTATATCATTACAAAATAATTTAGGATTAAAATGACCATTTTGTCTACAAATAATCTTTAATTGCTATTAATTAAAATTAAACATAATTTCAAAGAGATGAATCTACAAACTTGACTGATAAAATTTTGTATCTTATAGATGGATGGTTTTTTAATTTTGGGGTGGCACACAATTTACAAAAACATGAAAAATTTGATTCATACGCGATTATTGATGTAGATGACAAAGCTAGAGATTTTTATGAAAAACAAAATCTTGTTAAGTTTAACAAGGAATGGTATTATCTTGACGCATTTAATACAAAAAAGAAAATTCCTGATCTAAATTATCTTTCAAATTTTGAAAGTAGGTATAAAATTAATTTATGGTCTATTATTTATAACGACAGAGAATTTTACAAGTATAATAAATTTCATAATTTTTCATATGATGATATTTTGTTAATTTTAGAACAGGAATGTAGATTCTTTGAACAGATTCTAGATGACATTCAACCTGATTTTCTTTCAATGTATATTCCTGTTTCTCATCATCAACAATTGCTCCTTAAACTTGCTAAAAGAAAAGGAATCAAAATTTTGATGTTTACACCTGTACGATTTGGTGGCAGAATGATGATATCTGAAGAGGCAGGCATGCCTGATAAATGGAATATTCATAAAACCATATCCTCCGAAAAGAAAACATTTGAAGAATTAGAAAATTTTCTTAAAAATCATGATTCGTCTAAAGCAATTGCAAATTACACAAAAGCTCATTTTGAATCTCATAAATTTGAACGTTATAAAGCCATTCTAAATTTTTTTATTTCTAAAAGAGGAAAAAATTATAACAATCGATATTCTAATCTTGGAAAGACAAGAATTAAAACTCTTTTAGATAAATTCTCTAGATATTTTCAAAGAAAATCAGCTATATCGTTTATGAATAAATATTTTATAAAAAACTTAAATGATAATACAAATTTTGTCTATTTTGCATTACATTCTGAACCTGAACGTGCACTTTTAATTGGTGCACCCTATTTTGCCAATCAAATTTCGGTAATTGAAAATATTGCAAAATCATTGCCTATGGGTTATAAATTATATGTAAAGGATCATCCTGCTCAAGTTGTTTACGGATGGCGAAACATTTCATATTATAAACAAATTATGAGTTTACCAAATGTAGAAATACTTCATAACTCTCTTACATCTGCTCAGATAATACCTAAAAGTAACCTCGTTATTTCCATTGGAGGAACACCTGGTGTTGAAGCAATTTTTCATAAAAAACCATCAATAGTTTTTACAGACCAATTGTATTCTGATTTACCTTCAGTTTATCAAATAAATAATTACGAAGAGCTTCCAAAAGCAATTGAATTATCTCTACAGAAACAGGTAGACATTAACGATCTGGCAAATTTTGTGGAAAAAATTAAAAAAGTTTCTTTCAATTTTGTGATAAATAATATAATGGAAGACTTTTCAATAAGATTTGGATTTAAAGGTCCTGTCATGGATGCATTTATGCCCGTAGCAGAAGTTAAGTCGTTTTTAGATGATCATAATCTTGAATTTCAAAAACTTGCAAGCGAACACCAGAAAAAAATTCAAGAACATAAAATTAAGAGTTAAACAATAAATTAGTTATTTCACCACATATGCAGGAGTCATGCTAAATGGAAGTTTCTTCACATGGATTTTTTTATCCTTAAAATACTCCTCAACAGCTATAGTTTCACCAGGAAATGTACCATAATCATCAAGCATGAGAATTCCACCTTTTGAAATTCTAGGAAATAAATTTTCTAGGATGGTAACTGCAGGTTCATAGATATCCGTATCTAAATTTAAGATAGATATTCTAAGTTCAGGATGTTTTTTAAGATATTTTGGTATAGTTTTTGTAATATCTCCTTGTACTAATTCTACATTACGCTCAACTCCTTTATTTTTTAATATTTTAAATAATTGATCTTTTGAAATACTAGTGTTTCCTGCATTATTGATGAATTTTTTTCTAAATTGTTTATCTGGTTTAAATTTTGTCTGAGGGAATTTTCCAAATATATCAAAACCAATAATTTTCTTAGAAAAAGGATTCCCAAAAAGATCTCTAAATGTAGCAAACCTTGTTAAAGACACTCCTTTGAAAACACCACATTCTACAATTGCTCCAGGAACATCATTAGACATTTTAAATAATTCATAATGAGATAAAATTTTACTTATGCGGTTAATATCACATGATAAATAAAAATTATTTTCATATTCAAAAGATTTTTTGAAATTAGGTAACTTTATCATGATACCTCAATTATTATCATAAAAATAAATTTACATCTTATTATTTAAAATTTTTAATCATTAAAAAATTATTTTTCTTAGAATAGATTTTTTGAACAATTTGTAGACATTAACATTATAATAATTGATTTTATTATTTTATATTCACAATGGAGGTTTTAGTCATAATTCAAGCTAGAATGGGTTCTAAAAGATTACCTGGTAAAATAATGAGAAAAATTGAAGGGAAATCTGTACTTGAACATATTATTACCTCATTAAAATTTTCCACTGAAATGAGTAAGTTGATTGTTGCAACGACATCTAATTCTGAGGATGATGTAATTGAAGAATTAGCAAAAAAATTAAATGTATTATGTTTTCGTGGTAGCAGATTAGATGTTCTAGATAGATTTTATCAATGTGCAAAAAAATATCAAGGAAATCTTATTGTTCGCATAACTGCTGATTGTCCATTAATTGAACCTACAATACTTGACTCTGCAATTAAACTATGCAAAAATGGAGAATATGATTACTGCTCTAATATGATTCACCAAACATATGCAATGGGGTATCTGGTTGAAGTCATTACTTTTGAAACACTTGAAAAATTACATAAAAACAATCTAGATCCTTTCAATCGAGAACATATTACTCCAGATATTAGAATGAATCCTGAAAAATACAAGATTATAGAATTATTATTGCCTAATAATTTGGATCGACATCATTGGAGATTAACTTTAGATTATGAAGAGGATTTTCAATTGATCACTAAAATTTTTTCACATCTCTATAATCCTGATTCATATATTAAATACGAATCAGTCGTCCAACTATTAGATAACCATCCTAATCTTTTAGAAATCAATAAAATGTATTTGTAGACGTCACAATTTTTTTATCTTATTATAGAATTTATGTTCAAAGAAAAATTATTGTTCTATATTATTTTTAATAATTTATACATTTTATTAATTCAAAAGCTTCTGCTTTTTGTACACCTGCTTGAATTCCTCTTTGTGTAGCTAGACTTTCTATAGACTTTATCGATCGTGGATGTGGAAATTTTTCTACTTCACTTTTATATACTTGAAAAGCCTTTATTTTATAAGAAAACTCTTTTGATACATTTTCAAATAAATTGGGATTGAACGGTTTCATAATTATATTGGGTATTTCGTAACACAAAATTTGTTTGACTTTATTTGATGAAGGTCTTGTAGCTACTAAGGTGGATTCAAACACTATTTGATGATCTTTATTTAGGTCGTTATGAGGTGTTGTATAAACAATATCTGGTTTAATTTTTGAAACTATGCTTTCAAGTTGTTTATTTATTTTCAACTGAGGGATACTATCTAATTGCATGTCAGAAAATTCTAAAAAATCAAAACTAGAAATTCCAAGGATCTTGCAAGATACTATACATGCTTTTTTCCTAACCTCAATCATTTTCTTATTGCGATATTGAGCTGTTGCCCCCTCTGTAACAACGCATAGATGCACTTTATTTCCTTTCTTAGTATGCTTTCTTATTGTGGCTCCCATTCCTAAAACCTCATCATCTGGGTGAGCTGCAATTACCAAAACATTCATTGTATTTCCATGAGGAATGATATTAATAAATTAATTTTACTACAAAATAATTTACTCTATATGTATAGGGAAATGTATGTCACATTAACAAAACTTACAAATACTATGGAGATAATTCTCAAATCTTATATTCTAAAAAATGAATTTTAAAAACAAAGAATTTTACAATTTTTTTAGGTCATTATATTGAATTTATTTTTTAGGTTTTAAGATTCCAAAACCTGTTTTCATAATAACATCATCATTATAGACAGTATCTATTTCATATTCATTCTTACTAGTGATTTCATTCCAAAGGCGAGGAATACCCTCATGTACTTTTGATTTTATATCATGTAAAATAATAACTCCATTATCCGAAATCATTTCCTTATAATTTTCAAAATCTTTTTTTGCTATTTCATAATCATGATTTCCATCAATAAAAATTAAATCAAAAGGGCCTAGTTTTCTAGCATTGTTTATTGAATACTGGGATGTAGAATCATTACAAATTAATGTCAAGTTTTTAAATCTGAGATTTGCTCTGAAGGCACTACTGCTAACAGGACCCTCTATGATGTCGATGGCAACAATTTCCTGAAAATTAAAAATTTTTTTTAATATAGTATTTGTAAAACCAGCATGAAATCCTATTTCTAAAAATTTTTTAAAACGAAATTTATTTTCTTTTTCATATTTTTTTAATGCAGAGATAAAATCAGTAAATTCATTTGGATTTTGTTGTAAATGATTATTTGATCCATCATAAAGTCTGTATCCACCCCATTCAATATTTGCCTGATGTTTTAGGAATTCAATAAACTGGGAGTTATCCTCTCCAATAAAGTCACTTGAAAATGGGTCCATAACAATCAAACGTCATTTATTTAAAATATATACTTTTAAAAAAATAAAAAAGTATGTGGCAAAAAATATGAATTATTTTACAGTTCATATCTAATGTTAATGAGGATTATATTGCTTACAATAGATTATTTTTTTATAAAATGTGGTATTGGGTTTTCATCAATTTTCATTCCCATAGCTCCAAAAAATTCATCAACAGCTTTAGTTTCACCCCATACAGGATTTTCCTTGTCTATTCGTTCATAATTTTGGAAAACCATTATGCCATTTTTTGGCACTCTGGGATAAACAAAATCTAATGCGAACAATGTGCTTTGGTATAGATCAAAATCAAATAAAACAAATGAAAATTTTTCATTAGCAAGTTTTTGGGGTACTATTTCCTCGAAAATACCTTTAGTCGTTATGATTTTATCATCAACTTTAAACTCTTGAAATTTTTTAATTACATATTCATAACTTGTATCAGAAAGCCATCCTTTGAATTTGCCGTCTTTATATCCAGAAAACTCATCGTCGAAAGGCAATCCTGTAAAAGTATCACACGCAAATATTTTTTTCTTTGATTTAATTTTTTTCAAAAAATGTGCAAATAGTGTTGTGGTTCCTCCTTTATACACACCAAGTTCTAAAACATCACCCTCTATTGATTCAGTTTTCACTAAAAATTTTAACTGATGATCTATATCAGCTTCACGTTGTACATCTTCTAATCTTGAAAAATTTTTTCTACGATAGTATAGCTCACTTATTACTTGACGATTACTACCTTTGAAAACATTCAAGTTCCATTTAATGGGTTGACAAGCTATTAACAATCTAGATATCGGTGAACGAGGTAAAAATTTGAGATAATTATCTTTAACATAGTGATACTTTTGTGAAAGCATTTGATATTTGGAAGGTTTTTGTTCAGCTATATCGCCCTCTATTATAGCCATAAAATTAAATTGAAATGTCAAGTTAAATATAGTTTTCTGTAAATTTTACACCTCACATATTTTATTCTTCTTTAACTTTCTTAACAAAAATCTTGTAGACAATTTTTAATTCTTGAAATCATAAATATTTAAAATAGTATTTGTCTACCATTTAATTCCATTTGGTAATATGATCTTATTCTGAAAAATAATATTTGTTCAACAAACAAAAGTAATCTTATAATAATTACCAATACTGTATAACCTTATTGAAAATAGGTGA
>Ga0233439_10002410_pt1 | contig 21149 bp, 18 predicted proteins | sample SI_123_September_6_FD_182713 | JGI IMG/M metagenome (GOLD analysis project Ga0233439, IMG submission 182713) | Seawater microbial communities from Saanich Inlet, British Columbia, Canada - SI_123_September2016_100_MG | ecosystem: Environmental > Aquatic > Marine > Inlet | place: Canada: British... | reverse complement strand
TCAAATTTGCTCGATAATTTTGAAAGTTCTTGGCTGATCTCTCGGTAACGACATTGTTGTTCTGGATTAAGGTTAATGCCAGAGAGTTCAAAGTCACGTAATGCATTTTGAATGGTTTTTTGTTGACCTTGATTTAACCTAGAGAAGCCAGGGCTATTTGAAATTTCAAAATAGGCATTATAGAGCGCTTTATTTTGGCCCATTTCTGTTGAGTACTGGCTGAGCTTGGGTAGGCAAGCATTATACGCTTCCCGAATGTCGTTATTATTAACGACGGAATTGATATGACTGACAGGGGACCATGCTTTGTTGAGGCGGTCTTCAGTTTTCTCAATAGGATTAACAAGATTTTCCCAACTAAAAGGTTCTGTTATCTGCGTTGTTATTTTAACAATAGCACGGCATTCTTCCAGTAAGTGATCAATAGCGGGCTCAATATGGCTGGGTTTTATTTCTGAAAAAGGAGGGAGTGTAGCTGAGGTCAGTAACGGGTTGTTCATAATTTCTTTTTGCGTTAATTATAATAGGGACTTTGCTTTAGCCGGATTCTTGTTAGGATTAAATATTTACATCTAATAATTTATCGTATCATTAATTCTGGATGTAATAAGACCATTCTTGTTAATTAATGACCAAGGCAGCGTAAGCGTAAAGAAGGACTTCCAATTTATGTCAACACTAAAAAGTTTTAAGGGTTTGCAACCAAGCGTCGGGGCGGGTGTGTTTATCGATGCAACCGCTCGGGTCATAGGCGATGTGATTTTATCTGATCATGTATCAATTTGGCCGATGGCCATCGTGCGCGGGGATGTTCAACAGATTACGATAGGTGAGGCTTGTAATATTCAAGACGGGTCGGTTCTACATGTATCCCATGATAGTCCTTATGCGCCTGGGGGATTCTCATTAACATTGGGTATGGGTGTTACGGTAGGACACCGTGCGGTTTTGCATGCTTGTACGATTGGTGATAATTGTTTGATTGGTATCGGTGCTGTTGTGATGGATGGTGCGGTGCTAGATAATTTTGTGATGCTGGGTGCCGGAGCGCTAGTGCCTCCGGGTAAGCATCTGGAAGGTGGGTATTTATATCATGGATCACCCGTGCGTAAGATCAGGCCGTTAACAGCAGCGGAAAAAGATTACCTCATTTATTCTTTTCAGCATTATAAGCAATTGAAAGATCAGTATTTAAGTGAGCAAGAATAATAATAATCGTGGAGTCTTGGCACTGCTTGCACTCAAGGTGATCGTTGGTTAAAGACGGTCGTTTGCTAATGCCTCGATGATGGGTTGTGTTTCCGGGCGAATGCCACGCCATAAGTAGAATGCTTCGGCCGCTTGCTCAATGAGCATACCGAGACCGTCTAGGCTTTTGTCGGTGAATTGTTGGCTCCACAACACAAAGGGGGTGGCTTTGTTACTGTAGGCTAAATCATAACAAGTCGTTTGTGAATTCAGCAGGCCATCGGGCAAAGGCGGTAATTGGTTGCTAAGACTGGCAGATGTTGCATTTAATATAAGATCAAATTTTTGTCCGGGTATTTCTGAAAAACCACAGCCAATAATTGGGACTGTATGGGCAAATTCCAGCGCTAATTGCTGTGCTTTTGAGGGAGTACGGTTAGCGATCACAATTTGTTGGGGGGTTTGCGCTAATAGCGGCGCGAGAATTCCTCGGGTTGCTCCCCCGGCACCGAGAATTAGAATATTATCAGCCCTGAGCGATACTTGATGGTTTTGAGTGAGATCAAGAACCAGTCCAACCCCGTCAGTGTTATCCCCTAATAGTGAGCCATCGGTTTGTTGAATAATGGTATTAACCGCTTTGGCGTGTTGCGCACGATGGGTTAAATGGTCGACGGCCTGGCAGGCGATTTCTTTGAGTGGAACCGTGCAGTTAATGCCTTTTCCCCCCTGCTTAAAGAAATCGTTGAGTTGCGTAGTGAATTGTTCAGCGGAGACTTGTTGGGCGCTGTAGTGAAGTTTTTGACCCGTTTGTTCAGCAAAATGATGGTGAATGAAAGGCGATTTACTATGATTTATGGGGTCGCCGAAGACGGCGTAGTGATCAAGTTTAGTCATGTTCTTTTAGCCATTGGGCAATGTTTTTTGCATAATAGGTCAGGATCGCATCAGCGCCGGCTCTTTTGAAGCCTAACATAGACTCCATCACGGTATTTTTTTCATTAATCCAGCCATTCTGTGCGGCGGCTTTTAACATGGCATATTCACCGCTGACATGGTAGGCAAAAGTAGGGGTTTTAAATTCTTGTTTGATGCGATAGATAATATCCAGATAGGGTGTGCCAGGCTTCACCATAACGATGTCAGCGCCTTCGTTCAAGTCCAGAGCAACCTCTTTTAAGGCTTCATGGGTATTGGCAGGATCCATTTGGTAGCTATTTTTATCAGCGTTTCCAAGTGCAGTATTAGAACCTACTGCATCGCGAAATGGCCCGTAAAAACTGGAAGCATACTTGGCAGAGTAGGCGAGAAGTTGCGTGTTGGTATAGCCATGCTCTTCAAGCGCTTGACGGATCGCGCCAATCCGGCCATCCATCATATCGGACGGTGCCAGAATATCAGCACCGGCTTGCGCATGAGAGAGTGCTTGTTTGACTAAAACGGTAATTGTTTCATCATTTAAGACATAGTTTTTTTCATTAATAAGGCCATCCTGGCCGTGTGCGGTGTAGGGGTCTAGGGCTACATCAGAAATAAGACCTAAGTCCGGGCATTGTGATTTTAACGCTCGGATAGCACGTTGAATAAGGCCGTCAGGGTTGTAGGCTTGTTCGGCGTTTTCTGATTTAGCCGTAGCGTCAGGCACAGGGAATAAGGCGATCGCAGGAATGCCTAATTGCAGAATTTCTTGTGCTTCATCAATGAGCCGGTCAATTGACAGTCGGTTAATTCCCGGCATGGATGGGATGGGTTCAGATAAGTTGTGACCTTCAATAATAAATAAAGGGTAAATTAAGTCATCGACAGTTAACCGTGATTCACGAACCAAACGTCTTGAAAAGTGGCTGCTACGTAGACGTCGCATGCGTGTTGTGGGGAAATGAATGTTATTTTCCATGGTTTGCAGATAAAATAAAGAGGTGAATATTGATAAATCGCATTGTATCAGGGATTTATAATAAAAATTTGCCGATAGTATAGAAGAACACTTAACAGGAATTTAAAGAATCTAAAAATGAATAGATATAACATAGGGAACGGCGTAGGGATTTTGCTATTAGTTTTGTGGCTAACACCTTTAAAGGACGTCGCGGCAGCTGATTTATTAGCACCACAAGTTGTTTTAAAGGAAGCCTCTACACAGTTCAAGGAAAGTTTAGCAGATGAGGGTGTTAGTAAAGATTTTGTAAGTGTATACCATAACGTGACAGTGATTATTGAACCTCGTGTTGATTTTGAGCGTATTTCAAAATTAGTTTTGGGTAAGTTGTGGAAAAAGGCAACCCCTGAGCAACGGGTTATTTTTAAGCAAGAATTCAAGGTGAAATTAATTCGAACTTATACGCGTGCATTTTTGGAATTTAGAGAATGGTCAATTCGTTATTTGCCCTTGAGAATGGCTAAAGAGGCTAAAAAAACGGTTGTCAAAACAGAGGTTTTGCAGCCAGGCGTCCAACCTATCGCAGTTAATTATCGAATGCATCTGAAAAAAGGGACCTGGTTGGTTTACGATATTATTATTGAAGGTGTCAGCTTGGTTACTAACTACAGAAGTAGTTTTAAGGGACAGGTTAAGAGGGTTGGTTCCTTCGATGCGATGATTGATAAATTACGAAAAAATAATTTAGCGGCCTTGGCGCCTTGAGCATTAATAGACGGGTATTTGATTGTAAATAATGGTGTCCCGGGTAGATTCAATATTCTCTAAGCCGCTTGCAGAGGTGGCCGATTTTAAATTTGATACCGCTGTCGTGTCTGTTTTTCCGGATATGATCCAGCGATCTGTGCCGGGTTATGGGGCCATGATTTCGGCGATTGGACTGTTGGCTGAGCGTTTTGTTCAACCGGAGAGTATTTGTTATGACCTTGGCTGTTCCTTAGGTGCTGCGACGTTATCCATGCGGCATCAAATGACGGAGTCGGCCTGTGAAATTATTGCTGTTGATAATTCACCGGCAATGGTGGCACAGTGTCAGCAGCTAGTTGAAGAAGATGATGGTTTAATACCGGTTCAGGTGATCGAAGCAGATGTGCGAGAGGTTGTTATTGAGAGGGCTTCTGTCATTGTACTTAATTTCACCTTGCAGTTTTTGCCACTTAGCGATCGTTTGTCGCTATTGACGAATGCTTATCAAGGATTGTTACCGGGCGGCATCCTTATTCTGTCGGAGAAGTTACAATTTTCTGACGATCGTCAGAATGAATTACATACGGATATGCATCATATCTTTAAGAAGGCCAATGGTTATAGCGATCTGGAGATAAGTCAAAAACGGTTGGCACTTGATAATATCTTATTACCTGAAACGTTAGTGGCGCATCAGGAACGGCTTCGTCGTATTGGTTTTGAGAGCAGTGAGGTTTGGTTTCAGTATTTCAATTTTGCCTCGATATTAGCGTTGAAATGATTGATTACCAGCCGTTATATGAATTTCTGACGGAGGCGAATGCTCAACAATGGGTGCGCTTATTGCCTGCTCAAATTGAGCAGGCATTAAGTCAGTCAAAACACGGTAGTTTGACTGCTTGGAAAGATATTGTCGAGGCATTGCCAGAAGGCTTTGGCTTGCAAGAGGGTCTTAGAGACGGTGTGGTCACGATTGGTCAAGCGACGGATATGACGCCGGCCATGCAAGACGATCTGAAGAAAAAACTACATGCTTTTCATCCTTGGCGGAAAGGGCCGTTTAATGTTTTAGGTGTTCCTATTGAAACGGAATGGCGTTCTGATTGGAAATGGGACCGACTAAAAGAAGCGATAACGCCATTGTGTAATCGTTTGGTGTTGGATGTGGGCTGTGGTAATGGTTATCACTGTTGGCGAATATTGGGCGAACAAGCCAAAATGGTTGTTGGCATCGATCCGACATTAGTTAATGTGATGCAATTTCAGGTTATTAGAAAACTCTATGGGGAAGCAGCCATCTATGTGTTGCCGTTAACATTAGAGCAGTTACCGCCATCTTTGGCATTGTTTGATACTGTTTTTTCGATGGGTGTTTTATACCATCGACGTTCACCGATTGATCATTTGCAGGATTTGCGTAGTTGTTTGCGTCCGGGGGGAGAGTTAGTTTTGGAAACCTTGGTGACGGAAGGAGATTGTCATCATGTGATGATGCCGGGAGAACGTTACGCTAAAATGCGTAATGTTTGGTTTTTACCGAGTTGTGAGGCGTTGATCCTTTGGTTAAAACGTTGTGGGTTTAAAAACATTCGGTTAATTGATGTGAGTCAAACGACTGTAGATGAACAGCGCCGCACGGAATGGATGACTTTTAATTCATTACAAGATTTCTTAGACCCTGATAATCAAGATTTGACCTGCGAAGGGATGCCTGCGCCACGGCGTGCTATTATTATTGCAAATAATCCATAAAAAAGAGATGAAAATGAAAGACCCTACGGTAGGATTTATTAGTTTAGGTTGCCCTAAGGCTTTGGTTGACAGCGAGCGTATTTTGACAACACTGCGAACTGATGGCTATCAGGTCGTTGCTAATTATGATTCGGCTGATTTAGTGGTCGTCAATACCTGTGGTTTTATTGATGCTGCTGTTGAAGAATCACTGAATAGTATCGGAGAAGCTATTACGGAGAACGGTAAGGTTATCGTGACCGGTTGTTTAGGGTCCAGAGAAAATGAGATACGCGCTAAGTATCCTCAAGTTTTGAGTGTGACAGGGGCGCATGCTTATGATCAGGTGGTTGCTGCGGTCCATGATCATCTTCCCATTGTTTCAGATCCTTATAAAAATTTAGTGCCGCCACAAGGTGTGAAATTGACACCCAGTCATTATGCTTATTTGAAAATATCAGAGGGCTGTAATCACCGCTGTACATTTTGTATTATTCCTTCCATGCGGGGTGATCTGGTGAGTCGCTCTATTGACGATGTTTTGGTGGAGGCTGAAAAACTTGTAGCTGCAGGTGTTAAGGAGTTGTTGGTGGTCTCTCAAGATACCAGCGCTTACGGTGTAGATATTAAATATCGGGAAAGTACTTGGCGTGGACAGGCATGGAAAACCCAGTTTTATGATTTGGCACGGGCATTGGGTCAATTAGGGGTGTGGGTACGCATGCATTATGTTTATCCTTACCCACACGTGGATAAGATCATTCCGTTAATGGCAGAGGGTAACGTTCTGCCTTATTTGGACATACCTTTTCAACATGCGAGTCCTCGGATTTTAAAATTAATGAAACGTCCGGCTGCGACAGAAAATAATTTAGAACGGATTCAGGCATGGCGTAAGATTTGTCCTGAGATTGTTATACGCAGTACTTTTATAGTGGGTTTTCCGGGAGAAACGGAAGCTGAATTTGAGTTGTTATTAGACTTTCTGACTGCCGCACAATTAGACCGTGTGGGGTGTTTTACCTATTCGCCGGTTAAGGGTGCTGTTGCTAATGCGTTAGTCGATCCGGTTCCTGAATCGGTAAAAGAGGAACGATTAAAACGCTTTATGGCACATCAGGCTGAAATAAGCAGGGCTAAAATGAGCAATCGTATTGGCACGATTGAACAAGTGTTAGTCGATGAGGTAGTGGCCGAAGGTGCCGTTGCCCGCAGTCGCTTTGATGCCCCTGAAATAGATGGTCAAGTTTTTATTGATGGTGCAACACACCTACAAGTAGGTGATTGGGTTAAGGTCGAAATAGAAGATGCGGATGAACATGATTTGTGGGGTAAATTGATTTAAGTATATTGCTGACAGGACGCGCTCAAATCAGCAGACATTGTCAGGGATTAATGTTGTTTAATCCACTGGCTGGTTTTTTCTGTCAATTCGGTCAGCACCGTTTCAGGACTTTTATTCAGGCGTTTTAATAGCTTAAATGAATGATCGCCGCCGTCTACAATCGTTAACGTGGGTTGGCTTGATAATCTTGAGAATGATGCTTCCAATAAGTTTATTTTTCCTAGCGTATCGCGTGTTCCTTGGAAAAATAATAAAGGACAGGTGATTTGAGGAAAATGCTCATTTTTTAAACGATCCGTTTTCCCGGGAGCATGTAACGGGTAGCCATAGATGATAGTTCCCCCTAACGCTAAATCAGTGTTAGCAGCAATATGGGTTGCGTATCGTCCCCCCATGCTTTTACCTGAAATAAATAATTGTTCGGGACGAATTTGGGTTTTTTCCAAGACAAAATTAATAACGGCTTGCCAAGTGGTTTCAAGAATAAGTGGTCGGTCGGGAGCTTTTCGGCCGTTTTCCATATAGGGAAAATTAAACTTTATGGTAAGGATGTCTTTTTCGGCAATTTGCTCGTGTAGCTGGCTGATAAAGGCAGATGTCATACCGTGACCTGCGCCGTGTGCAATAATTAATATTCTGGCGTAATTATTTGGGGTATGCCAAACGGAAGAAATTGATATTTTTTCATTGACCGGAATAGTGACGTTTTCTTTTTTCATGGGCGGCGCGCTATTTTGATGGCTGTGTTTATTGCTATTGTAAATGAAGTCTGGATCAAGTGAGACCTAAAAAAACAGGCCATATCAGGATAGTTAAGTTTAAGAAGGGTTATTTAAAGGGGTTAAGCGGGGTTTTGACTGTTAAAGAAAACACATTCAACATCAAATTCAGCCTGTGTTTTCTTTAATAATGCTTGAATGCCAAATTGTTCTGTCGCATGGTGTCCGCCGGCGAACATGTGGATTCCTGATTCTTGACTTTCATGCCAATCATGCTCGCTTATTTCACCGGTGATATAGCCATCTAAACCTTGTTCTGAGGCCAGTTTCCAGTCACTGTTGGCGCCGCCCGTAATAATTCCAATGGAATGAATAAGAGACGATTTGTTTGCTGAGGCAAGAATGACAGGATGGTTTAAAAGGAGTGCTAAACGATCAGCTAATTGCTGGGCGGTCAATTGAGAAGAAAGCTGACCTTGGATGCCGGTCGGGCAGCCTTTGTAGTTACCAAAGGGTTCAATGTTTTGCAAATGAAGGTGTTTACCTATTTCCGCGGCATTACCCATAGTCAAATGAGCATCTAGAGGAAGGTGATAACCCAGTAAATTGATTTGGTTGTTAACCAGAGGAAAAATACGCTTGGCAAAGGGGCCGGTTAAGGGTTGTGCCCCATGAAAGGACCAAAAAAGACCGTGATGAACGACTAAAGCATCTGCCTGAAAATCAACAGCTTGTGATATTGATTCTACCGTTGCGGAAACAGCGAAGGCAATTTTTTTGATTTCATGGGTCCCTTCAATTTGTAGGCCATTGGGCCCATAATCTTGAAAGTCGTTGACCTTTAATAAAGTGTTATAAAATTGGATTAATGGGTTGCGTAAGACAGACATGACTATTTTTAATAGGCTTTTGATAAAGTAATAAAGGATGTCCAGATGGACTTAAAGGTTAGCGTTAAATGCGGGGCATTTTCGGAAACCAGTTGTGATATTTTAGCACTTGAAAGCCACTGCCCTTGGTCAATCTCATCCCTGCAGAGTGTAAAAGGACCGTTATGCTGACTGCGGTAGACGTTAATAAATTCCATGCCATTTTCATAAGTAGGGCTAAGCTGAAATAAAAATTCTGGAGCCGTGTTTAGTTTTACCCCTAATTCTTCATGGACTTCTCGGGTAATACAATCCTTATACGCTTCACCAGCATCGACATGACCTGCAGCAGAGCTATCCCATAAGCCCGCATTAAGGTCTTTTTTAGGTGAACGTTTTTGTAAAAAAAGTTCTTGTTTTTGGTTGAATATCAGGATGTGAACAGCACGGTGGCGCAATCCTAACCGGTGTATTTCATCCCGGTCTCTAATTTCAATGACCTTATCCTGAGCATCAACGACAGCCAGTTGTTCCTTTTTCATAGATGTAAATAGTTATTTTTAAGGTTTTTTTAGGTGTTATTGTAATGCTTATCTGTTGGGGTCAATGCTAGATTCTTGGGTAAGTATAAGAATGCAAGCGTTGCGCAGAGTAAAATATTGCAGCCTAAAATTATAATCGCATGGTTAGGGTGAAATGAGTAAGATGTTGATAAGGTGTATAAGCCTATCGCGCAAAGCATAGCAATGTTTTGGGAAAACCCCTGAAGGGCCACGGCTCGACCACTTCCGATACTTTGGTGGCCAAGGGATTGTAGAGTTGTATTAATAGGAACAATATAAAGTCCGCCCATAAAACCGATGAGCATCAGCGTAATACGGGCGGGGATCAACTGCGTGATGAGGCTCAAGATGATTATTAATACGCCCATAAAGTAAGCAGGAATTAGTACTCTGCGCAATTTCTCAAAGGGGATGAGGCGTGGGACTAATGAAGAACCTAAAATAATTCCGATGGCAAGAAAGAAGGTGAGTTCGGCGATCTCACTGGCATTAGTTAACTGTAGCGTTAACGGTGCCCAAGCAATTAAGATGACCCGAAGGGTTGCGGCGGTGGCCCAGAATATCGCCGCATTGACTAAGGCGAACCGGCAAAGCGGGTGGGTAAAAAACCCTTTAAGTTGTGTTATGAAAACAGAAATGCCGGTGGTTAGTGTACGGGAAGGTGAGTTTTGTTTCGGAAGGAGCAGCGTGATGACCGCGGAAGTTAGAAACAAAATAAGCACAGTGATGAGCGCATAATCAATGGATTGGTCGGCAATTCTGGCACCAATAACCATCCCGGATAAAACCGCAAGAATAGTCGATCCCTCAACCCAGCTATTGGCCTTGAGTAAGGCCTGTTGCTGGCTATATTCAGGTAATATCCCGTATTTTGCAGGGCTATAAAGTGCGGCGCCAATACCAATGATTCCGTAGGCGATAATGGGTTCAATAGCGAGAAATAATAAAAATGCTCCTGAAGCTTTGATGAGGTTTGCAATGATCAGTATGTTAGGTTTGGGGTAACGATCTGCAATGGCACCCACCCAAGGTGCGAGTAGAACAAAGGCAATAAGAAAGACGGACTGTAAAGCCGGAATATACCAGCTCGCAGTCGCTGAGGTTTGCAAAACAATCGCGATGACGGTAAATAAAATTGCGTTATCTGCAAAGGCGGATAAAAATTGTACGACCAGTAATATCAGAATGTTTTTGCTCATGAGCTTGACTGACGGGTTTGTTATTTTTGATTAGTCGCGGTGACTGCCAGATTTGTAACGGCAGGGTAGTCGGTCTTACCGGTCGCGAGGGTGGGTATTTCGTGTTTAAAGAGGATGCTCTTGGGTAGATTCAGGGTGCTTAATCCTTGGGCTTTAAGTGTTGTTGTGAGTGTTTTAAGTGTCGCCTCTTTCTGTGTAGTTAATAATATGATTTGTTCACCCTTTTTAAGATCAGGAATTGTTGTTGCGGCATGTTGTGAAGCCGGCCAGGTTGCACCTGCTAATTTTTCGACAACCGCGAGGGAAACCATTTCACCTCCGATTTTTGCAAATCGTTTACTGCGACCGCAAATAGTGATGAATCCGTTTTCACCGACGGTAACAATATCGCCGGTGTTATACCAACCGGGACCAAAGAGCGAGGTGGGAGGAACTAACCTTCCTGGTGCATCAGGAAGTAGATAACCGAGCATGATATTACTACCGGAAACGTGGAGTTGTTGGCCGGAACTGATTCCTGGAATTGTTTCTAGCTGATAATCGATTCCGGGTAAAAACTGTCCTACAGAGCCGGCCTGATAGTGTGTGGGGCTATTAACGGAGAGTACCGGGCTGGTTTCAGTAGCACCGTAACCTTCGAAAATTCGAATGCCAAATTTGTCTGACCAAAGCTCACGAGTATTTTGTTGTAAGGCCTCGGCACCTGCAAAAACATAACGAATACTTTGAAAATCGTACGGGTGTGCCGTTTGCCCATAGGCGGATAAAAAAGTATTAGTGCCAAAAAGGACAGTGGCATTTAACTCGTAGGAAATTTCAGGAATAAGATTGAAATGTAAAGGGGTTGGGTAAAGGAAGGTTTTCATGCCATTTAATACCGGCAATAGCGTACCGATGGTAAAACTAAATGAATGAAACATGGGTAAAACATTTAAGACAATGTCCTGCGGTGTAAAACTGATCACCGCGGCTAATTGACTGTGGTTAGCTAAGATGTTTTGGTGTGATAACACAACGCCTTTGGGCTTAGCTTCTGAGCCTGAGGTAAATAAGATAATGGCTCTGTCTGTGGGTTTAGGGGTAATTTTATTATAAATAGATTGGGCAAAGTAACATTGATATAAGGCGAGAAGTTTGTCTGTAATGGCGAGTTTTTCAATGAGATCTTCTAGAAAAATGACTTTAACTGAGGTCGTTAATTTTTCAATATCAGCGTCCAGTTTTGCCAGTGAAATAAATCGGCGTGAAGTGACTAGCGTTTTGATAACAGCCGTTTCGCAAACAGAAATAATGCCGGCAGAACCCATGGAAAAATTGATCATTGCAGGGACGCGGTTATACAGTTGTAACCCAAGAATAACATTCAATGTTTTGGTTGAATTGGGTAGTAAAACACCGATAGTTTCAGTCTCGTTGGTAAATCGTTTGAGCAGGTTTCCTAGGATAAAGGTCCGGGTTATCAGTGCATTGTAGTGTAAAGGTTGGCGGTCTATATCCTCTGCAATGAGGTGTGCCCCGCCGTGGCGTCGTCGAGCCTCGAGTAAGGCGGAAAAAACAGTTTGTTGGTATCGACTACTGGCAAACTTCATCCGTGTCATTAAAGCTGTTATTTGTTGGCTACTGTAAGAATGCCTTGCACGTCCTTTAAGGCCATCAGGTGGCGTAATGAAACTGTGGGGTTGTATATGAATGGTTATTTTTGGAAAGAGTTGCAACCGGTGTGTCTTCTTAAGACGAGAAAAGTAACTGTATTGGGAACCCTCTAAGCAGATAGGGAGTACGGCGGCCTGAGTTTTATTGGCAATCATGCCGGTACCTTCGTAAATTTTCATCAAGGAACCGGTGACAGTAATTCGGCCCTCTGGAAAGATCACTGTTTTTTGGTCAGTTTTTAAGAAGTTGACCAGAGATTTTAGAGATAAAGGATTAGTATTGTCCATGACAAAAACCTGCGCTAATCCAAGAAATAATTTAATGAGTCGGTTTTGGGCAATTTGAGTATTAATTGCAAAGGTTACGTCATCAGGTAAAAAAACGCCCAGAAGTAGAGGGTCGAGAAATGAGGTGTGATTAGCAATAATTAGAACGCGTTTACCCGCTTTATGGTAGTTATCCATGCCATGAACTTCTACCTTAAAAATCCAGGTTAAGAGGGGGTGTAAAAGGGTTTTTAAGACAGCTTTCATTTTGGCTCCTATTTTTTTTATGATAACAGAAACTTAAAATAATCCCACTACAAGGATTTAGTACATTTTAGCGAGTCAAAGAATGTTTTTATGGTAATTAAGTTGTATTGTTGGGCTCAAATTGAGCGAAACTAAAAGATCGGTAGTATAATCCATGTCATTATGTAAGGTTTAAGGCTGCGATTATGGCGACAGGGTTATGAAAATAGATTCAATTCGCTTCAAGAACATTAACTCATTTAAAGGTGAATGGCTGGTTGATTTTAATGAGTCGCCGCTTTCTGATACGGGAGTTTTTGCTATAACCGGACCGAATGGTTCGGGTAAGAGTAGTATTCTGGATGTAATAACTTTAGGGTTATATGGGGAAACGATTAAGTTTGACCAACCTTCCAATTTTGTTGTTACTAAGCAAGAGGATGAAAGCTTCTGTGAGGTTTCTTTTTCTTTAGGAGAACGAAAGTTTCAATCACGGTGGTCAGTTAAATGTAAAGAGGGTCAAGTAAGAATACCCGAAATGCAAGTTATTCATCTTAACGGTGCACAGGAAATAATTGAAAGTCAACCGGCAAAAGTACGGGCATTTATTGCTGATTTGACGGGCATGGATTTTCGAAGATTTACGCGTTGCATTATTTTGGCACAAGGTGATTTTTCTGCTTTTTTGAAGGCGCTTGATAATGAGCGTATGGATATTCTTGAAAAAATAATAGGGACAGAAATTTATACCGATTATAAGCAGAACATCGTTTCAGATGTTGAACAGCAGCAACAGCGTTTAGATCAACTGATGGTGCAGTTGAACGACATAAAATTATTAACGCCAGCAGAATTAGAGGCCAGTCGGCTTGATTTGGCTGATTTTAAGACACAAAGTGTTGGTTTTATTAATGAGAAAGAAGTATTCGAGCAGCAGTTAGAGCAACTCACTGAGGTCGAATTGGTTGAAAGTAATGTGTACCGGATTGCTAAGGATATTGAGGATAATCAGGCGGAAGTCAGTCAATTAAGAAGTAGTCTGTTGACGTTAGAGAAATTCACTGAGCTTGACCAAGTTCTCATGCAACTCACAGAATCTGATAATACGGAAGAACAAATCAATCAATATCAAAAGGAATTATCTGTTTTACAGACAGAGATAATTGAGTTTAAAAATGAATTAGAACAGCGTGGAGCTGTGGATCGTTTGGACGTTGCCCCGAATGAGCAAACGCTTTCAAGACCGGCTGACGATATTGATAAATTGAAGTCTCAATTAGGACAGATTCGATTAGATAAAGGATCTGAGGAAACATTATTACAAACGTTGGATGATCAGATTCAGGAGAAAAAGGTTCTCTTGGAGACGGTGAATATTTGGTTAAAAAATAGATCAATGGATAAAATATTGATCGATGATTCACCTGATATTTTAGCCTTGAAAAAAAGTAGGCTAGAAATTGATGGGCTCAAAGAAAAAAAGAAAACGGCAGAAAAAGATGTCAAACAAATCTTAACGGCTAATAAAAAACAGCAGAATGAAATAAAGCGGCTAACTAAGTTGGGTGAACAGTCTGAGGATAGTATCGCTAAGTTAAAAAATAAGCGTGATGCCTTGATGAATGGGAAAAGTCTTGAAGACGTTCTAGGTCTAGAAGAAGACCAAAATAATCGGGGTCAGACGGTTAAGGCATTACAAGCACTTTCGTTGAAATTTAAATTATTTAATCAAGATAAAGCGGGGGGCTGGTTTCGCCAATCGCCTGTTAAGGTTGAAATTCCGGCTGGGCTAGCAGGTGACTATGAACAACTTTTGATTGAATTAGAGCAGGAACAAAAGATTCAGAATGCTTTACAGAAAACGGTTTCTTGGGAAATTCAAATTCGAAAGCATTACGCGGATAGGGAGGCTTTGTTAGACGGTGAACCGTGTGGTTTATGTGGTGCATTAGATCACCCATTTGTGGTTGCCTTGCCAGAAATAGGTGATTCCAGACAATTATTAGTCGATCAGAGTGCTAAAGTTGATGTTCTTCGAGACAGTACAAATCATATGAAAAGTCAGCTAAAAGAGTACCATGACTTTCAAGAGCAGTGCCGAGAAGATGAACGTGAGCGCACAGATATGAGGGCCGAATGGGCTCATCTCTGTACGCGATTAAATATTGTTAGCCGTGAGTTGACGATTGATAATTTAAAGGCCTTTAAAAAGCTGAGAGTTCAAGAGCAAAATAACGTAGAGCACTTTAAGAAAGTTATAAAAAATTATCATCTGTTAACGCCTAAGTTAGAAAAACTCAATCAACAATTAGTAACGTTTAGGGTCGAACTTAAAGCCTTAGAAGACCAAGAAATAAGTTTGCCAGTTCAGTATGATTCTGTAGGTGAAATTCAAGCTTCACCGGTAAAAATCATAGAGATAGAACTGAAAAATGCTTTAGAGGTAGAACAGGATTTATTAGCTAAGCTGGTAGAAAGTATCAAGGTGTTAGGAGAAAAAGTACCTGCTAAAGGGCGTGAAGATAAGTTGATTAATCGTTTAAATCAGCGGCGACAGGATTTTCAGGTTTATGCATTACGTCGGACTGAGTTAACCACTGAATTGGACGAATTAGAACATAAACGCACTCAATGTCAGGAAGAAAATATACTGTTATCTGAAAAATTAGAAGGTTATACAAAACAACTCAATGTGGCTGAAACGATGCGTTTGCATGTCAGGTTGTATGAGAAACAAGAAGAAAGTACAGCTATTGATGAGAAAATTCAGGCAAGTAATGAAGAGCGTGACCGGTTAACTAAAAAAACCATGGAAATCTTAACTGACAGGGGTATAGCTAGTCCCGAGGAAGTTCACGTGCTTGCTAATCAAAAAAAGGACATACCCCAGATACAAGCAACATTGCTTGATTTAGATGCCAGTAAAGTGGGTTTACAAGCTAAGCATACTAAGAAAAAAGTTGAGTTAACACAATTACAGAGTGAATTTGATTTTAGTCGACAAGACGTAGAACAAGCCTTGAACGATATTGAGAATAAATTAAATATCGCCGAACAAGAGTCCCATCATGTGGAAAGTGTCTTGGCACAGCAGGTCAATTTGGTACGTAATGCCGATGAAATTAATCACAAAATAGAACAACAGCAACAGTGTGTTGATGACTCAAGGAAGGTACTTGCTGAGTTTGAATTGGAAGATAGTCGGGTATTTAGAAAGCGAATTCAGCAGGATATTGCCAGTAATCTATTAAAGATTAGTAATGAATATCTGGAAAAAATTAGTGGCCGTTATTGTTTAAGTCAAATCAAAGAAAAGCAAGGCTTGGCTTTGGCGGTTATTGATTCCTTACAAGATAATAAACAACGCTCAACGAAGACGCTATCCGGCGGTGAAACGTTTATCATTAGTTTGTCATTAGCGTTGGGGCTTTCTGAGATAGCTAATTATGGTCGAGCTGTTGATTCTCTGTTTATTGATGAAGGGTTTGGTACTTTAGACGAAGAATCTTTATACGTCGTCTTAAGTACACTTGAGAATTTGCGTCACGAAGGAAAATTAGTCGGTGTGATTTCTCATATTCAGGAATTACAAGAGCGGGTTAAGACGCAAATAAGAATGAGTCGTGAGCAAGGTGGTTTTAGTCGCTTGGAAGTTGTTGCCTAGGTCTTTCGATATTGTCAATAGGGGTCAAAGCCCGGGTGTTTTGAATTTATATTTTATCTGGCCGTGTTGTTAACTAGTGTTCTCCTTTTAATGGTTTAAGTTGTTTGTATTTTGTGGTTATCAGTGCATGGCTTGACTCTGACCTTGAATTTTCATGGTCAACTGGATTCTTTTTCGGGTCGGTTCAACGTTTAAAACACGTACGGTCACGATGTTACCGGTTTTAACAATTTGCCTTGGATCCTTCACAAAAGTATGGGCTAATTCTGAAATATGGACTAAGCCATCTTGGTGTACACCGATATCAACAAAAGCACCAAAATTTGCAACATTGGTTACCACGCCCTCCAGTACCATACCCGGTATTAAATCGGCTAGCTTCTCAATACCTGTTTTAAATTGTGCGTTTTTGAATTCAGGGCGAGGGTCGCGACCTGGTTTTTTGAGCTCAGAAATAATATCTATAATCGTGGGTAAACCAAAATTTTGGGTCATTAATGTCTTGGGATCAACGGTAGAAAGAATTTTTTCATTATTGATAAGTTGAGCCAAGGACACGTTTGTTTTTTGGGCGATATTTTTAACAATCGGGTAGCACTCAGGGTGAACGGCAGAGGCATCTAATGGGTTTTTGCCATTTGCAATTCTTAGGAATCCAGCGGCTTGTTCATAGGCCTTATCACCGAGGCGAGGGACTTTCTTGAGTTGCGAGCGACTTTGGAAGGGTCCTTGTTCATTGCGATAATTAACAATATTTTGGCTAACACTTTCGGTGAGTCCTGAGACTTGTTTTAATAAGGCGACAGAAGCTGTATTCACATCTACGCCTACTGCATTGACGCAATCTTCAACCACAGCATTAAGGCTTCGTGACAGGTTTCTTTGGTTTACATCATGCTGGTATTGACCCACACCAATGGATTTTGCTTCAATCTTAACCAATTCCGCTAGTGGATCCTGTAAGCGACGGGCAATAGATACCGCGCCTCGAAGCGAAACATCAAGGTTGGGAAATTCATGAGCAGCTAATTCAGAGGCAGAATAAATCGATGCACCGGCTTCAGAGACGATAATTGAACGGAGGGTTAAATCGGGATTTTCTTTTAATAAATCCGTGATCAGTTTTTCTGTTTCTCGTGAACCCGTTCCGTTTCCTATACTAATCAGTTCGACAGTGTGTTTTTTAATGAGTGCAGTCATTTTGTTGATACTCTGGGACCACTGCTTTTTGGGCGGGTGGGGGTAGATAGTCTCGGTGGTAATGATTTTTCCCGTGCCATCGATCAAAGCAAGTTTGACTCCTGTTCTAATGCCGGGATCGAGTCCGATGGTGATTTTAGGGCCTGCGGGTGCGGCGAGCAGAAGGTCACGCAAGTTGTTGGTAAATACAGTAATGGCTTCGGTTTCTGCAAGGTCACGGACTTTCAGGCATAAATCAGTTTCTATGCGAGGAAGTAATTTATTTGTAAGGACATATTCGCCGACGTCCTGTAGCCACTGATCAGTCTGGTTTTGGGGGGGGTTACAGTTGAGGTGTTGCCTGATTAACTGTTTGCCGTAAGTAAATTCAGTGGACTCTGTTGCGGTTGGGTTAATAGCTATTTTTAAGAAACCTTCATTACGACCACGAAAAATAGCGAGGGCGCGATGAGAAGGTATTTTTCGAATAGCCTCTTGATAATTAAAGTAGTCTGAAAACTTTTGCCCGGCATGTTCTTGGCGGCGCGTAACGGAAGATTTTAAACAACCGTGGTTCCAGATATAATTTCTTAAGTTTTGGATTAATGTGGGTGTTTCAAAGAGTTGCTCAGAAATGATATGCTTTGCCCCTTCTAGTGCAGTGACATTGTCAGGGACATTTTTACTTGGATTCAGGAACTGGTTGGCAAGGGTTAATGGCGGTGTTGAACGATTTTTGAGTAGTGCCTCTGCAAGCGCTCCAAGGCCTGCCTCGCGTGCTTTTTGTGCTTTGGTTTGACGTTTGGGCTTGTAGGGCAAGTAAAGGTCTTCTAGATCTGTTTTTGTGCGGCAGTCCTTAATGCATTGTTTAAGTTGGGGTGTTAGCTTACCTTGATTGTCTATGCTGACAATAATTCGTTGTTGTCGATCGTACAGATGGCGAAGATATAACAAGCGTTCTGCAAGTTGTCGTAATTGGGTATCGTCTAAACCTTGTGTTATTTCTTTGCGGTAACGAGCGATAAAAGGAACGGTGGAACCTTGGTCTAATAAATCTATTGCAGCGATCACTTGTTTGGGGTTGATGGATAATTCTTCTGCAATACATTCGGGAATATTCATGGGCTAGGTAAAATAAACAAGAAAATATTATTGTAGCAGTTCTTTTTCATGAGAGGATTGAGCCGTTTCATGTATTTCAGTGTCTCGGATAAGTTAGCGTGGATATAGCTATCGGATTAGAGAATATATTAAAGGGGTGGTCAGACTGCAATGAAGGAAAGGGATAGAAGGAATGGGGTTGTATTGGTACATACTGGTGAGGGTAAGGGTAAGTCGTCGAGTGCTATTGGGATGGTGTTTCGCGCTGCCGGCTGGGGATTAAAGGTTTGTGTTATACAATTTATAAAAGGGCAGTGGCAAACGGGCGAGCAAAAAGCAGCGGCGCAGTTTGATAATATAGAATGGCATGCATTAGGCGATGGTTTTACTTGGGATACCAAGAATCCGGAGCAAGATATTAAAACCTCACAAGAAATTTGGCGGTTTAGTCAGGAAAAAATAAGCTCTGAGGATTTTGATTTAGTGGTCCTCGATGAGATAAATTATTGCAGTAGTTATGGGTGGATCACCGGCAAGGAAATTGCCGATTTTATTACCGCTAAACGACCGCCTTGGATGCATTTGGTTTTAACTGGGCGTGGTGCTGCAGAGGAAGTAATTACGGTGGCGCATACGGTTTCTGAAATGCAAGCCGTAAAACATGCGTTTGATCAGGGTATTATGGCCGAACAGGGTATTGAGTTTTAAATAAGGTTTATGTCGATGACAAAGCGACTTTTTTTAGCAGTATGTCCACCGATGTCATTAACGAAAACCATTGAGCAGTCGATAAGATTGCCTATTGATTGTAGGCCGGTGGCGGCTGAAAATTATCATGTTACCTTGCTGTTTCTAGGTTTAGTTGAACCGGAGCTGCAGGTTGAAATTTGCCGTAGTATGGCGCAGGTAACGTCGACTCCGTTTACCGTGCAATTTAGGCAAATAACGCACTGGGAAAAGCCGAAGGTTCTCTGTTTGACAGATTCAAAAGCCAATGCAGCGTTACTCAATGTAGTGACTCAAATTAAAAAAGGTGTTGAGAAATTAGGTGTTTCGGTGGAGCGTCGACCTTTTCAAGCGCATCTGACGGTTGCTAAAGGTGTGCTAAGACCACATTTTGATACCGTAAGCCGTATTTCTTGGCCAGTTGAAAGTTTTTGCTTACTTGAATCTATTGGTGTTTCTTCCGGGGTGCGTTATGACGTTATTCAGAAATGGGACTTTTAATAGTGGGGAGTGGCTGTCTTGTCTGCAGCCTGAGATGTGGTTTTGTCTGACAAGAATTACATTAAACAATTTAAGCGAGTTTTTGGTGTTAACCAATCACATATTAATTCACAACATATTGTAAAAGCGATTGTTAGTTACGAAAGGACATTAGTTTCGGGCGATTCATCATTTGATCAATACTATTTTGGCCGTGATAAGTCACAATTATCACCCAGTGCAGCACGTGGATTACGACTATTTAGACGTAAAGGGAATTGCGCTAATTGCCATGAGATTTCTTGGGATAATGCGTTGTTCATGGATAATCAGTTTTATAATATTGGTGTTGAATCGCAAGCGTTAGCACCGATCATAGAGACCTTTGTTAAAGCACTAAAGCACGGTTCAATCGAGGAGAGTATCGCTTTAACAGACACACAAAAATCGGCATTAGGTCGTTTTCAGGTGACCGGGGTGATCAGTGATGTGGGTAAGTTTAAAACACCTACCTTGCGCGATATTGCTTTAACAGCACCTTATATGCATGACGGCAGTGTAAAAACGTTAGCAGACGTTGTGGAGTATTATGACCAAGGCGGTCATGCCAATCCTTTTCTAGATGCGGCCATTTTCCCGTTGCATTTAACTGATCAGGAGAAAAAAGATTTAGTTGCATTTATGCAGGCACTCACCGGTGCTCAGGTTAATGAATAGAACCAGATCTTTTCAGTACATGAGGGTGTGGGACAAAGGGACATCCATTATAATCGCTATGGGGGAGTCTGATTTTTGCATCATGGGTTTCAGCAGACCCTGCTGAGGTTACGAAGGTGCATGTAGAGCGTTATGCTTCGGGTCGTTATAGTTTCGCAGTCACCGTCCATCACTCTGATGAGGGATGGGATTATTATGCCGATGGTTTTGACGTTCTGGGGGCTAAGGGCGAGCGGTTAACGCGGCGCATTCTTAGGGATCCCCATGTGGACGAACAACCCTTTACCCGTATTAGAGGTGGCGTCAGGCTGCCTGAGACTGTGGGGGCGGTCACTGTTAGGGCAAGGTGTTCTGTCGATGGCTTTGTCGGTAAAAAGGTTGGCGTTGTGTTACCGACCCATTAATCATGTGTTATTTTCTTAGAAGGAAGTTAGAGTTGAAGTCAAATATTTTGTTAATGGTTGTTTGGGTTGGTGTGTTCAATATATCTTTTGCATCGGCTGCCGAAGAAGATTTTTACGGGTGGCAATCCTTTACTTTAGCAGGCGATATGAGTAAGGTTTCACCCCGCTTGGATAAAGTTCGTTGGAATGTGATGAGCCAAACCCGATTAGGAAATAATCATAAGGAGCTCACGGAATACTTGTTATTTGCACAAGTGGGCTATCAACTGAGCGACAGTTTAAGTCTGTGGTTAGGATACACTCATGATTGGTTGACCCCACGCAATAAACAAGAATATCAGGAGCATCGAAGCTATCAGGATTTACTCTGGGACCGAAGTATCGGGCCGGGTCTTTTAAGGTTACGAACACGGTTTGAACAGCGTTTTAAGCAGGCTGTGAATAATAGTGATTTAGCGTGGCGTATTCGTCAG
>Ga0233439_10002403_pt1 | contig 21211 bp, 23 predicted proteins | sample SI_123_September_6_FD_182713 | JGI IMG/M metagenome (GOLD analysis project Ga0233439, IMG submission 182713) | Seawater microbial communities from Saanich Inlet, British Columbia, Canada - SI_123_September2016_100_MG | ecosystem: Environmental > Aquatic > Marine > Inlet | place: Canada: British... | reverse complement strand
TGGAGGCTTCACCTTTTAGTTATTTTACCTCAAGCCCTTAAATTGGTAATACCAGGCATTGCTAATACTTTTCTTGCTTTAGTAAAAGATACACCTTTAATCTTTGTTGTAGGGCTATTAGAGTTAGTTGGAATGTTGAATTTAGCAAAAACTAATCCAAAATGGCTAGGTTTTTCTATGGAAGGATATGTGTTTGCTGGAATTATATTCTGGATTATTTGCTACAGTATGAGTAAATATAGTCAAAAATTAGAATTAAAATTTAAAACAGATAGATAAGTTATGTCAGACTCAATTATACAAATTAAAGATGTAAATAAATGGTTTGGTGATTTTCAAGTACTTAAAGATATTAACCTTGAAGTTAAACCAAAAGAAAAAATTGTAGTCTGTGGACCATCGGGATCTGGTAAATCTACGTTAATTAGATGCATTAATAGATTAGAAGAACATCAAAAAGGAAATATAATAGTTGATGGAACTGAAATTTCTGAAGACACTAAAAACATAGAACAAGTTAGAGCAGAAGTGGGAATGGTATTTCAACAATTCAATTTATTTCCACATTTGTCTATTTTAGACAATTGCACGTTAGCTCCTATCTGGGTGAAAAAAATGCCAAAAAGAGAAGCTGAAGAACTAGCTCTTAAACATCTAGAGAGAGTACAGATTTTAGATCAAGCTCAAAAATTTCCAGGTCAACTATCTGGTGGACAACAGCAAAGGGTGGCTATTGCGAGAGCTCTTTGTATGGAGCCTAAAATTATGCTTTTTGATGAACCTACATCAGCACTAGATCCTGAAATGATTAAGGAAGTATTGGATGTTATGGTTGATTTAGCGAAACAAGGTATGACAATGATAGTTGTTACCCATGAAATGGGTTTTGCAAAAGAAGTAGCCGATTGTATGATATTCATGGATGAGGGTAAAATTGTAGAAAAAGCTGACACAAAAGAATTCTTTGCTAATCCTAAGAGCGATAGAACAAAATTATTTTTAAGTCAGATCCTTTAGAGATCAAATTTTTAAAGACTATCAATAGTTTTTTTTTAATTTATTAGTATATAATTTCTTGACACAACGTTAGATTTTAACACTTAATTATTTAAAAAAATAAATTTTTTTATTGCGATAGCTCGTAAAAGTCTGTTGAATAGGAAATTAATAAAACATTTTGAGGGGTCTTAATGGAAGATAATTTTAATAAACATTTAGGGAATAAGTTAAAGCTAAGAAGATTAGCTCTAGGACTTACACAAACAAAAGTAGCAAAAGCAATAAACGTTACATTTCAACAAATTCAAAAATATGAGAAAGGCACTAATGGCGTTAGTTCAATAAGATTATTGCAACTAGCAAATTATTTAAAAGTACCTGTTAATTATTTTTTTGAAGATTTTTCAGAATATTTAATAAATTTAGAAAAATCTCAAGAGGGACATATGAGTATTAACTATAATTTTTTAACTAAGTTATATGCAGAATTAAATTCTGATCAGAAAATTAAGTTTACAAAATCATTACAGTTAAGTTCTAATATATCAAAAGTTGGTTAATCAACTTTCTTAAAGAATAATAATTTATCTTATTATCTTGTAAGATGAGAATTTTATTTTTTTTATTACTGATTATCGAAAGGTAAATTGGCTCCTCGGGCAGGACTCGAACCTGCGACCAATTGATTAACAGTCAACTGCTCTACCAACTGAGCTACCGAGGAATATTAAAAATCTCAACTTACTTTTTTTTCAAACTAAAACAAGATTTTTTTTGGAGGCATCGCCCAGAATCGAACTGGGATACAAGGATTTGCAATCCTCTGCGTAACCATTCCGCCACGATGCCATCACATCTCACTTTAGAGGAATTAAAGAACCTTTTATATATAAAATATTAATAATTAGTCTACCAAATAACGACTTAAAAATGATTATTGTTAATTCATATTAATAAATTATAAACTATTCAATACCTATGAGTAACGATAAATATACACATTCAGAAGTAGAAGATAAGATTTACTCTTATTGGGAAAAAAACAACTTATTTAAACCTAGGATCAATAAAAAGAAATTTTCAATCGTTATACCACCACCCAACGTAACAGGCAGTTTACATATGGGTCACGCTTTGAACAATTCAATTCAAGATTTACTTATTCGTTATCATAGAATGAATAACTTTGAAACTTTGTGGCAGCCAGGGACTGATCATGCGGGTATAGCAACCCAAGCATTAGTCGAGAGAAAATTAACAGCAGAAAAAATTGATAAAAATGAACTAGGTAGAGAAAAATTTATTGAAAAAGTTTGGGAATGGAAAAAACAATACGGCGACATAATAATTAACCAACTTAAAAAATTAGGTTGCTCATGCGATTGGTCTAGAAATGCTTTTACTATGGATGATAATCTTTCCCGATCTGTAATTAAAGTTTTTGTAGAATTGCATAAAAAAAAATTAATCTATAAAGCTGAAAAGTTAGTTAATTGGGATACTGTACTTAAAACTGCTATTTCTGATTTAGAAGTAGATCAAAGAGAAGTAAATTCTAAAATCTATTATATTAAATATCCGATAGAAAACACAGAAGATTTTATAACTATAGCTACAACTAGACCAGAAACTATGCTTGGAGATACAGCCATAGCTGTAAATCCTAAAGATAAGCGTTTTAAAAAATTAGTTGGAAAAATAGCCATCATCCCACTTGTTGGTAGAAAAATTAAAATTATTAAAGATGATTATGCCGATCCAGAACAAGGTACAGGAGCTTTAAAAATCACACCAGCACATGATTTTAACGATTATGAAGTTGGGCAAAGAAATAACTTAGAAATTATAAATATTTTTACTGAAGCTGGAAAAATTAATAATAATGCACCAAAAAAGTACATTGGTCTTGATCGTTTCGAAGCTAGGAAAATGATATTAAAAGAACTTAAAGACAAAGAGTTTTTTGTTAAAGAAGAAAACATTAAAAATAAAGTTCCTTACGGTGATAGATCTAATTCTATTATTGAACCTTTTTTAACTGAGCAATGGTTTGCAGATGCAAAAAAGTTATCTGTTAAAGCTAAAAAAGTTGTTACTTCAAAAAAAACAAATTTCTTTCCTAAAAATTGGTCAAAAACATATTTTCAATGGATGAATAATATTGAACCCTGGTGCATCTCAAGACAACTTTGGTGGGGCCATCAAATACCTGCTTGGTATGGTCCAGATAAAAAGATCTTTGTAGCAATTAATGAAGCTGAAGCAAAAACTCAAGCAAAAAAACATTATAAAAAAGAAGTAGAATTAATTAGAGATCCAGATGTTTTAGATACTTGGTTTTCATCTGGCCTATGGCCTTTTGCTACATTAGGTTGGCCAGATAATAAAACATTTGTAAAAAAATTTTATCCAACTTCTGTTCTTGTAACAGGATTTGATATTATTTTTTTTTGGGTGGCTAGAATGATTATGTTTGGAACTGAATTTTTAAACAAAGAACCATTTAAAGATGTTTATGTTCATGCTCTTGTTCGAGATGAAAAAGGACAAAAAATGTCTAAATCAAAAGGTAATGTAATTGACCCTTTAGAATTGATTGAAAAATATAGTGCTGATGCTTTAAGATTTACTTTACTTTCAATGGCTTCACCTGGAACTGATGTAAAGTTGTCAGAGGATAGAGTAAAGGGATATAGAAATTTTTTGAATAAATTATGGAATGCAAACAATTTTTTAATAACTAACAATTGTGATTTCGATAAAATAGACAAAATTCCAAAATTAACTGTTAATATTAATAAGTGGATTTATTCAGAGTTATTAGAAGCAAATAAGAAAATTGAAAAAAACCTAAAAGATTACCGATTTGATGAAGCAGCCAAAAATGCCTATCAATTTGCTTGGCATTCTTATTGCGATTGGTATTTAGAACTGTCTAAAACAATTCTCTTTTCCGATAATGAGAAGGCCAAAGCTGAAGTTAAAAAGGTTTCTAGTTATGTATTTAAACAAATTTTGATCTTACTTCATCCATTTATACCTTTTGTTACAGAAGAAATATGGCTTAAGAATAAATTTGATAAGTCTGGAAAAAATTTTTTAATGTTGGCAAATTGGCCTATTGGATCAGCAAAAAAAGACAAAAATACTAAACAAGTTGAAAAAATTATTGGTATTATTTCTGAGCTAAGATCATTTAAAAACGAGCTTAATGTAGGACCAGGTTCTTTCATTGAAATGTCAATAAACAATATAAGTAAAAGTCAAAAGTCTTTCATTATAGACAATGAAATAATATTAAAAAAACTTGGAAGAATAAGTAATATCCATCAAAACGATGTTGATAGACCAGCAGCTACAATGATGGTTTCTGGTGACATGTTTAAGATTTATTTTGATAAAGATGTTGATTTAGAATTGATTAAAGAAAATCTGACCAATAGACAAAATAAATACCAAGAAGAAATGAATAAAATATCACAAAGGCTAAATAATAAAGGTTTTGTTGATCGCGCTCCAAAAGATATTGTTGAACAAGAAAAAACTAATTATAATAATTTAATAAATGATATTAAAAAAATATCACTAACATTAGAAAGTTTATAATGCCAAAATTTAATAAAAAGAAACTTCCAAGTAGACACACCTCATTAGGAGCAGATAGAGCTCCTCATAGATCTTTTTACTACGCAATGGGTGAAACAGAAAAAGATGTAGCGAAACCCTTCGTTGGTGTTGTATCAACTTGGAACGAAGCAGCACCATGCAATATTGCTTTAATGAGACAGGCCCAATCAGTTAAAAAGGGTGTTAGAGCTAATGGTGGTACACCTAGAGAATTCTGTACAATTACTGTAACTGATGGAATTGCCATGGGACATGAAGGAATGAAATCTTCTTTAATCTCACGTGAAGTAATAGCAGACTCCGCAGAACTTACTGTCAGAGGTCATTGTTACGATGCATTAGTTGGTATAGCTGGATGTGATAAGTCTTTACCAGCTTTAATGATGTCCATGGTTAGATTAAATGTTCCAAGTGTATTTATTTATGGTGGTTCAATTCTACCAGGAAGATATAATGGGAAAGATGTAACCGTCGTTGATGTTTTTGAAGCAGTTGGAAAACATTCATCGGGTAAAATGTCATCTAAAGAATTGAGAAAATTGGAACTTGTTGCATGTCCTAGTGCTGGAGCGTGTGGTGGACAGTTTACAGCAAATACAATGGCGTGTGTTTCTGAAGCAATCGGGTTAGCACTACCTTATTCAGCAGGTACTCCTGCTCCTTATGAAGAAAGAGATAAATACGCAAAGTTAAGTGGTAAAACTGTTATGAATCTTTTAACTAAAAATATTCGTCCAAGAGATATTGTTACAAGAAAATCTCTAGAAAACGCGGCTACAATTGTTGCTGCAACAGGAGGCTCAACTAATGCTGCATTACATTTACCAGCTATTGCAAATGAAATTGGAATTAAATTTGATTTAATGGATGTTGCTAAAATATTTAAAAAAACTCCCTACCTTGCAGATTTAAAACCAGGTGGAAAGTATGTAGCAAAAGATATGTGGTTAGCCGGTGGTGTCCCTATGTTATTAAAAACCTTATATGATGGAGGTTATATTCATGGAGATTGCCTAACAGTAACAGGCAAAACTATGAAAGAGAATTTAAAAAAAATTAAATTTAATCCTAAACAAAAAGTTTTAAGAAAATATGATAACCCATTATCTCCAGATGGAGGTGTTGTCGGCCTCAAGGGTAATTTGGCTCCCGATGGCGGTATTGTTAAAATTGCTGGGCTTAAAAAATTACAATTTACAGGAAAAGCAAGATGCTTTGATAACGAAGAAGCGGCTATGGCATGTGTACAAAAGAAAAAATACAAAGTAGGTGATGTAATTATTATTCGTTATGAGGGACCTGTAGGCGGTCCTGGTATGAGAGAAATGTTATCAACTACTGGTGCTATTTATGGTCAAGGTATGGGTGAGAAAGTAGCTCTAATAACTGATGGCAGGTTCTCTGGAGCAACTAGAGGCTTTTGCGTAGGTCATGTAGGTCCTGAGGCTGCTTTAGGAGGTCCATTAGCACTATTACGCAATGGAGACATCATTGATATCGATGCAAAAAAAGGAACTATCAATGTTAGACTTTCTAAAAAAGAACTATCTACAAGACGAAAAAAATGGAAACCTAGAAAATCAGATTTTGGTTCAGGAACTTTATGGAAATACGCACAAACAGTAGGACCAGCTTATTTAGGTGCACCTACACATCCTGGAAAGAGAAAAGAAGTTAAAGAGTACGCTGATATTTAATGAAAATTAGACCTGTTATTTTATGTGGTGGAGCAGGGACCAGACTCTGGCCTAATGCAAAAAAACATCAAGCTAAACAGTTTATTGATTTTGGTAATTGGACATTATTAGGCAAAACTTTAGAGAGAGTTAAAGCCTCTATATTTGACGCGCCAATTATAAGTACAAATTCAAAATATTTAAAACAAGTTAAACAGCATTTAAAGAAACATAAAATAAGAAAATTTAAGATTGTCCTTGAACCATCTAAAAGAAATACTGCTCCAGCTATATTAAGTACGGCATTAATAAAGGATATTCCAAACGAACAACCCTTAATGTTCCTAGCAGCTGATCATTTGATAGAAAAGGTTGGTATTTTTAATAAAGCTATTAAAAAAAATCAAAAGAAACTCACTCAAAATAATATCTTTATTTTTGGGATTAAACCCACAATGCCTTCAAGTGAATTTGGTTATTTTTTAACAAGGAGTAATAAAGTAACTAGATTTGTAGAAAAACCAAAAGAGGCTAAAGCAAAACAAATAATTAGTAAAAAGGGTTATTGGAATTCTGGAATGTTTTATTTAAGAAAAGATTCAATTATTAATAATTTCAAGAAATACCAGCCAAATATTTTTCGAAACTGTAACAAAGCTGTAACAAAAGCAAAATATAAAAGTAATGTGTATTATTTGAACAAACAAGCATTTACTAAAGCAACAGCTAAGTCTTTTGACTATGCGATATTAGAAAAAACTAAAGATATAAACGCTATCAAATTAGATATACCTTGGTCTGATTTAGGATCTTGGAAAGAAATCTGTAAAATGTATGGAAGAAATAAAAGACAATATTTTAAAAAGAAAAATGTATTCTATAGACCTTGGGGTAGTTACGTTAATTTATTCAATGGCAAAGAATTCTTAATAAAAGAATTATATGTAAAACCCAAAGGTATATTAAGCCTTCAAAAACATCATCATAGGGCTGAGCACTGGGTAGTAACCCAAGGTAATCCTAAAATTACTTTAAATAAGAAATATTTTACAATGAAACCTGATGAAACTGTTTTTATTCCTCTAGGTGCAGTTCATAGAATAGAAAATCCCTACAAAAAACCAGTTAAAATAATTGAGGCTCAAGTAGGTTCAATTTTAAAAGAGACAGATATTGTTCGATATCAGGATGTTTATGGCCGTGTTAAATAATTAACACGACCACAAAATATATTTAAAACCAATTATTTGGAATAATTATGTAGTGGATTGCTAAAACAATTCCAACTGAAACACTTAGTCCAAAGATCATTTTAAGAAAGTCTTTACCAATTAATGGGAAAACATACTTAAACTTATAATCTTTGTTCATTGTTGAAATTGCAAGTTCTCTTCCACATAATAAACCAACGAAAACCCATGTTGTTGACATTGGTAAATCGTTTAGTTCCTTAAAGTAGAATAAAACAGCAGCATAAATTACATTGATAATTGTAGCTGATCTTGCATATCTAGTTCCAGTTTTTTCCAAAACTACTGCTTGGATCCGTCCACCTTGAATGTAGAAGATGTAAAATAGCAAAATAGTAAAATATGCCATTACAGTCAGCAGTATTGTAATATCAAGTTGTCTTGGAAGATATACTGCAATATTTGCTACATCGTGAGATAACCAAACCCACCATAACCAACCTGATGAAATCCAAACAGAATTTCTCCAAAATCCTATCCATTTGTCATCTACTTCATCAAATTTTTCATTAATGAATTTTGATACAGCTATCCAGGCTATGTAAGCAACCATTGCTGCTAAACCATAACCAACTACACTTTTCATTAACATTTTTTCAAGCACAACTGTTGAAGCAAATGCTGAAAGAACTAAAAAGGTTGTTGATACAGGTATACCAACTCTTGTTAACAACAAGAGTATTGCAGGCGCTACTGCATGATACCATTGAATTTCTTGATAAGGAATTCTAGTTAATCTTCCATATGAAATATCACCATCATATGAATACCATCCCCATGCTAAAGCTATAATCATTACACTTGAAGCAGATCCTGCAAGTACATACCATTTAAACCACTTCTTTTTTGAAGCAATAAATGTACCTAGTGTTTGAATTGAGTCGTTAGCGATTACGCTATAACCGGCAAGGGCAAACCCTACAACCGTGTATATTAAAGTCAAATCCATTTTTTCTCCTTTTATATTATTGTTTTCGGTTCATATTGATTCTTGACTTAAGGAGTATTTAATCTGAGATGAAAAATAATTCTATGTATAAATTTATTGATTTAAGAATTTAGGGGTGGATTCGTCAATACCTAAACTAATTAAAACTAAAGTCTACTTAAAATTAAAATACAACCTTATAAATACCAATGATAAATAATGGTATCTGTAACCCAAAATTAGTAAGTATTGCTTTATCTTTGCTAACGTATCCAGCGATAGTCCATCCAACAACACCTAAGCCATGAAAGTAAATATTCAAAGGGAATATATTTAGGTTTGTTAATAGAATACCAACCAAAACTAGAAATGTGCTTATCCATTTTAGGTACTTTTTTATTATCATTTTTGTTTCTCCATAAATTTTCCTTATGTTTTTAAGCTTGACAATATTATGTTATGTTATAACATAACAAAATGTCAAATAAGGAAATTGTTTTTAACATTATTAAGAAATCTAGCAAAAATTTAACTGCTTATGAAATATTAGATAAGCTTCAAAAGATAAAAAAAACACAACCTATGACTGTTTATAGAGCGTTAGATACCTTAATTAAAGAGGATCGAATTCATAAATCAAATCAAACAAAAACTTTTATATTATGTAATCATTCCCACACAAGTAATCACAATACAGCAATTGCTATATGTAAAAAATGTGGAGATTCAGAAGAATTAAAATCAAGTATTTTTCAAAATTTCTTTAAGAGAAACAATGTAAAAAATTATGATTTCAACTCATTTAATATGGAAGTTTTAACAACATGCAAAGGATGTAATTAATGAAAAAAATAACCTTCTTAACTTTTACAATATATATTTTAGGTCTTACTTTAGTTAATGCAGAAGAGGGTCATTCACATGAATTGCCAGAGTTTCTTCATTTTATGGAAGAACTTATTGAAGAACACAGCATATTAAGAGGTGCAACTTTTGGATTTATTCACACATTAATTCCCTTAATTGGATTTTATACTGGTTGGAGTATTAATAGATTTTTAAAAATACTTTCAAATGGAGCAATAGCAGGAATAGTTGGAATTGTTTTTGCTCATATTATAGCTGATTTTATTGCGGCACTTGCTGATCCTGATTTACAAAGTGCTGCTTATGGAATTGTAATAGGTGGGTTCTTACCATTGTTAGCTGTTCCTTTTTTAGAAAAGTATGTCACAAAGAGTAAATATCATACAGTTGTTGGTGACCACGAAGATCTAAAAAAAGATTTGAAAAAGAAACATAGATAGTATTTAATATATGGGTGAGTACAGTTTCCCTAACATTAGATGAAATTTTTGATTTAGCTAAAAAGACTTTATTAGCAAATGGATGTGATGATGAAACAGCATCCATATTATCAGATTTAATTAGAAATGCTGAACGTGATGGTTCATTATCTCATGGGTTATTCAGATTACCAGCATATGTAAGTGGTTTAAAAAGTGGAAAAATTAATGGTAAAGGAAAACCAGAAGTTAAAAAAATTTCAGCATCAGTAATTAAAGTCAAAGGTAATAATTGCCTAGCGCCTGTAGTTTTAAACAAAGGTTTGCCTGAATTAGCTAAAGCTGCAAAAGAAAATGGTGTAGCAGTGCTAGCAATAAATAACTCTCATCACATGGCAGCGATGTGGCCTGAAACAGAAAAATTAGCAGAAGAAGGCTTGGTTGCTTTTGCTTGTACATCATACAAGCCCGCAGTAGCACCTGCAGGAGCGATTAAACCATTGTTTGGAACTAACCCGATTTCATTTGCTTGGCCAAGACCTGGAAAAACTCCAGTGGTTTATGATATGGCAACTGCATCCATGGCAATGGGAGAAGTTCAAGTTGCTAAAAGAGAAGGGCACACAGTTCCACTTGGAACTGGTTTAACAAAAGATGGTAAAGAGACTACCGATCCAGCTGCTATAGCTGATGGCGGTGTGTTACTTCCTTTTGGTGGTTATAAAGGATCTGCTATAGCAATGATGGTCGAATTATTAGCTGGTGCATTAGTTGGTGATAATTTTAGTTTTGAAACAGCTGCAAAAGACAATAATGATGGTGGTCCACCAAGTGGAGGTGAATTTATTTTAGCTATATCGCCAGATAAAACTGCAGGAACAAACTGGCAAAAACATGCAGATGAATTCTTTAATAAAATGAAATCAATGGGTGAAGTAAGATTGCCTGGTGAAAGAAGACATAAGAACAGACAAGACAAAGGTCCTCGTAATATAAATGAGGAATTAGTTAATAAAATAAAATCATTAAGTTAATTCAATTTCTATAGGTGTGTGATCTGAAGGTTTTTCTTTTCCTCTAGGGTCCTTATTTATATTCACATTTTTTACAATATTTAACAATGAGTTAGATACTAAAAAATGATCAATTCTCATACCATTATTTTTTTGCCATGCACCTCTCATGTAATCCCAGAACGTATAACCTTCTTTATCTCCATGTATATGTCTATAAGCATCATGAAAACCCAAGTTAATCATCTCTCTTAATTTTTTTCTAATTTCTAGACGGTATAAAGCATCATCTTCAAAACTTTTTACATTATAAACATCTTCGGCTGAGGGGATAATGTTAAAATCTCCACCTAGAATAATGTTATCATTTTTTTTTGAAAGAGTTTTTAATTGTTTAATCAAGCTATCCAACCAATTTTTTTTGTATGTATATTTATCCGTATCAACTGGATTACCATTAGGAGTATAGATATTTATAATCTGTATCGTCTTTTTTTTGTGTTTAATTTCTGCAGAAATAATTCTTGATTGTTTTAATTTATCTTTAATTAAATCAGTTCTAATGTTCTCTAATTTATGTTTGGAAATAATCGCGACACCATTATAACTTTTTTGACCAAATACATGACTTTCATAATCTAATGCTGAAAAATCATCATAGGGGAAAGTTTCATCTTGAGTTTTTATCTCTTGCATCATTACAACATCTGGTGAAAACTTCTTTAAATATTCTTTTATATTATCAATACGAGCTCTAACAGAATTTACATTCCAGGATGTTATGATCATTAAATTGAGAAAGACACTCCACAACCACAAGAAGATTTGCTTTGAGGATTAGAAATTTTAAATTGATCGCCAATTAGCTCAGATACAAAATCGACTTCAGATCCCTTTAATAAATCTGCTGAAGTTTTATCTATTAATATATTTTTGTGCTGAAGGTCATCTGCAGTTAATTTATTGTCAAAAGTAAACTCATACTGAAAACCTGAGCAACCCCCACCTTTAATAGCGATTCTAAAAAAAGAACCAGGATCTTTTTGAGATAATAAATTATTTATCTGTTTTATAGCTTTATCTGTAAATTTAATTTCTTTAATCATATGTCAACACTGATAATACTAATATAATATCAATTTATTGAATTTAAAGTATGAAAAATTACTCAAAACTTGGATTATTTAAAAGTAAAGGGCGTATATTTAAAGAAACCAATTCACTTTACAGGTCTCCTTTCCAGAGAGATAGAGATAGAATAATACACAGCGCCTCATTTAGAAGGTTAAAGCACAAAACACAAGTATTTGTTAACACAGAAGGTGATCACTACAGAACTAGAATTACTCACTCAATGGAAGTTGCTCAGATTGCCAGGTCAATTGCTAAACATTTAAATTTAAATGACGATTTGGCTGAAACATTGAGTTTGGCTCATGACTTGGGCCATACACCATTTGGCCATGCAGGTGAAGACTCTCTAAATGAATGTATGAAAAATTATGGTGGCTTTGATCACAACCTTCAAACTCTAAGAATTGTAATGTTTCTTGAAAATAAATATTTAAAATTTAAAGGTCTAAACCTTACAATCGAAACCCTAGATGGTTTATTAAAACATAATGGTCCTATAAAAGATTTATCATTGGTAAAGGGTTTAATAGGTTTAAAAAATTTGAATAATAAAATAAAGTTTAACCAATCAGCCTCCCTAGAAGCTCAAATTTCTGCTATTTCTGATGATATTGCATACAACAACCATGACATCCAAGACGGGATTAGAGCTAATATGTTTAGTCTAAATGAGTTGATTGAAATTGATTTTTTTAAAGATATCTACAACTCTCATAAAAAATATATTAGAAAAAACAACAGAGAAATTTTAATATATCAAGTAATTAGAGATTCAATTGATTTAATGGTTAAGGATTTGATAAAAAATACAATAAAAAATTTAAAAATTAATAAGATTAAATCCATTGATGATATTTATAAATCGAAAATCCCTATTGTTTGTTTTTCAGATAAATATTCAATAATAGAAAAAGAAATTAAATTTTTTTTAAGGATAAAAATGTATAATAATAAAAAAGTATTGACGAAAAACAATAAAGGTAAAAAAATTATAAGAGATCTTTTTTCATCAATTAAAAAAAAACCAAATAAATTTTTAACAAAAGAAGAGATTAGTAAGAATAAATATAGAGCAATTGCAGATTTTATTTCAGGAATGACTGATAGATTTGCAATTAAACTACATAAAAATATATAATGAACATTTACGATTTATATCTAGATAAGATCAAAGATATTATTATAAAAATTAATAAAGATGACCTGATCAAATTACCTGAAAATTTAAATGGAATTAATGTAGATATACCACCTCCAAATTTTAACTGTGATATCTCGACAAATGTATCTATGGTATTATCGAAGATTAATAAAAAAACACCATTGGAAATAGCAGAAGTTTTAGTTAAATTTATCAAACAAGACGATACAAATATAGAAAATATTACTGTTGTAAAACCAGGTTTTATTAATATTAAGTTTAAAAATTATTTTTGGAATAATTTTGTTGAGAAAATTATTACTGATCATAAAAATTTTGGTGTCAATAATAAAGAAAAAAAAAAGAAATATTTAATTGAATTTGTATCAGCTAATCCAACAGGACCATTACATGTCGGCCATTGTAGAGGTGCTATATTAGGGGATGTTATTTCAAATATTCTTATTTTCAATAAGCATGAAGTATCTAAAGAATATTATGTAAATGATTATGGAAACCAAATTATAAATTTTACAAAATCAGTTTTTTTTAGAATTAAAGAAATATTAAACAATGAAAAGTTTCCAATAGAAAATAAAGATTTATACCCTGGTGATTATTTAATCGATATTGCTAAAAATATCATAAACAACAATAAAAAATTAAAATTTACTAATTTTGATGACGTAGCAAACGACCTTACAATACTATCTGTAGCAGAGTCTTTAAAGCTTATTAAAACAAACTTACAAAATCTTGGAATTGTTCACAATAAATTTTCAAGTGAGACAGAAATTGTCAATAATAATGAAGTAGAAAAAGCTATCGATAAATTAAAGAATAAAAATCTAATTTATGAGGGAAAAATTAAAGCTCCAAAGGGAGAAGACGATAAAAATTGGATAGAAAGAAAACAATTATTATTTAAATCTACAGAATTTGGTGATGATAAGGATAGAGCCTTACAAAAATCTGATAAATCTTGGACTTATTTTGCAAGTGACGTTGCTTATCACAATAATAAATTAGAAAGAAATTTTGATACACTTATTAATATTCTTGGCGCTGATCACGCTGGCTATATCAAAAGAATAACTTCTGTTGTTGAAGCAATGTCTGGCTCTAAAGATAAATTAATATGCAAAGTTAGTCAGCTCGTTAAATTAATAAAAGACGATAAACCATTTAAAATGTCAAAAAGAAAAGGTGATTATATCACTGTTGAAGATTTGATTTCTGAAGTTGGAAAAGATGCTACACGTTTTATAATGCTAAATAGAAGTAGTGATGTAGAGTTAGATTTTGATTTTACAAAAGTTAAAGAAAAATCAAAAGATAATCCACTTTATTATGTTCAGTATTGTTATGCCAGAATATCCTCTGTTTTTAGACATGTAAATTTAGATATTAAAAATGATTTAAATATCACAAAATATAATTTTAATTATTCAGATGCAGAAATTGATATCTTAAAAAAAATTTCTGAATGGCCAAAATGTATAGAAGCTTCTAGTTTAAGATTAGAGCCTCATAGGATACCTATTTATCTTTATGAACTCTCATCTAAATTCCACTCATATTGGAATATGGGTAAAGAAGATGAGTCTAAAAGATTTATTAATAACAATAAAACTATATCAGATGATAAATTAGTTTTTTTAAAAATTATTTCTAATACCATTAAATCTGGAATGAATATTGTAGGAGTAAACACTCCTGAACAAATGTAATGATAAAAGAATTAAAAAATTTATTTTATATTTTATTTGTTTTTTTAATATTATTTTTCACTTTAAAATATTATTTTTCAGACAATTATAAAAAAAAATCTTTTAGAGCAATGCAACTTATTGATAAAAAAATTGATATTTTTTCAAACAAGTTAATACTTTTAAATAATGACACCAGGGATATTGTTGAATATGTTGAAAAAAAAAATGATAATAAAAAAAATTATAATTTTTGGAAGCTAATTAACAATAATGAATAATCGACGCTCATTCATCATTGGGATAAGCTCTACAACTCTGTCTAAAAAAGAAAAGTTTTTTATTAAGAAATACAGACCTTGGGGCATTATATTATTTACAAGAAATATTGAAAATATAACACAAACAAAAAAACTTACTGATGAAATTAGAAAAATTTTTAAAGATAAAAGATACCCTATCTTAATTGATCAAGAAGGTGGACGAGTTAATAGATTAAGAAAACTTTTTAATTCAGATAAATTGACCAGTGAATTTTTTGGTAAACTTTATATGAAAGATAAAAAAAAATTTAATTCATTTTATTCTATTTTTACCAACAAAAACGCATTGATGCTTAAAATGTTGGGTGTTAATATAAATACTGTTCCTGTACTTGATTTGAGAGTTAAGGGAGCGAGCAAAGTAATAAATGATCGTTCTTTTTCTAGTGATGTAAAATTAGTATCAAAAATAGGAAATATTTGTATTGAGAACTACCATAAAGATAAGATTGCAACCGTTATTAAACATATTCCAGGTCATGGCCGTGCTAAAGTAGATAGCCACAAATTAACACCAACTGTAAATACAAAATATAAACAATTAATCACCAAAGATTTTGCAGCTTTTAAGAATAAAAAAAGTTTACTAGCTATGACAGCACATATTATTTACGAAAATATTGACCCAAATAACACTGCAACTCACTCAAAAAAGATTATTAATTTAATTAGAAAAAATATTAAGTTTAAGAATATTATAATGACTGATGATATTTCAATGAAAAGTTTAAAACACACAATTAAAGAGAATACTAAAAAATCCTTCAAAGCTGGTTGTAATCTTGTTTTACATTGTAATGGAAAATATAATGAAATGCTCAATGTAGCTAAAAATTCACCTAAATTATCAAATTTTATAATTAAAAAAACCTCACAATTATATAAAATTTTAAGTTAGTATTTAGAATGAATAAATTTGATTCTGATATTTTTAATGTTGATCTAAATAATTATCAAGGACCTTTAGATGTCTTATTGGATTTAGCTAAATCACAAAAAGTAGATCTTGAAAATATTTCGATTACAAAATTAGCTGACCAATTTCACTCATATATTACAGCTGAAAAAAAACTTAATCTAGAAGTTGCATCAGAATATTTATTAATGGCCACATGGTTGACCTATTTAAAATCAAAACTTTTACTACCAGGTGATCCAGAGGAAGAATTTAAAGTTTTTGAAGTTGCTGAAAAATTAAAGCTTCAATTAAAAAAATTAGAGTTAATAAGATTACTTTCCGATCAAATGTTAAAAAGAAAACGTTTAGGTAGGGATGTCTACATGAGAGGAATTAAAGGAAACATTAGATCAATTTATAGTACTGAATATAATTTAAACCTTTTCGATATATTAAAAGCTTACTCTTCAATAATAATGACGAAAGATTTTCACCGAATGAATATTCCTAAACTTCCTGTGTTCACAACTGAAGATGGCATTAAAAGAATAAAAGAATTTTTTGGTAAACTCATAGATTGGAAAAAACTAGATGATTTAATACCAAATAACTTCAAAAATAGTCCACAAAATAAGAAAACTGGTAAAGCTGGCATTTTTGCTGGTTCTCTTGAATTAGCCAAGGAAGGTGATTTGACTATTAAACAAGACAAATTATTTGATGAAGTTTATATAAAAGAAATAAAATGAGTAAACTAAAAAAAAAAGTTTCAAAAAAAGATAATATAGTAAAATTTCCAGCTAAGCTTACTTCTGTGGAAAGAGAAGTTGAGGCTATAATTTTTGCTGCCGCTGAACCATTAGAAATTGACACTATTGAGAGCAAAATTTCAAAAAAAACTGATGTATTAAAAATTCTAAAAAAACTTGAAAACGAATATTCCACGAGAGGAATTAATCTAGTATGTATTTCAAATAAATGGTCTTTTAGAACCTCTCAAAATCTTTCAACTCTTATGTCTAAAGAAAAAACAGTTGAAAAAAAACTATCAAGAGCAGCTGTAGAAACGTTGGCAATTATTGTTTACCATCAACCTGTAACCAGAGCAGAGATAGAGGAAATTAGAGGAGTAGCTTTTGGTACTAATACTCTTGAAATTTTAATGGAATTGAATTGGGTTAAACCTAAGGGAAGAAAAGATGTACCTGGTAAACCAATTCAATATGGAACCACAGACAATTTTTTAAGTCATTTTAATTTACAAAAATTATCAGACCTACCAACAGTAGATGAATTAGGTTCGGCCGGTTTAATAGATAGTTCAAATATAGACAATGCTATTTTTGGAACTGGGAAATTCTATAAAGAAAAACAAGAAGAGAAAAAAGATAATATTTATGAAAACATTGATGAAATGTTAAGTAGCACATTAAATGCAGAGGAAGATAAGTAAAAAGTTTCTTTAAAAATCAATATAAAAGATGTATAAAAACGTATGAGCATAGGTATTTGGCAAATAGCAATTGTTGCAATTCTTGTAGTCCTTTTATTTGGGCGTGGAAAAATTTCTAGTTTAATGGGAGATGTAGCAAAAGGTATAAAGAGCTTTAAAAAAGGTATGGCAACTGACATCACAGATGATGCAGAACCAAAAAATATTTCTGAAAAAAATCAAGAGTCGACTGAAAATAATCAAGAATTTAAAGATAAAGAATAAATTAAATGCCCACTATTGGCTGGTTTGAGATTTTAATAGTTGTTGCTGTTTCTATTGTTGTTATAGGACCAAAAGACTTTCCATTCATGTTAAAAAAAGTTGGATCTTGGATTGGATCTACTAAAAGATATATAAGCGGCATTCAAAATGAAATTTCTGAAATAGATTACGATGATGAAGAAGATAAAAATCTAAAAGATAAAAAAAATGACAAAACCTGAAAATGAAGGTGGTTTTGTAAGTCACCTCACAGAATTGAGAAAAAGATTAATAAATTCATTTATCTTTTTATTTATAATATTCATTATTTGTTATTTTTTTTCAGAATATATTTACGGCTTTCTTGTAGAGCCTTTTTCAAAAGCAGTAAAAGAAAGTGGACTTGAAAGAAGGTTAATATTCACAGCATTACAAGAAACCTTTTTAACATATTTAAAAGTTTCGTTCTTTACAGCTTTTTTTATAACATGCCCTTATATTTTGATGCAAATATGGAAATTTATAGCTCCTGGTCTTTATAAGCATGAAAAAATAGCAATAATTCCATACTTAGCTTTAACACCTATATTATTTTTTTTGGGAGGTATGCTTGTTTATTATCTAGTAATGCCTTTAGCAATTAAGTTTTTTCTTTCATTTGAAAGTACAGGGCTAACAACAGGTATGCCTATTCAACTTGAAGCTAAAGTAAATGAATATTTATCACTTGTGATGAAACTTATATTTGCTTTTGGCATAAGTTTTCAATTACCGGTAGTCTTAAGTCTCTTAGCTAGAGTAGGAGTGGTTGATTCAAAGTTTTTAAGAGAAAGAAGGAAGTATGTTGTTGTAATCATTTTTGCTGCTGCTGCACTGTTAACACCACCAGATCCAGTTACACAAATAGGTTTAGCTATACCTTTATTGATTTTATATGAATTATCTATATTTTCTGTAAATATCATTGAGAAAAAAAATATAAATAAAGATGCATAATATTAAAGAAATAAGAACCAACATTGAAGGTTTTAAGAAGTCATTACAAAAAAGATATTTAGACTTAAATGTTGATGTTATATTAGAATTAGATGAAAAAAATAGAAAATTTATACATGACAAAGAAAATCTTGAAAAAGAAAAAAAAGAAATTTCAAAATCTAAAGATAAAACTCTATTTGAAAAATCTAAGGTTATCTCAATAGAAATAGATAAAATTAGCAAATTACAATCTGATATAAAAAATAAACTTGATAATATTTTATCTTCTATACCAAATATACCTCTCGATGATGTTCCTTTGGGAAAAGATGAGAGTTCCAATAAAGAAATTTTACAATCAGGAGAAATTCCAAAATTTTCTTTTAAACCTAAGTCACATTACGAATTAGGTGAAAAATTAAATATGTTGGATTTTGATCTCGCAACAAAAACTACTGGATCAAGGTTTGTTTTTGTAAAAGATAAATTAGCATTATTAGAAAGAGCTTTATCCAATTTTATGCTTGATATGCATACCATGAAAAATGATTACAAGGAAATATCCCCACCATTAATTGCAACAGACAATACAATGTTTGGTACGGGACAACTACCAAAGTTTGAAAATGATCAGTTTGAAATTAAATTAGATGATTCTACAGATAGAAAGTTTTTAATTCCAACTGCTGAAGTTATATTAACTAATATAGTTAAAAATAAAATCATTGAAAAAAAAGATCTACCTATGCGTATGGTTGCATCAACGCCATGTTTTAGAAAAGAAGCTGGAAGTTATGGCAAGGATACAAAGGGCATGATTAGGCAACATCAATTCTACAAAGTTGAAATGGTTAGTATAGTTGAAAATGATAATTGTATTTCTGAATTAGAAAGAATGACAAATTGTGCTACTAAAATTTTAGATTTATTAAAACTACCTTATAGGAAGATAATGTTATGTACTGGTGACATGGGTTTCAGTGCTGAAATGACATATGATATTGAAGTTTGGCTTCCATCAGAAAATAAATATAGAGAAATCTCTAGCTGTTCTTCTTGTGGCTCATTTCAGGCCAGAAGAATGAAAGCTAGATATAAAAATGAAAACAACGAAACGGTATTTGTTGGAACTTTAAATGGTAGTGGTTTAGCTGTTGGAAGAACATTAGTTGCTATACTTGAAAATTACCAACAAGAGGATGGATCGATAATTGTCCCTAAAATTTTAAGACCATACATGAATAATATGGAAAAAATTGATAAGATTTAAAGTTGTTTTAGTAAAATAGATAGTATAAGTATTCTCGTAAAAACAAGGAGAAACATGCAAAATTCAGGAATCGGCCAATTCATACCTTTAATTTTAATATTTGTTATTTTTTATTTCTTTTTAATTAGACCTCAGCAAAAAAAAGTGAAAGAACATAAATTTATGGTTGAAAACCTTAAAAGAGGAGACAAGGTTATCACTTCAGCTGGGATTATTGGTACAATTGAAAGAATTATTGATAACGAAAAAGCAGAAGTCTCAATTGCTGAAAATGTTAAAGTTGAAGTCATTAAAGCTACAGGAATTCAGGCTTTGATGAATACTCCGGAAGAAAAAAAGTAACATTTTAAAAAAGTGTTATACTTTTCAAAATTTAAAATAATAACAGTTTTTTTAATATCTGTTTTTTTTATTATATTTGCTTCATCAAATTTCTTAAATACTGATAATAGCCTTTTAAGTAAAAAAATTAATTTAGGTTTAGATCTCCAAGGTGGATCATATCTTTTACTTGAAATTGACAATGAACCAGTTGAGATTAAAAAATTACAAAACTCAACAACTAGTATTAGAAATTTTCTTAAAGATAAAAATATAAATTTTACAGACTTAAAGTTAGTTGAAAAATCAATATCATTTAATGTTGAGAGCAAAGATGCTAAGAATGTAGAGGAATTTTTTTTAGATAAAGAAAGTGAAATTAATCCATATTTTAATCAATACAAATCTCATAAATTTGATCTTACAGTTGATGGAAATAATTTTTTATTAAAATTTTCAAAATATGGGTTAATTGAAATTAAAAATTCATCACAAGATCAAGCAATAGAAATTGTAAGAAGACGTGTTGATGAAGTTGGTACAAATGAACCTAATATTCTAAAAAGAGGAAGTGATCGTATCTTAGTTGAATTACCTGGACTAGATGATCCAATGAGAATTAAATCATTGTTAGGTAAAACAGCTAACCTTAGTTTTAGATTGGTAACAGAAAATGCAAACGATAATTTTGGAGTTGAAAAATTATTTTTTGAAAATGATGACGGAGAAGCCTTAGTTAGTAAAAGAATTATTTTAAGTGGTGAGAATTTATTAGATGCTCAGCCTAATATGAACAATCAAACAAATCAAACTGTTGTGACTTTTACTCTAGACAGAGTTGGTGCCAAAAGATTTGGAAAAGTAACTAGTACTGGGATAGGAAAAAGATTAGCAATAGTATTGGATGGAAAAATTATTAGTGCACCAGTGATTCAGGACGCTATAGTCAGTGGCAATGGACA
>Ga0233439_10002402_pt1 | contig 21216 bp, 25 predicted proteins | sample SI_123_September_6_FD_182713 | JGI IMG/M metagenome (GOLD analysis project Ga0233439, IMG submission 182713) | Seawater microbial communities from Saanich Inlet, British Columbia, Canada - SI_123_September2016_100_MG | ecosystem: Environmental > Aquatic > Marine > Inlet | place: Canada: British... | reverse complement strand
GGCGAACCTGCTGATTGCATGGTCGCTGCTGCTGGGCACCGGCTTCTTCATCGTGTTCGGCGCGCTGTCGGACAAGATCGGCCGTAAGCCGATCATCCTGGCAGGCTGCCTGATCGCGGCGCTGACGTTCTTCCCGATCTTCCGCATGATCTCCTCCAACGCCAACCCGCAGTTGGAAAAGGCCATCGAGACCGTGAAGGTGTCGGTTATCGCCGATCCGAAGGGCTGCGGCGATCTGTTCAACCCGGTCGGCACCCGCGTGTTCTCGGCACCTTGCGATCTTGCCCGCGACTTCCTCGCGAAGTCCTCGGTCAAGTATGACACCGTTGCCGGCCCCGCCGGTTCGCCGGTGAAGATCTCAGTTAACGGCACTGAGGTGCCTTACACCAAGCCGGCGGACTCGAATGCCGGCGCGACCGCTGCCCTCCAGGCGGCCGGTTATCCGAAGCGCGGCGCCAACCCGACGCTTGTGAAGATGTCGCATCCATTCGATATCTTCCGGCCGCAAGTGGCTGCCATCATCGGCCTGCTGTTCGTCCTCGTGATTTTCGTCACGATGGTCTACGGCCCGATCGCCGCGATGCTGGTCGAACTGTTCCCGACCAAGATCCGGTACACGTCGATGTCGCTGCCCTATCACATCGGCAACGGCTGGTTCGGCGGTCTGTTGCCCGCGACATCGTTCGCGATCGTGGCATCAACAGGCGATATCTACTCGGGTCTCTGGTACCCGGTGATCTTCGCATTGATCACGGTGGTGGTAGGCTTCTTCTTCCTGCCGGAAACCAAGGACGTCGACATCTCCAAGTAACGATTGAAGGTCAGGCGGCACGCTCCGCCTGATCATCCATCCAAAACATATCGGCCGCGGATCGCTCCGCGGCCGTCTTTTTTGTGTCGCGTAAACTTCAGATCTTCTCGGACAACCGCTTCTGAAGACGAACCGCCATCTCGATCAGGCGATCCCAGACCCGGTCGATCAGCGCCAGCAGCTTTTCATGCTCGGGCGGCAATTGCAGTTCGATCCTCCCGGGCGATGCCTTGCTGTCTGGCGACGCCTGTGCGCTCTTTTTTGAATCTTCCTTGGCGAGCGGCGCATCGGTCTTGCCGGTGACGGTGTCGCGCTGGGCCAGTTGCTCCCGCAAGTTCTTGTTATCGGTTTGGAGCCGACCAATCTCTGTATCGAGCGCGGCTCGCTCGTCCGGCACCAGCCGGCAGATCCAGCCGCTCTTGTTGGTGCAGATCGACATCACCCCATTGCGGGTATCGAGCCGCAGGAATCCATCCGTGACCGGCGACAATGTGTAACGGCCATTCTCGGTGTCAGGCGCGACCTGGGCGCGCGCCTCATGACCGAACATCAACGTCGCCGCCAGCATCATCGCTGCAAGACCGGCCGGACGGATCGCGGCGGTGGCGAAGGCTTCAACAGTCATCTTATCTGGACGCATGGGCTCCGCCCTCCCCGCAATCGTCCCCGTCTTCGTCTCAAACGTCAGAGGTGTAGGCTTTGCGACCAGATTTCAACGCGTCCGCGAGCAATTCGATCCGATCTTGTCCCCAGAAAACCTCGCCGTCGAGAACCCAGGCCGGCGAACCGAACACACCGGCCTCAATCGCATCCTGACGGTTCTGGTCGTAGATCGCCCCGATTTCGTCCGAAGCCGCGTGGGCCACGATCTTGGCGCCCGGCAGCCCCGCCTCGTCGGCCAGCCGCGTCACGGTGGCCCCATCGGAAAGATCGAGTTGCTGTTCCCACACGCCGATATACGCACGGCGCAGAAGCGGTTCGGGATTCAATCCCGCCGCGATCGCAGCGATCACCGCGCCGTCCGCAAGCCGCACATTGAACGGCCAGTGCTTCGGCTGGATATGGAAATTCAGGCCGCGCTTCTCCCGCCAGCGCTGCATCTCCATGAAACGATAGCGTTGCCGTGCCGGATGGCGCTTCGCCAGCGGCAGCCCGCCGGTTTCGGAAAACAGATCGACAAGGACGACCGGCTTGTAGTTGACCTTCAACTGATGCGTGGCGGCCAGGTCCTGAAACAACGCATGCCCGATGTAAGCCCAGGGCGACTGGATGGAAAAATAGTAGTCAATCTGGCGCGACATCGGTCCTCCGGCTGCACGATTTCAGGAAGCTTCGGTCTTATCACAACCGAGCCAAATCGCACCGGGAGGCGCGACATTGTGTGTTACGATTATCGCAGTGCGGCGAGTGCGCGCAGCAGCTGGATTTTTTCTCCAGTTTTGCAAGTTATTTCAAGGCGATACCTGTCAATCTGGCAATCTTGACTTGACCGTAGGCGGTCAGTATGGTCCGCGCGGTTTCCGTGGGTGGCGGGGCGTTTTTCTTTGGAATCGCGCGACGGGGGTGGGGTGTCGACAGCAATGGCGAACGGCACGCACAACAACGGTCGCGGCGAGGGTGAACGAGACAAACCGCCTGCCGACGAAGCTGCGCTCTCCGCAAGGCTCGACCGTCTGAATCATCGGCTTTCCGACATCCGGAAAGATCGCAAGAACCAGACAGATCAGTCAGGAAGCGGGGCAGCCTCGGCCAACGCATCTGCGATGGCCCGGGGGTTTCGCCTCTCCTCCGAATTGATTGCAGGTGTCCTTGTCGGAGCGGTTATTGGCTGGGGCATCGACCGTCTCTTGTCGACTTCCCCCTGGGGTCTGATCGTGTTTTTTCTGCTCGGCTTCACCGCCGGCGTGATCAACGTGATGCGGGCAGCCGGCGTTGCAAACAGCGACGCGTCCGACCGCTCCTGACAGGGTCCCGCGACAGGCCCTGGGAATCGCCTGGAATTTCAAGCCAGTTCGCTGGCGGGTGTTACTGTCCGGCATGCCGGCAAAGATGAAAGACGAACGTGGATGGCCGATCCGATCCATCAATTTGAGATCCACAAGATCTTCTCGCTGGGCCACATCGGCGGTCAGGAGATCGCGTTCACCAATTCGTCAGCCTACATGTTCGGCGCGGTCGCCGTCGTCTCGCTGCTGATGATCGGCGGCAGTGCCGGACGCCACCTGATCCCCACCCGTTTCCAGTCCGTCGCCGAATTGACCTATGAATTCGTCGGGAACACGCTGAGAGAAAGCGTCGGCGACGAAGGCATGAAGTTCTTCCCCCTCGTGTTCTCGCTCTTCATGTTCATCCTGACAGCAAACATGATCGGCATCATTCCCTACACCTTTACAGTGACCAGCCACCTCATCGTGACGGTCGCGCTGGCGCTGATGGTGTTTCTCACGGTTCTGATCTATGGCCTCTACAAGAACGGCCTGAAATTCTTCAAGCTATTCGTCCCGTCAGGCATTCCGCTTTACATCCTGCCGCTGATCATGGTGATCGAGGTCATCTCGTTTCTGTCGCGGCCGGTATCCCATTCGGTGCGTCTGTTCGCCAACATGCTGGCGGGTCACATCACCCTCAAGGTGTTCGCGGGCTTCGTGACGTCGCTGAGCGCGCTCGGAACGCTCGGCATTTTCGGTTCGGTATTGCCGCTGGCGATGACTACCGCACTGACCGGCCTCGACATTCTCGTGGCTTTCCTGCAGGCCTACGTCTTCACCCTCCTGACCTGCATCTACCTCAACGACGCACTTCATCCCGGACACTGACTTCAGACACTGGCCGGATTTCACTCATCTACTGACATCAACACCCCAAGAAGGAGTTTCACCATGGATCCAGTTGCAGCAAAGTACATCGGCGCCGGCATCGCTTGTCTCGGCATGGGCGGCGCAGGTATCGGCGTCGGCATGATCTTCAGCCAGTTCCTGAACGGTGCGCTTCGCAACCCGTCGGCCTCGCAGGGCCAGTTCGCGAACCTGATTTTCGGCTTCGCCGTGACGGAAGCGCTCGGCATCTTCTCGCTGCTGGTTGCGCTGCTGCTGCTGTTCGCCGTCTGATTTCAGATGATGCGTTCGCCGCGGGGCCGTTAACGCGCCGCGGCTGACGCCTACAGGAGAAGCTCATGGCGACGGGTCAGGGCACTGCAAAGGGCACGACCGCCCACACCGAAGCAGACGGCCATGGCAAGGCGGGTTTCCCGCCTTTCCAGAAGGAGACGTTTGCCTCGCAGCTGGTGTCGTTCGCGATCGCCTTTGCGTTGCTTTACTTCATTGTGTCGAAGTTCGCGCTTCCGCGCGTCGGCGGCATTATCTCGAACCGCGAAGGCGTGATCGAAAACGATCTCACCGAGGCGCAGAAGCTGAAGGACGAGTCCGATCAGGCTCTGAAGGCTTATGAAACCGAGCTTGCCGATGCGCGGGCGCGGGCTCAGGCCATCGGATCCGAGACACGCGACAAGCTGAACGCGCAGGCCGAAAGCGACCGCAAGTCGCTGGAGACCAGCCTCGCAGCCAAACTGGCCGATGCCGAAAAGACCATTGCCTCAACGCGCGCAACCGCGATGGGCAACGTCCGCTCGATCGCATCGGACGCGGCAACGGCTATCGTTCAACGTCTCACGGGCGTTGCGCCCGACAGCAAGACTGTCGATAGCGCCGTCGATGCGTCCTTGAAGGGATAACGACGATGTTCCAAGCAGAATTCTGGGTCGCCGTCGCTTTCGTCATCCTGATGGGTGTGTTCGGCTACTTCGGCGTCCACCGCACCATCCTAGAGGCGCTCGATCACCGCCGCGATCGCATCAAAAAGGAACTCGACGACGCACGTCGCCTCAAGGAAGAGGCTACGAAACTGGTTGCCGAGTATCGGGCACGCCGCGCCAGCGCCGAGCGTGAAGCACAGGACATCATCACGAGCGCCAAGGCCGATGCCGAGCGCATCGCGGCCGAAGCCAAGGCGAAGATGGAAGATTTCGTCGCCCGCCGCACCAAGACCGCGGAAAGCAAGATCGCCCAGGCCGAAAGCCAGGCGATTGCCGACGTCCGCGCGGCTGCTGCCGAAGCCGCAGTGACCGCAGCGTCCTCGATCATGACGCAGTCGGTCAAGGGTTCGGTCGCCGACGGCCTGATCGCCAAGGGCATCCAGGACGTTCGCAGCAAGCTGAACTGACGATCTCACGCGATCTCAACAAAAGCCGGCCTCGTTGAGGCCGGCTTTCTTTTTATTGTTATTTCTTCCGCTTGCGCGCAGCGGGTTCAGGCTTTAGTGCCGCCGGGTCGAAGCCGACGTAGAAGATGTACTTGTCGTTCGCAGCCTCAGTGGGCGTCGGATAGACGACGTCTTCGGCAACGATGCTGAACTCGGTGTTTTCGCCTTCCATTGTCACCGTGGTCCGGAACGCCTTGGTGACGATGACCTTCTCCGGCGCGCCTTCCTGCACGACGGCCACACGCATCGGCACGTCGACGGTCGGCGGCGCACCCGCAGGTCCGGCGATAATGCGACCCATGATGCCGATTCGCGCAGTGATCTGACCGCCTTGCAGATTGCAGTCGCGCGCAGTGCGCGTGATCGATCCCTGATAGCGCAGATCGTTGCCGGATGCGGGCTTGCCTGGCGAGCCGACCGCGAGCGTGGAAGCGCCGAAACGGATCGCAACGCTGGGGCAGCTCAGATCGCTGTTCTCGGTCGCCTGCGACGATGGCGTGGATGACGTGGTGGCTTCCTGCGATTTCGAACCGAACAACTGGCTGAACCTGCTGCCGATCGACGAACTCGTCGATGAGCTCCCGGATGAACCGCCGAACATGCTGCCACCGCCGCAGCCGGACAGCGCCGTGCTCGCTGCCACGGCCAGCGCAGCCATCGCTGCGCGCTTCAATCGCCTGCCACCCGCCATCATTGCTTCCAGTTGGCCGAAAAGATCGGAAAGGAACTGGGGGCCTTATAGCAGGGCAAAGACGGCGAACCAAAGGCACAAGGCGCGCTTCGGCACGCTGGTTAACCGCGGAAATCCTCGTCCAGCAGGCCATACAGACAATGGTCCTGCCAGACCCCGTTGATGCAGAGATAACGCCGGGCCAGTCCCTCGCGAGCGAAGCCGCATTTCTCGAGAACCCGGATTGAGGACTGATTGGTCGGGATACAGGCCGCCTCGATGCGGTGCAGGTTGAGTTCACCGAACAGGGTCGGCAACAGCACCCGGAGCGCTGCGGTCATATAGCCCTTGCCTGCATGGGGCTGGCCGATCCAGTAGCCGAGGGTCCCTGCCTGAACGATTCCGCGCCGCACATTGGCAAGCGTGACTCCCCCGACCAGCGCTCCGTCGTCCTCGCGAATCACCAGAAAGGGATAAGCCCTGTCCTCGGCGATATCCTCGGCGTAGCGCCGCAGCCGGCGGCGGAATCCCGAACGGGTCAGGTCATCGGATGGCCAGATCGGCTCCCACGGCGTCAGAAACGTCCGGCTGATCTCGCGCAGTTGGCTCCACTGCGGGTAATCGGGCATTTGCGGCGCGCGCAGCAGAAGGCCGTGTCCGCGCGGGGCGAGCGCCGGAGCCGTTGTCGTGGGCAAGCGAAACAGGGCCATGCCGGACCCTCCTTCCGTGTCCGGATGCAGATACGCATCCACGTACCTATTCTAGCACAATCTTCCGGCCATTCCGATCCGGCAGCAGTGCGATCGAAACACTACGACGGCCTCGAAAACACATAAACGAAGCCCGTCAGCATCAAGCCGCCGACAGCTAGCGCGAGCGGTAAGCCAGGATTGGCGGTAATCCAGAACAGGGTGAAACCGACGATGATCCCGGCAAGCGCAGCCAGCTTCGCCCTGCGAGGAATGGCGCCGCGCGAACGCCACGCGCGCAGGGTCGGCCCAAAGCGCTCATGCTCCAGAAGCCAGGTCTCGAACCGCGGAGAAGACCGCGCGAAGCACGCCGCCGCCAGAATCAGGAAAGGCGTCGTCGGCAGCACCGGCAGAAATGCACCGATAACGCCAAGCGCAACGAAGGCGAATCCAAAACCAAGGAACAGGGCCCGCACAAGACGCGGGAAGCGCGAAACCTTTCCGGCAGGATCGCCACTCACCTCGTCACATGCGGGGTCCCGCGTCAGTGCAGCAGCGCCTTGGCCTTCGGGCGCGCCAGGCCCTCGGCCAAGCTGACCGCGGTATCGAGCCCGCGGCCTCCGCCCAACGCCACCACCGCAGGACGGCTGCGGCTCAGCAAACCCCGCGCGGCATTGCGGGTCGATTCCACGTTGACTGCATCGATCCGCGCTACCAGTTCGTCCACCGTCAGCGGACGCCCATAGGCCAGCATATGCCGCGCCATCTGCTCGGCGCGAGCGCTGCAGCTCTCCATTCCCATCAGAAGGCCAGCCTTCATCTGCGCCTTGGAGCGGGCGATCTCCTTTTCGGTCAGCGTCTCGACCGCGTTGTTCATTTCATCGACGATGACTTCCACCATCTCCGGCGCATCGGCGGGATCTGTCCCGGTATAGAGTCCGAAAAATCCGGTGTCGGCATAGGCGGCGTGGAATGTGTAGATCGAATAGCAAAGCCCACGCTTCTCGCGAACCTCCTGGAACAGGCGCGATGACATGCCACCGCCGAGGATGTTCGAGAAAACCTGCACGCTGAACAGCGACAGATCCGATTGCGGCACACCTTCGAGCGCCAGCGTCAGATGCGCCTGTTCGAGGTCGCGGTGAACAACGCGCGAGCCGCCCTTGCCGAACATCGCCGGAGCCGGCTTCGGCGCCGGCGTGTCGGCGAAGCTCGCGAAGCGCTGCTCAACCTCGGAAACAACTTGCTTGTGATCGACTGCGCCGGCCGCAGCGACCACCATTTCGGGGCCGCGATAGTGCGTCGACAGGTAGTTATGCAGATTGTCGCGATTGAAACTGGCAAGCGTCTGCGGCGTTCCGAGCAGCGAACGGCCCAGCGGCTGGTCTGGATAACACAGTTCGCTGAGATGCTCGAAGATCACGTCGTCCGGCGTATCCTGCGCCGCGCCGATTTCCTGCTCGATGACGCCTTTCTCGCGCTCAAGCTCCTCGGAGTCGAACGACGGATTGGCGAGAATGTCCGACAGCACGTCGAGCGCCAGCGGCACGTCGGCTTTCAGCACACGTGCATAATAAGCGGTGGATTCGTTGCTGGTTGCAGCATTGAGATCGCCGCCGACCGCCTCGATTTCCTCGGCGATCTGCTGCGAGGTGCGCCGCGTGGTACCCTTGAAAGCCATGTGCTCGAGCAGATGCGAGATACCGTGCTCGTCCGGCTTCTCGTCGCGGCCGCCGACGCCAGCCCACACGCCGAGCGCCGCGGTCTCCAAATGCGCCATCGTATCGGTGACCACCGTCAGTCCGGAGGCCAGCTTGGTGACGTTGACGCTCATCCGGCGGCTCCCTGCTTCGCGGCCCGGCTCACCGAGAGAATGAACCGCTCGACCTCCGTCTGGTCGTTCTTCATGACCTTGATGTGTTCGGACTTTGTCATCAACCCGTCGAGCCAGGCCGGCAGCGGCGGACGAACCCCGCATGCCGCCTCGACGGCATCGGGGAACTTCGCGGCATGGGCCGTCGAGAGCACGATATTCGGCACCGTCGATACCGGCTTGTCCTGATCCGCGACCGCCAGTGCCACCGCTGTGTGCGGATCCACCAGTTCACCTGCTTCACGCCAGGCTGCACGGATCGCAGCGCTGGTTTCCGTCTCGTCGGCGCGGCCTGCATCGAAATCTTCGCGAACCTGCTTCAGCACCGCATCGCTCAGCACGAAGCGGCCCGACTGCGCCAGTGCCCCCATCATCGCGCGAATGGCGGCGCTGTCGCGGCCGGTGGCTTCGAACAGCAACCGCTCGAAATTGGACGAGATCTGAATGTCCATCGATGGCGACGTCGTGGCATGAACCTGCTTCACCTCGTAGATGCCGGTCTTGAGCGTACGCGCCAGGATGTCGTTGACGTTGGCGGCAATGCGCAAACGCCGGACCGGAAGACCCATGCGCTTGGCGACATAGCCCGCGAAGATGTCGCCGAAGTTGCCGGTGGGCACGGTGAAGTCCACCTCGCGCGCGGGCGCGCCCAAAGCAACCGCGGAAGTGAAGTAGTAAACCACCTGCGCAACGATGCGCGCCCAGTTGATCGAGTTCACGCCGGACAGCGAGACAGAATCGCGGAACTTGTGGTGATTGAAAAGGCCCTTCACGATTCCCTGACAGTCGTCGAAGTTGCCTTCGATGGCCAGCGCATGGACATTAGCCGCGCCGCTGGTGGTCATCATGCGCCGCTGCACGTCGGAAATGCGACCGTTCGGAAACAGCACAATGAGATCGGCATTGTCGCGGCCTGCGAATGCATCGACCGCAGCGCCGCCGGTGTCGCCCGAGGTCGCAACCACGATAGTGGTGCGCTGGCCGCGTTTCGCCAGTACGTGATCCATCAGCCGCGACAGCAGTTGCATCGCTACGTCCTTGAACGCGAGCGTCGGCCCGTGAAACAATTCGAGCACGAACTGGTGCGGGCCGATCTGACTGAGCGGCACCACCGCCGGATGACGGAACGTGGCGTAGGCTTCAACAGCCATGCGGCCAAGATCGGCTTCCGAAATCTCGCCCGCAACGAACGGGCGGATCACCTCGACGGCGACTTCCCAATAGGGGCGACCGAAAAACCCGGCAATGGTCTCGGGGCTGAGCTGCGGCCAAACCTCGGGTACATACAGGCCGCCGTCGCGGGCGAGCCCGGTCAGCATCACGTCACAGAAGCCCAGCCGGGGAGCTTCGCCCCGTGTCGAAATATAGCTCGTCAAGCGATCCTCCAAAGGCTCAAGCCTGTCGCAAGCCTTTGATAATGATGGGTTAATAACTTTGCCATGGGCAAAGTCGAGCTGCACCATATCGGCTGCGCCCCGGCTTCACAAGAATCCAAACCAGGCTGGATCAAGCCCGGCGCTGGCCTGCGACCCAGAAGCCGAAGGCTGCCGCAACCACGAGGGCCAGACCGAACCACGTGATGGCGTACTGCAGATGGTTGTCCTTGAGCTGCACGTGCAGCGGACCCGGCTTCGGACTGCCCGTGGCAGGCTGTGGCGATTCGAGATCGACATAGAAGGGCGCGACGTCGCCCCACGCCAGCACCTGCGCCATCGAATGATGATCGCGCACGAACCACAGCCGCTTGCCGCTATCTTCCCTCGGCGTCAGTGTGCTGGCCTCTTCCGGAAAACGGAGATAGCCGGTCAGCTCAACCGGCGCGCCTGTGACAAGCCGCGACACCGCACGGTCCTGCTGCGCGCGATCCTGCATCGTGTTCTGCACAAAGCCGGCGTTGATGACCACGCGGCGCCCATCGGCGAGCCGAGCCGGCATGAAGGCCCATGTCCCCGGCCCGGTAATATCATCGCGCACCGCGGAGCCGGAGCTGTACACCATGGCATCGGGCTTCGCCTCGAACGTCGCGCTGAATTTGATGCGCGAAAATTCGTCATGGGCTGGCGTGAGCGTGGGCCATGCGGCCGCGGACGGCAACGCAACCGGTTCCTTGGCAAGCCGTTCGGTCAAAGCGGCGATCAGTGCGTGCTTCTCGTCCTTGCGGCGAAGCTGCCAGACGCCGAGGCCGGCGAGCACCGACACCATGACCAGTGCGATCACGGCAAGACCGAAAATGCCACGCTGGCGCGTAGCTCTAATTTCTTGTGTCATGTTTGTTCACGCATGATCTCGGAAAACCGGCTCCCACTTTTCCGGATCATGCGTCCGGTTTGCGTTCGATGATCTGACCTTCGGCGGCCTTGTGGTGATACTGCAAGGCGATGAGGAGCGCCTTCATCGACCGCAGCGGCAGCAGGGTCGTCGCCAGAATCAGCGGCCCCCACAACGCAGCATGCACCCAGAACGGCGGCTGATACTTGATTTCAACGACCAGCGCCGAGCCGACCACGATAAACCCCGCGATCATGATGATGAACACGGCCGGGCCATCCCCCGCATCAATGAAGGCGTAGTCAAGGCCGCAGCGGTCGCAGCGCGGGCGCAGCGTGAGGAATCCCGCATAGAGCTTGCCATTGCCGCAACGCGGGCACTTGCAGGCGAGGCCGCGCAGCGCAGCCTGTGACACGCTCGCGGTCGCTGGATGATCGATCATGGCGCTGTTCTCATCGGCCTTCGCTACGCCCGCTGCCACGCCCCCGCAAGGGCAAAGCGCTCACGAAAAAGGGCGACCCGAAGGCCGCCCTGATCGATAAACCAGCGCGAGATCAGTGCGCGCCAGCCATGGTCGATGCGCCATGTCCCCAGACATAGATAGCGATGAACAGGAACAGCCAGACCACGTCGACGAAGTGCCAGTACCAGGCGGCGAACTCGAAGCCGAGATGCTGCTGCGGCGTGAAGTGTCCGGCATAGGCGCGGAACAAACACACCAGCAGGAAGATGGTGCCGACCAGCACGTGGAAGCCATGGAAGCCCGTGGCCATGAAGAAGGTCGCGCCGTAGACGTTGCCCGCGAAGCTGAACGCCGCGTGGCTGTACTCATAGGCCTGCACGCAGGTGAACAGCGCGCCGAGGGCGACAGTGAGAATCAGGCCCCACTTCAGGCCCTTGCGGTCGCCCTCGAGCAGCGCGTGATGCGCCCAGGTCACCGTGGTGCCGGAGGTCAGCAGGATCAGCGTGTTGAGCAGGGGCAGATGCCACGGGTCGAAGGTCTCGATGCCTTTCGGGGGCCACACGCCGCCGAACAGCGCCTCGCGGGTGACGTGAACCGGATCGGCCGGGAACAGCGCCGCATTGAAATAGGCCCAGAACCACGCCACGAAGAACATCACTTCGGAAGCGATGAACAGGATCATGCCGTAGCGGTGATGCAACTGCACCACGCGGGTATGGTCGCCCTTATACTGCGCCTCGCGGATCACGTCGGCCCACCAGCTTGCCATCGTGTAGAGAACGCCGATGGTGCCGACGCCGAACACGATCGGCGCGCCGGCGAACATCTTGTGCATCCATGCGACAGCACCCACGGCCATAATGAAGGCCGAGATGGAGCCGACGACCGGCCACGGGCTCGGATCGACGAGATGATAATCGTGGTGTTTGGCTTGGCCCGTTGCCATTTGGTCTCTCCGTGATGCCGGTGTGATCCGGCGCGTGTCGCAGTTAAAGCCGAAAACTCAAAGATTGCCCTTGCGCTTGTCCGTCTCTGTCGCCGCCAGCGGCTTCGGTGCCGGATCTTTCACAGGGTAGAACGTATAGGACAGGGTGATGGTGTTCAGGTCGTCATATTCGCGATCGGCGGCGAGCGCCGGATCGACATAGAACACCACCGCCATCTCGCGCTTCTCGCCGGGACCGAACGATTGCTCGGTGAAGCAGAAGCAATTGATCTTCTGGAAGAACGCGCCGACCGTGAGGGGCGCGACATTGTAGGCGGCCACTCCCGTGGTCGTGCGCGCAGCCTGGTTGGTGACGGTGTAATAGACGGTGACGACCTCACCGATCTTGACGCTGATCTCGGTCTGCTCAGCCTGGAACTTCCAGGGCAAGCCGCCGCTGACGTTGGAATCGAAGCGAACCGCGATGCGGCGCTCCAGTGACTTTTCAGGCGCGGAGGTCGCGACCTGCGTGGTGCCGTTGAATCCGGTGACGCGGCAGAACCAGTCGTAGAACGGCACGGCCGCGTAGGACGCGCCGACCATGAACGCGACAACGAACCCGCAGATCGACGCGACCATGACGTCGCGGCTGATGCGCGGCTTCGCCTTGCTGGTGGATTGCTGCGTCATGTCCTGTGCATCGCCTCCGTTCACAGCGGCCGATGAAGGACGATGGGACCCTTCACCATGGTCACCGCGAAAAACAGCAGCACCATCACACCCAGCGCCAGCGCTATGGCGATGGACCGCTCGCGTTGGCGCTTTTTCTGCTCCGGCGTGAGAACGATGCCCTCTGGCGGTTTCTTGCTGTCCATGACGACGCCCGCGCTCATGACCAGATCGCCCGCGCGGCTGCGGACACCACGACTTCGGCCAGCAACACGGCGAACAATCCGAACAAATACAGGATCGAGAACTTGAACAGCCCGCGCGTGGCGCGCAGCCCGGCGCTGCCGGTGCGATGACGGTACACACTCACGGCATACCAGAGCATACCCGCGCCAAGAACCAGCGATGTCACGCCGTAGATCGCATCGAAATAGCCGAGTGGCCAGGGCGACGCCGCAACCGCCACCAGCAGGATCGTATAAAGCAGGATCTGCAGCCGCGTCGCGTCGGGACCGGCGACGTTCGGCAGCATCGGGATGTTGGCGCGCTGGTAATCGTCGGTGCGGAACAGCGCCAGCGCCCAGAAATGCGGCGGCGTCCACAGGAAGATGATCAGAAACAGCAAAATCGGCTCGGGCGACAGCGAGCCTGTGGCCGCGGCCCAGGCCACCACCGGCGGCAGAGCGCCTGCAGCACCGCCGATGACGATGTTTTGCGCGGTCCACCGCTTCAGCCACATCGTGTAGACCACGACATAGAAAAAGATGGTGAAAGCCAAAAGCGCGCCGGCCAGCCAGTTCACCAGAATGCCGAGCGTCATCACCGAGAAGAACGCCAGCGTCAGGCCGAAGGCCAGCGCCTCGCCGGGCAGGATGCGGCCGCGCGGAATCGGGCGGTTGGCGGTGCGCGACATCAGGGCGTCGATATCGTGCTCGTACCACATGTTCAGCGCACCGGCCGCGCCGCCGCCGACCGCGATGCACAGGATCGAGGTGATTGCCAGCACCGGATGGAAATGGCCCGGCGCGATGACGAGACCCACCAGCGCGGTGAACACCACCAGCGACATCACGCGCGGCTTCAGCAGCGCGATATAATCAGCGACGCCAGCCTCGGAGATACGAGGCGACAGATCGATCGCGTGATGGTCGACAATCGACAAGATCTGAACTCACTTCCTGAACGTTTCATCCGCCGTGGCCGCTTGGCCGCGGCGGATGCATTGTCTCAGCCGCGTGCTTACTGAACGCGCGGCAGAACTTCGAACTGATGGAACGGCGGCGGCGACGACAGCGTCCATTCCAGCGTGGTGGCACCCGGACCCCACGGATTGTCCGCGGCCTGCTCCTTGCGGGCGAAAGCCTGGATCACGCCGTAGATGAAGATCAGCACGCCGAACGCAGAGATGTACGAGCCGATCGACGAGACCAGATTCCATCCGGCGAAGGCATCGGGATAATCGATGTAGCGGCGCGGCATGCCCGACAGGCCGAGGAAATGCTGCGGGAAGAAGATCAGGTTCACGCCGATGAAGGTGACCCAGAAGTGCAGCTTGGCGATGCCTTCGCTGTACATGTAGCCGAACATCTTCGGGAACCAGTAGTACCAGCCCGCGAAGATCGCGAACACCGCGCCGAGCGACAGCACGTAATGGAAGTGCGCGACCACGTAATAGGTATCCTGGAGAACGCGATCGACGCCGGCGTTGGCGAGCACCACGCCGGTCACGCCGCCCAGCGTGAACAGGAAGATGAAGCCCATCGACCAGATCATCGGAGCGCGGAATTCGATCGAACCGCCCCACATGGTGGCGATCCACGAGAAGATCTTCACGCCGGTCGGCACCGCGATGACCATGGTCGCCGCGACGAAATAGGCCTGCGTCGCCGACGACATGCCCACCGTGTACATGTGGTGCGCCCAGACCACGAAGCCGATGCCGCCGATCGCGACCATCGCGTAGGCCATGCCGAGATAACCAAACACCGGCTTGCGCGAGAAGGTCGAGACGATCTGCGAAACCATGCCAAAGCCCGGCAGAATCAGGATGTACACTTCGGGGTGACCGAAGAACCAGAACAGATGCTGGAACAGCACCGGATCGCCGCCGCCTTCAGCGGAGAAGAACGTGGTGCCGAAGTTGCGGTCGGTCAGCAGCATGGTGATCGCGCCAGCCAGAACCGGCAGCGACAACAGCAGCAGGAACACGGTGACGAGGATCGACCATACGAACAGCGGCATCTTGTGCAGGGTCATGCCCGGCGCGCGCATGTTGAAGATCGTGGTGATGAAGTTGATGGCGCCGAGAATCGACGATGCGCCAGCGATGTGCAGCGACAGAATCGCGAAATCGACCGCCGGACCGGGGTGCCCCGAGGTCGAGAGCGGCGCATACATGGTCCAGCCAGCGCCGACACCGTTGCCTCCGGGCTCACCCTCGACGAAGGTCGAGATCAGGAGCAGCGCAAACGAAGCAGGCAGCAGCCAGAACGAAACGTTGTTCATGCGCGGGAACGCCATATCCGGCGCACCGATCATCAGGGGCACGAACCAGTTGCCGAAACCGCCGATCATCGCCGGCATCACCATGAAGAAGATCATGATCAGGCCGTGGGAGGTCACGAACACGTTGTAGGTGTGGGCTTCGTGGAAGAGCTGCACACCGGGATACATCAGCTCGATGCGGATCGCGACCGACATCGCGCCGCCAATGAGGCCCGCAACGATCGCGAAGATAAGGTACATCGTGCCGATGTCCTTATGGTTCGTCGAATAGACGTAACGCCGCCACCCGGTCGGGTGATCGTGCGCATGGTCGTCATGAGCGTGATCATGTGTTGCAGCGGAGGTGGCCATTTTCAAATCCTTTAAGCCTTGCAGTCCCGTCAGCCTTGCGGTGCGGGCGCCCCGCGCCCGACTCGCCCTTGTCCGTCGATGCGCTTACTGCGCAGCAGCCCCGATCGACGCGTACGAATTCGCGGGGTTGCTCGCATACTTCTTCTTCGCCGCCTCAACCCAGGTCGTGAATTCCTGATCGTTCACGACGCGAATCGCGATCGGCATGTAGGCGTGGTCCTTGCCGCACAGTTCGGAGCACTGGCCGTAGAACATTCCTTCCTTGGTCGCCTTGAACCAGGTCTCGTTGAGACGACCCGGAACCGCGTCGATCTTCACGCCAAACGCCGGCACGGCAAAGGAGTGAATGACGTCGGCGCCCGTGACCTGCACCCGGATCACCTTGTTCACCGGTACGACCACCTCGTTGTCAACCGCCAGCAGCCGCGGCGCCTTGTTGGCGACCATCAGCGAATCGAATTCGAACTTGCCGTTATCGGGATAGGCGTAGGTCCAGTACCACTGCTTGCCGGTGGCCTTGATCGTCAGATCAGCCTTCGGAATGTCGAGCTGCTGGAACAGCAGGCGGAATGACGGCACGGCGATACCGACCAGAATCAGCACCGGCACGATGGTCCAGACCACTTCGATCATCGTGTTGTGGGTGGTCTTGGAGGGGACCGGGTTCTTGCGTGCGTTAAACTTGACCGCCACGATACCAAGCAAAATCGCGACAAAAATCGTGATCGCGGTGATGATCCAGAGCAGGAAATTGTGGAACCAGGTGATGTTGTCCATTACCGGCGATGCGGACGGCTGGAGCGTGTATTCCCAGGGCGACGGCTGACCAACGGTCCCGCCGGCCGCGAAAGCTGCCCCTGCCGCGGCAAGCACGGTGGCAGCCACCGCAAAGCCCAGTACTCGCCGGCCATTTTGGCCCTTCGACATCTTCATGCCGCTATCGCTCCTGCTTTAGTCACCCCAGCGACCCTGCCGGGCGGCAAGATCTGCTTTTAAGCCTGCTTTCTCGGTCGCGATCACGATTTCGGCCATCGGCCAAAGGTTAGAACGCGTCGAATTTCCAGCCTCTCAAACCATAATTCGATGCCTACCGCAATGCACGTAATAAGGCGGGCACACAGTCGGAATCCCCTTGGCAAATGGGCCAAAACCAGCAGTCCTGCAGCCGGAGATGCTTGACACTTGGATTGTCCGTTGTACCCCGGACAAGATATGCGGCGAAAACCCGATTCGCGGCTGTGAGGTGGTGCATCCCGGCGATAGGCTTTGCCCTCTAACAAGGCTTGCCCTCAAGACGCCGTCATTGCCCTATCAATCCAGCGATCAGGCAGGAGACGCTGCGAAAAACTGCCGGGAATCGTCAAGTTGCCGGAATTATTGCCGAGGATATGAGCCTGATGGGCGTGCGAAACCAACTTTTCTCGATCCGCAGCCTTGCGAAGGCGCCGATTTGGCTTGCAACGGTTGCGGTTGCGGCCTTTTTTGCGGTGCCCGCTCCGGCCCGGGCGCAGGGGGCGGTCAAATCGGTCCACGGCGACTGGCAGATCCGCTGCGACACCCCGGCCGGTGCGCAGGCCGAACAATGCGCCCTGATCCAGAGCGTGGTGGCCGAAGACCGCTCCAACGCAGGGCTGACCGTCATTATCCTCAAGACGGCCGACCAAAAGAGCAAGCTGATGCGGGTGGTCGCGCCGCTGGGCGTGCTGTTGCCGTCCGGCCTCGGCCTCAAGCTCGACGACAAGGACGTGGGCCGGGCCGGATTCGTGCGCTGCCTGCCCAACGGCTGCGTTGCCGAAGTCGTGATGGAAGACACGCTGCTCAATCAGTTCAAGACCGCCAAGACCGCGACCTTCATTATCTTCGAGACGCCGGAAGAAGGCATCGGCTTTCCGCTCAGCCTGAAGGGGCTCGGCGAAGGCTACGACAAGCTGCCGTAGTCTGCAGTCCGGTACAACAGACATCAGCCCGCCGTCTCAGCCCGCCATGGGACTCGCATAATAGCTGAGAAGATTTCTGGCATCGTCCGACAACCAGTCGGCTTCTCCGGTCAGATATCCTTCGATCCGGCCGGAGGGACCAACGACATATGAAATCGGCATTCCGTAAATCGGGAATGGGGCCGTAGCATTGTCATTGCCAACGCTCCCGACGCGCCCATCCGGATCGAGATAAACTTCGAGATGCCGGATCTTGAGCTTCTGCACGAACGGCAGGACGGCCGCGCGGCCGTTGCGATCGAGGGATATTGCGACGACCTTCAAATTCTTCTGGCCCGTGGTTTCCTGCAACCGATCAAGAATCGGCAATTCGACCCGGCACGCCGCGCACCATGTCGCCCAGAAGTTCACAAGAACTGTCTTGCCCCGAAACGCCGCAAAATTATCGGTCGCGCCGTTCAGCCGCGTCAGCGGAAGGGACGGCACTGTTTTCACAGGGGCTAGAAGCGTGAACTGGCTGCGAGCCGTTCCGAATGGCGGCGGCCCATTCGTCCGCGCTTGCGCACGGCTGGACGGCATCATGACTGATGAAGCGGCACCGAGCATGCCGCCAAGCACGGTGCGCCGCGCAATTGCATGGCGCGCCGGATCGGCAGCTTCATCGCTCGCGGTCATACAATTATCTCGATCCATACGGACTCACGAGCGGATATAGGACCATCCGGCTTCCTGCAGTCCGATCATATAGGCAGGCCCATTTGGCGCAAATGTGGTGCCTTCAACGAAAGATAGCGGGCGGCCTTCGTTACGCTCCATGCCCATCTTTGTCGCCTCACAAATGACGAAGCGAATATCCGGATTGGTGGTTCGCAGAACTTTCAACAGATCCTGCACGGGCGAGGTATCGGCGCGAAACATATGGAGCCCGGCGTTATAGCCGACGATCTCGACCGTGAATCCTTCGTTGATCGCCTTGTAATACTTCGTCAGGTGGACCGACGTCGAAATCACGGCCCGCATCGTAGTCGGATCGTCCGAGTTGATTTGCAGAACGAGACGATGCGAACGTGGCGGAGCCTTCTGCTCTTTCGGGGCGGCGGTGACCGCCAATGTCGCGGCGAGCAGCATCGCGAATGCAAGGCCGTATCCGGCAGTGGCGAACCATCGTCTGCGATTGATGCGCATCGTTTTCATCCTCGCCGCGGGTTATGCGTCGTATCGATCGAAGAGGTCGTCGATCTGATCGCGATGCGAAATGACAACGATGGCGCTCAGGGCCAGAAGAATGATCGCCGGGACCGCCGAGCCGCCAATCAGAAGCAGATGCGTTGCGATGGCCCCCACCATGATGCAGCTCACGAGCACGCCTCTGAACGCAGCAAGACGGGGCATCAGGATCGTGATCGCGCCGACAATTTCCAGAACCCCGGTGAGATAGCGGAACCATTGTCCCAGTCCGATCTGCTGGAAGCTCTCGACCATCATCGGCACGCCGAAGATTTTCGCCCCGCCCGCCGACAGGAACGCTGCTGCGAGCAGGCCTTTGAGGGTCCATAGAGCAGCTGGTTTCCAGCGTGGCGCCCTTTGAACATCCGTCGTCGACATCATCATTTCCCTGGATTGAGCACAGATCGCTTTCGCCAGGCAAAATTCAGAACTAAGATGGAAAAGACAAGTAGGATGCTTTTTCTGGTGTAGTATGAAATTTGAGACCAATGCAGAAAACCCTGATGAAATTTGCACCGGTGAAGAGGCCGTGAGCCAATTCCACCGCGCATTGGGAATGCTGACCGGAAAGTGGAAAGGCGAGATTCTCTAGCTGCTTGGTCAGGGCAAGCACCGCTTCGGCGAGTTGCGCCGCGCAATTCCCGGGGTCACCCAGCACATGCTGACGCTGCAGCTCCGCGATCTCGAAGCCGATGGATTGGTCAAGCGCACGATTTTTCCTGAAATTCCGCCGCGCGTCGAATACGAGATCACGCCCTCTGCCCTGGCGCTGCGCCCCGTGTTCGAAGAGTTGTTCAAATGGTCGCAAGAGCATGGCTTTCCGAACGCGCGTCCCAAGATGTCATCAACGGGCAAACAGAACAGACAACCGAGCCCGCCACGCTGAAGCCGGCTTTGAATTCCAGGTATTGCGACCGGCTGGTTCTGCCGCCCCGTCGTACCTATCTTTGATAAGCCCGCCCAAGCCAGATTCTCGAAAGCCAGATTCCCGGAGTTCCCATGAGCCATCCGTCCGACGCCGTGCCTGTGACCACCTCGCTGCTCGACCGAGCCGGGCTCGACCGCGACGCCGTGCGCAAGGAAATCGTGCGCGGGCTGGCCGGTGCCGACGACGGCGAACTGTTCCTCGAATACCGCCAGTCCGAAGGGCTCGGTTTCGACAACGGCCGCCTGAAGCAGGCGACCTATGACACTGCCCAAGGCTTCGGTCTGCGCGCGGTGAAGAATGACGCCGTCGGCTATGCCCACTCGTCCGATGTGTCGCTGCCCGCGCTGATCCGCGCCGCCGATGCCGTCCACGCGGTGCGCGGCGGCTATTCCGGGACATTCGCAGCCGCGCCCGGCCACACCAACACGCGCCTCTACGGCGATGAAAATCCGCTGGACGGACAGAGCTTCGAGACCAAGGTGAAACTACTCGCCGAAATCGACGCCTATGTCCGCGACAAGGACCCGCGTGTGCGGCAGGTCTCCGTATCTCTCGGCGCGACCTGGCAGGTGGTGGAGATTGTGCGCCCCGATGGCGAAAGCTATCGCGACATCCGCCCGCTGGTGCGCGTGAATATTTCCGTCGTCGCAGGCTCGGGCGACCGCCAGGAAAGCGGCAGCCATGGTTACGGCGGACGCGAAGGCTATGCGCGCTTCATCGAGACAAAGGCGTGGCGTTCGGCCGCCGACGGCGCGATCCGTCAGGCGCTGGTCAATCTGGAATCTGTGCCCGCACCTGCAGGTGAAATGGACGTGGTGCTCGGCCCGGGCTGGCCCGGCGTGATGCTGCACGAAGCCGTCGGTCACGGGCTCGAGGGCGATTTCAACCGCAAGCAGACCTCGGCCTTTTCAGGACTGATGGGCCAGCAGGTCGCAGCCAAGGGCGTTACCGTCGTCGATGACGGTACGATTTCCTCGAAGCGCGGCTCACTCTCCGTCGATGATGAAGGCACGCCAACCAACCGCACCGTGCTGATCGAAGACGGCATCCTCGTCGGCTACATGCAGGATCGGCAGAACGCACGGCTGATGAACATGAAACCGACCGGCAACGGACGGCGCGAGAGCTATGCGCACGTTCCCATGCCGCGCATGACCAACACCTACATGCTGGCCGGCGGTCGCGACCCTGCAGAAATTCTCGCGTCGGTGAAAAACGGAATCTTCGCCGCGAATTTCGGCGGCGGTCAGGTCGATATCGTGTCCGGCAAGTATGTGTTCCAGTGCACCGAGGCCTACAAGATCGAGAACGGCAAGCTTGGCGCTCCGTTGAAGGGCGCCATGCTGATCGGCAACGGCCCCACTGACCTGCATCGCATCTCGATGGTCGGCAACGATCTTCAGCTCGATGACGGCATCGGCACCTGCGGCAAGCAAGGCCAGGGCGTGCCGGTCGGTGTCGGACAACCGACGCTGCGCATGGATCGCATCACAGTCGGCGGCACGGGCTAGCGCACGATTCGGAAAGCGGCCACCGGCATACGGAGAAGGTCGTGTCCGATCAGCAAAGCCCTCAAGTGGCTTGCGGCAGCATCCAGCCGCAACCTTTAGAAATACGCGATCGAACGCCCGCAGATCGCGACC
>Ga0233439_10002401_pt1 | contig 21222 bp, 29 predicted proteins | sample SI_123_September_6_FD_182713 | JGI IMG/M metagenome (GOLD analysis project Ga0233439, IMG submission 182713) | Seawater microbial communities from Saanich Inlet, British Columbia, Canada - SI_123_September2016_100_MG | ecosystem: Environmental > Aquatic > Marine > Inlet | place: Canada: British... | reverse complement strand
CAGCTTGAACTTGATACTGAACTTGGACTTCGGGTGATCAACATCATCGAGCAGCTTATCGCCAGTGTCGAGTACCTACTTGATCTCGAACTTGGTTATGTTAATGTTCAGATGTACAATGTGCTAGTCTCGGGTGACTAAGTCAAGCTGATCGACTTCGGCATCAGCTACTTGTAGTTGGAGAAACTAATCAACAACTATATGTCTCCAGAGCTGCTGCGAAACTTGATCAACCGCAAGTAGGTCGAAGTTGATGCGCTGCAGTCAGAGTTGTTCTCGATCGGCATGATCATCTTGTCAGCGATCAGCAGACTTAGTCAGCGCTAGCTGCTTGGCTTGAATCGCAGCGAAAGTCAACTTTAGGAACTGATCGATGAACTTGATCTGGATATTGTATAGTCTCTGTTGCTGATCATGCTCGACAGCGATAGTCAAGTTCGAGATGCTGAACTTGTCAAGCAGTGTATCGCCGATCTTTTTCAGCAACAGCAACAGCAGATACTCAGAGACAAGTACAGCTTGGCCAATGTGTTAGCAGCTCGAATCGCAGCGAACAACAAGTTCAGCGACTTCGAGGTCAATCAGCTTATGCATGCGCTGACTGCCGAGATCGAGATCAACAATGTACTGCACTTGATACCCAACTTGGTTTTGGTAATAAAGAAGAAGGTCTCGCTAGTCTCCAGCGCTGGCAGCATAGAGTAGCAGATGTCGAAGTTAGTCAGCAATCAAGTTGTCGATGTTTATATGTCACCAGAGTTGGTATAGTTGATCAAGAGCAGCGGCAGCATCAAGTTGATCGATATCGCGATAGTCAATGTCTTCGCCCTCAGAGTCATACTTCTGCAGATGCTGATACTTGTCAGCGAGAACTAACTTCAGCAACTTGGACTTCAGCATGCAGCTCTCGAGATCGGCAGCGAGATCTTGCAGCAGCTCGTCATCGAGATGATCATCAATGTGCCAGACTCGAGACTCAAGCTTGGCGACATCAGCAACAAGTTGTTCAGCTTCCGAAGTCAGGCGCAGTTCGAACTCGAGTTCGACTTCAGCGCTGGCACTCAACTTGGTCGTGGTTAGTTCGGAATAGTCAAGAAGTGTTTCTCGAAACTTGAACATAGCTACTTCGCTGTCAAGTAGGTCGAAGCTGAGAAAGGTAATCTTAGTCTCAGCGAGATCTGGATCGGCTAGCAACTTGGTCAGGAGCGTTTTCCAAAAACTTGGTAACATAGTCAGCTTGTTCGCGATAAGGTAGTGACCTTTGTCGAAGTTATTCATCTCAGCTATGTCAGTCTCAGCTAGTTGGAGCAGCTGATCTTGTTTAGTCGCAGCGTCGAAGTCTTGGAACTCGAACTCAACAGCGAGTCTCAAGCGCAGCTTGACCGAGCTTACTAGTCAGAGCTTGATAGTCAGAACATCAGCGATGTTAACATAGCTGATATAGTTCAGCAGCTGCTGACAGTGTTGGTTGAACTATACTTGAACTTGATCAGCAACAAGATCAGCGACTGTCGCTGAGATCGAGCTCGATGTTGGAGATGCAGACATTGGCGAACATCAACTTAGTCATCTCGGCGAACTTAGTCTTGGGTATCGGGAACATCGACAATGCTGAACTAGCGCTGCTGATACTTGAGATAAACAACATGACTAACTTGGAGATGCTCAACTTGACTCTCGAGTCTCGATGCTCAGTCAGAACAAGCTTCAGCAATGTACTACTGATTTTTAGAAAATGCATTTTCAGAAAATGCACTAAGTCATTCTGGGTATAAGCCTGACAGCAGGAACGACCTCGACACTGAAGAACTGGTTTTTTTTTCGAAAATTTTTTCAGTCAAGTATCTGGCTATCGAGTGCGATGTTAGAACTATGTTGAGTCTCGAGTCTTGGTATCAACAATGTAGAACAAGCTGGTAATGTATTTTCGAAAAAGCTGCTGAGAGCTCAGCTCTAGAGCTGAGCTAGCATGTACTTGTCTGCGAGAGACTAAGTTAGTCTTCAGTGTCGAGAACTTAGTACTGAATATGCTGCTGTTGTTGTTCGCGATTGAACTATCAAGTGCAGAGCTTGTCAGCTTGACTAGTGTTGACTGCGACAAGCTTGTCGATGTTGATATACTAAGTTAGTGCTAGTTCAGAATCAGTGTCAGCGTCAAGCTTGCTTTTCAGGAACTAAGTAGCAACAAGCTGATGTTGTTGATCTCGACAACTACTTGAGATAGAGCAGCTCTGCGCAAGCTTGACTTAGATCTCGAGAAGAACGATATCGCCAATATAGGTGCCAAGTTGTTGATGTTGTTTTTTCGAAAACAAATCCCCAACAGCTTCAACCTGGGCTTGACGTGTCACGAGCGCAGCGAAGTCAGCGAGATCGAAGATCGAGCTTTGGGTTGGGGTAATAACATCGACAACAGCTGACAAGCTCGACTGCTGATCAGCTATCCAGCATTGAAGTTCAGTCTCGACTCGCTGACAGCTTTTTCGAAAAAGCAGCATCTCGACGAGATCGAGATCGAGATAGTCACCCAAGTCAGGCTTTCAGACTTCATCGCGAAGTACAAGTCAGCGACAAGCTTGTTATATAAAACAACAACAAGCTTGGCTCTCTCAGTGCAGGCTCAGGCACTCAGCTTTGCCGAGAACTATATCTGCTGAAAGTTTTTCGGAAAAAGTACCAATGTTGAACTTCAGTCTCGGGTGCTGGTAGCGACTGCTGAACTTCTCGATAGCGATGTTGTTGATCTCGACAACATGATCATGCGCTAGAGCTTGCTGCTGAACTTAGAACTAGATCTGATCGGCAATATCGAACTTGAACATCTGACTGGCTTGCTCTGGCGACTCAGGTACTTGATCAAGAACAACATCAAACTTGACAACATCAGTATCGAGATACTTGACACTGAGGCAGCATTCAACATCGGCAACTAGGTACTTGATCACGACTTCGGGAGTATCAACTACTTGATGTCGAGTTTGGTATAAGTCACAGTAGTACAGCTGTAGCTGACAAGCTTGCACTGTTTTCGGAAATAGTGACTATCGAGATACTACTTAGTCGAGATGCTGAACTTCGACTTCAGCAACATCGGCATCAGACTTAACATTGCTGCTGTATATACAGCTTTTTCGAAAATACACTTCAGCAGCATCGGCAAGTTCAAGTAGCTGACTATGCTGGATCTGACTTTCTAGAAAAACAATATCAGCGATATCGGAGCCAAGTTTTTTTCCCGAAATTTTCAGCACATGTATAGCGTACTCAGCATCAAGTTGGTTTTAGAAAAAAACAATATCAACATCGCTGGCTTGACATACTTGGCACTGGCTCTGGACAAGCTGAACATCAATCAGCTTTTTCTCAATTTTAGAAAAAACATTTTCAGGCACTTCTCTCTGGAGATGCTGCTCCTGTTGAGGAACTGCAGCTTCGCGATATCAGCGATCGATATTAACTTCGACTAAGTACAGCTGTAGCTCAATGCGCTGAACTTCAGCATGCAGCACAGTCTCGACTTCGCCAATGCAGTGTCGAGATAGTCATGCGCTTGTCGGCTGGCTGAAGTCAAGTCAACCATGTTGGACTTATTGTTCTAAACCTAGTATACAGAGCATGATCTGGATATATTATAGTGCAGAAACAGCATACCTAGTTGGACTTATATAAGCTCAGCTGCAGCGAAGCTAATCAACATCTATATGCATCCACTGTTACTAGTAGATCTGTAGCTGTAGTTCGATATGCAGTGCATCAGATCTTAGTAGTGCAGACTTGATAGTCAGCACTTCGACGTGATCATGATCAAGATGGAGATCGCCAATGCTGATCTCGAGAAACTTATCTCGCGAAACTTGACTTTCAGCGAGAAGCGTGATCTGCTACTCTAGATGATCCTGGCACTGTACTCGCTGCGAATAAAGAAGATCAACCATCTCGACATCAAGCCAGCGAACATCTTAGTAGTCGAGACTGATTTTTACAAAAACATCAAGCTCAGCGACTTCGGCGAGTCGAGATAGTCATCAAGCACACTTGCACATACTGCTGCGCGTGGAACTCTATATTATATGTCTCCTGAACTTATGCAGATCTATAGCTAGTCAGGCTCAGGCGACTTTAATCCAGAGAAGTGTGATGTCTTCTCGACTGGCTTGACTATGTTGAGACTGGCACTCGAACTTGCTGAGACTGACATAGCTGAGATGAATAACATCGACAAAGGTCAGTAGCTGATCGCGAACAAGCTGACTAAGTTGCCAAGTTTTTGGAAAACGCTCCTGGCTGAGATGTTGCAGATCGAGAGTCAGTCTCGAGCAACATCAACATAGCTGATCTGATTCAGCTTTCATCTGCAACACATTACTGCACTTGTTGTTCATCAGTATCGACTTCGGCTGGAGATCGAACTTCAGTGGCAGCGACAAGTACAAGTAGGTATCAAGCTTGTTGTTATCAACTTGGCTGAAAGTCTAGAGCTTGTCAGAGCTCAGAACATGTTCTGAGCTAGCAGCATGTGCAGCTCTAGCGCTGATCAAGTTGAGAACATCTTCAACTTGGTAATAACAACTAACAACATATACAGCTTTCGGCAATGCTGGAGTCAGCGCATGATCTTCGTGAACAAGTGTCGAGCTTTTTTTTCGGAAAAAAACATCAAGTAGCTGAACTTGATCGCGATCGGCATCTCAGCACTGACAAAGTAGTAGTTCGAACTCGAGTTCGACTTCAGGCGAGGTACTCAACTTGGTCGTGGCTAGTTCGGAGTAGTCAAGAAGTGTTTCTCGAAACTTGATCATGCTTGGTATGCTGTCAAGTAGGTCGAAGCTGAGAAAGGTAACATCGGCATGCAGGAGATCTGGATCGGCTAGTAACTAGCTCAGGCTCAGCATGTGATAACATAATTGGCTTTCTACTTCTGGTAGTATCAGCGCAGCTCTGATAATCAGCACTTCGACATTGTCGTAGTCAAGATGGAGATAGCCAGCGCTGATCTCGAGAAACTTATCTCGCGAAACTTAACTCTGCCAGAGAAGCTTGATCTGCTGCTGCAGATGATCCTGGCACTGTACTCGCTGCGAATAAAGAAGATCAACCATCTCGACATCAAGCCAGCGAACATCTTGGTAGTCGAGACTGATACTAAGTTCAACATCAAGCTCAGCGACTTCGGCGAGTCGAGATAGTCATCAAGCACACTTGCACATACTGCTGCGCGTGGAACTCTATATTATATGTCTCCAGAACTTATGCTGATATATAGCTAGTCAGGCTCAGGCGAGTTTAATCCAGAGAAGTGTGATGTCTTCTCGACTGGCTTGACCTACTTGAGACTGGCACTCGAACTTGCTGAGACTGACATCGCTGAGATGAACAACTTCGACAAAGGTCACTACCTTGTCGCGAACAAGCTGACCAAGTTACCAAGTTTTTGGAAAACACTCCTGACTGAGATGCTGCAGATCGAGAGTCAGTCTCGAGCAACATCAACATAGCTGATCTGATTCAGCTTTCATCTGCAACACATTGCTGAACTTGTAGTACATCAGTCTCGAGTTCAGCAGCAGATCGAACTTCAGCGGCAGCGTCAAGTTCAAGTAGGTACCAAGCTTGTTGTTATTAACTTGACTGAAAGTCTGGAACTAGTCAGCAGCATGCGCAGCTCTAGCGCTGCTGAAGTTGAGAACATCTTCAACTTGGTTATCACGACTAACAACATCTACAGCTTCCGATGCTGCTGGAGTCAGCGCTAGATCTTCGCGAACAAGTGTCGAGCTTTTTTTTCGGAAAAAAACATCAAGTAGCTGAACTTGTTCGCGATCGGCATCTCAGCGCTGAGCATGCTGACTGAGCAGCTTGGATAAGTATCTTCTCCTGAACTACAACTAGTTCTGACTTGCATGCTGAAGTCGAAGCAGGTCGAACTTAGATACTGCATCGCGATAGTCAACAGCATCGACTTTCGGCATGCTGAGCTTGTTGTCAGTCTCAGCTAGCTGCAGCAGCTGATCTTGTTCTCTCGCAGCGTCGAAGTCTTGGAACTCGAACTCAACAGCGAGTCTCAAGCGCAGCTTGACCGAGCTTGATAGTCAGAACATCAGCGATGTCAACTGTGCTGCTATTGCTGACAACATCAAGCTGCTACTGCATCTGGTTGAACTATACTTGAACTTGAACTACAACTTGATCTCAGGCGCAGGAGCAGCTCTCGAGACTCAGCTGACCAAGTTGCTGATCAAGCTTGCTGACAACAACATCAGCGACAAGTACATGTAGTTGCTGATAGCTGAACTTGATGCTCTGACTAACACACTTGTACTTCTCGACTTGCTGACAATCAAGAGCAGCGCTTCCGCTATGCAGTATCAAGTTTTAGAAAAAGCAGCACAGTCATGCTCAAGCTTGATCAGCGACTGTCGCTGACATCGAGCTCGATGTTGGAGATGCAGACATTGGCGAACATCAAGTTAGTCATCTCGGCGAACTTAGACTTCGGACTCAGAGACATCGACAATGCTGCTCTTGTGTTGCTGATACTTGAGATAAACAACATGACTAACTTGGAGATGCTCAACTTGACTCTCGAGTCTCAGTGCTCAGTCAGACCAAGCTCAGGCAATGTATTACTGATTTTTAGAAAATGCATTTTCGAAAAATGCACTAAGTCATTCTTGGACTAAGCCTGACAGCAGGAACGACCTCGACACTGAAGAGCTGGTTTTTTTTTCGAAAATTTTTTCAGTGCAGTATCTGGCTATCGACTGCGCTGCTAGAACTAAGTTGAGTCTCGAGTCTTGGTATCAACAATGTAGAACAAGCTGGTAATGTATTTTCGTTTTATAAAAAAAACATGCATCTATCTGCGAGAGACTAAGTTAGACTTCAGTCTCGAGATCTACCTACTAGCGATGTTGAGACTGATACTTAGTAACAACAACATCGGCGACATCGGCACTCAGAGCCTGCACTAGAAAATGCATTTTCAGTATCTTCAGCTTTTTCTAAAAAACAACAAGCTTGGCACTCTCAAGCAGTAGTGCTCAGTACTAGTATACTACTCTACAGTCATCGACTTTGATATTCATCTCCCGAGACTCAGCTATACTACTAACCAGACTGACATGCAGCTTGTTCTGCATCGACAACAGCTCGATGATCATTTTACGAAAAACTTGGCACTAGCGCTGACCAAGCTGACAGTGCTGATACAGCTATACTTGAACCTATCGATCAACATGATCGCTGACATCGGAGCAGCACTACTATTGACCTACTTGTATCTGACATAACAAGATCAGCGATATAGGAGCAGCACGACTTTTTTTTCCAAAAAAGCTGCCTGAGCTGATACTGTACTTATCGAGAAACAAGATCAGCGTAGCACGACTTTTTTTGCCGAAAAAGCTGACTGACTTGAAGCTGATACTTGACTCAAACAAGATCAGCGATATCGGAGTAGCACGACTTTTTTTTCCAAAAAAGCTGACTGACCTGATGCTGTATATGCAGGAGAACAAGATCAGCGACATCTGAGCATCACGACTATTTTGGAAAAACAAGATAACAGTATTGTGCTGCTTGTTGTTCAGCATCGGCGTCAGGTTAGTTGGAAAAAACAGCTTAATGTTTTTTCCAAAAACGCTGACAGTATTGTCTCCTGACTCACTGACAATGTTATCAGTAGTTTCAGCATGATATCAGATCGAGCTCCTCGCTACCAATAGCTATCGCGAACTACCACATTCAATGCTGAAGTCAGGTCTGCTTTGCGGCACGACTGAACTTCAGCACTATCAGCTCTGAGGCTAACTAGACTGACTAAGTTAGTCCAAGCTTGTCTCTCTACACAGTATAGTCAAGTTGATTATGTTCCAGTACCAGTATCGAAGCGCAGACAGCTTTTTCGGAAATTTTAGAAAACCGATAACAAGCTTGTCGATGTAGATCTGGAGAAGAACAAGATCAGCGACATCGGAACAGCTTCTCTAAAATTTCCGAAAAAGCTGACAACCTTAGATCTGGAGCATAACAAGATCAGCGATATCGGAACCAAGTTCGGAGTCAAGTAATTAGTTCCACGACTGAGAGTGCCAAGCTTTTTGCCAAAAAAAAATTAGAAAAAAAACCAGAACAAACTTGGTAGAGTTGATGCTCAGATTGACTCTGAAAAAATTTTCGAAAAAAATACGAGAAAAGTGCCTGATATCTCGCAGCAGGTACCAAGCTTTTTGCCGAAAAAAAATTAGAAAAAAATTGGCCTACTTAGTCGGCTTGGTAACCTAACTTGCTCTGAAAAAAAATTAGAAAAAAAAACCAGAACAAACTTGGAACTGGATATTCAGAGCAACAAGATCAGCGACATCGGAGCCAAGTAGCTAGCGCTGGCTCTGGACAAGCTGACCAAGCTGACTAACTTGAAGCTGAGGCTGGGATATAACAATATCAGAGCAGCACGACTTTTTTCCAAAAAACCTGACAAGCTTGACACTGGTACTCAGTGACTAGCGCATGCGCTGACTTTTCTAAAAAACAATATCAGCGATGTACTGTACTTGATTACAAGTATTAAGTCAGCGAGCTCTATCAAGATCGAGTTCATGAGCTGATCACTGACATCAAGTACAGCTTGTCCAGGTTCAGTCGCAAAGTAGCAGAGTTGATTCAGCTAGCTCAACTCTAACATTATATGACAGCGCTGACTTTCGCCGACACATTGCATATCGATCTTGTGAGCAACAAGATCTCGGAGCTCGCAGCTCTAGTCAGAGTTATCAGCAGCAGTGAAACTTAACTTGCTGCTGATATAGCTGAACTTCAATATGCAGTGACTGATGTTAGATCTCAGCTGAGCAGCACATCGCGAATGCCAAGTTAGTATATTAGAGATCGACTCTTCAACGCTACAGCAGCGCTGACTGAGATAGTGAGATCTGGAAAATTGGCTGCGCAGGCGAACGCTGGTATAACTAAGTGACCAAAAAAGTCGTGTTGCTCCTATATCGCTGATCTTGTTATCATACAGTCACAGTTCCAATGTTGTCAGCTTTTTCGGAAAAAAAAGTCGTGCTACTCCGATGTCGCTGATCTTGTTATCTCCTAGTCACAGCTTCAATGTTGTCAGCTTGGCCAAGTTGGTTTTCCAAAATAGTCGTGCTACTCCGATGTCGCTGATCTTGTTATCTCCTAGTCACAGCTTCAATGTTGTCAGCTTGGCCAAGTTGGTTTTCCAAAATAGTCGTGCTACTCCGATGTCGCTGATCTTGTTATCTCCTAGTCACAGCTTCAATGTTGTCAGCTTGGCCAAGTTGGTTTTCCAAAATAGTCGTGCTGCTCCGATATCGCTGATCTTGTTATTGTTGAGTATCAGTTCCAAGTAGGTCAGCTTGGCCAAGTTGGTTTTCCAAAATAAATGCCTGACTGCTGCATCTCCAATGTGCTAGTTGCTGAAGTACAGAGTCAGCTTGTCAGCGCTAGCGCTGAGTATCAGAGAACATTTTTGTAAAAATAAGATGCTGACAGCGATGTAGTATGCTGAACCTGGCTGCGAAGGCGGATGCTGGTTCGATAAGTAACATTGATTGACAAAGTCGATAGCAAGACTAGATAAAATGCTACCTCAGCGTGGATAAGAACTGGGCTGCTCAGGAGGATGATGGTTTGACGATTAACATTGATTCTGGAAGTCGATAGCAAGACTAGATAAAATGCTACCTCAGCGTGGATAAGAACTGGGCTGCTCAGGAGGATGATGGTTTGATGATTAACTTCTAAAAAAATATCTACTTGACTTACGGGTCATGCTGCGTATCTATCCCAGTACTGTTGTACTGTTTTCTAAAAAAGAAGATCATCGATGTTGATACTGATACCTATAACAAGCTTAGCTGTAGTGCTGCTTTTTTTTCCAAAAAACCTGACAACATTGATACTGTGACTGTAGAACAACAATATCTCCTGGTAGACAGCTTTGCAGCTTTTTCGAAAATACATGTTCATCAATAAGTTCACTCTCAAGCTTAGCGACAGCGCTGCAGTATGACTAGATTAGTTTTCCAAAAAAGAAGATCATCGATGTTGTTTTACAAAACTATCTCAAGCTTAGCGACAGCGCTGAAGTATGACTAGATTAGTTTTCCAAAAAAGAAGATCATCGATGTTGATACCTATAACAAGCTTAGCGGTAGTGCTGCATTATGACTAGATTAGTTTTCCAAAAAAGAAGATCATCGATGTTGATACCTATAACAAGCTTAGCGTCAGCGCTGCAGTATGACTAGATTAGTTTTCCAAAAAAGAAGATCATCGATGCTGTTTTACAAAACTATCTCAAGCTTAGCGTCAGCGCTGAAGTATGACTAGATTAGTTTTCCAAAAAAGAAGATCATCGATGACTGGTATAGTAGAGTAGTCAGGCCTATAGACTGGGAGATTGATGTGATAATGTTTTTAGAAAAAAAAGAGTATCGTACTTACGCCTATAGTCAGGCTTGTAGATGGGGATATGGGTGTGATATTGATTTTAGAAAAAAACAGCACTAGAGCTGTGGATACATAGTTGATGTTTATCGACAATCAGTCACTGATGTATAGGAGTACTAGTTGAACCAACATCTACTTGAGCAGCTTGATTATCTTATCTTCAAGAACTTAGTCTACTGCCATGCAGCTCTCTCGACTGAGTCTTGTCCTAGTTCTTATCTACGTAGAGGTAGCATTTTATCTAGTCTTGCTATCGACTTTGTCAATCAATGTTAGTCATCGAACCAGCATCCGCCTTCGCAGCCAGGTTGTTATTCATAGTTCAGGAACTTAGTCTACTACAGTGCTGTCAGCATCTTATTTTTACAAAAATGTTTGGTCTTCTCTGATACTTGGTTTTTTCCAAAAACTGCTTCCAGTGTCTCCAGCTTCTTGAACTTAGTCAGAGCTACGACTAGCTCTCGAGCTCCGAGATCTCCTACTATGTTATATAGCGCAGGCTCTGGACAAGCTGACTGAGCTGACTGACTAGACACGAAGTCTATATGCAGGTCAGTCAACTTAGTCAGCTTGTCCAGAGCCTGCGCTAAGTAGCTAGTTCCGATGTTGCTGATATTGTTCTACTTCAATCACAGCTTCAATGTTGTCAGCTTGTTCAAGTTGGTTTTCTAAAAAAGTCGTGCTACTCCGATGTTGCTGATCTTGTTCTCTGACAGAGACAGCTTCAAGTTAGTCAGCTTGGCCAAGTTGGTTTTCTAAAAAAGTCGTGCTGCTCCGATATCACTGATCTTGTTATCTTAGAGACTCAGCGTCAAGGTTGTCAGGTTGTTCAAGTTGGTTTTCCAAAATAGCCGTGCTGCTCCGATGTCGCTGATCTTGTTTGAGTACAGATACAGCTTCAAGTATGTCAGGTTGGCCAAGTTGATTTTCCAAAATAAATGCCTGATATCTGCATCTCCAATGTGCTAGTTGCTGAACTTCAGAGTCAGCTTGTCCAGAGTCAGTGTCAGCTTGTCGAGAGTGAGACTGAGCTTATTGATGAATATGCATTTTCGAAAAAGCTGCATCTGCGCCTACCAGGAGATGTTGTTCTACTTCAGTCACAGCAAGAAGGTTGTCAGGTTTTTTGGAAATTTTAGAAAAGCTGTTCCGATGTCGCTGATCTTGTTCTGCTCTAGATCTAGGTACAAGTAGGTCAGCTTTTTTGGAAATTTTAGAGAAGCTGCTCCGATATCGCTGATCTTGTTATTCATCAGACTCAGCATCAAGTAGGTCAGCTTGGTCAAGTTGGTTTTCCAAAATAGTCGTGCTGATCCGATGTCGCTGATCTTGTTCTCATTCAGGTACAGCTTCAAGTTAGTCAGCTTGGCCAAGTTGGTTTTCTAAAATAAATGCCTGACTGCTGCATCTCCGATGTGCTCGTTGTTGAACTTCAGATTCAGCTCGTCAGTCTCCAGTGTCAGCTTGTCGAGCTTGAGCTTGAGCTTATTGATGAATATGCATTTTCAAAAAAGCTGCATAGCTGCTGACCAGGAGATATTGTTCTATCTCAGTCACAGTTGTAGCTCAGTCAGCTTTTTTGGAAAAAAAAGTCGTGATGCTCCGATGTCGCTGATCTTGTTCTCATGTAGAGCCAGCGTCAATGTTGTCAGCTTGTTTTTGGAAAACCAAAATAGTCGTGATGCTCCGATGTCGCTGATCTTGTTGTGCTATAGTTGCAGAATCAGCTCAGTCAGGTTGGCCAAGTTGGTTTTCCAAAATAAATGCCTGACAGCTGCATCTCCAATGTGCTAGTTGTCGAAGTACAACTTCAGCGAGTTTTTTATAAAAATCAGCTTGTCGAGACTGAGACTGAGCTTATTGATGAATATGTATTTTCGAAAAAGCTGCATCTGCGCCTACCAGGAGATATTGTTCTGACTCAGTAGCAGTATCAGCTTGGTAAGTTTTTTCGGAAAAAAAAGTCGTGCTACGCTGATATTGTTTTCAGCTCTAGAGCTGATCTAGATCTAGGTACAAGTAGGTCAGCTTTTTAGGAAATTTTAGAAAAGCTGTTCCAATATCGCTGATATTGTTATCTCTCAGTCACAGTGACAGCTCAGTCAGGTTGACCAAGTTGGTTTTCCAAAATAGTCGTGCTACTCCGATGTCGCTGATCTTGTTCTGATTCAGGAACAGCTACAAGTTGGTCAGCTTGGTCAAGTTGGTTTTCCAAAATAAATGCCTGACTGCTGCATCTCCAATGTGCTAGTCGCTGAAGTTAATAAGTATCGAGTCAACATTGACGTGCAGCTTGTTGAGACTGAGTATGAGCTTATTGATGAATATGCATTTTCGAAAAAGCTGCATCTGCGCCTACCAGGAGATGTTGTTCTACTTCAGTCACAGCTACAAGTAGGTCAGCTTTTTCGGAAAAAAAAGTCGTGCTGCTCCGATGTCGCTGATATTGTTATACTCGAGAACCAGAGTCAAGTTAGTCAGCTTGGCCAAGTTGGTTTTCCAAAATAGTCGTGCTGCTCCGATGTCGCTGATCTTGTTTGAGTACAGTTGCAGAATCAATGTTGTCAGCTTGGCCAAGTTGGTTTTCCAAAATAAATGCCTGACTACTGCATCTCCAATGTGCTGGTTTCCGAACTTCAACTTCAGCAAGTTAGTATTCATATCCAAGTACAGCTTGTCGCTCTAGAGCCAGAGCTTATTGATGAACATGCATTTTCGAAAAAGCTGCATCTGCGCCTACCAGGAGATGTTGTTATATGTCAGGAACAGTCACAGCACAGTCAGCTTTTTCGGAAAAAAAAGTCGTGCTGATCCGATGTCGCTGATCTTGTTATCTTATAGACCTAGTACCAAGTATGTCAGCTTTTTCGGAAAAAAAAGTCGTGCTACGCTGATCTTGTTATCTTATAGACCTAGTGTCAAGTTGGTCAGCTTTTTCGGAAATTTTACAAAAATGTTGCTGATCTTGTTCTCAGTGAGATACAGCTCCAAGTAGGTCAGGTTGGTTTTGGAAAACTAAAATAGTCGTGCTGCTCCGATGTCGCTGATCTTGTTTGAGTCCAGATACAGCTTGAATGCTGTCAGCTTGGCCAAGTTGGTTTTCCAAAATAGTCGTGATGCTCCGATGTCGCCGATGTTGTTATGTTGCAGAACCAAGTTCAAGTTGGTCAGCTTTTTCAGAAAAAAAGCTCTGATGTTGCTGATCTTGTTATGCTATAGATACAGAGTCAATGTTGTCAGGTTGGTTTTTTGGAAAATCCAAAATAGTCGTGATGCTCCAATGTCGCTGATATTGTTATGCTGCAGAGTCAGCACTAATGTTGTCAGCTTGGTTTTGGAAAACTAAAATAGTCGTGCTGCTCCGATATCGCTGATCTTGTTATATGCCAGAGCTCAGCGCTAGCGCTGAGCTAGACCCAGATCTAAGTATGTCAGCGTTTTTGGAAAAAAAAGTCGTGCTGCTCTGATATTGTTCCTGAACAAGAACAGCTCTAACTTGGTCAGCTTTTTCGGAAAAAAAAGTCGTGCTATGTTGATATTGTTATGCTGCAGAGCCAAGTACATGTATGTCAGCTTTTTCGAAAATTTTAGAGAAGCTGCTCCTATGTCACTGATATTGTTCTCAGCAAGCTCGAGAGTCATTGTTGATAACAATGTCAGTCTCAGCAGAGCCAGCGCTATATAGAGAGTTCCGATGTCGCCGATATTGTTATTAGTCAGACTCAAGTGCATGTTAGTCAGCGCTGTCAGCTTATGTAGAGCTAGTGCCAAGTTTTTCGTAAAATGATAATCAAGCTGTTGATAGCTGAGAACAAGCTGCATGTCAGTCTAGTTAGTAGTATAGCTGAGACGTGGGAGATGAATATCAAAGTTGATAACTTCAGAGTAGTATACCAGTACTGAGCACTACTGCACCAGAGTGCCGAGCTCGTTGTTTTTTAGAAAAAGCTGAAGATACTGAAAATGCATTTTCTAGCGCAAGCTCTGAGTGCCGATGTTGTTGCTGTTGAGTATCAGTTTTAGAAAAGTCAGAAAATGCATTTTCTAAATATGGGTAAACAAGTACTTGGCTGCTCCGATACTGCTGATGTTGTTTTTTTCCAAGTTCAAGCGCAGTCAAGTCAGCAATGTTAGTATCGATCTCGATAGTCAGCCAAGTTGATTGTCGCTGAGATCTGCTTGTGCAGCTTGAAAGTCCAAGTGTAGTACATTGCTGAAGTGCGAGATGTTCTCAGCTAGTTAGTCGATGCGCTTGAACTTGTTGATGTTGTCAGTCAGTCTCAGCACAAGCTTAGTCACGCTCTAGATGAAAGTCAGCAGCTCAAGCTTGATATGCAATACTACTGACTAGATCAAGATACTATATGCACTGATTGCTGCCTGCACTTGTCAGTCTTAACATGCAGCATGATAGTGCTGAATAAGTCAGTCGTGATTGTAGCAGTAGTCTCGATGCTGAATCCAGTAGTAGTATAGCAGTATCTGCATCTCTGCATTGTCGAAGTCGAGACTGTGCTGCATGCTGAAGTTCAGCGCATTGAGCTATAGCTGAACTTAGTCGAAGTTGATATCTATCGCTGCTATCGCGAAGCTGCAGTTCCGCATCAGGAGCAGCATCTCTAGTGAGAAGTGACTGAAAATGTTTTTTCTAAAATTGAGAAAAAGCTGACTGAGTATCAGCTTGTCCAGAGCCAGTGTCAAGTAGACCAAGCCAGCGATGTTGATATTGTTTTTTTCTAAAACCAACTTGACGCCTATCACGCTGTACATGTGCCTAAAATTTCGGGAAAAAAACTTGGCACCAATATCGCTGATATTGTTTTTCCCGAAGTATAGATCCAGCTTGGTAAGCTGACTGAACTTGTCGATGCTGCTGAAGTGTATTTTCGAAAAAGCTGTATATACAGCAGCAATGTTGAGTCTGATGCCGATGTCTCCGAAGTCGAAGTTCAGCTACTTGACTAAGTAGTATCGAGATAGTCAATGTTGCTGAAAACAGTTCAAGCTTGTCAGGCGCAGTGCCAGTACTGTGACTTAGTGAAAGTTCGAGATCAAGTAGTTGATACTCCCGAAGTCGTGATCAAGTACATACTTGCCGATGCTGATTGCTGCCTCAGAGTCAAGTATCTCGATACTGATGTTGTCAAGTTTGATATTGTTTTTCTAAAAGTTCCAAACTCGCCTGAGCAAGCCAGCCAGATGTTCAAGTTCGATATTGCCGATCAGATCTAGTTCTAACTTCAGTAGCAAGCTCAGGCGCATGATCATGTTGCTGAGATCAACAACATCGCTATCGAGAAGTTCAGCAGTCGCTACCAGCACCCGAGACTGAAGTTCAACATTGTTACTTTTTCCGAAAAACTTTCAGGAGTCAATGTTCTCGGCAAAGCTGATAGCCTGAGCCTGACCTGAGAGAGTCAAGCTTGTTGTTTTCGAAAAAAATAAGCTTGTCGCTGACTTGTACTTCGCGATGAACTCTGAAAGCCTGACTTGAACATCAGTGACTATCTCGAGATGCTGCTTTTTCGAAAAAGCTGATACTTAGTCGAGACTGAACTTCAATGCTGGATAGCTGATCAGCAGACAAGCTTGTCAGTCTCTCGCGATGTTATTACCCCAACCCAAAGCTCGATCTTCGATCTCGCTGACTCGCTGTGCTCGTAACACGTCAAGCCCAGGTTGAAGCTGTTGGGGATTTGTTTTCGAAAAAACAATATCAACTACTTGGCACCTATATTGGCGATATCGTTCTTCTCGAGATCTAAGTCAAGCTTGCGCAGAGCTGCTCTATCTCAAGTAGTTGTCGAGATCAACATATACAGCTTGTCGCTCTTTAGTTCCTGAAAAGCAAGCTTGACGCTGACACTGATTCTGAACTAGCACTAAGTCAGGAGATCAACATCAACAAGCTTGTCGCAGTCAACACTGATCAAGCTGACCAGCTTGTTACTTGTCAGCACTATCGCGAACAACAATATCAGCATATTCAGTACTAAGTTCTCGACACTGAAGACTAACTTAGTCTCTCGCAGATAAGTACAAGTTCGGCAGCTTTTTCGAAAATACATTACCAACTTGTTCTACATTGTTGATACCAAGACTCGAGACTCAACATAGTTCTAACATCGCACTCGATACCCAGATACTTGACTGAAAAATTTTTCGAAAAAAAAACCAGCTCTTCTATGTCGAGGTCGTTCCTGCTGTCAGGCTTATACCCAGAATGACTTAGTGCATTTTCTGAAAATGCATTTTCTAAAAATCAGTAATACATTACCTGAGCTTGGCCTGACTGAGCATCGAGACTCGAGAGTCAAGTTCAGCATCTCCAAGTTAGTCATGTTGTTTATCTCAAGTATCAGCAATGCTAGTTCAGCGCTGTCGATGTTCCCGAGAGCGAAGACTAACTTCGCCGAGATGACTAACTTGATGTTCGCCAATGTCTGCATCTCCAACAACGAGCTCGATGTCAGCGACAGTCGCTGATCTAACTTCAGCAACATAGTACTGCTTTTTCTAAAACTTGATACTGCATAGCGGAAGCGCTGCTCATGTTAGTCAGCAAGTCGAGAAGTATAAGTATGTTAGTCAGCAGATCAAGTTCAGCTATCAGCAACTAGATCTTGTTGTCGCTGATATTGTTCTCGGCCAGCTTGATCAGCAACTTGGTCAGCTTTTTCCGAAAAACAAGTTCAGCTACTCCTGCATCGCTGATCATGTTGCTGATCAAGTTCAAGTATAGTTCAACCAGCGCTGACAGCAGCTTCAAGTGCTGAACTATATCAACTATGTTAACATCGCTGATGTTCTGACTATCAAGCTCTGACTAGTAAGCTCGGTCAAGCTGCGCTTGAGACTCGCTGTTGAGTTCGAGTTCCAGAACTTCGACGCTGCGAGAGAACAAGATCAGCTGCTCCAACTAGCTGAGACTGACAACCTTCTCGGCATGCCGAAAGTCGAACTTGGTCAGCAATCAGATGCTGCGCCTGAGATCAAGTTTTTCAGAAAACAAGATCAAGTTCAGCAGCTTGGTCAGCTTGGTGATAGTAACATGTTCAGCAATCAGCGCTTGAAGTTGGTTTTTCTAAAAAACTTGATCAGCTTTCAGCTCTCGAGCTGAACTGACAAGCATGCGCAGCGCTGAGATACCAATCGCGAACAAGTTCAACTACTTGATGTTTTTTTCCGAAAAAAAAGCTCGTCACTTGTTCGCGAAGATCAAGCGCTGACACCAGCATTGCCGAAAGCTGTATATGTTGTTCGATGTTATTACCAAGTTGAAGATGTTCTCAACAGTGCTAGAGCTGCGCATGCTGCTGAGCAGTTCCAGACCCTCAGCCAAGTTGATAACAACAAGCTTGATACCTACTTGTACTTGTCGCTGCCGCTGAAGTTCGATCTGCTGCTGAAGTCGATACTGATGAACAACAAGTGCAGTAATGTGTTGCAGATGAAAGCTGAATCAGATCAGCTATGTTGATGTTGCTCGATACTGACTCTCGATCTGCAGCATCTCAGCCAGGAGTGTTTTCCAAAAACTTGGCAACTTAGTCAGCTTGTTCGCGATAAGGTAGGTACCTTTGTCGAAGTTATTCATCTCAGCGATGTCAGTCTCATCAAGCTCGAGTGCCAGTCTCAAGTATGTCAAGCCAGTCGAGAAGACATCACACTTCTCTGGATTAAACTCGCCTGAGCCTGACTAGCTATAGATCTGGAGAAGTTCAGGAGACATATAATATATAGTTCCACGCGCAGCAGTATGTGCAAGTGTGCTTGATGTTTATCTCGACTCGCCGAAGTCGCTGAGCTTGATGTTCAACTTAGTATCAGTCTCGACTACTAGTATGTTCGCTGGCTTGATGTCGAGATGGTTGATCTTCTTTATTCGCAGCAAGTATAGCGCTGTCAGCATCTGCTGCAGGAGATCACGCTTCTCGATGAAAGTCAAGTTTCGCGAGATAAGTTTCTCGAGATCAGCGCTGGCGATCTCCATCTTGATCATGATCACGTCGAAGTGCTGATCATCACGTTCGCGATAATGTTACCAGAAGTAGAAAGCCAACTATGTTATCACGTGCTGAGCCTGACCAAGTTACTAGCCGATCCAGATCTCGCTGAGACTAAGATTACCTTTCTCAGCTTCGACTAACTTGACTGCGAAGTAGCGCTGATCAAGTTTCGAGAAACACTTCTTGACTACTCCAAACTAACCACGACCAAGATGAGTACCTCGCCTGAAGTCGAACTCGAGTTCGAACTACTACTTGTTCCTGAACTAGTACAGCTGACTCTCGAGCTCCAAGATAGTAGATCTGCTGACAACATTAACATCAATCATGCTGAGTATCTGCTGCTGATAGATCTCGCTGCCGATCTCGAGAGCTGCATGCTGAAGTTCAAGTTCAAGTTAGTTCTCGCTGACAAGTATCAGCATCTGCAGTAGTATGACTCCGAGAGCGAAGACATTGACTTTCTCGATATCAAGTTCAAGTATGCTGCCGCTGCTCTTGACCAGCTTTACCAACTCTGGTGACATATAAACATCGACAACTTGGTTATCGATCAACTTCGACATCTGCTGCTCCAAGTTGTCAGCGCTGCAGAGTAGCGAGATCTTGTTCTTGATTATCAATATCAAGTTGGGTCTGAAGTTCAACATCGAGCAGCTATCCAGACTCAGCAGCATCAAGCGCATGAAGTTGTTGATCTCAAAGTCAGAGTACTTGTTCTTCGCTGCGATGCGAGTAGTGATCAAGTTCGACAAGCTGTACTTGTCAAGATGGAGCTGCTGATGATCTTGTTATACATTGTCGAAGAACAACTTGATGCTGCTGAGATCTCGCTGCTGAGTGTCGAACTCCAACATCGCGCTGAGCATGTCAGTCAGCGCTTGATTATCAAGTTGCTCTATCTCGTCGCTGACAAGTTCAGCATCGCGATTCAAGCCAAGTAGCTATCGCTGACTTAGTCTCCTGACTGCAGCTAAGATGATCATGCCGATCGAAAACAACTCTGACTGCAGCGCATCAACTTCGACCTACTTGTGACTGATCCAACTTCGCAGCAGCTCTGGAGACAAGTAGCTGTTTATTACTTTCTCCAATATCAAGTAGCTGATGCCGAAGTCGATCAGCTTGACTTAGTCACCCGAGACTAACACATTGTACATCTGAACATTAACATAACCAAGTTCGATATCAAGTAGGTACTCGACACTGGCGATAAGCTGCTCGATGATGTTGATCACCCGAAGTCCAAGTTCAGTATCAAGTTCAAGCTGATCGCCGATGTAGTTGCTGATGTCAGTCGCGATGAACTACATCTGCATCGCGAAGCAGTACTATCTCAGATCTCGCAGATACAGCTGTCAGCACATTAGTTTCTCGATGTCAAGTATGTGCCGATGTCGAACTTGATCAAGAGCAGCGACTCGAGTTCAGTACTTGTTGTTTCTCGCGAACTACAAGTATCGCAGCTGCTGCCAAGCTTGATTGCTGCGACTACTGAACTTGAAGTAGTTGTTCCTGCCAGAGATGTTGGAGATCTGCTATAGTGTGTCCAGTGCCTGCGCTTGATACTAGTTTTCGAAAAAGAAGACCAACATGGCAGAGTTGAGTTCAGCCAGCCGACAAGCGCATGACTATGTCGACAAGCTGTCGCTGTTTTCGACAAGTACAGACATCAAGCTTGATCATCAGCACATGCGCTCGTCGAGATCGGCATCAAGCTTGGCGAGGAGCCTATATTAACTTCGACATTTTTAGTGCTACCTGTATATAGGCTTTTTTCGAAAAACAACTATGGCTGACTTGAAGATGAAGATCAGTCGCTGGCCGACAAGCGCATGACTATCTCGACTCGCTGTCACTGTTTTCGACAAGTACAGGCATCAAGCTTGATCAGCATGACATGCGCAAGTCGAGATCGATATCAAGCTTGGCTAGGAGTCAACATTAAGTTCGACATTGCTGTAGCTCAACATATAGAAGTATACCAGACTTAGATATCTATAACATCAAAGCTGATCAACTACATAGTTGATTATTAGTTTCTCCAAGTCCAGCTGATCACGCTCTAGAGTCAGCTTCTTCTCAGTAGTAGGTTCACTGCGATTTCTTGTTTTTTTTTCCAAAAAATTAGCCCCTAGAATTGCCTCTATCCCGTGTCGTGTTTTTTTTCGATTTTTTTGCCGAAAAAAGGTGAGTAAATGTATTTTCAAAAAAGCTGTATATACAGCAGCTTATCTTGTTTTTCTAAAACAACATTGATCTCTGCTAGTGAGAACAAGTTGTTCTTCTTTTTCCAAAACTAGTATCTCCAACAACATGTATCTCTGCTAGTGAGAACAAGTTGTTCTTCTTTTTCCAAAACTAGTATCTCCAACAATGTAGTATCAGCTTGACTGCTATTTCTCAACTACATTGATCTCCAACACTGAGTATCATGTTGTTCTTGTTTTTCCAACAGTGTAGTATGAGCTACACTGCGATTTCCGTTAATTTGCTTTTCCGTTAATTTGGTTTTTCCAACACAGTGTTGATCTCCCAGTTATATATCTCCAACAGTGTAGTAGTAGGTTCACTGCTATTTCTTGTTTTTTTTTCCGAAAATTTTACCCCACAGTCCCAGTTATATATCGACAACACTGGTATCAGGTTCACTGCGATTTCTTGTTTTTTTTTTCCAAAAATTTAGCCCCTAGAACCCCGGTTCTCTGTCACTCGTTTCAAAAATGCATTTTCT
>Ga0233439_10002397_pt1 | contig 21235 bp, 20 predicted proteins | sample SI_123_September_6_FD_182713 | JGI IMG/M metagenome (GOLD analysis project Ga0233439, IMG submission 182713) | Seawater microbial communities from Saanich Inlet, British Columbia, Canada - SI_123_September2016_100_MG | ecosystem: Environmental > Aquatic > Marine > Inlet | place: Canada: British... | reverse complement strand
CCGTTACCGTTATCCACGGTCACGGTTTCGACCTGCTTTTTATAAGGGCGTAGGATTTCAATCAAGGCTTCGGCAACTACCTCGCTTTGCTTGGAGGGTAATCGGGCGATGCAGGTAAAACGGCTTTTGCGTTCGACGACGGTCAACAAGGCGCCGCCGCCCTGACCACCCAACATCAGGTCGGCTTCCCAAGCGCCGATCCGGCTTTTGTCATCGACGATAGACGGCCGTTGATCAATCGAAACGCGCTGGGTGATCTTACCTTTATATGCAGTGGATCGTCGGGGTGCGCCGCAGACCTAAACGTCGCCGTAGTTGCTTATACCAAAGCCCACCGGCCTGTTGGTCGGCTCGAAGCTATTGATAGATTCGCTCATGAGCAAGCGAAACAGGCTGCGTCTGACGCAACCCATCGGCCATTTGCTCGGGGCTCCATTGTTGCCGCAATTGGCGGTCAATCAGCCGCTGAAAGAGCATCGTCCACTTCGTTGGACCCCGCGATTGAAGACGGCGCTGTCGAGCGTGTCGATGGGCCGCCTGAGCATAATAGCCCGTTGGACTTTTATTGCGGCGAAGCTCGCGAGAAACCGTTGAGGCATGCACCCCAACCAAATCCGCTATGGCCACTTGGCTATGACCGGCTTTTTTCAAGGCGAATATTTCATATCTTTCAGATAAGGTCAACTGGCGATATCCCTTCATATGCTCCTCCTCGTGGGGCTGTGGATGACAAAGAAAATATAACCAGTTGGCCTTTGTCGTTTCACACCCTACAGGAATTGCACTTTCAAGTTGAAATCACCTTCATTCCAACCTCTATCAACATTGATATTACTAGCAAATACCTATTCAGTTATTCCGCCAAAAAATTTGCACTATTCTTCGCAGTAAATTTTACATAAATCGTTTATATTCAACTAATTACACTTGTCACCCACCTCCTTCTGCCGTATCTTAATAGTGTAGTGTGAAATGCACATAAACAAGGAGATATAACCAATGAAAAAGGGTCATTATTCAGTCCTCCGAGTCAGTCTAATATCTATCATTCTCAGTGCAACTTGCGCTATGACTCAGCAAAAGCTGCCAGAATTCCTAGTGACGGATTTGATCACAAATGACTTAAGCGCCAAGGCTGAAAGAGGAATTGAAAGAAGAAATGAATTGTGGGACCACGTCAAACTGACAGTCTATGAAATAAGTGAGTTAGATTCGTTGCTCAATGAATATCCTGAAACGGTTTCCAGTATTTGGAGTGTGGTCGATGATGGGTGTAGCTGGTATTGTAGTGGCGGAAACTATTTAGTTACCGCTTCTTCGAGCTTAAAAAGCAACACCTCTATTAATTACAATCCTAAAGCAGCCAATGATTTAAGCTATAAAACGGCATGGGTAGAAGGCAAAGAAGACGAAGGTATTGGAGAATACATCGAATATACTTTTGGAAACGAGAGCCCGAGAATAACGTCCATTATCATATCAAATGGATATGTTAAAAGCGATAAAGCCTGGACTGAAAACAACCGGGTCAAAAAAATAAAGCTATATGTAAACGAAACTGAATTCGGGATATTGAACCTATTGGATACCAAAAATGATCAACTTTTTCAACTCGGTACGTTTGGCCATAATACGGATGGTTCAGACCTGGTTCTCAAATTTGAAATTGCTGAAGTATACAAAGGGTTAAAATACAACGATACAGTAATTACCGAAATATATTTTGATGGAATGGATGTGCATTAACACAGCCTAGCCAAAAGGCGATGCTCATACGAATGTTCGTTACAATCCTAACCGCTTCATTCGCAATGCCTCGCTTGCGTAGCGCATCTACTACCGTGCTTATTTCACTCTGCATCGCATTTTGTGCGAAGGCGTAATCGATGGCTGATTTGAAGATTACTTTATTTTCGTCTTCATATTTTCTTGCGAGATCTCTAAAACAATTTTTCTTCTGCTTCATTATTTCGAAATTGCCATCGGGCTTAATTTTCTGGCATTCGACAAACGCTTCAGGGTCATCAGCAAAAACTGGTGACACTGTTATGAGTGTTAACCCAAATAAACACAAAATAAATGCGCAGGATGTAATCTTACAATTTATGAAACATTGAATCATCCTCTAGCAATTAATAACGATTCGTATATAAAACCATCTCTCGAATGGTGATCGGGCCTCGCCGACGCCAAGCGTAATAGCCACTGGCCGAAACGCCCAACGCACCGCAAAGCCGATCCAGCCGGTGGCCAGATCGATGGCGATGAATAAATGCGTATCTCATCGATTTGGGCTGGAGAAAATACGCAGCGCTTTTTTAAAATGTCCCGCTCTTCTTTGATCTGAGACAGCTCGCGTTTTAAGGCCTGCAGCTCAGCTTGGTCGGCGGGCAGAGTACTCTAGCCAAGAAAGGCTTGATTGCCGTCGGCCTGATAGGCTTTCGCCCAGCGACGTACATTGCTCAGAGGCACGCCATACTCGCGAGCAACTTGAGCGGCTGGCCGGTTTTCTTCCGTAATTAAACGTGCCACCTCACGTTTGAAAGCGGCGTCATGAACGGTACGAGGTTTCTTCGACGGAGCCATAAGCAACACCTCTTTTAGGCGTACGACACTAAACGCTTAACTGGGTGTCCACTTTTTCAATGCAAGATCAATCAGCCTCCGCACTAATTTCTGGAGGTATAGCAATCGCTCAAGAAAGCTAGACAAACCAACAAAACTACAATCTTTATCCCTACTCTTTTTTCACTAATTAACTAGCAAGAATTTGCATTGAAAACTCACCAAAAATTAAAAACTGCCCGTGGAAAATATAACGATTAAGAACAGATCTACAGGGGTCGATTTTCAGCAGAGAATCAATCTATTAGTTAAGTTCGTAGATTTATGTAAAATTGAAGGCGCGCCATCCGAAGATACCGTACATTTAGCCAATCTTGAAGAGGACATGGCCCAATAGCACAACGTATGCACCGCGTACCCCGAGCTGACCGCGGACTGAAATCCGCAGCAGAAATATCGCGGGGCAGCAATCGAAAAGCACTGGAACCGCGGCTACTCACCTAAAAGAACAAGGCTCCGTCACCCACTGACACTAAGAGAAAGATGACCATGAGCGACTACAAAGTGCGCGCCGCACATTGCGACTACCGCGCCGAAGAAGACCAGATCTACGAAGCCCTCAAACGCGCCACTGACCCGCTGACCGAGACCTGGGACCGTTTAGCTAAAGCCAAGCGCATCGGCATCAAGTTCAATCACGACCAACTCATCAAGCAGTGGGTCCGTTACGAGGGGCAGTTGCAGCAATTGGTTAGCGAGAAACTCGCCCGCGCCTTCTTGCGCCTAATGCGCGAGCGCACCGACGCCGAGTTGGTCTCGCCCGACGTCAGCTTCTACAAAATGTACGACGGTACTGACCCGGAGGAGACCGGTACGCTTATACCGATTTTCCGCGAATTCGGCGTCGAGTTTATCGACGGCACACTACCGCCCTATAAGACCTACCCCGTGCCCGGCGGCGGACAGATGTTCAGCCAATACCTGCTGCCACAACGGGCGATGGAGGTCGACGAGTTTATCTCCGTCGGCAAAATGAAAAACCACGGTTTTATGGGCATCACGCTCTCATTGAAGAATCTCTTCGGCCTGATGCCGGGCGAGCCGGAGGGCAATACCCGGACTTATTATCACCACTTAGTCCGCATGCCCTATATGCTGGCCGATATGGGCCGCCTTTTCAATCCGGCCCTGTGTATTGTCGACGGCCTGGTCGGCCAGGCCGGCATGGAGTGGGGCAATGGCGACGATAAGGGGCCCGGCCGCGTCGCCAATACGCTAGTAGCTGGCAACCATACGATCGCCACCGACGCCTGCACCGCCCATCTGATGGGCCACGACCCACAGAGCGACTGGCTGACCCCACCTTTCCACCGCGACCGCAACTCGCTGCTGGTAGCCGCCGAAGCTGGTTTCGGCACCGTCGACCTCAACGAAATCGACTTTGAGTCCGAGGTCACTAGACCGCTTAACGAGTTTTTCTCCCATATCACCGACTCGCAGGAGCTCGTCCTCAGTTGGCGGCGCACCACGTGCGAGCAGGCCCTCTATTATCGCGATAATCGGCAAAAATTGCTCGACGAATACGCCGGCGAATATATCCTCTTACAAGAGGGCGAGGTGCGCTGGCACGACAAGGTAAGCGACTTGCAGGAGAGCCGCCGCGTGCTGGCCGGCGACAAACCCGAGCAGGCGATGTGGCTCAAATACGTCGACCCGGAAGAAGCCGAAGGCGAACACTTTGAGGTCTACGAAAAAGCGCTGGCCAAAATCGAAGCCGCCGACACCCAGGCCGCCTAATCGACAAAGAAAACGCGATGCGAACGCCGATGGGCAGTTCGGCGTTCGCATCACCCCCCTTCCGCAAATACCTCGGTGGCACCCTCTCCGCCAATATAGGCTTCCGCATGCAGTCGGTGGCGTTGGCAATCCTGGTCTACCGCACCACCGGATCCGCACTGGACCTCGGGTTGGTCTCGGCCATCGGCGCGGCGCCAGCCATGCTCTGCAATGTGCTCGGCGGCGTGCTCGCTGACCGCCATGACACTCGCCTGATCTGGGCCATAAACGCCGGCGTCTCGACAATGGTCGTCGGCGCGCTGGCTTTGTTAGTATTCGTCGGCGATGTACCGATCAGCCAGATCTACACGCTCGCGGCGCTCATGGGGATTGTCGCCGGCGTCAACGTGCCCGTATCGCAAAGTTATTATCCCTCACTGCTCGCCCCGCACGCACTCAAATCCGGCGTAACGCTCAATGGCATGGGCATGTCCGTCGCTTCGATTATCGGCCCGACGCTGGCCGGCCTAATCATCGCGACGATCGACCTCTACGCCGCGTTCGCCGCCGCCGCGATCTGCTGGAGCCTGCCCGCCTTTATCGCGTTCTCATTGCCCACCCGCAAAACCAAGCCTGGGCAAAACACCCGCTCGCTAAGTGATTTTCGCGTCGGCTTCGACTTTATACGGACCCACCGCCTCTTTCTGATCCTTATCGGATTAGTCGTCGCCAATTTCCTATTGGTCTTTGGCTGGCTACAGACCCTACCCGCCTTTATCGAGCTCTTCGCCGGTGGCGAACGCGAAATCGGCTATGCCTTCACCGCCGCCGGCATCGGCGCAACACTCGGCATCTTTCTCGCCGGACGCCTCAAGCCGGGCGCCCGGCTCGGCTATCAAATTCTCGGCGGCACCGCGTTCTTCGCCTCAATGATCACCTGCCTGTCCTTCGCCCCGTCGTTTTATTTGCTACTCCCCCTCGCCTTCCTCGCGCACGCGGGCAATGGCATCTTCTCCAATAGCTGTATCGTCGCCATGCAATCTCGCATCCCCGAAGCGATTCGCGGCCGGGTCATGGGCGCGGTTTCGATCGCCTTCAACCTCGGCACCTTCGGCGGCATGTGGACGGGGGGCATAATCGCGCTGCTCGGCGACGTGCGGTGGGGCATGGCCGCCGGCCCGCTGGGCATGCTTGTAATCATCTTATTAGTCCTGGTGACGCAAAGGCAAATAAGACAATTGGCCGACACGGACTGAGCAACCACTTTACCCAGCCGCCGGCCCACCTTACATTCGCTGCCGGCGATAGAAAACCCAAGATGTGAATGGAGACCATAACATGACCGACAAAAAATTCAACGTACTCGTCAGCGACCGCAGCATCCACCCGTCCGGCATTGACCTGCTGCGCCCCGTCGCCGAGTTAACCTTCCTCGAAGGCTACGCCGCGCCTGAGGTCTTCGCCGCGGCCGTCAGCGAGACCGACGCCATCTTCTGCCGCAGCGGCATCGTCGACGCGTCCGTTATCGACGCCGCGCCCAAGCTCAAGATCGTCTCGCGCCACGGCGTCGGTTACGACAATGTCGATATCGACGCCTGCACCCGCCGCGGCATCGTCGTCACCACCACCGGCGAGGCCAATTCGCAGAGCGTCAGTGAATTGGCCATCGGCATGATGCTCTACCTCGGCCGTTTTATCCGCCGCGCCAACGCCGACATGGACGCCGGCCTTTGGGAACGCACGAGCTTATTGGGCACGGAATTATTCCAGAAAACGCTGGGCATTGTCGGCCTGGGACGGGTGGGCACCCGCCTAGCCAAGCACGCCAACGGCTTTGATATGGAAGTATTGGTCTGCGACCCCAATCTCGACGCGGACACCGTAGTCAAACACGGTGCCAAGCAAGTCGACCTACAGACTCTCTTGGCGCAATCCGACTATGTCTCGTTGCACCTGCCCCTGAGTCCAGAAACACGGCATATCATCGGCGCCGAAGAATTATCGCAGATGAAAGAATCTGCGATCCTGATCAACTGCGCGCGCGGCGGCATCGTCGACGAAGATGCGCTCTACACCGCGCTCGTCGAAAAACAGATCGCCGGAGCCGGCATCGACGTATTTGAAAAAGAACCGCTGCCCGCAGGCCACCCGCTCATCGGCCTCGACAATGTCTGCCACTCGCCGCATATCGCCGGCCAGACCGCCGAATCCCTGGTGCGCGTCTCGCTGCAAACCGCAGAAAACATCCTCACCGTACTGCGCGGCGAAAAGCTAGACCCCGGCTTCGTCGTGAACCCAGAAGCACTCGCCGACTAACGCTGAATGAGCAAAGATAAAACCCTCGACCTGCCCGTATGCATCCAACTCAATCAACTAACACCACGCCCCAATTTCACCAAGGCACTTCAATTCCCAATTCTTTCGCCACCCCTTCCAACTGCTCCCGATGCCATCCGCCCACCGGCACCCCCGCCTCGCGAAACCGCCCCTCCCGCTCCGCCTCGATTCCTCCGGGCACATGCGTCGCCGCAAAACCCTTAACCGGTTGCAACTTGCGCACCCTCCGGATATATTCGTCCACCTCCGCTTTAAATTGCTCGCCGTCGGTAAACAAATCCGGCCGAAAAACGATCACCAGCGAACCCTGATTGGCCCCCGGCCAAGTCCAACGCGGCTTTTCATGGTCGATGCTCAAACCTGACAGCAAACCGCCCCAAGCCTGACAGATCTCCCCCATCCCGATCGAACGCAACAACAGACCCGGCGCGCATTCGGCTATCTGGTCGCGCATCTCATCGCGGTATAAGTCGTGCATCGCGCCGAAATCAAGAACTAAGGGCGGCTCCTCGTTCGTCGGCACGCCGAAAGCCATCGGCGAACCACCCGCCGCATTATTGAGCTCATCCCCTGGCTGCAACCGCAACTGATGTCCCGAGGTCACATAGACGGCCAAACCCCGCTCGACCGCCAAGCGCGCATAAATCCCGGCGGCACCGAAGTGGCCGTGGTTGCGGCTCATAATCGCAGCGATGCCTGTTGCCTCGGCCTTGTCCAGCGCCAATAAAGTCCCCTGATAAGCGGGAAAATAGCCTAGCCCGCCGTCGCCATCGACCAGCGCACTGACTGGCGTCTCCTTGACCACCTCGATCTGCGGATCCTTGTTGAGTTGGCCGTCGCGCATCAGAATCGCATAGGTGGCGATCTGCTGCGTGCCGTGGCTGAACACCCCGCGCAAGTCATTCTTCGTCAATAACTCGGCCAATAGCTCCGCCTTTTCCGCAGGCAAACCGACCGTCTGCGCCGCCGTAGAGACGAACGCGTGCAATTTCTGATGATCGACGTTAATATGTTCATCGGGTGGTGTATTCATTTTTTCTTTCTGCTTTAGTCCAGTGATGCCCAATCGTGCGGCAATACCCGCCATTCAAGACCTGCGGCAAATAACACTCACGTGCTTGGCAACCGTAGCTCAGAACTGCCGTTCGCCATCAATCGAAGCGTCCCAACGCTGCGAGTAGAGATAGTCCATCGCCGCCCGCATCGCCGTCGGCGAACCGATCCGCTGTAAGGCGTTGAGTGCAAACAAACCCACGTGACCGCAAGGATCATCGAGCGCCTCGAAGAGTTTTTCTTCAAGTGGAGCAGCCGCAGCCCCCAAACGAGCGCAAACCGTCGCGGCATTGGTCCGCACTTGGTCGCGCGGGACCCAGCTGCGGTAAGCCTCGCCGTGCCAATCGGGATGGTCCGCCTGCAGCATCCGCCCCAACGCATCGAGCGGCATGCCCTTGGCAATACTGCCCAGCGCGTCAATCGTCGTACGCACCACCCGGTGCGACGCATCTTCGAGGCCGGCGACCAGCATCGGCACCGCAGACGCCGCATGCGAATCCATCTCGCCAAGCGCGAAGGCGGCATTGACTCGGGTCCATTCGCTCTCGTCGGTTAACAACCCACAGACCGCCTCGACGGCCAACCCGCCCATCGCCGCCAGCGCCTGAGCCGCGTCCTCCATATTAATCGCCCCCTCGTTCCAGGCCGGCGGCGCCTCGTGCTCGGCGGCTTCGCGCCCGGCCTGGCGCAGCGCTTCGAGCAACGGCTCGATGGCCGGCTCGCCGATTGCGCCCAACGTATAGGTCGCCGCCACGCGCATCGCCTGGTGGTCCGTGCCCAGGCATTCGACGAGCGAGGGCACCGCCGCGGCTGCCTCTGCAGCAAAACCGGCCAGCGCCTGCGCCGCCTGCAAGCGCTGTTGTAGCTGCACCTTCGGATCCAATCGGCCGACAAGCTCGGCCACGTCCCCGGTAGCCTTCGCCACGCTAACATAGCGGTCGCGCTTGCCGCAAAGCCAATCCCAGCCGTGCGACCAGGCCAGTTCTAGATCGTAGGGTGCGGTAATCTCTTGCGGCTTTTGCCAAGCGCTACTCTTGCAATCCCAACTCGGGGCCGTCGGTTCCGCACCGCGCAAATAGAGAAACTTGATCATATGTCGGTGCCTAGGCAGCCTATTCACCCCGGCGGCGTGGCCGATATCGAAGTGCGTCAGCGATACGGTGCCGGCCTTGCCGGCCACCGGCATGTTGCGTGCCCGGTCCTCGTCGGTCAACCCCCGGTTGAACTGGGTGCCCGGGATCACGTGCGTCGGCCCCAACTCGACCGGCGAATCCTGCGGATAATACATAATGCGCGCATAGCGCAGATAATGTTGGCGCGGATGCCCCATCGGCGTATAGCCGTCCTGGTGGGAGCCCTTGAGCATCCCCTCGTATGCTTCCTCTTCCGACACCGGTTCTTCCGCCGGTTTGCGTGGATGGCAATAGCGGTGCGGGTGCTCCAGGTAATCCGGGCCCAATACACTGATCAACGCACCATGCACTTCGGGGCTGTTGAGTATATGGCGCATCTCCGGCACCCGCGGCAGAATATTATTGCCTGGGTTAAGTTCGGTATCGATAATCTCGTTGAGTTTTCGGTAGCACGTCTCATGCGTGCCCTCGGGCACAGTCGGCTCAAATACCAGATAGCCATTGACGATAAATTCGCGTATTTGCTCGTCGGTGAGCAGAATGGGCTCGGTCATACAACAAGCTCCTTTATTGATTCGTCATGATCAAAAAACCGACGGCCGTCGGTTTGCGGGGCCGCCTCAGTCTTCGACCCAATGGGCAAAAAGCGGTTTCGTCTGCACGGGTAAACCGTCATACACTGCGTGCGGCAGCGACGGCTGCTCGTTCTCGGTCCTTCCGCTCGTCCCGAGCAAGCGCTCGCGCTCGGCCGAACCGGGCATCAACACCCGCGTATTGAGCCACCACGGCGCATAGCGCACTACTACCGACACACGCGCTTCATCGCTGGTGTTAGCGGCGGTGGCGTGCCATATGCGGCTGTCGAGCACTAATACACTACCCGCCGGGCCGGTGGCGTGGACCTCGGTCGGATAAGGCTCCTGCGGATCTACACCCATATCCCCGGTAGGATTATTCGTGGCGCGGTGACTTCCGGGCACTAACAATGTGCCGCCGTTTTCGCAGCTGAAAGGCGAGAGCATCCACAACGTCGTCAGGTGCATCAGCGCATCCGGGTAGGGCGCCGGTATGCGTCCGGCATTTTTCTGGTTGAAAGGCCAATCGGCGTGCCAGCTTCCGCGCGAATTGCCCGGATAGTTGATGGTAGCGGAAGTAAAAGAAACCCTCGCCGCCGGCCCCAATACCCCCTCGACCAGCCGCATCAATTCCGTATCGGCCAAATAAGACGCCAACGACTGGTCATAACGAATAAAACCCGGCACATGGCCGATGCCCTTCGCCTCGGCTTCCTCCCGGCCGTATTCTTTCGTCGCACGCGCGACGCTTTCCCGCACGGAGGCCACCGCCTCCCCAGGAACTACATTCTCCAGCACGCAGAAACCGTCCATGCGCACGCGCTGAAAACACTGTTGCAGATTCATCCCTATACTCCGACCAGCGGCCCTATAAGATGCCCAGCGGATCGCGGGCCTACAGCCAGGTTTCTTATTGAAGACACGGGCTAACGATCCGCCAAATCGACCTTGGCCCACAATTGCAAAGGCTGCATCACATCCCTAAACACTCCAACCCCTTGGCGACGTCCATAACCGCCATAACCGCCCCCGCGCCTGGAAGGATTGTTCCCCATCCCCAAGCCGCCGACCCGTGGGTCCCGCTCTCGGCGCAGCGATCGCGTATCCAGTTCCGGCGTCAATAGGCCGATGCCGACATTTCCCCCCACCTCAACACCGATGCCGACCTGGTATTCCCCCTTGTCAATCCGAGCCAAAGGCACTTTCAACTCGTAGACCAGCTTATTTTCCCCGAACGACAACGCCACTTCGAGTTCGGGCACCGAGGCGAGCGGCAAGAGGCGCTTATTATGCTCTGCGCCAACGATAATTTCCAACTCTCCTGCCGCCATCACCGTCGTATACATCGATTGCAGCATTTTCGGATTAATCTTAGTGCCGATACCCTGTATGCCCCCGCCTCGCCACTCCTGCTGCCCCTCGCGCAAACTCTCCGTCAACAACCACAGATCATCTTGGCTCAACCCCAACGGATAACGCACCGCGAATTTGCTCTTCTTGCCGCCCTCCGAATCAAACGACACGGTAAAACCCTGTCGCAACAACTTCATCTGCAATGCGCGATCGGTCGTACTGAGAAAGAGATACATATACTCAGCATCATTTGCCAAGCCCACGATGGCCCCCTCTTTATCAAAGAAATACTTATCCCCCCATTCGCCGTCCCGCCCATCGATCTTTATTTTTTTTTGAGGCCAACTGCTCTCTAACTTAATCCCACCGCATCCGCAAAGGCCTATAAGAAAAAACAAGCAACACGCTTTCATCAACATTTCAGAGCATTCTCCATAATCAATTAGAATAGTAGACCGGCCGCACGACCTCAACCAGCCTGGGGCACAGGATACCGCCGTTCCCCCCCGTCAAAGCCCACCCGTGGCCACCGCACATGCGGCCACTCCTGCAAGCCATATGCAATATAATGATTAGCCAGCACATGGCGAAAAGACCCCGGCGCTAAAATAGGTCCGCCACGATGTACTAAAAGCCCGTCAAAGAACACGACATCCCCCTGCCGTACCTCCACCGCGACTTCCTCTACCGCATTGCGTTCAAAAAGTGCATCGACAGCCTCATTGTAATCCCATCCAGCAAACTCCCCTCCCTCCGCCAGATCCGCGCTTACCAGCAATCGCCCGCGATGTGAGCCCGGCTGCACTAGCATCGCCCCATTTTGCACATCCACGTCCTGCAGCGCGATCCACGCCGACATACAGCCCGGCAGGTAAAACTGGTCCTGGTGCCGCCCCTGCTCCGACCCGACCCAAAAATACATCGTCTGTATCCCTTCGGGCGTATCGCGCAAACACTGCCGCAAGGGCTCTTTGAGCTCGGGGTCCGTTAACCACTGGTGCGCCACCGGGTCGTACCAATGCTGATTGTGCGTCCGCCCCCACTCGTCAGCCGCACGTGCCGCGAAACCCTCCAGCACACGCCGTCCGGCTTGCAGATCCATCATATAGGCCACAAAAGTCTCGCATTTATCTGCCGCGAATACTCCCTCGACTACGGTAAAACCATCGCGCCGATAAGCCTCAATATCTATTACACCGCTCATTATAGCCTCTCTTCACTCGCCAAAAAACTGCGGCAAAAGATCACGCGAAGCCAACAACAACTCGTCGAGCATCGCCTCCGCCTTCTCCGGTAAAATCGCCATCTCATCGACCAGCAATGCCTGCAATGCCAGGTTGCGATCCCCCTTGACCGCAGCATCGGCGACCAACTCCTGCCAGACAAAACGTTTTTCGAGCAATCCCTTAAGCACCATGGGCGCCTGCCCGGTCTGGATCGGCCGCACCCCCGACGCGTCAGTCACCCCTTCCAACTCCACCTCCGCCGTCGCCGGCAAATTGCCGATCGCCCCCTGGTTAGCAACATTGACGATATGCACCTGGCGTCGGCCCTTTGCGATCGCCGCAATCAACGAGGAAATACCCTCGCCGGTAATCGAATTGTCCTGCACCTCAGGCAGCTCTGTCTGGTCTAATAGCTCCTGGTACTCGGCGAAAAATGCCGTGCGCACCTCAGCCGACGGCGGATCGCTACTCAGCGCGGGCAAGTCCGGATCGTAGCCATGCGACTTCAGGCTTTTGGTCATGCCATAGGGCAATTGCCCCATGCCCTCGGGCACCTGGGTCAGGAAAGGGTAAAACTCGACGATATGGTCGTCCGAAGGATAGACGATATGATGGCCGTAGATCTGCGATAGTGTCGCGCTCAATTGGCGCCCCTTGGGCGCCTGCCGCTCGGCCACTCGCCGCATTAATTCGGCATAAACATCTTCGTTTTTGTGTTTGACCTCGGTAAACCAAAAATAGTGATTGGTCCCGATCCACCTGCAGTTCAGTTCGGCTACCGGCAAGTCGAGGATCTCGGCGGCGTAGCGGATGCCTTCCTGCACGCCGTGGCAGATGCCAATCACGTTCAGGTCGGTGTATTTGTGCATCGCCCGCAACAGTACCGCCATCGGATTTGAATGGTTGAGCAAGACGACCTTCGGACAGCGCTTCTCCATCTCGCGGCACAGCGAGAGATAGGCCGGGATCGAACGCAGTGCCATCATCATCCCAGCCGGCCCGCAGGTATCGCCGATCACCTGGCAGATTCCGTATTTACTGGGGATACGAATATCCGCGTTATGGTAGTTTGAGTTGTAGACATCGCGCGTCACCTCCGCGCCACAGCCGCCGATTGACGACAGCGCGAAATCAGCGCCATCTACCGCGTCGGCCTTGTCCGTCGAGGCGCGCACCGAAAAACCCGTGCCCGCGCGCTCGGCCAACCGCCGGCCCATCGCCGCCATAAACTCGACTTTCTCCGCATCGATATCGTAGAGAACAATCTCCGAACCGGCCAGATCTTCGTTCAGCAGCAGATCCGGCAAAGCCCGCCGAAAATAAAGACTGCCACCACCGAGACACACTATTTTGCTCGCGCACATCGCATTTCTCGTTTTGCATTCATACGTTTATGTGTGTTGCTACTGGATCACCACGCAAATACGTGCGTTAGCTAAAGCAGACCTGGAACACTTGTCAAGACAGGGCATATCGATTTAGTCGCGGTTATCTCTCTTCTATTGTTCCTCCTCGCTGCGCGCGGCGAACATCCGCATCGCCTGGGTGTGTAATTGACGATCGCGTAGGCGATAGCGATAATGACGAAAGCGACCGCCACCAAACCCCAGGCCGCGAAATCCGACCATCCGCTAACAATCGACAGAGTCAGAAAAGCCGCTGTAGCGATCAGCCCGAATACCAGCGTACGGTACTCTATGCACCTGGACAAAGGCGCATATCACTCGAATCAATCGCCGTAGCGTACATCGAAAGCCCCACCAGCCACACGGCAGACGGCGCCCAGCCAATCGCCACCACGCCGCAGCTCCAATAAAGGCCATAAGCGATAATCGACCCATTGAGCAAAGGCACGATGCCCCAATCCAAAGCGCTCATATCTTTGCTCCCAGCAAAATTGCGCCTTTCGGTTTTTCCCCGGTCAATACGAGCCAGCAATTAGGCACAAGATGCGCGCTCGGGCAACTCGTCGCCATCGGGTCGAGGATGGTGCTCCCAATGCCCCGAAGAATCACTACCCCGGCAAATCACCGCATTCCCATTCCAGCCATTGAGCGCGCGCACATCCGGCGGCACGAAGCGCATCGTTAGCCCGCAGCGTCGACGCTGCGAGCTATTGGGCTCGGAGCCGTGCAGGAGCAGATCGGTATGCAACGAGATTTGCCCGGCCTTCATCGCTAAGGCCACTGGCGTCTCTCCATAATCCAGCGCGTCCTGTACCGTCTGGTTGAGCACATTGTTTTCTTCGTCAGCGCTGCGCGCAAAATCGATCTGGCCGTGCCGGTGCGAGCCCGGTATGACTTGCATCGCCCCATTTTCCTCGTCGGCATCATCAATCGCCAACCACACCGTCACGGTCTTCGAGGGCGTCAACGGCCAATAGGAGGCGTCCTGATGCCAGGATACGCGCTTGCTTTCGCCGGGCATTTTGCAAAAATAATGTGTGCCCCAACAGATGAGATCCTCGCCTATTAGATCCTGCACATAGTCGAGTATGCGCGGCGCGGTGACCAGGTCGTGGACGCTGCGGCAGTTCTTGTGCCAGCCATTGATCGAGTAGCTATTGCCGCCACTGGCCGCGGCCGCTTCTAACAACTCGTCGAATATGGCGCGGTGCGTGGCGGCTTCGTCATCGGAGAATACATCCAGCGGAAAAATGAACCCCTTTTTGTTATACTGGTCTATTTGCTGCTGGCTAAGTTTTTGTAGATGAGGATTTTCCAATGGGTGGAAACTAAGGTCGCGGTCGAGTTCGGGATAGGCGTTGCTGGTAGCAGACATTAATTGATGCTCTTTTCTGCGCATCTATCGCGCTTTAGGCTAAATATAGTATCGTGAAAGACACCGCAAATAACTGATGGCCATGCTATTTCCAACGCATCGGTTAGCCTCATTCTATTCGCACCTTGCGACCCCCCACTCCCCGCTTTATACTACCCCCAATTCACCCGGAGTCCAACTCTATGCCCCTGTCCGACGAAGACCTCTGGTATTGTAAACAAAACGGCTACTACCGCCTACCCAATCTGCTGCCCGACAACCTGGTCGACCGTCTCAATGAGGCCACGGATTGCGAAATATTTTCTATGCGCGAACCCATCGTCTGGGAAGACACCGCATCACGCACTCCAGCCGCTGTCCGCCGCCTCTCCAAAATCCTCGACCGCGGCTCCACCTATCTCGAAGCCGCCACACACCCGTTGATTTTAGACGCGCTAGAAAACTTTCTCGGGCCCAATATCGAATTGATAACCAACAAGCACAACCACCTTATGGTCCGGCCGCCCAACTCCGGCGTCGTGCCCTGGCACGCCGGCGAACACATCTACGAGCCGGTGCTCTTCACCGCGCTAATTTATTTGCAAGAATCTACCATCGAAAACGGTTGTATCCGCATCGTGCCCGGCAGCCACCAACGCCCCTTTCACAGCCCAAAGCGCTACCCCGATGGCGAATTCACCCGCCAAGCGCTCTACCACCGCGCCCTGCCCGTGCCCATGCCGGCCGGCGGCGTACTGCTCTTCGACGACCGCCTCTACCACGGCGCCGACACCAACAACACGGACCAGTCGCGCCGCAGTATGACGCTCGCCTACCGCGCGCACGATGCGCACGACGTACTCAAAGAAGACCCCGAAAAAACCCTGGTGCGGGGCGAACGCATCTACACTGGCCATCCCCACCCTTTTCCCGGATCATAAGTCATGCGCATTACCGATATCGAAGTCCATTTGATCTGCCCGCCCTATTGCGACTTCAACGCCCTGCAACTGGCTCGCTATCACGGCGCCTGGATACAGCGCCGCGCCATCTACGTGGTGCACACCGACGACGGGCTCGAAGGCCTTGGCGAATCCATCGGCCACGGCCCGGAGGTGGATGTACTGCGCGAAAAATACATCGCTACCTCGCCCTTCGACTGGCTCAACGACGAATCCAACCTGGCGATGAATATGGCCTGCTACGACTTGATGGGGAAAAAACTCGGCCTGCCCGCCTGGAAGCTGATCGGCCCCCAATACCGCGCGTGGATTCCTGTCGCCGCCTGGACCGTGGCACAGCAACCGCAAGCCATGGCCGAAGAAGTGCGCCAGGCCGCCGCCAAGGGCTACCATTGGATCAAATACCACGTCGACGAAATGCAGGATGTCATCGCGCAAACCGAGGCCATGCAGCAAGCCGCTCCGCCACACTTCAAGGTCCACTATGATTTCAACGCCAACTCCAACTACTACACCATGCGCCCCATCCTCGACGAACTGCTCAAATTCCCCATCGCAGGGCGCTTCGAAGACGTGGTGCAGGGCACCGACGAAGATGCCTACCGCATGCTGCGCGAGCAATGTCCGCTGCCGATCATCGGCCACCACGTCCCACGCGAAGCCATGAGCAAACGCTATGTCGACGGCACCATGGCCGGCCACGCCCCCATCGGCAACGCGGTAAAAGACGCCGCCGTCGCCGAGCGCATGAATATGCCACTGATGTACCAACAGACCGGCGGCACCATCAACCAAGCCTTCTTAGCACACGAGGTCGCCGTCTTTAAAATGGCGACGATCGATCACGTCAACGGCTGTCATTTATGGAGCGAGGACGTCGTAAAAGAGAAGATGCCCGTAGTCGACGGCAGCGTCGCCGTGCCGAACGGGCCGGGCCTGGGTGTTGAACTGGACCGGGAAAAACTCGCACGGTGGACCGACACCTCTCCTGTCGACAAAGGCCGTTTCCTGATCCGCATCCACTCCGCCGGCGGCCCGACCGCCTATGTCCGCCACGATCCCGAGCCCGCCGGCTCTGCCGATAATCTGCGCTACCACGAACGGTTGCACGGCCAGAGTATTCCCGGCCGACCCGCATCCTACGCCAACCCGCTAACCAGCGAATTCTGGGACGCGGAAAAAGACCCCGAACACTTCGAAGACCTATGGCAGGCCACCGCTGATGGCCCGATTTGGAAAGAGGAACGCTAAATGAACGAAGACGAAAAATACCTATTCGACATCAACGGCTATATCGTCGTCCGCGACGCCCTATCAAAAGAAGATATCGCCCTATGCAATGAAGCCATCGACCAACATACAGGCCAAATCCGCGAGCGCACCGGCAAACTCACGCTTGCCGGCGGCTCGAAAGCCCTTGAAGGCACGACCGGCCGCGGCGACCTGGGCGGCGCCTTGACCTGGCCGGAACCCTATGGCCAGCCCTTCCGCAATATGCTCGACAATCGCAAAGTCGCCCCCTACCTGCATACGATCTTAGGCGAGGGGTTCCGCCTCGACCACAATTTGGGCATCATCACCATGCGCAAAGGCGCCGAAGGCCACACCATGCACGGCTCGTCCGGCCCCGGTTTCGACCGCCACCAGTACTATATTTTTAAAGATGGCAAGATGCACAATGGCCTGACCGTCGCCGCCTACCAACTCGCCGATGTCAACGAAGGCGACGGCGGTTTCTGCTTGGTGCCGGGCAGCCACAAAGGCAATTATCCCTGTCCGACCACCCTGCGCCGCGGTGAAGCCTACAGCGAATTCGTCAAACCCATCACCTGCAAGGCCGGCGATTGCATCATCTTCACCGAAGCCACCACCCACGGCACCCTACCCTGGACCGGTGAGCAAGACCGCCGCACCGCACTCTTTCGCTTCTCACCGGGCAACCTCGCCTACGTGCCACACAACTGGTCCGAAGAAATGCTTGCACTCATGAACGACGAGCAGCGCAAAGTCTGCGAACCACCTTATCATTCGCGACTCGACCGGCCGGTGCTCGACCTATAATAAAAAGGCTTGCCCGGAGCGACTTTCTCAATGGCCTCGCAGCGCACCGGCAGAGAAGCAACTTAATTGCTACAAAATCGCACTAAAGCTGGGGCGATTAGCTCGCTGGGCTATCTGAATATGCCCCTAATAGACCAGCGCGACCGGACGCACGACCACGCCCTGACCGCTTGATGCACCGAGATCAATATGACAAAGATAAATCCCGGGTGGCGCCATCTGCCCTTGAATGTCGCCACCGGTCCACTCGTAAGTGGCTGTTTCACCCACTGCCCCCACGAGTTCGGCCACCTCGCGTCCCGCCAAATCGAAAATCCGCACCCTCGCCACCGTCTCGACCTTGAACACCACAAAACGAATCTGCACCACGTCGTTGATACCGTCGCCATTGGGCGTAAAAGCAGCCGGTGCGATCTCCAGATCTCCGATCAGTCGGTCGCTGCCAACTAGGCCCGGAAGATGCACCACATTCGCACGGCGTTCGGCCACCTCCACCGACTGCCAGAGACCGGGTCGTTGCCCATCGCCAAGATGCAAACTGAAAACGGTGGCATTGCGCAATACCCGCGACGTGAAACTGACTTCGAGCGAGTCGCCTGCAACCCGCTGACGCAACGATACAAAGAGTGAATCGCCGTCGAGCGCAACCTGGTCGGGAACAACTACCTCGCCGCCAACCCGTACCTCCACTTGCCCCGCGCCCACCAGGCCGCCCGGGGCGACCAAGCGCAGCCGGTCAAAACCGCTGTCGCCAACCTCGACGCTCGGCCACAGCGTATAGGTAAAACGCGTATCCTCGTTGGGCATCGCCTCCCGCGGCAGAATCCGCCCCTTGGCCTCGGTCACCAGCGCCTCTTCGAATTCTATCGATAGCGAGCGCAACAAGGGAGCAACCTCGGGGTCATCAGTCGAAAGCAGCGCTTCCAACTGGACAAAATGCCGAGGGCTCTCCGATTGGAACGCTTCCCCGGAGACCTGGTAGACATTGCTCCACTCGCCCCAGTCCTCACCCACCACCAGTGCCGTATCCACCGCGCCGCGCAAGACCTTTGGCGAACCGATCCATTTCTCCTCGGTGATCTCTTCGCCGATCTTGTTGTGGAAAGTGAATTCCTCACTCAGCGAAATGCCCGAGCGCGAGCGCAACTGCATCCGTGTTTTCGCCGGCAGATCCGCCTGCCACGACAAGCTCTTGATCGCCTTCGCACGACCGTCGCCGACAATCTCACCCAAATCGATAAAGCCCGATCTTAGCACCACCTGCGCCGGGTAGCCCGGCGAGAACAGCATCAACTCCGCCGGCCGCGAATGCCACTCCGCCGACGTTAAGAAGCCGTGCCAGAACAGATAGCGAATCTTGCGCGGCTTGAAGAGATAGCGATAGTGCCGCTCCGGCACATGAAAGGGGGCTTCTTCGTTCCCGTGCGCCACCAGCCTGGCATAGTCCACCTCGGCCGAGGCCGTACGCTGGCCGTCCGAAAACAAAAAGGCGAAACCCGTACCCCCATTGCGAACAGAAGAGCCCGAGGCCCCTTCGCCAGGGTCGTTGAAATAGAGAAATATTTCGTCGAGCCAGAATTGCGCGCCCAAGTCAAACTCCCACCATAGACCTTCGCCTTTCCAACCGGTAGTCGCCCGATAGGTGGTAAACTTATTGGCATAGGTATTCATATCGCCGTCGACCAGACCGGGAATATCGCGCACGACCAAGCCGGTTGCGAAAGTACCACCCTGCTGCAACAGCCCAAGGCTGACATTGTCGCCGACCGAACGCACTTCGACTTCGGCCAAGGCCGCATCCGGGCTTTGTTCGTCGACACCGATGCGGATATACTGGAAGGTGCGAAACAGTGAAGCAGCCTCCAGATCGATATCGAGCCCAACATCAAGCACGCGCGTAGTGTCCTTACGACCGCTCAGCCCGATACAAATCTCCGTCGACTCGTTCGGCAGGGTGGTCTGATAAACCGACTCGAATTTAAACAGGTCGTTGCGACCATTGATCGACGACCCGGTGGCCACATAGACCGTAAACTGCCGCAAAGGTCGCGCGCCCTCCTGATCGGGAAAACGCAAACGCAACTCCTGCGCCAGGACCGCCCGACCCAAATCGATTTCAAGCTCCCACTTCGCCAGCGGATCGGCTTCATCTGGTCGCCAGAAGGTACTTGTATCGCCGTCGATGGCATGGAAGGCGTCGTCCGGATTCGACCCGACCCTCCAGATCCCCCCTTGCACCTGCTTTTTTTCCAAGGTATCGTGGAAAAAATCGCCGGCATTGCGCACCGGGTCGATATTCTTGCGAAACTTTACCAACTCCAGGTGTCCCGACGCGTTGGCACGCACTAGATTCTGCGGGATCTGCCAAGTCGCCCATTCCGCTTCGCTATCGAAGGTGAAGACTGCGGCGTTGAGCTGCACAGCCGCGGCTAACGAGAGACAAATGCATAAAAAACGGGTCAACATCCTCTGCCTCCTAGTAGGCGACACCAACGGGCCGCAAATTGCGAATGCTCTTGAATTCTGCCTTGAGCTCGACATCGAGCAGGTAGAGCCCGGGAGCCAATAGCAAGCCTTGCTCATCCCGGCCATCCCAAAAAGCCTGCTGTGGACCAGCACCCTGCATCCCGACCTCGATCCGCGCCCGCCGCTGTCCCTGCAAATCGTAAACATTGAGCAGCACCGGGACCGGGGCCGGCAGCAGGAAGAGCTCGTAGTCAACCTTTAAAAGGTCATTAACGCCGTCGCCATTGGGCGTGACGACGCCGGAAGACACCTGCAACTGCTGAATAAAATCGGGTTTCGCCCCCTCGCCACCGAGCACCCGCAAGCTATTGGTCGAAACCATCGCGCCGGCATCACCTGGCTCAACCGGCTGCGGTAAGCTACCCGCCGCCGCCGCGAACACCTCACTGGAGAAGGTCGTAGCGTGTAGAAAGACCTCCGCGTCGAAGACTACCCTGAACGGCTGGTTCGAAGTGCTCGTTATCTTGTACGGCAAATGCACTTCCAACTCGCCGTCGCCCTCGACCACCGAGCGCGGTTCGACCGTCGCGAAGGGTTCGCCCATTTCGAGCCGCATGAAACGCGGTCGGCTGCCGGTGCGAATCCGCACTCCGTCAAAACCGCCCTGGGCCGCGTTGGCGAACGAAGCCCGCACATCGTAGACGAACTGCTCCTGCTGGCCCAACGCGACCTGGGTAAACCCCCGCGCGGGTTGCTGGTCAGCTAGCCGCGCGACTTCGCCGACGATTCGATCGGCCAGCGGCGACGAGGTTTCGATCCACAGTGAATCGAGCTCGACCCAATCGTTAAAGGCTCGGCTCTGCAAGGTGATCTGCAATTGCACGAACGAACCGTTGCGCAAATCCAACCGCGTGCCCGACTCGCGAGTCTGGCTCGACCAGAACGACCAGTTGTCATTGTCGTAAGCG
>Ga0233439_10002396_pt1 | contig 21241 bp, 22 predicted proteins | sample SI_123_September_6_FD_182713 | JGI IMG/M metagenome (GOLD analysis project Ga0233439, IMG submission 182713) | Seawater microbial communities from Saanich Inlet, British Columbia, Canada - SI_123_September2016_100_MG | ecosystem: Environmental > Aquatic > Marine > Inlet | place: Canada: British... | reverse complement strand
TCCTCTGAAATCGCGTGTTCTAAACGATCGGCTTCAGCGTCGATCTGATCCCAGGGATACCCCAGCGCTTGTGCCAGGTAGAGTTCGATAAGGCGATGGTGGCGAATCGTTTCTAATGCTATTTTTTTGCCAGCACCCGTGAGTCCTACCCCTTGGTAGGGGGTATGGACCAAGAGGTGCATTTCAGCCAGCTTCTTGATCATATTGGTCGCCGAGGCGGCCGCTACCCCCATGCGGTCGGCGATCATCGAGGTGGTGACCCGTTCGTTTTCGGTGCCGCCGTGCTGCAGTTTGTATATGGTCTTGAGATAATCTTCTATGGCCTGGCTGATCAATCCCCACCTCCTCCGACTGTGATCAACGATGTTAGTCTATATAAATATAGGACTGAGGAGAGGTATTTAGCAATGCTCTTGACATTATTTTAGCCATGGCTAAATTAAATCTATTGCAAGTCTAATAATTCTATAGAACAAAAACATATAGGCCTTTCATCAATGGGCTAAGGGCTATTTAACCTAGACGGTAAATCAATGCGAAGAATATACATACTACTGTGCGCTCTGATTGCCACGGCCTGTAGCGCCCCTGAGCAAGAAGCATCAAATGGGCGCATAAAGATTGTGGCTACTACGGGTATGGTGGCCGATTTGGCAAGGAATATTGGCGGTGATCGAGTCGAGGTTATCGGACTAATGGGGCCAGGCGTCGATCCGCATTATTACAAGGCGTCTCAAGGCGATTTGGCGCGGATAACCGATGCCGATATCGTGCTCTTTAACGGTCTTTTTTTAGAAGGCAAGATGGAGGATATCTTCGCCAAAATGGCTCGGAGCAAGAAAGTGGTCGCGGTCGCCGGCGGGGTTGATGAGAAAAACTTGCGTCGCCCGCCCGAATTCTTGGGCCATTTTGACCCCCATATATGGTTTGACGTATCCCTGTGGGCGCAGACGGTTGAGGTTGCGGTCGCGAGTCTGAGTGAATTGGATCCGGAGGGCGCAGAGGTCTATCGCCGCAACGGCGAGCAGTATCGCGCTCGTCTCGACGCGTTGCATCAATGGGTCATCGAGCAAGTCGGGCAGATCTCCGAGCAGCAGCGGGTATTGATAACCGCCCACGATGCTTTTGGCTATTTTGGTTTGGCCTATGGGTTCGAGGTGGTCGGTCTACAGGGCATTTCCACGGTGGCCGAATACGGGGTCAACGACGTGACACAACTGGTTGACCGGATCGTCGAGCGGCAAGTAAAGGCAATCTTCGTCGAAAGCAGCGTGCCGGTGCGTTCGATCGAAGCGGTGCGCCAGGGGTGCCTCAATCGCGGTTTCGAAGTGGTGATCGGCGGCACGCTGTATTCGGACGCGATGGGTGGTGCCGGTAGCGGTGCCGACAGTTATGTCGGCATGGTCGAAAGCAATGTCAATACAATCGTAGGAGCGTTAAGGTGAGCCAAAACACCCATCCGATCCAAATCCACGATATGACGATTGCCTATCACAAAAAGCCGGTGCTTTGGGATGTGGATCTCGATGTGCCCGAGGGGCAACTTGTCGGGATCATCGGTCCCAATGGTGCGGGCAAGAGCACGATGATCAAGGCCATTATGGATCTGGTGCCCAAGGCTTCAGGGTGGGTTAAGATTTACGGGAAGGACTACGGCGAAATGCGCAAGATCATCGGCTATGTGCCGCAGCGCGAGTCGGTGGACTGGGATTTTCAGATCAGCGCGCTCGACGTGGTGTTGATGGGGCGCTACGGCCATATCGGGTGGATGCGACGACCCGGTAAAGAGGATCGCTGTATAGCGCGGGAATCGCTGGACAAGGTGGGCATGGGGGATTTCGCCGAACGGCAGATCAGCCAGTTGTCGGGTGGCCAACAGCAGCGGGTTTTTTTGGCGCGAGCGTTAGCGCAAGACGCACGCATCTATATGATGGACGAACCCTTCGCCGGGGTTGATGCGGCGACGGAGCGGGCTATTATCGATATTCTGGTGACCTTGCGCGAGCAGGGCAAGACGATCCTGGTTGTCCACCACGATTTGCAGACGGTCACCGAATATTTCAACTGGGTCATCATGCTCAATATGCGGGTCGTGGCCTCCGGTCTGACTCGTGAGGTCTTCACCGACGAAAACCTACAAAAGACCTATGGCGGTCGTTTGACGGTGCTTTCGCAGGCCGCCCAGGCGATGGCCGAACAGCGGCGCGGGGACCGATAATGCTGGAAAACGCCTTGCGCTTTATGACCTTAGCCGATGCCAATGTGCGTTTTGTGCTCTTAGGCTCGCTGTTGATCGGGGCGACCGGGGGGCTGTTGGGGTCGTTTGCGGTGTTGCGGCGGCGGAGCTTGGTCGGCGACGCGTTGGCGCATGCGGCATTGCCCGGAGTGGCCTTAGCCTATCTGTGGACGGGCAGCAAGGCTTTGCCGGTGCTCTTGGCGGGGGCAACGGTCTCTGGCGTGCTCGGTGTATTGTTGATGCAGTTTATTATCAATTTCACTCGTATCAAGGCCGATGCGGCGATCGGTATCGTGTTGTCGGTTTTTTTCGGCATAGGCATCGTGCTGCTGACGCATATCCAACGGACCGGGTCGGGCAATCAGAGCGGTTTGGACAAATTTCTCTTCGGCCAGGCGGCCTCGTTAGTCGAGGACGATTTGAAGGTCATGAGCGTCTTGGCCGGCTTGATCATCCTGGTGTTGGTATTGTTTTTTAAGGAATTCAAAGCGCTGATTTTCGATCCGAGTTTCTTGCAGTCGCTCGGCTATTCTACCCGTTGGATTGACGTGTTGCTGATGGGGCTGATTGCTTTGACGGTGATGGTGGGTTTGCAGGCGGTCGGGGTGGTGTTGATCGCGGCCATGCTGATTACGCCGGCGGTGGCGGCGCGCTTCTGGACCGAACAATTAAACAAAATGGTTCTGCTCGCCGCGGCGTTTGGCGGTGCTTCCGGGATCGTCGGAACCTTTATCAGTTCCCTGGCTCCGAGGATTCCCACCGGGCCGGTGATGGTATTGGTCGCCACATTCTTTTTTGTTGTTTCGGCACTCTTGGCGCCGAAACGGGGGGTATTGGCACGTGGCTTACGGCGGCAGCATAATGCGCGCCGCGAGGCGCAACAGCACTTTTTGCGTGCCTGTATTGAATTGCAGGAGAAATTGGCGCAGCAGCGCGCCTGGGCGATAGAGGAGTTGGCGATCGAGATGGGGCATTCGCCGGACAAGGTCAAGCGTATTGGGCGACAGCTCGAAAAAGCGGGGTTGGTGCTGCGGCAGGACGGTCGTTTCTCGCTGACCGAGGCTGGCCTGGAGGAAGGGCTTTTTGTAGTCAAGTCTCATCGATTGTGGGAGCACTATCTCTATTACCGGACGATTCTCGATGCTGACCACGTGGATCGGCCCGCCGATGAGGTCGAGCATCTATTGACGCCGGAGATCATCGTCCGGCTCGAGGAAATCCTCGCGCGCGAACGGGGTATCGATACGGAACAGATCATCAATTTGCACGGCACGGGCAGTCAGTATCGCCGGGGGGGGCGCGAATGATCGAGATTTCTGGATCGTTCTGGATCGTGCTCACCGGCGTTCTTGCTACGGCATCCTGTGGCTTGTTGGGCACCTTCCTGGTATTGCGAAAGATGTCGCTTTTGGGTGATGCCTTGAGCCATGCGGTGTTGCCTGGCATCGCGATCGCCTTCCTGCTTTCCGGCAGTCGGGCGATAGTGCCGATGTTTTTGGGCGCGACCCTCTTTGGCCTAGTGACCACGCTACTGGTCGAGGCCTTCCATAAAAAGTGGCAAGTACAAGAAGACGCTTCGATCGGCGTGGTCTTTACCGCGCTCTTTGCGTTAGGTGTAGTGTTGATTACGGCCTTTGCCGGCCAGGTTGATCTCGACCAGGAGTGCGTGCTTTACGGGGAGATTGCCTATACCCCTTGGGATCTGCTTTTATGGGGCGAATATTCGCTGGGGCCTCGGCCGGTGTGGATACTCGGTGGGGTGCTGGCGGTCAACCTCTTATTGGTCACCTTATTCTACAAAGAGCTCAAGATCGCCTCGTTCGATCCGGCAATGGCGGTATCGGTCGGGATCAATGCCACGCTTATACACTATCTGCTGATGGCGATGGTATCGCTGACGACGGTCGCGTCGTTCGAGTCGGTCGGTGCGATCCTGGTGGTGGCGATGTTGATTGTTCCCGGGGCGACGGCTTATTTGTGGAGCGATCGGTTGGAAGTGGTGATCGGATTGGCCATGTTCTTTGGGATGTCGTCAGCGGTCGTGGGTTATTATCTGGCGAGTTATTGGGACTCTTCTATCGCGGGGGCGATGGTGGTGGTGGTGGGTGGGATATTTCTTTTTTCTCTGCTCTTTTCGCCCAACCAGGGTGTGTTATCCCGGCTTTGGCAGCGATTGCAACTTTCGTTACAGGTGGCCCAGGACCACATGCTGCTGGCTTTGGTGCGTCGAGACGAAGAGGTGGAGGAACGGGCTCGGTTGCGGCCCGACGAATTGGTGGGGTCGGCGGCGGTCTTGGGGATCTTGGCGCAAATGGCCTTCAGGCGACTCCGGTGGCGGCGTTTGTTACAGCAGGTGGATGGCATGGTTGAATTGTCTGCCGCTGGTGAACAGGTGGCACTAGGGCTTTTGCGTAAGCATCGGTTGTGGGAGACTTATATGAATCGCTTGGGTTTGCCCGAGGATCATGTGCATGCCCCGGCCGACGTGATCGAGCATTTTATCAGTGCTGAATTGGAGGCCGAGTTGGGGGCGGAGGTTGGTGACGAACGCGATCCGCAGGGGAAGCAGATTCCGCCTTCTGGCTAAAAGCGGGCAGGGTGCAAAGTATCTCTTGGTTGCAGTGAGGGGATATAAGCACTTTTGCGGTAGACTGCGATCGGGAGCTGGGCGATGATTCGGCTGAAAAGTAAAATGGTGGATCTCAAGCGGTTCTATCCGCGGGACCTCGGTACTTCGGTCGGCCTGGCGGTATTGTTGTCGACATTGGTCTTTGTTATTGATCCTGAGATCGCGATTGAGGCGATCAAATCGATTCGCAAGCCTTTAGCCATCGAGTTGTAGAAGATTCCACCGACCAAACAGCCGTTGTCTTTGCCGTGGTACCGGCCGCGTATGCGCCGTCGGTGGTCGTGGCGGAGTTCTCGTTGGAGGAGGACGGTCAAAGCGGCGGAGTTGTGGATGGTGGAAAGGGAGCCGGTGGTGGTACGGCAGGTCGTGCCCGCCTATCCCGATAGCGCGCGGCTGGCGTCAGTGGTAGGTTGGGTCTTTGCGCTGGAGTGATCAGCCGCCGGCGCGTTTGGCTTGGTAGCCTTTTTTTATTAATTCGTTTATTATAGCGTCCGCCTTATCCCCCTGGACCTCTATTACCCCGTCGACAATCGAACCGCCGCTGCCGCATTTGCGCTTGAGTTCGGAGGCCAATTCCTTGAGTTCGTCACCGTTGAGAGGGAGGCCGGAAACAGTCGTTACGGTTTTGCCACCGCGGCCCTTTTTTTCTAGGCGGACTCGGGCGATGCCGTCGTTCTTGGCCGCAGCGGGTTGTTGTTTCTGTTGTAGCTTATTTCCCTTATTGTTCTTTTTTTGTTGCTGTCCCTGCACGAAACCAGTGTCGGTCGAATAGGCAAGTTGGCTGTTCTTGGCCATGAACGCTTAGACCTTGTTGACGGTGTCGCCGGCGCTGATGCTACCGGCCTGCACGACTTTGGCGTTGATGCCGCGCAAATGCAGTTTTTTGCCCTCTTCTGAGTTGACCCATTGCATCGCGTCGAGCCCGAAGCGAGCGACGAACTTCTTGCAGCCGTTGTGGGGAATCGCGGTGACTTCGATGATCGCCGTGCCAAGCGACAGACGTGTGCCCGGGGGCATGTTGTGCTCGCTGATGTCCATATCGATGAATAGCTGGTCGCCGGCCAATTGCCAACGGTCTTTGTCTTGCGCGATGTGGGCGATGGCGCGGGTATTCATGATATTGAGTTGCATTTCCGGGTGTGCGTTGCCGTCGTCGGTCATCGAAGAGCCGCGCGCGCCCCAATTGTCGCCGACCAGGCCTTCTTGCAGATCCAACTCGCCTTCTTCCAGTATCTCGCGTTCCTCCGTTAGGGGGCGTCGAACGATCAACTCCAGTATGCCTGTGTCCTTGGGGGCTTGGCGAATATGGTCGAGTCCGACGTCTAATTCGGCTGTAGTCAAATGAGTTATGGTGGTCATGGCCGGTCTCCTTTGCGGTTGGGTTGAGCGGGTGGAATGGGTGGCTCATGGCTTAAGCTATTTAAACAATTAGATCATCGCCAGTAATTTTGCAGGTAACGATTTCAGCCGGTTAGCCTGTTATTTTTGTGGTCGCTGATCGTTTTTTTGAGTTGCTTGTAAACCGGCTTTGAAATTCTGCTCTAATATGCGGGAATATATGCCGCCCAGCCCTTCGCATGCGCCGATTTTTCCACGCGTTGGGTAGTATTTGAGTACGGGCTAACGTTTGCGCTGCACCTGTTTCTTGTTTTGCAAGCCATAATATTCGATAGCGGCGTTCATTGATTTTCATAATGATAACGCGCCGAATAGCGAAAATTTATGCCCCAGTCGTTTTGTGTTAAAGGCTTTATGTATTGGGATTTTCCATTCCGTGCCCGGCTTCCCGCCGCCCCTGCAATTCTGCTAATGTTTCTTTTCGCCAGGTCATAAACTCATCGGTATCAACCGAGTCGTGCAACGTCGCTCGCCGTGCGTAGGGCAGGTAGTTGCCGATATGCCATAGGGTGTTGCGATAGAGGCAGAAGTCGCCGGCGTCCAGGTGGAGTTGTTGCGCGCCGGGCATGCTGCGCACGTATTCGAGGCAGGCCGATTCGCGTTCGGCGTACGGCTTGCCGTCGAGGTTGGGGCCGGAGATGGGACGTGCGGGGAAACGCGCTATTTCGCGCGGCAAGTCGCGGCGCAGGTGGCTGCCGGGTACGACCCAGGTGCAGGTGTCGGCGTAGAGTGCGCAGTTGACTTGGTTAAAATAGCGGTCGTCGGTGAAGTGCGCGTCCCAGCGGGCAAGGTCGAGGCCCGTCATATTGTCGCGCCAGTCGCGGTGCCAGGCGGTACACCAAGGTAGGTCGGCCGGTTCGAAGAGCACACCCATAGTCGCGGGACCGCCGAGGTGGAACGCCGGTGAGAGTAGGCGGTGGATTGCGTCATTGAGTGCGGGTAATTCGACATAGTCTAGGAAGGGCTGTTGATCGAGGGGGAAGTTGGTGATGGGTTGTAAGCGTTGGGCTTGCGGGCCGCGTTCTGTGCGAGCTAGGTCGCGGGCTTCGTCGCAGACTCTGCGCAGACCGGTAACCAAGGAGATCGGCAAAATTTGGCGAAAGATCGTAAAACCCTGTGTGCGGTATTCTTCAATATGGCGGTCTGAAAAAGCGAAGGCCACGGCGTTATTTCAGCTTGTAGGTCAAGAGGCTGTCGCGTCTGCCGGTTGTCACCCGCCCGTGCAGGACTAGGCGTTCTAGATGGCCGAGTAGGGGAAAACACGCGTAGGCGTTGGATTCGGCGGGCCACTCGCCGAGGTCGGGGCTGAGCAGGTCGGTCAGGTCTTTGAGCGTGTGCTCGGTCTGTAGGGCCTTTATTAGATTTTCGTCGACGCGGTCGACAAAAGCACGGCTTTCTGCCATGAATTGTGCGACGTCGGCCCCCTGGTATACCGGGTAGTGGCTGGTGAACAGGAAATTGGCTTTTGTCGCGGCGATGCGTTGCATCGAGGCCAGATAGGTGTCGACGTAGCGATAGGTGGGCGGGAAGGCGGCTTGGCCGTCAGCGCGCAACACCGCGTTGTAGAGCGTTGCGTCGGCGATGATTAGGTTGTGCCCGCGTGGGTCATAGAGGCTTATATGACCGTAAGAATGCCCCGGGGTATGCCAGACCTCAAGGGTCCACTCGGGACCGAGGCGGATGGATTCGCCGCCGGTGAGGGTGAAGTCGATGGGGCAGGTGCGGGTTGCGTTGCGGATAAAGGCGAGGGCTTCATCCGGGTCGACGATACCGTGGTCCTGGGCGTATTCGCCGTAGCGGTCGGATATCATCAGCTCGATATCCTCGGTCTGTGCTAGGTCTAAACCGTGGCACATAAAGAGGGCGCCAGGTAATAGTTCTTTTGTAGATTGGTTGCCGGCGACGTGGTCGAAGTCGGCGTGAGAGTTGACGACATAGCGAACCTTGTCCGCGGCGAGGCCGATCTCGTCGAGGTAAGGGGCTAAATATTCGCTGGGGGTGGAGTCGATGCCGGTGTCGAGCAGCAGGGCGTGCTCTGATCCGACGAGTAGGTAAAGGCAGACGAAGCGGTCGCCTAACGGGGTTTCGATACGATGGATACCGGGGGCGATTTCCATAAGTAGGATGCTCCTTGCTCGATATTCGTCAGAGGTGGGAGGATTGCGCCTGGGGCGCCGGGCTCGCCGCGGATTTATTCCTCGGAGATAAATATTTCGGAGGTGACGACGCGGTTGCGCCCGTTGTTCTTCGCTTCGTAGAGCGCGTTGTCGGCCTTTTTGAAGAACAGGTCCGAGACGACCTGGATTGAAGGATCGGCATTAGCCTCGGTGTCGACCAAAAGAGTGGCGACGCCAATGCTGATGGTCACTTTTTCGTCGTCGGGGCGGCGCAGCGACTCTTCGACGCGTTCGCGCATCCGCTCGGCCCAGATCAGTGAGGCGTCTTGGCTCGTACTCGGCAATACGGCGATAAATTCCTCACCGCCATAACGGGCGGCCAGATCTGTGGAACGGCACGATTTTTTGAAAAGATCGGCTAGTTGTTTAAGTATCTGGTCGCCGATATCGTGGCCGAATTTGTCGTTGACGTCTTTGAAGTGGTCGATGTCGAGGATGGCCAGCGAGAGCGGTAGGCTATTGCGGCAGACGTGGCTGATCTCGCGCTCGATAAATTGATGCAGCATGTGGCGGCTGTACAGACCGGTGAGCGGGTCGTGGAAGGCGATGTGTTCCAACTCTCGGTGGATCGGTTGCGCGATGTTGACGATGCGTTGGATGACGTTCCAGACTAGCGCATAGAGCGAGTTGTCGGCCTCCTCGGCCTCCTTCAGCGAATCTTGGAGGTCAAGCAATAGATGCCAGATCAATTCGGCGATATGGCCGTCGATGACGGTGATGTCGCCGAGCTCGCGGCTGAGGATATGGCGTTGGGTGATGGATTTGTGGGTGACGTTGATCAACCAGTCGATCGATTGCTCGAGGATCAGCTGTCCCGAATCGGTATAGGTGTCGATGCCGATATCGCGAGCGATGAGCACGGCGGGGGCTTCGGGGTTGATATCGCAGATACCGACGATATTAGCCTGTGGAATATCCTTGAGTGCCTGTAATAGGGCCGTGCCGCCCTTGCCGCCACCGATAATGCCGATGTTGACTGGCTCGATTGCTTCGTCTTGTCGGTTTTCTGCCATGACTTTTCGTCTTGTTGAGTGTGCGCCCAATAAACTATCGAAAATCTTTGTAAACTTCAACCGGCCTGTGGATTACCATTCCGCCACGCGTTTTTTGGCGAAATAAGCGCGATCCCATTCGGCCCCCCAGCCCGGTCCGTCGGGTGGTGCGATATGCCCTTCGCTCGGTAGCGGAGGGTTGATCAGGCCTATTTCGCGCCCGAGTTCGTCGCGGCTGCCGCCGGGAAAATACTCGTAGTAGGTGGTGTTTTTCAGAGCGCAGACCAGGTGCGCGTGGACCAATCCGAAAAGACCCCCTGGGCCATTGAATTCGATGGTGGTGCGCCGTGCTTCGGCGAGGTGGTCCAGTTTGATCGCGGCGGTGGTGCCGTGGCGGGCGTTGGCCCGGATCAGGTCGGTGGCGCCGGCGAGGGTCCAGGCGGCCGAGAGTTCGTAGTCGTGCATTAGGGTTTCCAGCGCCATAACCGGTATGGTTAGCTCGGCGCACAGCCTTTGTAGGCCTTGCAGGTCGCGGTCAGAAATCGCCTCCTCGAACCAGCCGTAGTCCAACTCTTCAAGGACGCGGCCGACGTGCAGGGCCTCGTCGTAGGTGTAGGGGCTGCCGGCTGCATCGTGTAACAGCTCTATATCGGGGCCCACATGCTCGCGCATGGCCCGTGACCAGGTGATGTTGGTCTCGGGCGTGTCGCTCCAGTGATCCTTGAGTACGGTGAACCCCATTTCGAGGGCCCGATCGGCGCCCTCAATGGCCGATTCGAGGCTGCCCGAGGGAAAGTTGTAATAGGCTTTGCAGCGGGGGCGGGCCCGGCCGATCAGGGCGTAGACGGGAAGATTGGCGGCTTGGCCGGCGATATCCCAGAGGCAATTGTCGAAAGCCCCATGCCAGCCCGGCCTGGAAAACATAGAACGGGCGGCAAAACGCAGCTTGTCGTCGAGGCGTTCACGGTCGAGCGGGTTTTGGCCGACGGCCATGATGCGCAATTGCTCCAGCTCTTCCCGGCGCATGGTCTGGTAGCGGGCATCACCGACGGTGCAGATACCCTCAATGCCCTCGTCGGTCAATACGTGCAGCACGTGGATTTCGGATCCGGCGCGGCCTTGGCCGCGGCTTTGCCAGCGCGTGCGGCGGCCGTAGGGCACTTCTTCGAGATCGAACAGGGCGGTATTGCTCGGCAGGTCGAAGACGGAAATGTTGATGGCGGTGACTTTCATATATGGCCTGTGGTTGTGTGTCTTGAGGACTGACCTGTCTGTGTATGGGGTATTGCGCTATGGCGATTGCAGATCCTGTAGTGCGTCGTGGATGATAGCGTTTTGCGGATTGATCCGAAGGAAGGTTTCGAGCACCGTGCGGGCGGTGGGGCGGTGTCCGAGTTCGATCAGCGCTTGGGACAGTCGCAGGTAGAGCGCGCCCATTTTTTCGAGGTAATCCTCCGGGTGTCTTTGTCGGATGTCGTGTATATCTAGATCCAGGGCTTGGCGGTAAGTTTGTGCGGCTTGCACGAATTCCCTCCGCTCTAAATAGATATCTCCCAATCCGCTGAACTGCATAAAAGGATCTGGTTTGAAGACGATGGGTTCCCCCATGGTGGCCCGTTCGCTACGGCCTATTTCTTCTGGGGATGGATGGCGATAGGCCTCGATGTTGATGAGATGTTCATAATGACCGGTGTTCATCTTCCAGATCTCGCTCCAGCGCTCGGCGCTAAAGAGGTCGCCGCTAGTAATGATTTTGAGTTTTTCGTGGTAGCGCGCCAATTGGGGGTCGGCGATCAAATTGGGCCCGTAGAGATAGCTTTCGAAGTAGCCGTCGGGCAGCAGGCGTTTGAAATGGCCGATGCGCCAGGGTTCGTCGCGGCGAGAGGGGAGCCTAGCTAGGAGCGGATCGCCCAAACCGAAGATGTCGATTAGGTGGGCCCCGGGGCCGGCGTAAAAGCCGATAAGACCGACAAAGGGCCAGCGGACGACGGCGGGTAGCCCTCCGTCGGAGAATTCTCTGAGGCGCCGGCCCCAATCGGCCCAACCGTGAATGGGGTAGAGCGTGTCCTGTTGAGTAGCGGCATTGAGCAGGCCGGTGTAGGGATAATAAAAGGCGCGTTCGTCGCCGATGCCGTGTTGGGATTGATTGTCTTCCTTGCGGTCGCTGCCATAGGCCGGGGTGTTAAATGGCGGTGGATAGGGAGCAAGTAGGCCTATGATTAGGGCGATGGCTGGTGCGAGCAGCCAGGCGCGCGTTTGCGGTAAGGGCCAAGCGCGCAACAGCAGAGCGACGGCGACAAAAAAGGGCGCGGCGTAGAAACGCCCGCTCATAAAACCACCGCCGATGCGCACGGTATACAATAAATAGAGCGCCAAGCCAAGCACTAGGGGTAACAGGCGGGTATCGCGTTTCCACAATACCACGATCGCTGAGGCGATTATGGTACATAGCGTCAGCGGATCGAGTTGCAGCGAGTGGGACGCGTAGTGGAGCCCTTGTATAGCCAGTTCCCCCGGGGCAATGCCGGCACCGAGTTTGGCGTAGGCGGTATTGGGGACGGGGAAGCCGTAATAGAGGATCGAGAAAATTTCCCAGAGCGCGAAGGGCGCAAAGCCGAGAGCTAGCACGGCTGTGCTGCGTAGGCTGCGCTGTGGCCACCATGCGAACGCGAGCGCGGGCAGGAAGAACAGCAGGGTGTCCATGCGGTTGAGGGTGGCCAGACAGGTAAGTAGCGCAAGGCGAAAAAGATCTCGGGGCCGATTGATATAGCTGCAGATAAAGAGGGCGAGCAGCAGGTGGGTTAGCGGATTTTCCAGGCCTGACGTCGAATAGTCGACAAAGGCCTTGGAGCAGCTGAAAAGCATTGCCCCGAGTACGACCGCACGCCAGTCGTTGGCGATGCGGGAGAAGACCAGAAAGACGGCGAGGACGGATAAGGCCCAGCTGAGCAGGATCGCGGTATAGTAGATTTCGCCGCTAAAAAAATAAAAACCGGCGATGGTGAAGAGCCACAGGGGATTGGTAAAGGTCTGGACGCGTTCGCCCGCGTTCCAGGTCAGGCCGTGGCCATTGATCAGGTTATCAGCTGTGCGGTAGGTGATAAAGGCATCGTCGCAGAGCCAGGCGTTCTGTAGTATGACCAAGGCGAACGCGCCGAGCGCGATAATTAGTGTGCTTCGTTCGCTCATGCGGGGGACACTCCGACGCCTTCGACTCTTTTTTGCGTTCGCTTGCCCGCTGCGCATTCTATCAGGGTCTCGACGTCGTCCTTGATGCCGGTGGCTTCTGGATGGCGGCGTTCCTCTTCGAATATACAGCGGGTTAAGGTGGTGCCATTCTGCATATGGCGGTCCTATGGTGTATAAGTGCTATATTTACAATCCGATAACAGATCAGCAATGGCCTCGATCTATTAAACCGCTCAAGAGGGCCGATTTTAGCCATTTTTGCGACCCCAAGAACTCGATTCATCGCATGAGCAACTTCGTTGCGATCGGTAGGGTAAAGATGCCCATACGTGTCTAGTGTAATTTCTACCGAGGAATGTCGCAAATGGCTCGACACTTGTTTGATATTGAGTCCCTCGGCAATTAGCAAGCTCGCGCATGTATGCCGCAGATCGTGCGGGCGTATATGTCCAATCCCCGCTCGCCGAGATGCCCGACCCAATCCTTTTCTCAGCGGGCTTTGTGCTTGAGGATTGCCCCAATGCAAACACCGACCAATGCGCGGAAATATGAGATCGTGATCCGTCCAATCGTTCCCCGCCATCAGTTTCGCCGCCGCGACTCTTGCTCTATGTTCGCGCAATGCCTCGACGACGACCGAAGAGAGGGCGATCTCTGCCCTGGGAGATCTTGTCTTGACATCGCATAATTGACCGCGTCTATCAACGTTATACTCAACGGCATACAATCCGACCCCGTCGTCGCCCTCAGTTAGATACTCCCATTGCATCGCTAGTACTTCGCCGAGCCGCATCCCTGTATAGACCATTGTCAATAGCACCGTCCAATATTGCGGCGAGCTATGCGTTAGTAAGAGCGCTACCTCGTCGCGAGTCAATGCTCGACCGCCATCGACCAGGGTGCGCCCATCCGAGTATTTTTTGGTCGTGATTGATCCGTTGAGTTTCTTCGGTGCTTTTGAAGATGGTGGGTATTTGAATGCGGGCGATCCCGAGGCGGCATTGCGCGGCAGACGATCGTCGGCAACGTATGGTTGCAATATTGCCCGCAGGGTCGCGACCAAATTCAACCGCACATATCCCGCCGAGAGAGTGGCAGTCTTGGCGCGGATGAAGTCTTGCACCTCGGCCCGCTTAATCTCGGCGATGCGTGCAATGTTAAAAAGATAACCGCGAGATCCCAAAGAGATCGCGTCGCCAAACGAGAAGAATGCCGCATTTTTACGATGGGTCGCGAGGGCAGACGACGAGGTACTCAGGCGCAAGGCAGCAGAGGAGGCTTTAAAAGAACGGGCAAGTCAGGCACGATCGTCGAAGCACGACGCGAAAGTCGCCCGAGGCGAGGTTGTCACATTGACACGCGAACAGAAAGCAAATGAGGAAGCGAGTAAGGCGGGATACTGGTCAGGGAGTGCCGCGATATGCGTCGCCCTGTTTTACGAACGTTGCAAAGCGTCGAACCAGTGGATCGGTGGGCGGCAATATCAGGAATTTTGGCAACATGAGGCGATGATCTCGACGTTGACATTTCTCGCGACCAGAGCGTTCGCCTGGGTTTACAAATTCGCCCATCCCAACAGTAAGTAAATAAAGGACGATACCGCCGAGCAAGCGATCCGTCAGTTCGGCGACCAATCGGGGTTGATTGTACTGGTCGAGCAATATGCGATGTGGGCGATCGTCGGTTTTGCGTTGTTGTTTCTGCGATCGAGCATCGAGAACGCCCTGGCGGGATTGGCGATTTTTATCGGCTCGGATTACCAAGAGAACGTGGTGTGTTGGATACAGACCAACGGCACCAGACGACCGGCAAGGATCTCTCAGACGAGACTATTATCAACCATTTTTTACTTATATGACATCGACGAGGCGGGAATAATTACCGGCGGGACACTGCTCAAGCTCCCAAACTCAGAACTTAAATCGTTACGGATTGAGCGACCGCTCGATCACTTACCATTGCCGCAACCGGCACAACGGGCGACGGACAAATGACAGACGCACCAATGCCCACCGAGGCGCACGATATCGATTCTAAGCTCGCGCAATTACAGGAAGCACAACAGGGGCGACTGAATGAGATCGCACAAGCTGATCCCGTCTGGGCGCATCTGGCGGGACAGATCGAGGCGTTGCGATGGGCGCAAACAGAAGGATCGAAGAATGGATCTAATCAAAAAGTTGGCAAGACGTAAGCTTGGGGTCGCGGTCGGCGGCGGTGCGGCATTGGCCGTTGCCTCGCCAGAGGCGATCTGGCCGACCGCATTCGTGGCGGCGGCATATATCCTCGGGCAAGCAATCGTGGACACCTGGGGCAACTGAGGCGTAGTATGGGGGTCAATGGCATCATATACAAGCAAGGAGTTATCGTTCAAGCTCGGCTTGCCTGAGCGAACCGTCTCGACATGGGCCGAGAAGCAACTCCTTTGCCCGTCCATCGAGGACGCAACGGGTTGCGGGTCGATGCGGATCTGGTCAGAGAATGACTTTCGGCAGGGCGAGTTGTTGGTGCGATTGATGCCGATCTTGCGTCCCGAGTTAATACGGGAGATCGCCAAGCAATTTAAGAACGAATAAGCGGGTCGGCGATTATCTGCCGACCCGCCTGTAAGTTATGGAAATAGTAATGTATCGTATACATCGGCCCCTTTTTTAATAAATGCTGTCAATCAATAAGGCCCTTTCTTTTAAAACGTGATTAAGTCTTACTATTGTGGGTCTTTTTCATCGTCGTGATCTTCGTGGCGAGTATCCCAGTATTCCTGACTTTCTTGGTCAAGGGCCTGAAATTTCAGATCTAACGCCTCAAAAGCATCTTCCTGCGCTTCCTCTAACTTTTTCCAATCCTGATCGTTGGTGTTAGGATTGCTGCTGAGTTCTTGAAGCTTGCGATTGTAGTTTTCGCTATTATCTATCCGCTGCCCTTCTAGTTGGATACGGCGTTCCATCATAGAACGTTCAAACTCATATGCTTCTTCGTCGAAATCTTCGCCCTCTTCGCTGCGGCGGCGATCGGTCTCATCCTCAAAATCAGCCTGCATCTGTGCCAACCCGGTCCGCATATTGTCTATCTCTGCACGCTGACGATCCATATCCTCGCTCTGGCGAGTATCCCAGTATTCTTGGCCTTCTTGGTCAAGTGCCTGATATTCCTCATCCAACGCTGCAAAAGTATTTTGCTGCTCTTGGTCTAACTGTTCCCATGCATTCTGATCCTCCCCACCAGCGCCGTTGCCGAGTTCTTCACGCTTGCGATTGAAGTCTTCGTCAATAGCAAGCCGCTTCTCGTCTAGTCCGATGCGGCGTTCCATCATAGAACGCTCAAATTTATACGCTTCTTCGTCGAAATACTCTCCCTCTTCGCCGCGACGGCGATCGGCCTCAGCCTCAAAATCGGCCCGCCTATTGTCGATCTCTGCGCGCTGGCGATCCTTGTCCTCGCGCATACGATTCGACCAGTATTCTTGGCCTTCTTCATCAAGCACTCGAAAATCCTTATCTAAAGCAATGCGCCTCTCTTCAAGTGCCATACGACGTTCCATCATAGAGCGTTCAAATTTATACGCTCCTTCGTCGAAATGATCGCCTTCCTCGCCGCGGCGACGTTCAGCCTCACTTTCAAATTCTGCCAACATCTGTGCAGGAGAAATTTCTTCGTGATGCTGTTCATGATGGTCAGCGGAAACACTAGAAGGATCGCACGTTAGCGATACGCAAGCTAGCATGGTTATAAACTTGAGCTTACTCATGACGATGTTTCTCCTTGTTAAATCGTATGATAAGGACATTGCGGGACAAATACGATGTGAGCATATAGTAATATACGATGTCATAGAAGAAATATGATGTGATTCATATCACATAGAAAGATTATACTTAGCATATCTAAATTTCTGATTCTCTACGTGCCACATTCATTGACATACGCGAGGCGAGAAATCGTACATTGCCTTTCGGAGAATGACTTTCGGCAGGGCGAGTTGTTGGTGCGATTGATGCCGATCTTGCGTCCCGAGTTAATACGGGAGATCGCCAACCCGCTTCTTTTTACTTTGCCGCCAACTTCTTCTCGTTTTTCAATTTTCGTTTTTCCTTTGTACTAAGCCGGTCCTTCTGCTGCTGTTGCTTTTTGTCTTTATCTTTTTTAGACGTGTCAGCCATATCCGTTTCTCCTTGTTTGGGATTCCCCAATCATTAGAACAGAGAACACCGCTAAGAGCCTATCTCTAATTAAGAAATTGTTAAGCTTTTCGAAAGGTGTAAGTAGTTTAAGAACGAATAAGCGGGTCGGCTTATCGCGCTATTCTCCACTTAACGCCTATTCAGCACTATCTTTTCTGTTGCGCTGCCTGTGCCGCGGCAACATCATGGCCCAGGTTTCAGCGTTCGCCCCATCCCTTTTCGGTTGCCAGCCCATACCACGCCGTTGCCGTATTCGTCGGCATACATCTGAGCGATGGTTTCGCTTGTCTTGTTGTTGACTTCGACGCTGCTGCCGTTGAGTTCCCATTTCGTAGACAGCCTCACCGACTCTTTGCCGTTGGGCTGATAGGTCGTGACCGTGCCGTATTCGGCAAACGAAGTTACCTCCACCAACTTTTTGCCGCTAGAATTATAGGTTTCGACAAAGCCATTGGGCTGATCAGCGTCGTCTTCAGAACCCAGCCTCACCGCCCTTTCTCCATTGATGTGCCAGGTCATGACCTCGCCGCCGAGGAGACCGTCAGAACCTAAGCTGACGGCGGTTTGGGTATCGTACCCCGAGTAATAATTACTGTGGTAAACCTCGACAAGACCGCTATATCCATACTGACCGAGGCTAACCAGCATTTTGGCGGTATCGCTACTAGCGTCGTACGTCTTGATATGGCCACTATTCTTGTCCTCGTTCATTTCCTCGTCGCCAGGGGCCAAAGTGATAACGATTGCACCTGAGTCATCCACCACGGCGATACTCCGCGCCACCACGGTATCGAATTTGCCGATCTTGTCGCCCGTAGAGGCCACCGTGACCACCGCGCAACCCAAAGACCCCCGTCTCATCCAAGCAGCGGGGGCGGTAAGCGACAAAAAGCGGGACAAGTCGAGCCACATTTTCTGCCCGCCCTTGTCCCGCTTTGTCAATCTATTGCTGATCTATTAATTTTATCGATACAGCTCGTTTTGATTCGATATCGATTTGATCGGATTACCTTATTATGCATAGAGGATTTAGCACCTCATGATACGTGGCAACAACCCCTATCGCCATTCTGCATGTGGTGCTCCGTGCGTGTTGTCGGCTGGCGATGATCTTAGTACACTTGAGCTATTATTGAATAGGTCCTGAAAAAGGTGTCGTCAACCCGTCGCGATCGCTCAGAGGGTGCCGCCGCAGTATTTGCAGTGCACGGCATCGGTGTCGTGGCCTTCGGCGCTGCACTCGGGGCAGCACTGGGTGGAGACCGTTTGCCTGCGGGCCTCGAGTGCGAGTTCATTGGTGACGATACCGGTCGGTACGGCAATGATTGCGTAGCCGAGGATCATCAGCACCGAGGCCAGGGCTTGGCCAGCGGGGGTTTGGGGTGCGACATCGCCGTAGCCGACGGTGGTGATTGTGACAATCGCCCAGTAGATGCTATGTGGGATACTGCTGAAACCGTGCTGCTCGCCTTCGATAAGATACATGAGGGCACCGACGACAACGACGATATTGATCACGACGAAGAGGAAGACGGTGACTTTGCGGCGGCTCGCTTGCAACGCCTGCATCAAGAATTGCGCCTCGCCGAGATAATGCGTCAGTTTGAGGACGCGGAAGATACGTAATACGCGCAAGGTGCGGATCACCAGCAGATATTGCGCCTGCGGCAGGAAGAGGCTTAAGTAGGTCGGGATCGTGGCCAAAAGATCGACGATGCCGAAGAAACTCAGGGTGTAGCGCAAAGGTTGGCGGACGCTGATTAAGCGCAGGATGTACTCGATGGTGAATAGTATGGTGAAGCACCATTCGGCGATATGGATCGGGTTGGCATAGCGGCTATTGAACCATTCGACGCTGTCGAGCATGACGGTGATGATGCTGAGAAAAATGCTGACAATGAGCACGATATCAAAGGTCTTGCCCGCTTTAGTGTCCGCTTCGAAGATGATTTCGTGTAGGGTGTTTCGCCATGCGGCGACTTGCGGCGTTTTTGGTTGGTTTTCTGACAAGGGTATGCGTCCCGTTGGGGTGTTTTCCTAAAGATAATAAAGGCGATCGAGAACTTGAAAGGGTAGAATATGATCAAATTGGCGACAATGAGTAGCGTATGCCCGGATTGGACCCTTGATGAGGTTGTCGTGGGGATGAAGCGCCACGGTTACCAGGGCTTTGAGCCTCGGGTCGAGTGGGGGCACGCTTCCGGTATCGAAAGCGGGCTTTCAGCCGATGAACGCAAGGAGGTACGCGCGAAGATGGAAGGCGAGGGACTGGCGATCTGCTGTATCGCCAGTGGCGCGCGGATGGCGGTACCCGATTTGGAAGAGCGGGCCGAACATGTGGAAGACTTGCGGCAATATATCGATCTGGCGGCTGATTTGGGTTGCGAGATGGTGAGGGTTTTTGGGGGGGCGCGCGACCGAGGCGAAGAGTTGATCGCGACCGTCGACTATGTGGCCGACGGTTTTGTGCAAGTGCTCGACCATGCCGCCGACCGCGATGTGCTCTTGCTATTGGAGACCCACGACGATTGGTGCGCCTCCGCGCCGGTCAGGGCGGTTGTTGAGCTGGTGGGCCACCCCAACCTAAAAGTGCTCTGGGATTTTATGCATTCGCAGCGGATGCTGGAAAAACCGGAGGAAAGTTTTCAGATCCTTGGCGAGTACACTCATCATACCCACGCCCACGACGGGCAGATTATTGACGGAAAGTTGCAGGTCAGCGGCACTTTGGGCAGTGGCCTTTTTGACCACGAGATCCCGCTGCGCCTGTTATCCGAGGCGGGCTATAGCGGCTATTTTTCGGTTGAGGTGATCCACAAACCGGGCAGCGAACACAATGCCGACGCCGTGCTCGCCCAGTACGCCGAGCAGTTCCAGGCGATTATGGCGGGTTTCTAGGCGGCGACGATTTTCCGCTTAGCCGAATCGACGCCAGGTTGTGCGTTGGCCAAGGGGTCAATGCCCCTCAGGATCATGCCCTGGCCGCGCGAAATATGTACGTCGGCGGTCGGCAGGTCGGTGGGGTCGCGCATTTGCACTAGTAGGGTAGTACGGGCCTGTTGGCTTTCGTTGAGGCCGGAGCCGTGGATCGTGAGATAGCTGAAGAACAGTACGTCGCCGGCTTCTGCTGGGCAGGGCGTCGCTGCGGCGACGGGGTATTCTTCGACTGGCAAGTGGTGACCGCCGTCGTGCAGGTGTTCGAGCGGCCCGCGTTTGTAGGAGCCGGGTACGACCCGGACGCAGCCCTTTTCGATCGGCGCGTCGTCGAAATGGATGATCGCGGCGATCATGCTGTGGTTTTCGTGCGGGAAATAGGGTACGTCCTGATGCATCGGAAAGGGCGCGCCTTTTTCGGGTGGCTTGATAAACATCTTGGTGTGGTGCAGTTGGATATTGGGGCCGATGATATCGGCGGCCCGGTCGGTCAGACGAGGGTCAGATATTAGGCGGGTCAGGGCGGCGGACTGGTATTGCACATTATGGCAGTGCAATAATTCGCGCGGCAAATCGGTGACTTTGGCGCCGGCGCCCCAGCCTTCGTTGGAAACACCTTCGATATTGGCGGCTTGTAGGCGTTGGGTGATTTGGTGGGTTTCGTTGCGGAAGTGTTCGGCTTCTTTGCGTGTAAAGACGCTTTTGGCGAGCAGGTAGCCGTTTTCTTTGTAGAACGTTTTTTCTTCCGGAGTAAGTCCGTGGTCTTTGGCGGGGGTGATCATGGGCACCTTTCCTGATTGTGATAGGTCGATACCCGATAATATCCGCTATACTGCGCGTTGTGTCACGGAGATTTTAACCATTCGCCAATGACTTTGGCGGCACCGACGCCTTGCGGTTTGAAGCCCAAGTTGCCGGTAGAAGGGGACGGTTTCGTCTTCGGTGAAGAGATCGACGTGTTGGCCCTGGAATTCCTCGATGAGCAATTCTCATGCGGGTCGCTATACCTTGGTGAGACAGCAAAATACGGCGACCTCCGAGCCGTCTGCGCCGGGTGCCGACGGAAGGGGCGAGCTAGGCGGCCGAGTTGAAATCACTGCTGGCCGCCTTATGGTTGAATCAAAACCAAGTGCGGGCGCAGTCCGCACCAGAGCAGCTAGCCGAGCCGGTGCGGAAGAACGCCCTGGCGCAGAACGGCAAGGCCATAGCAACGGCCACGCGGTGGCGCACCCGGGACGATATTATCCCCCTTGATGTAGAGGATCTCAATACGCTGCAGGAACTCTAACGGTTGCTTAGATCTGGTTATTGTCGCGCAACCAGGTCACCGCCTCCTGTACCGCCTCAAAAGAGCGATAACGCGGCTGGTAGTTTAACAGGCGTCGCGCTTTCTCTATGCTGCAATTGGGGCTGTGTGAAATGTGGGACCAGGTCGCGTCGGCGTCTTCGGCGGCTACCGTTTCTTTCCATTCCGCAAAAGGCAGATAGCGCAGTTTTGCTTCTTG